>ERZ651776.640-NODE-640-length-47473-cov-13.685585_pt1 | contig 47473 bp, 44 predicted proteins | sample MGYA00514761_ERZ651776 | MGnify/ENA metagenome assembly ERZ651776
TTCACCAAAGTAGGTGAACCTTGGGCAAACAAATCAGTCGTCACCTTAAACGAATGCTGAATCCCAACATTAGAACCATCTACCATTTCAATTGGAATAGAAGCCCCAAGGTCATCATCAAACCCAAAATTGATAATCCTGTCAACTCCGTCGATAATATCACATTGAGCAGCCAGTCTGGATTGTGCAGGATCGGTGAGATCCGATACAGATACTGAATTGTCCCTTACCTGAAATACTTGATAGCCTTGAAACTTATAGTACTTGTCTGACCCATCCTCTGCAACGATAAATGGATCAAACTCCTCGTAACTCTCTTGATAATTATTAGAGGAAGTAGAGTTAGATAAAAACAGCACCAACTCATTGTCTAATTCTTGAATGGTAAGTTCAGGCGAATGCGGGCCTTCTAATACCTTAAAGCAATTTTCAAAAAGGGCTTGTGCCTTATCATCTGCCTTTCGTAGGACTTCGACAGATTCAAAAGGATCTCCACCTGACGCTCTAGCCCAAGCTATCCCTACGGTAATATTATTTACTGCACCAGGCTTAAGTACAAAAGGGCCTGCTGATTGCACAAATCGACGGTCATTGGGAGGATTGTTGCTTGTTTGCTCCGTCCAAGGTGCTTGTGGCACGCCATTGGTTCCCCAGCCTAAAGGGTCTGTATCCCCGGGAAACATAAAGTCACAAGGCGTGTTGGGGTCTGCGGCCGCATCAGAAATGTGTCCACTCCCTCCATAAATAAATTTCGACCCATCCTTCCAGTATCCTTTTAAGTAGTTATAATAATCTCCTGCGGCAACGGGATCTGTCTGACTAGGGTTCGCACCATTGGTTGTATTTGAATAATATAAAAATCTTCGCATGCCGAATCTTTCATTATCTATCACGCCATCACCAAACCCTATTCCGTTGAGAGCCTCATTTTCATTAATTCCAAATGCGTTATCAATGCCATCATTGTCCTGGTAAGGTCCTTCAAAAAAATCGACACCAACGGCTGGCGGAGATGTACCGTAACCTAAATACCCACTGTTATCTCCGTCATAATTATCTCCATTATAATAATAAGCCAAACCTCTATTCACATCACAACCCACATAGTCATCGTAAGGATCTCCAAGGGCCCCATCGGTAAAAAATCCAAAATACGTATCAAATAATGTTTGAGTACCACGATTGATTAATTCATAGTTATAGAACGTCATGTTATTTACCTCATCATTTGAAGCAAAGGCAAAGGCTTGAGCCCTAATCTCCATTCCAATGGGTTCTGCTCCTGTTTCTGTGTGAATGTTTCCTTTATCATTCATGACCCACCAAAAATTAAGGTCCCCGTATAATGAAACCGTTCTATCTATGGTGCATTCTTTGGTTCTGTTGATATCATGCCATGGATAATCTCCATCTTCCCAATTGTAAGTTCCGTCCTCATTGTTGTCAAAGAAGGGAGCCAAATAATAATCTTGTCCTGCACTTACATCGCCATGTGCAGGCCAGTCTTTTATAATATCAGGAACCACATATCCTGGGAATAAAACACTTTGGGTATTGGTTCCATTTGAATTGTCTTCAATCCCTGCATCTCTCCAGGCAACGAATTCCCTAACCATGTCTTGGGTAGTTATGTAATGTTGATCGTAAGCTTCACATGTTTCGTAATTGGTCTCTGCATAAACCTTGGATAAAGGGCCTGTCCAATAATCTTGTCCGTTCCGATACCTAAGGGCCGCCAATTTCAACTGATTATTTACATCCGTTCCTCCAAGCCATAATGCCGCCGTAAACAAAGCCATGATTCCGGAGTTTTTAGGCACCTCGTATTGAGAATAATTCTGACCTGGAACTTGCCATAAGTTACCCGCTGTGTGAATCATTGCTCTAACATTATTAAGCTCCATGTAGGTTGTAGTCGAGGGAGGAGTACAACCTGCTCCTTTTTCAGAAAAAACGATAGGTTTTGCACCATCAACCATTTGCCCCATGGCTGCATATCCAAATCCAAAAAAGAAAATAAAAAACACCCTCATTAAAACGAAAATACAGAAATTAAAATGATCCGTTATTGATTTCTGGGGTAAAGGCATTTTTTATGTGTTCAATATCCTGATTTTCGTCGTTTAATATTATGGATATAATATCAAATCGACATTCATTATTTGGAAAGTGTCTGTTCATAATGGCGTCTGCAACTTTTATGATTTTTTTTTGTTTTAACCGGCCAACTGATTCATATGGGTTTTTAATGGTGTCTGTTGATAAAGACTTTACCTCCACAAAAACGATGATTCCCTCAAGTTCACAAACCAAATCAATCTCATAACGCCCAAACCGTATGTTTTTAAAATGAATGATGTATTTTCTTTCCGTTAAATAACTTTCGGCAACTTTCTCAGCTCGCCTTCCTTTAAAATGCATTACAGATTGATTTTATCCCTCTACTAAATTTACATTTTTAATTCCATTCTTTATCGGGGTCGAAAAAGAATTAAAATTATCTTTAACGTAATCTTACATTATATCAAATGAAAAATGTTTTTATCAAAAATATTAAAGGATTGGTTCAAGCAGGTGAAGACCTGCCAAGCATCGTAAAAGGTGAGGCCTGTGACCGGATAAGCATCATTGAAAATGCATTTCTGGCCTTAGAAAATGGTTCAGAGGTAGTTGCTTACGGCCCAATGTCTGAATGGGAAGGGATAGATGACTGGCGTGATCTCGAGGTTATTGATGCTGACGGATGTTTCGTAATGCCCGCATTTTGCGACTCCCATACGCATACTGTTTTTGCAAAAACACGTGAGGAAGAATTTGTTGATCGAATTAGAGGGTTGAGCTATGAAGAAATTGCTCTTAAAGGTGGTGGGATATTAAATTCGGCAAGCAAATTACAACTTGCAACAGAAGACGAGCTGTACGATTCAGCAAAAAAAAGAATAGAACAAATGATGGCCGTTGGAACCGGCGCTATTGAAATTAAATCAGGCTATGGCCTATCAGTGGATAGTGAATTGAAAATTTTAAGAGTTGTAAAACGCCTTAAATCAAGTATGCCAATAGCCATAAAGTCAACCTTTCTAGGCGCTCATGCCTTTCCCGTTGAATTCAAGGAAAATCATGAAGGATATATAGACCTTATCATCAACGAAATGCTTCCTAAAATTGCAGAAGAAGGTCTTGCCGACTACGTTGATGTCTTTTGTGAACGAAATTATTTTTCTGTTGATGAAATGACAAGAATACTCATCGCTGGAAAAAAACATGGGCTTATTCCTAAAGTGCATGTAAATCAATTCTCATCAATAGGTGGGATTCAGGCCGCTATAGATCAAGAAGCTTTGAGTGTGGATCACCTAGAAGAGTTAAGTGATGAAGATGTTAATGCCCTAAAAAAAGGAAATTGTATCGCAACCTTTCTCCCTGGCTGTTCGCATTTTTTAAGTATCCCATTTGGAGACGTCAAAAGACTGATAAAAGAAAACGTTCCATTTGCCTTGGCCAGCGATTATAATCCAGGGTCTACTCCTTGTTTTAATCTACTTCAAATTTGGTCGCTCGCTTGTATAAAAATGAATTTAACTCCTCAGCAAGCATTCAACGGTTTAACCATTAATGGTGCAGCGGCAATGGGTTTATCTGATTCCCACGGAAAGATCACGATAGGCTCAAATTCGCCTATTATTTTAACTCATGAAATCCCCTCTTTCGAATATATTCCATACTCATTTGGGGAAAACGTGATTCAACGCGTTTTTATCAAAGAATAAACTTATTTAAATGAGATTCGTTCAAAAAATTGCGCAGTTTATAAAGGAAAAAGAGCTTGATTTGGGTGCCTTAACGATCATTGTGCCCTCTGACCGAGCCATTAATAAAATAAAACAAGAATTATCTAATCTCTATTCTATTCCTATTCTTTCCCCTCAAATCATCACCATTGACAGATGGATGAGGACTGAGGATAAATCAAAGATAGATCCGACACGACAATTAATCACCTTATACGAAATAAGCGCTCAACTCGCTCCTTTTAAAGACCAAAACTTTGAGGAGTTTTTGAGCTGGGGGAACACTCTCTTAAAGGATTTCGATGAAGTTGATCGATATCTTTTAGATGCAAAATCCGTCTTTAAAAACTTGAAGTCGATCAAAGAGCTAGAAACCTGGCAAATAGATGATGAGGAACTATCCTCTTCGCAGAAGAAGTTTAAAGAATTTTGGGGACATATTCCCGAACTATATACACGCTTTAATAAGCATCTTCAAAAAGATAAAAAAACTACTTCAGGAAGGGCTTACAGAGATTTTAATGACGTAATCATTGACGAAGCATCTCGTTTAACAGGAAATCACAAATTTATATTTGCTGGATTCAACGCTCTTTCGATTTCAGAGCTCTCCGTCATGAAAAAACTAATTGACAAGAAATGTGCTTTTTTCTTAAGCGATGCAGATATTTTTTACACCCAGGACTCTATTCATGAAGCGGGAAGCTTTATCAAAAAAAATCATGAATTTTTGAATGTTGACTATTCCATCCCTTTACTGAAGTCTATCGATAATAAAAATATGAATATCACTATTGTTGAATGCTCTCAACAAATTGGTCAAGTGAAGGTTGCTGCAAATGAATTGAGTAAGCTGTCTATTGAAGAGCAAAACAATACCCTGGTTCTTTTATGCGATGAATCACTAATAAGCTCTGTAACTAAAAATATTCCTGCAAGTATTAATAAAACCAACGTAAGTCTTGGGCTTCCCATTACCCAAACTGCCATTAAATCCTGGGTTGACATTTTATTCCAAATTCAAGAAAACAAATTAAAGTTTGGTACGGAATCTATTTATTTTTATGACTTTCAGCGATTTATAAATCATTCCGTAACCCTAAGCTGCACTTCCATTCAGGAGATGTACCTTCTGGGGGATATTGAAAGAGATGCGATTAAAAAGAATAGGATTTTTCAATCTATAGAGGCGATCAAGATCTCTGATTTAATGTCCGAGGTTGCAGAGCTAACCTTCGAAAATTGGAACAAAGACTGGAAAAAAGCACTATCGAACATTCGCACATTAAATTCTGTGATTATCAAAAACATTTCGAAAGAAAATTCTTTTGAAAGAACCATTCTTCAAGTCTTTGATGAATCATTGGTGGAGCTTCAAAATATTATTGAAGAGGGGATTCCTGAAATGAACCAAAAAAGCTTTAAGCTTTTCTTCGATCAACATTGGTCTCAAAAAAATATTGCATTTAAAGGCGACCAAAAAGAAGGTGTTCAAGTAATGGGCTTATTAGAAACAAGGCTCCTCGACTTTAAACATATCATCGCTTTAGGAATGAATGAAGGAAAACTACCCGCTACAAATCAAATCAATTCATTCATTCCGATGGACCTGCGTGCGTCACTTGGCCTACCAACCACTAGAGAGAAGCAAGGTTTATTTGCCCATCATTTTTATCGCCTACTACATCATTGCGATACGCTTACGGCTACATACTCATCAAATAATGAGCAGCTTGGTCCCCAAGAAAAAAGCAGATATCTTTTACAGCTTGAATTGGAGCTTGAACGAATCAACAAAAACATAAACATTACAAATAAGTTTTATAATGTTCCTATTGAAAAGGCCTCTTCGGAAAATGCCCAAGTCATAAAGAAATCAGAGCTTATCATGGGGCGTATTGAAAAGCACTTTAATCGAGCGATTTCCGCTTCATCTATAAACACTTATTTAAGGTGTCCTTTAGATTTTTATTACCGTTATATAGCTGAATTAGGTGAGGAAAAATCGATTGAAGAAGATATCGAAAGTCAACAATTCGGTTCTCTAATACACAACACCTTAGAAAAACTGTTTGATAAGCATGCTTTGCTTGACTCTCTGGGAAATGAAAATATTCCAAAGCCGAAAGCTCTAGAAGAAAGTGATCTGAATCAGATGATGTTAGATTATAAGGAGCTCTTGTACACCGAGTTCCTCAACTACTTCGACAATGAGTCACAATTATTTCTAGAAGGTAAAAACCTTGTGAGTTATACCATTGCTCAAGACACGATCGAAAACACCATTAAGAAAGAGCTTGAGTTTTTAAAGAAACAATCAGAACCGTTTTATATCGTTCAGGTGGAGGCAAAAAAAGAAATAAGCCTCGATGTTCTTGTTTCTGGACAAAAAAAGACCATCCATTTCAAGGGGTACATAGATCGCATAGACAAAATAGGAGACGCGTATAGGGTAATAGACTACAAATCAGGAAAAGTCAAAGAGGCCGATGTCAAATTCAAATTAAAAGACAATGACTTGCTGGTTTCTTTTACCCATTGTAAACATGCTGTTCAGCTCGCTCTGTACTCTTTGTTTTTCAAGCACAGTTTTGGTGCTTACCCAAATGAAGCCATTATTTACTCACTTACCGATGTCTCTAAAATGGATCACAAACTCAGTTATGCGAACCACAACCTTACTGACATTTGTGAGCTCTTTGAAACTTTTATAGAAGAAGTGTTAAATGAGATTTTCGACGAATCTTCATCTGTAGAACACAATGAAAAATCCAAATATTGTAATTATTGCCAATAAAAAAACCTGAAAAGAATTTAAAAGTTAAAGTTCAAACTCTTTTCAGGTAATCTGCAAGTTAAATAAAACCAAATATGAACAATTAGATTGTCCGTATAGTTAAAAGACGAACATTCATTTAGAATGGTTGCCTTTCATCATTTATTTAATATAAAGCCTCCTTTATAACTGTTCTGTAGTCTTTAATTTCTTCTCTATTGATTTTGTGTTCAGCATCTTTCAGAAGAGATAATAGGTATAGTAAGTTCTCCTTGTCCTCTATTTCTAAGGGATATTCATTTCCCTCTTCGTCTTCTTCATATTGTGCTTGTACATTAAAGCTCTTCTTGTCTTCAATAAACTCGTAGGTCAACCTCAAGATCTTTACAACCAAGGGGTCTCCCTCTTCCAATGCGATTACACGAAGCTCTTTTAGATCTTCAATAAGTTTTGGAGCTGCTGCTCCCTTTTTCTCAACTTTTGCAAGAATACTATCTAGTTTTTCATTTGCAATTGGCGTCTTCATAAGCTACGTTTAAATGTTGCACAAATTTAACGAGAATCCTCGGAATAAAAAGAGAAAAATTAAAAACATTGAATTCAGACTTACTGAAATTGTATTCATACAATTTTGATAAAAAGAAATTCTAACTTTGCATGAATGGATTTTTTTCTAAAAGCATGTAGTATTGGCTTCCTATTAAGCGTCATGATGGGGCCTGTTTTCTTTATACTCATCGAAACAAGTATAAAACGGGGATTCCGAGCTGCCGTGGCATTTGATTTGGGAGTCTTATTTAGTGATGCTATTTATATTTTATTTGCCAAAATCTTTATTAATGAAGTCACTCTCATTGACACCACAGAAAACAAAGCCTTATTTGCCATCATCGGTGGTATTCTTTTTATTTTTTATGGTATCTATAACTTTTTTAAAAAATATCAAATCACTGAAGATCAAAAAATAGAACCTGTTGACCCCGAAACGAAGGATTATTTAAAGCTTTTTCTTAAGGGTTTTCTTCTGAATTTCGCCAATCCTTTAGTAATCTTTTACTGGTTTAGTGTAATCACGTTGGCAAATCAAAGTGTTGGGACAGAGGGAAGCGAATTAAAGCAGACTGTTTTTCTTTCGGTAATTCTTGTAACTTTTTTCCTTTTTGATCTTTTAAAAATATTAGGAGCAAAACAATTAAAACCTCTTATGACTCCTTATTTATTTAAACAAATGAATCGTTTAATCGGAATTGTTTTCTTTTTATTCGGATTGTTCTTAATCCTTCAAAATATAGACTTGAAGGCTTTATTAAATCAAGTTAGAATCTAATGCCTGTTCAATATATATCATTTCGCACCCTTCCTTTTATTTTGTATTCTCTTTTGTGTTTTTCTTCTTTTTCTCAAAAAGTTAATCCAGACAACCAAACAGAAATAGTCCGCCTTTATTGGGATGCTCAAAAAAAACACTTAAGCTCCAAAGGGGCTTATTACAGTGATGGAATCTTAGGGGAAACCAAGGAAAAACATGGAAAGTGGAAGTTTTATGATTTTAAAGGTGTTTTAACAGAAGAACGAAGTTATTTTAGAGATCGGATACATGGTCGACAGCGTTCCTTTTATAAAAACAAAAGCCTAAAGACCGAAGCTTTTTTTATTTTTAATCTACCTGACAGCTCCTTTAAAGAATGGAATGAGGATGGATCCCTCAGTATTTCTGGAAACTATTTACTGGGAAGTCTTGATGGAAATTGGATCTCTTATTTTCAAGACGGTCATATTGAAAAAAGAAAATACATTTCAAATGATACGGTTTATTTAATGGAGCAATATGACGGTGATTCTCTGCATTCTCCTATCATTGAAAACGGAAATGGAGAGATTAAGAAATACTATATAAGTGGTAGGTTAAAAGAATTTTACACCTACACAAATGGCCTTAAAACAGGTCCATTCGAAGAAAGAATCGCGAATGGTATTATCACTGTGAGAGGACAGTTCATCAACGGTCTTAAAAATGGCCTATGGCATTTCTACTCTAAAACAGGAAAAATACAGGAGATTAATGATTATCATCTCGATACGCTTGACGGAATTTATCAAACTTATTTCCCAAGTGGAGAAAAGAAGACCATAGGGTCATATAATAAAGGCCAAAAACACGGCAAATGGATTTGGGCAACTGAGAATAAAAACTTTGAAATGACGGGGTCTTTTGTGAATGGTGAACAAGATGATGAATGGAATTATTATTTTTCATCTGGAGAATTGTCATACGTAGCGCACTTTAGCCTAGGGAAACGTTCAGGAGATTGGGTTTATTATTTTGTTGACGGAAGCATTTTTAAGAAAGGTTCATACAAAAAGGACTCTAAATCAGGATTGTGGACAACCAATTATGAAAACGGAAAAACATTAATGTCCGGAAAGTACCTTAATGGTTTAGAGCAGGGAGATTGGGTCAATTATTGGGATAATGGAGCAACCAAAAACGAGGCTTCTTTCAAGTCGGGAGAACTAGATGGAGAATGGAAATCATATAGTCCGGAAGGCGTTCTTTTATTAAGCGGTTTTTATAAAAATGGCTTAAAGGTTAAAGAGTGGAAATCTTATGATGGGAAGGGTCATTTATTAACATTGGAAAACTTTAAAGTCATCAAAGACAACCAAAAGACCTCAGAAATTGTTGTGCTGGGAAGAAGTACCCTCGTTTCTGTTTTGCACGGAAAATTCGAGGCTTATTCCGAACTTGATTATAGATTAAAAGCAAGTGGGAAGTACAAAAACGGAGAAAAGAATGGGACATTCATTGATTACTATCCTGGAGGAATGATCCCTACGATAGTAGCACAGTATAAAAAAGGGGAACTCAATGGACTCTTTCAACAATTTAGCCGTCAAGGTGGGATTCGTCATCAAATACAATACGAAAATGGAGTGAAAAACGGGGGGTTTCTCATCTTTAATTCATCTGGAAAGGTCGTTGTTCGTAAAAAATTCGTCAATGGGGTTGAGGTACGTCAATAGGTTTATTCACCCGTAGTTATTTTGAAAGGAATTGTGTCAATTCAACGAAGTCATCAACCGATAATCTTTCAGGCCTTTCTCCTGTAAATCTTTGCGGCAGATCTATTCCATTTGTAATCGATTTCAATGAGTTTCTTAAGGTTTTTCTTCTTTGATTAAAGGCTGTTTTAACCACTTTTTTAAAAAACAGTTCATCACATTCCAATTTTACTCTTTTGTTTCTTTTACATCGAATAACTCCAGATTTAACCTTTGGAGGAGGATCAAAAACATCTTCATCAACAGTAAACAGATACTCAATATCATAAAATGCCTGCATAAAAACGCTTAATATTCCATACGCCTTTTTTCCTGGCCCTTGGCTAATACGCTCTGCCACTTCCTTTTGAAACATTCCAACAATTTCCGGTATAAGTTCCTTGTACTCTAAACACCTAAATAAAATTTGAGAAGAAATGTTATACGGGAAATTACCGACGACGCAATAGGGTTTATTATCAAAAAGCGTTGATGCATCATATTGTAAGAAATCGCCCTGAATAATCTGATCTGAGGACAAGTCCGGGTAATTCGAATTCAAATAGGCTATAGATTCATGATCAACTTCCATGACATAGAAGTTTCCTTCTCTTTTTGAATTAAGGATATGCTTGGTGAGCGCTCCTGTTCCTGGCCCTATTTCAAGAATATTAAAGCAATCATTATGATTGGTAATGGATTGCTCAATTCTTAAGCAAATGGATTCATCTTTTAAAAAATGCTGTCCTAAATGTTTTTTAGGTTTAACCCTCATGAAAGAACTCCTTAATTATTTTTAATTCAGTTCTAAATGCAGCAAATTTCCCTTGAAATTTGGCGTTGTGTTCCTTTTGCAAGGCTTCTGAGTGATTTGATTTGTAATCGTTGAGCCCCTCTTCAGTGTATGCGCTATACATTACAGCATATGTTTTTCCTCCTTTTTCTTCCCCGTCAATGAGGCGGCATATTTTACACTCTTTAAAGAAGCCTGTTTTGATGACATCCGGAATATGTATACTTCTCATCCAGTCCAACCATTCATCCTCACAGCTTTGATCTATGCTAATTGTAACGTTGTATAAAATCATAATCAAAAGTAATTTAAATTAAGGTGTTTCTAATTAAAAGACTCAAAATCGTTTGGTGTAAACTAAAAAAAGCATATTTTTGAGTTCATTCTAAACTGATTTATATGAAAAAAATTCTACTCTATTTTTGTGCAGTATTTTTATTTGCAGCGCAAGTAAACGCACAGTCCTGTACTCCAGGAACTAATTTTGCTGATTCAACTTACGGGATTTGGCCTGACACAACTACAAATTTTCCTCCTGCAGAGGTTAATGTGGCTTATTCCTCAGATCTAAACTTTAAAGTTCCTTCTGAGGTTTCGGCGGATATTACTGGTGGTGATCCCGCTTTAGATGCATTTATTGGCTCACCAATTCAGAGTTTCAAAGTGTCAAGTGTAGATGGTTTACCTGCGGGCTACGATTACGCTTGTAATGTTTCTACATGTGAATATTTAGGTGGCGAAAATGGATGTGCCAACGTTTTTGGAACAACTGCAGATGCGGGAGTTTATGAGGTAAGCATAACTGTTGAAGGGGTGATCCTTGTTGTTTTGTTTCCAGGACTTCCTGAAACACCGGTAACTCAACCACTTACTTTTGGCGGGTATCGAATTGAAGTTGGTTCAACTGGAACAATTGAAAACATTATTGAGCCCATTAAAGTTGCTCCAAATCCTGCAACCGAAAGTATTTCTGTTTATGGAATAACTTCAACAATGGAGGCTTCTGAAATCTCAATAGTTAATATTGAAGGAAAAGAGGTTCTTTATCGTAACATGGAAACTTCGAATGATACCAATTTCGATTTATCTCAAGTTCAAAGTGGTGTTTACTTTGTTAAAGTAGCTCACAAATATGGACTTGATACCATTAAGTTTATCAAAGAATAAACGGTATCTACAACATGTAAAAGAGGAGGCATTTTTTGTCTCCTTTTTTTATTTATAAAAATGCATTTCCTCAACATATTTATGGACCGGTTCCGATAATAAAAACCGTACATCTTTCTTCTCTTTTATTGACTTTCTAATAAAGCTTGCAGAAACCTTCATAACTGGCGCGTCATGGCAATAAACAATGTTCTTGTTGGCTTTTAATTTATCTATTTGGTCGTTATTCAGACTTTTAGACTCCTCTTCCTCTTGAGAAGTTAAAACCCTAGGGTATACAAAGATGGTATGGTTAGCGAGGATGTTCTCGTGGTTTTTCCATTTATGAAAATTCCGAAGATTGTCTTCTCCCATTATTAATGAAAATGAATGAGTTGGATATTTGTCTATGATGTGAGCAAGTGTATTCGCCGTATAATTTGGCTTACTCAAACCGAATTCAATATCAGATGCCCTAAGTTTAGGGCAATCATAAACCGCCTCTCTTACCATCGCCAATCGATGACTGTCTTTTAGCAAGCTGCTTTTATTTTTTAAAGGGTTTTGTGGAGTAACTACAAACCAAACTTGATCTAAAACAGTCTGTTCTGAAATGTAATTGGCTATGACCAAATGGCCAACATGTATGGGATTAAAGGTTCCAAAATATAGACCTATATTCATCTATCAATAAAATTTTGAACGATTGATTCGGCTTCTTCAACGGCTCTATCAAAATTGTCGTTTTCGAGTACAACATCAAAATGATTTACATCTTGTAGCTCTTCATTGGCTTTCGCTATTCTCTGTTTGATCTTGTCTTCACTTTCTGTTTTCCGCGACCTGAGCCTGTTTTCCAACTCCTCGATGCTCGGCGGCATAACAAAAACAGATAAGGCCGCATCTCCAAGCTTTTCTTTAATGTTTATCCCTCCTTTAACGTCAACATCGAAAATTACAATTTTTGATTCTGACCAAATGCGAGATAATTCTGAATTCAATGTGCCATAAAAATGATTTGTATATACCTCTTCCCATTCCAAAAAATCACCACTCGTAATTTTATGCTTAAATTCTTGAGCGGGAATAAAAAAGTAATCTTTCCCATGTGTTTCATTAGGGCGAGGTTCGCGACTGCATGCGGAAATAGAAAACGAAAGAGACGATATTTTGGTTAGCAATGCACGCACGATAGATGTCTTTCCGGCTCCTGAAGGAGCAGAAAAGATAATTACCTTCTCCTGTTTTGTTGTATTACTATTCAAATCTATAAGGTGTTTAAAACCTGTTCTTTTATTTTCTCCAAACTGTCCTTCATCAAAACCACTCTTCGCTGCATTTCTGAATGATTACATTTACTGCCGATGGTATTTATTTCTCGACCCATTTCTTGTGCAATGAATCCTAATTTTTTACCAGAATTGGGGAGAGCTAGCGTCTCTTCAAAATAACTTAAGTGATTTGACAATCGCATCTTTTCTTCAGCAATATCTAACTTTTCAATATAAAAAATCATCTCTTGTTCAAACCGGTTGTTGTCTACCTTCTCACTATTGATTTCATTTAAACCCTTGAGAAGTCGTTCTCTAGTTGCCTCTATTCGTTCTGTTTCAAAAGGAATTATTTCATCCATTAATTTTCGGATTTCCTCAACCCTTTGACAAAATTCGTTTTGCAGGTCAAGCCCTTCTTTCTTGCGAAAGGACTCCACCATTTCACATGCTTCAGAGGTTAAGTCTTTTAATTGGTTGATCTCTGACTCGTCGATTTCTGCCGTCTCATTATTTAGGACATCTGGCAGTCTTAAAACCACACCTAAATAGTCAACTGGTTGTTCTCCCCAGCTTTCATTGAGTGATTTGATTTCATTGTAATAAGACGTTGCCAAGTCTCGATCAACGAGACTAGTTCCTTTCAGCTTTTCACTTTCAATAAAAAGAGAAAACTCGATTTTACCTCGAATGAGCTTCTTCGAAATTAATTTCCTAAGAAAGGGTTCTGCCTCCTTATAAATAGAAGGTATTTTCATGTTGAGGTCAAGTCCTTTGCTATTTAAGGTTCTGATCTCGATGGAAACCTTTCTCGATTCAAAAAGAGCATTACTCTTTCCAAATCCAGTCATTGATTGTAGCATGTCTATTTCTTATTTTAACAAAAGTATGAAAATTGCTCAAGCTACTCTAAAAGCAGGTCTGCATCTACACCTTCGTTTTGATCCTTAATAAATGTTGCAATATCAGAAATGATCTCATTTTTCTGGTCGCTTTCCTTTGTTCTGTTTGAATGGTAATCCTTTAAATAAAGTTGTGCTTCAAGCAAATGATGCTCCTCAAAAGGACCGGCCATGTTTTCTATGGCCGTTAAGCATTCCACAGACTCCATTAAATCCCCTTCAACAGCCATGAATACAACGTCAGCAATAAATTGACTATAATCCAATTTGCTGTTCCAGATTGAGTTTAAAATTTCAGAACGGACCTCCCGGTATTTTTCATCTGCCGCACATTGCATAATGATCGCTATGGCAGCTTCATCTTGAACATCTGAGAGTAACGCCACAATTTTTTTTTGTAAGACGCTATTCTTCGTTTTCACTAAAATTTCAACCAATTCTTTGATGAGTCCCGGGTGCCCTTTTTCGGAGATCATCTTAATCCCAGCATCCATTTTTTTTGGATCTCCTGAACCTACATCAATGATCGCTTTTTGAAGTGTTTTACTGATTTTTTTCTCTGCCATTTTTATCTATTGAAGTGCAAATGTATACATCTCGCCACAAAAAAACCATTAAAAGCAGTAAATACGGACTTTATGAAATATATCTTGTTCAAAAAAAATGCCTCTGCTAACCAAACGGTTGTATTTAAATAAGACATTTGTTAAAACACCATTTATTATGAATTATCTTAAACTAGGATCAATTGGTTTTTTACTACTAATTATCATCTCATCTTGCGTCCCTTCAAAAAAATACAACGAATTATTAGAACGGGAAAAAACATGTTCTGAGGAGCTCGCGAAATATAAAAAAATGAGTCTTGACTACGAAAGTCTTGCAAAGGAGCTAGAGATGAAATTTGATCTAGCAAACAAGGACCTCATCAAAATGAGAAAAGATACTGCCCTGTTGGGTGAAAAAATGAGACTACTCAATCGAGAATACAAAATTGCTAAAAGACAGGCTGAAGAGTTAGAAAATTCCTTTAACAACTTACAAAATTTAAGCGCCAAAGAGACTGCAACTTTACAGGCGGAGCTCAAAGTTAAAAATCTCACACTACAGGAAAAAGAGGATGCTCTTTTGGGCTTGGAGGAAGAGCTAAAAGAGAAAGAACGTTTGCTTTCTGAACGCGAAAAAAGAGTCAACGAACTCGAAGAAATGTTGCGGAAAAAAGAAGATGGAATCCGATTGTTAAAAGATCGCGTAGCAAAAGCCTTACAAGGATTTGAAGGTCAGGGACTGACCGTTGAACAGAAAAACGGACGCATATATGTAAGTCTAGAAGAAAAACTTTTATTTCGTTCAGGAAGCACAACGGTTGAAGCTGAAGGGGTAAATGCACTCATTCAACTCGGGCAAGTATTAGAGACAGAAAAAGAATTAGAAATTGTTGTTGAGGGGCATACAGACTCTGATAAACTCACAAGAGCAACAGCACCAAAAAATAATTGGGAGCTTTCTGTTCTTCGATCGACGTCTGTTGTAGAAATCATTCTGGCAAATTCTGGCGTAGACCCGACTCAATTAATGGCGGCAGGTAGAGGGGAGTTTTATCCGATATCTGATACTGAAAAAGCAAAAAACAGGAGAATTGAAGTGATTATCTCTCCCAACCTCAATGAGCTTTACGAGATTATTTCAAATGATTAATCTGAGGATAAAGCGTATTAAAAATTCACTTATAAAAAGTCTTTCTATAACACCAGCGCCCAATGTGAGTAACAAAGCATTGGTCGTTATTATTCTCGCTGCACTGTGTTTGGTTTGTATCAAGTACCTTACGGGGTTTGACCAACTCATCTCCTTTCTTGAAATAATTCATCTAGATTCTTTGGCTAATTATTTCACGGAATTAAGAAATAACACCAACGACAAGCAGTTATTCGATCTCATTTATTGGACGACTTGCAGAGTGTTCTTTTATCTTATTATTCCTGTGATTGCGATCAAGTTTTTTATAAATAAAAGAATATCAGATTTTGGGTGGAAATTATCAGACGATTTAAATAAAGATCTTAAAATCTTTATTGCCTTTTTTTGTTTCATGTTCCCTCTGGTTTTTTGGGTTTCCACCCAAGAATCGTTTCTAATTAAGTATCCTTTTTACCGTCCCGCAAATGCCGATCAAATTTATCCAAACCTCTTGATTTGGGAGCTTTTTTACTTTCTTCAATTTGTTTCACTAGAATTTTTCTTTAGAGGGTTTGTAGTGCATGGCTTAAAAGAAGAAATTGGAGATTACAGCGTACTTGTAATGATTATCCCTTATTGCATGATTCATTTTCAAAAGCCTTTTCTAGAGACCATCGGTGCGATATTTGCCGGAGTAATTTTAGGGTATTTAAGCCTTAGGAAAAACTCTATACTCACTGGAGTTGCTTTACACTTTAGTGTTGCGATTACTATGGACATTTTTGCCCTTTACCACCTTGGTTTGTTATAGCGAATTAATCTAAAATCGTGACATGTCCGGTGAAATATTCACGGTCATTTCTATCTTCAGGAAGGTAAATTAATTTCCAGACATAGGTTCCGTTCTGCACTTTTTTCCCTTTAAAGGTTCCATCCCATTCAAAATTAAGGTCATTTGTGCTAAATAGTATTTGTCCCCAGCGGTTATATATTTCCATATTAATTTCCTTTACACCAATAAAACTGCCTGAAAAAACCTCGTTGAATCGATCTCCATCTGGGATGAACGCATTGGGGATATAGATATAAAACTCTTTATAAATTTGAATCGGAAGCGTAATACTGTCAATACACCCTTTTGTATCCGTAGCAATCAATGTGACTTCATATATTCCTGGCGCATCATACACATGATTAGGATGAATATCTTCAGAATATCCACCATCACCAAAATACCATTGATAAACATAACCATTGCTCGTAAGGTTCTGAAAAGAAATCGGTAGGTTCTCAACAAGGGGTTCACTAATTATAGTAAAGTTTGCGTCTGGTTTAACTACAACAACCTGAATAGACGTTGACACACTGAAGGTTTGGCAATCATCAGAAACCTGAATCTGATAATTAGATGTTGAGAAGGGCGTAACCCATACTTGATTTGTTGTATCTCCATTATGGGTCCAATAATAATGATAGGAACCAAATCCCCCTGATGCCTCAACTGAAATAATCGTTGAATCTCCAGGGCATAAATAGACCGTTGGACTACCTATAACTTCTAAAGGAGGGCTTGAAACCGTATAATTGATCGTGTCGGTTGCAAAAGTTCCACATTCATCACTTACAGTTACCACAAAGAAAGTTGAGAAGCCTGGAGAAATATATGCCGAATCAGTAGTAGAAATCATTTGATTTGAAGCATCAGTCCAAGCATAAACATAATTACCTGTGCCTCCCAAAACATCTACCTGAAGATACTGACTAATATTGGGGCATATCTCAACAATATCAGGTGTCGTGGAAAGGGTGATGGGATCGTATTCAGGTACTGAAACAAGAACGGTATCATATGCTGTCTGATTCAGGCAGTCGTCAGTTACTTCGACAAAATACTCCCCCGTTGATGTGGGTACAATACTGATGTTATTTTGAGTTGAGTTGTCACTCCAAAGGTACGAGTAGGGAGACACTCCTCCAGAAACCGTTGTTGTTAAGACAATATTCTCTCCCGGACATGAAACCTCAGGATTATTTATTTCAACCGAAACCTCTTCAATATCTTGAATAAATAATTCGATGGTTACTGGGGTAATATTACCACATGGATCTGATAGAGGGAAATCAAGAACAATGTTTTCCTGACCTTCTACAATTCCATCCAAAACAACGTCTATTGTGAAAGAAACCTGCGTCTCTCCCGGATTGAAGGTAATAGATGTCGGGATGCCGGAATAATCAAGAATATCTGTTGCCGAACCTGAAACGTCTATAGGCACGGTTAAGCTCGTTCCCAAATTCGCCTCTCTTTCAAGAGTTACGGTAGCTGTAACGCATCCTTCAGCAATCCAATTAGGTTCTGAATAGATCTCATTTGAAAGCTCGTATGTAATGTCAACAGGGGTTAATGAGGATAAGCTATTTGCTTCAAGAAAAATCCCCGAATCCCATTCTCCATCACCAACATCAGCTATTGCGATAACCAAATGATAAGTTTGACCACATTGAACCTGAGATACTGCTTCTAAGACATCTGTAAACCCATCATATTGAATATACATAGGATTCGAATCATATGGAGACATACTTCCATCACCATTAAAATTAAAATACTGAGAATTATTATTAACGTTTACATTATTAATCGATACAACTCCTCCACCATTTGGAAGTTGTGCAATATTCTGTATTCCTGGTATTCCTGGGCCAGAAATAAAGAAGCCAAAAACATCATTGAAGCCGGAATTATTTGGTGGGGCAAATTCTGGGTATTCATCAGAACCAAAAACATATTTAAAACGAACGGTATCTGAATAGGGAATAAAATCAAACTCAAGGATTGCCGCATTATACGTTTGTGTTGAACCAATGAGTCCTGATAGTAAAGCTGATCCTCCAATGTTGTTGTCTACCCCAGCACCAGTTTGATTGTTTGGGCCTTGAGGACCATTGCCATTGTCAATTACTGTTCCTGTAGTAAGCACAATGCCCTCATCAATCCCCAAAACGGTATTTGTCGCTTGAAAAGAACCCAAAGCAACAGGGCTGCCGTTATATAAAATATTCGATACGGTAACTCCCTGACCAAGCAAAACATTCTGAACAAGGGCAAGAGGAGACATTGATGTTCCCGTCAGCAATTGAGAATAGGAATTCCCAAAAGCGCTTATGAATATGATTATTAAAATTTTTCTCAACACGTTTTTTATATACTGTGTATATAATAACGTAAAAAGAACAATTTCGTTGTATCTACGGGGCTTTTATTTTTGATCTGGAAAGAAAAGTGTCTTGAAAGTCACCCAGCTGAGGAATGGGAAAAAATGCATAGGCATCGCATATCCATAAATGGTGTAAATAATTTCTTCATGTAGACCGTAAACTGTAAATATTCCAAAGCACGTGAAAATAGAAATTCCTGCGAATAAAAAATAAAAAAGAAAGGGTCCAATACGCGGCATTACTCTTTTGGCTAGAAAATAGCCCGCCGAAGCCAGAAGGCAACCAACAATTGGAGCAATAATTAAATGACTCATCGGTATGGCCTCTCTTAAAGAATCCAATTGCTCTCCCTCTATAGCCGTTGCACTCTCATAGGCAAAAGAAAACAGCACCGTTACAATACTTGCAAATATTCCAGCGCTTAACGGAAAGTAAACGTATTTTTTTATCATATTTTATTTTTTCACAGACACTCCGGCTATTATTTTTATGTTTCGTGACACTTTATTTTCAGGCCCTAAACGATATTTCATTCTATTAACTGAAAACTGCGCTTTATAAATGGTTTTTAAATCCGTTGTTTTAATTTCAATTGGAATAATCACGTCTTTACTTATCCCGCGAATGGAAAGCTTCCCCTTGGCAAAAATACCTTTTTCAGTTTTATACACTGATGAAGACACAAAATTAATCGTTGGATATTTTTCAGCATTAAACCACTCCGAACTCTTTGCGTGCTTGTTTTGTACACCATTACCCGTGTTGATCGACGCCACTTTTATGTTTAGATCAAACTGAAGACCCAAAATAGAGTCAGACTTAACCACTTCACTACTGATAACTTTGCCTGTCATTTCTTTGAAAACTCCTGTAGCATCTTTACTGTAAAATGCTACTTTATAGGTATCAATATTGTTAGTGTCTTGGGCGTTCAATGCTAAACCAACAAAGAACATTACTGCAATCATTCCAATCTTTTTCATATTTATTCTTTTATCATTTCTATTTCCGCATGAAGTTCAACCTCTGCGGCAACATTTGCTATCGGTAACTCAGGGCCTACTCCAAAATCCATTCTGTTGACGGTTGTTGTAAAATAAAATCCAGCAAGCTGGCTTTCTCTAGACTGAACCGTACCATTATGCTTCATTTGTACATCTATTTCTTTTGTAACACCATGCATTGTGAAATTACCTGTTACAATATATGCATTTTCTCCATTGGCCTTTATGTTTTTACTTTTAAAGGTAATCTTTGGATATTTTTCAGTTTCGAAAAAGTCAGCTGAACGCAAATGATTGTCTCTTGAATCATTTGCTGTATTAATAGAAGCTGCATCTATAGACAATTCAATTTGAGCATTCAAAAATCCAGATCCATTCGAAGTCATGTCTATATCAAACTCCCTAAACTCTCCCACCGTAAAGGATACTCCTTTGTGTAATACTTTAAAACCAAAATTGGAGTGCGTAATGTCCGGTTTCCAATTTGATTCTTTTTGCCCAATTAGGATGGTGCTATTTAAAATTAAAATCAGCACAAATAATATTTCTTTTCTCATTAGTTTCAGTTTTTCGTTTTTATATTTTAACAAACTTAAGTTATTCGTAATTAATTATTCTTAATCTAAATTAAGAATGGTTTTTATCAAATCTATTAAGTATCATTTCATGAATCATGCCAACTTATGTTAAATAAATGTTAACGGGTGTAATGAATTTAATCCTGTTGCGTTAGGTATAATAACAAGTCAATAAATGACGAGTTGTTTTCATATTTAGTAGTTTAGGTTAGAAAAGGGGGCGAAGGCCCTCTTTTTTTGTTCTTATTGGACTATTCTATTGAGGTTTTTCTACATTTGCTATTACTTCAGCCAATAAAATGAATAACTCTAACAAAAAGCAGCTTTTTATATTCAACACTTTATCAGGAAATAAAGAAGCTTTCGTACCCATACATAATGACATGGTTGGAATGTACGTCTGTGGGCCCACTCTATATAGCGAACCACATATGGGGAACATGAGGACATTCATCAATTTTGATCTTATTTATCGTTTTCTCCTTCATTCCGGATATCAGGTTAAATACGTTCGAAATATTACTGACGCGGGACATATAACAAACAGCGCCGGAGATCAGGAAGACAGCATTGGAAAAGCCGCAAGAATGGAGCAGGTTCAGCCTTTAGAAATAGTCTACAAATACAATTTAAAGTTTCAAGAATTAAATCAAACTTATAATTTATTGCCTCCATCTATTGAGCCTACAGCCACTGGTCATATTCAAGAGCAAATTGAAATCATCGAGAAAATCATTGAAAATGGGTTTGCATATGTCAAGAATGGCTCAGTTTACTTTGATGTAAAAAGCTACATGCAATCTTATAAATATGGAGAGTTAAGTAGAAGAAAGGTCGATGAATTAGAAAATGATACTCGAGCGCTTAATGCTCAAGAGGAGAAAAGATTTTTTGCAGATTTCGCGTTATGGAAAAAAGCACAAGACAACGATATGCAAATATGGAGGTCTCCTTGGGGAGATGGAAATCCAGGTTGGCATATTGAATGTACCGCTATGAGTACCAAGTATCTGGGTGAAACTTTTGATATTCACGGTGGAGGATTAGACCTCAAATTTCCCCATCACGAAGATGAAATTGCTCAAAGCTGTGGTGCAACGGGCAAATCACCAGCAAATTTCTGGATGCATGCCAACATGCTCAATGTGAATGGAAAAAAAATGAGCAAATCATTGGGAAACTTTTTCCTACCCAAAGAAATTGTTGAAGGTACAAGCGAATTGTTTTCAAAAGCTTACTCGCCACAAGTCATTCGTTTTTTTATGATGCAATCACATTACAGAAGTACTCTTGACCTAACTGAAGACGCTTTAAACGCTGCCGAAAAGGGATTCGAAAGATTAACCGATGCGATTTCGCTCCTTGAAAGCGTCCCTGTTAGTGATACCTCATCCTTCAGCATTCCCCTTTGTATTCAAGGGTTTTACGATGCAATGAACGATGATTTTAACGCGCCTATTCTGATTGCAAATTTATTTGATGCCGTTAAAAAAATAAACCTGATAAAAGACAACAAGGAAACAATAAATGCTGGGGACAAGGATTTTCTATTGAGTGAAATGAAATGTTTTTTACTTGACGTTCTTGGTTTAAAATTCAATTCTGATTCTGGTGATGATCGACTTGGCCCTGTAATGGACTTGGTTCTCGAATTAAGACAAAAGGCAAGAATAAATAAAGATTGGGATACCTCTGATTTGATTCGTGATGGATTAAAAAATGCAGGAATCGAGGTTAAGGATGGCAAAGAGTCAACAGGCTGGAAGTAAGTAGTTTTTACATTTAATTCTGTATATTTGAGTAAAGACTATTACTTATGAACGTAACCTATTATGGCCACAACACATTTCTCGTAGAGTTTGGTGGCAAGAAACTCTTATTTGATCCTTTTATATCTGGAAACGGTCTAGCAGCACACATAGATGTAAACACTATTGAAGCGGATTACATATTGCTTTCTCACGGCCATCAAGATCACATTTTGGATGCTGAATCCATTGCGAAACGATGTGACGCAACGATAATTTCAAATTTTGAAATCATCTCTTGGTATGAGCCTAAGGGAGTTAAGGGGCACCCCATGAATCATGGAGGCAAACATACATTCGACTTTGGAACCGTTAAATATGTGAGCGCAATACATTCATCAGTTCTTCCTGATGGAACTTATGGAGGTAATCCCGGTGGATTTGTTATCTGGAATGACACCAATTGCTTCTATATGGCATGTGACACTGCACTCACGTATGACATGAAGCTCATTCCGTTGATGTGTCCAAAATTAGATTGGGCGGCATTACCTATGGGAGATAATTTCACTATGGGTATCGAGGAGGCGGTCATGTCTACGAGCTTTATAGAATGTAAAAACATTATCGGGTGTCATTATGATACCTTTCCGATTATTGAAATGAATAAAGATAATGCTCGCTCAGCTTTTGAATCAAAAGGAATTCAAATTCATCTACCTGAAATTGGGGAAACCATTGATATCTAATTTTAATGATTTTTGTGTGAAAATGGACAAGTTTTGTTAAAAAAGACACTTTTTTGCCCTAAAAAGCTTTTTATTTTGATAAAATGACAAAAAAAGGAATTTATATTCAGCCCATCTAATATTTTTCTGTTTTATTATAAAAAACAGAAAAAATCACTAAAACTCATTCAAAATCAGCCAAAAAAATGAATTTTACAGGGGTTTTGGTTGATTTTAGCGGTTTTTAAAGGATTATCTATTAATCCATTTTAATGTATCTAAAATGGCTCGATTTAAGAGTATTTCAACCGTGTAAATCCCTTTAGCCACATCCATATTAATATCCATTATTTCTGTATCCATATAATTGTGATTTTCCACATGAACCAGTCTACCCATGGCATCATAAATTTTAATTCCATCATACGGCTGTCCCCCACTTTTTATATAAAATTGGTCTGCAGAAGGATTTGGATAAAGCTCAAAAGTTCTTTTAATTAAAGCCTCATTGAGTCCGTTTGTTCCACTCACCAAAACAGGAACATATTGAATTTCCTCACTAGTGAGTGTGTTCATATTTACATATGAGATCTCTATTGAATCAATTAAGTCAACAATGGGTTCGATTAAAACCCCATACCGTTCACCTGGGCTAATCCATAAGGTGTCGGAAATTTCAGGATTCACAATTGGTCTCCCGTCGGTACTAATAATTTTAGCATTGAGTTCCTCGGGAAAAGTAACTCTATTGGCCAAGTAGCCAATATTAGCCATTCTTAAAAAAGAAACCTCCTCCTTTGCGGTTTGCAAAGCAATATCTGGTTCTAATAGTTGTTGCTCACTTTGTCCATTAACAAGAAAATAGCTCGGGTGATATTCTGGTATAGAAACCTCATGAATAGTTTGAGTTGTATCATGGTCGTGCTCCATTACTGAATCTTCATGCCATAATGGATCCATTTCTGACATGGTGTAGAGCTTCTCTTGACTATAGGGATATCCTCCATCCCATGTTATGTTGCTTCCATCAGCAGGTTTTACAATAAAAACTCCATACATCCCTGCCTGAACGTGAATCGTTGAAACGACATGGCAATGATAAAAGTAAGTACCCGGATGAGGTGCGACAAAATAATAATATCCATGCTCCATATGATGAACCTCGAAAGATAAATGTGGTACTCCATCATTTTCTTGATTGACATCTAAACCATGTAAGTGGATGGTGTGTGGAGCTCCTTGAGACACGTTAAACAAATCCAAAACCACACTGTCTCCTTCATTTGCATACAAGGTAGGTCCAGGAATCGGGGGCTGCTCACTAAAGCTCTGAGCAAACCCAAAAGTGCGTAAAACCACACCATCATGCATCTCTTTTTCACCTAAATTTCTTGCAATTAGCTGATGATTCACTACTTGTTGTCCAAGGGATATAAATGAGCCCGTTAAAAAAACTAAAAAAAGTATTCTTCTCGTCATTATGGCTCAATTAGCATAGTTAAAAACATCCCGTTTGGATATATATTTGCCCCTGTAACTGCAATTAAATTGTGGTCATGTACAGGGTATTCTCCTGACTGATGCGGAACCAACTCTAATGTCAAAACTTCCATAGGGTTAATCGGGAAAGTATCTTTTATTCGTCCCTCATGGCCCGGGTGTTCTGAGGATTGCTCCACTTTTAGGTGGTACCCATGAAAATGGATAGAATGGATAGAATTCCCTGTATTTGCGATATGAATGTGTATGGTGTCCCCAACATTCCCAACAATCCTTGCTGAAGAATCCCCAATAATATCTGGGTTGTGATTTCCGTTGATTAAAAAGAATTTCGGGTTGTATTCTGTACTTAGCTGATTGTTCGAAGAGATGTCATTAATCCATAGCGTGTCTAGCTCTTTTAAATTCCAATAAAATGAGGCCGAACTGTTATTTCTAAAAACAATCATTCCTGCAAGACCTAAGATTTTATTATTTGGATAATTCTCTGAATCATGATAGATAAAGGTTCCTGAAGTTGCTGAATGAATAGACACCGTTTCATTCATTCCGGGAGGAATTAATCCTGATTCAATACCTAACTCAATGCTGCTAATTCGATGAGGAATTATATCATTATTGAAAACCGTTAAAGAAACAGTGTCTGAAATGGAATACGACAAAATAGCATTTCTTTTGTCAAAAACACTTGATGAATTGAAGCATTTGTAGGGCAAACTGCTTCCATTGAATGTTTGAAGCGTCCCTGAGTTGATATAAATGGTGTCAGATATTTGTCCTGAAAAAGAATTAAAGGCAGTTGTAATACAAAGAAATAAAATTGCACTTGCTTTCAAAAAGACCATTGAAATTAATTTATCAAATGGTTTAATCAAATAAATCACTGAATGGATTTTACAATGGTTCTGATTACGCTCTCTCCCGATGCATTCGTGATTTTTGCAAAATAGACACCATCAGGCAAGTTTATTAAATCGATTTCCGCAGTCGATCCATCGTTTTCCAAAATAGAGACAAGCTGTCCATTCATCGTCAAAATCTCAACTTTTCCTGCCTGGCTAAAGTTGGTGAAATTAACATATCGATTAGCCGGATTAGGAAACACCTCAATACTGCTTAAGCTGTTTTCAATAATACTACTGGATGGATTTGTCCAAGTAAGATGCATAGAAATCGTATCCCCAAATGCCTGATTTCCTGACTCATAAACATAGAAGCTAACATCCCCCTCACCGTAAAAGGTGGATGCCGTGATATTTAGTTTCAAGAATGCTGTTACTCCATCTAAAGCTTCTTGTTCTGTTATTGCACTCATGGTTCCCTCTCCAGGTATACCAACATAACAACCTCCCAAGTCGCAAAGAGAATAAGACCATTCTTCTGGCAATGTGTTTTCGATAAGAGACCATTGGAATTGTATCGGACTCAGGTCCGTTGTAATGAGTGAAATTCCATGTGAAGAGTAATTTTCTTCTTGAATTTCCTCATCAATATGCTGAGCCGGGTTGAAGGTAAAGTTTTGAGCAATCGAAGAAAACCCTAAAAAAGTAATGATTGAAAGTAAAAAATAAGAATGCTTCATTGGAGTATGTTTAGAAACCAAAGATAAAGCTTTTTATCCGAATACTTTTTTAAGTAAATCGGAAACCCTTGCTGCGGGATTATTTCTAATCTCTAATTCTTGTTTTGCGATTTGAATGAACAAACCTTCAATGGCCTTTTCAGTTGTATAATCTACCAAATCCGGATTTACTTTTTGGACCATCGGTATTTTATTATATGCCGTGAAAAGAGTTTCCCAATGCTGCGTTGCACCTACTTTATCTAAGGAGGTTTTAATAACCGGCTTGAATTTTTCGACCAAACCGTTTCTGGTTTGAGCGCTCAGGTAAGATGTTGCAGCATCTTCTTCTCCATTGAGTATGCTCATAACATCATTGAGACTTAGATTTTTAATCGCCGCAATAAATAGTTCCTTCGAGCTATTGGCGGCATCTTCTGCTGCCCTGTTCATTGATTCGATAGCTGCATCAACCTTTTTGCCCTGCCCCAGTTTTCGAAGTTTTGACTCTACCTGTTTAGCTTCCTGCGGGAGAAAAAGTTTGATTTGATCATCTTTAAAATAACCATCTGGTTTAGAAAGTTTATTAACGCCTTTTTCTATTCCATTATTTAGGGCTTCTTTAAGGCCTTCACCCACCTCTTTTTCACTAAGTGATTTATTTCCAGGAATAGAAATCCCTGTTTTCTCTAATCCTTTTTTTAGGTTTGGTAACTGTGACATTCCAGACATTGAAAATGTAAATGTCATACCGATAAACAGATAAATAGATTTTTTCATATGTATGTTATAAAGATTATTAATCACAAACCCTGACAAAAGTATTTATACGAGTTCGTTTGTTTCAAATATAAATAATTACATAGCATAAAACATACCAAAATAATGTGGCATTTAATTACACACAGAGACGTGAACATCATAACATTAATAGGAAATGGGAAAAACGATTCAATTACGAGGTAAATTGAAAGAAATGATTAAAAATTGCAAATAAATGGGTCGTATTTATCAAAACAGACACCTTTTTATAGAAAAAGTGTCAATTTTAGAATCTATGAATTTTGAGAAACACAGAAATAATTAATTTGACCAAAGTGTATCAAAAACCAGGAAAAGGAACATAAAGTGCACTAAAAATGTAAAATATCGCACTAATTCATTGAATTATATAAAAATTCCGTTTTTATAATAATCGAAACAAGTGCCCCCTAAAAATTAAAATCGAGGCAATAGAGTTGCCTTCTGATTATTGTCTTCCGAAACGAGCTCTTTCTTTGTCTTCGTCACTTGAGACTTTTGCTTAACTGAAGAATGGTTAACGGTGATTTTTGAATGACTCGATTTTGAGTCTTTAATTGCTTTTTTTTCTGACTGTCCATCAACATAGATCATCATAAATAAGGCCAATGGAATTAAAACAAAAATATTGAGAATAACTTTTTTCATCTGAACGAATTACTGTAAACTACTACTGAAATTAAAAGTAGTACTTGCAAAATTGTATTCTTAATAAGAATGACTATTGCCAGGGTATGAATTATTATCTATGACTTTTCACTTAACATGATTATAGTCAAGAAAAGAAACTAATTTATTTAACATTAAATTTATGAATGAACAAAACAAAGACCCTCTCGGGTCTTTGTTTGTGTGAAAATAAAGTAAGTTTAATATCTATTAAAAGGCAATAAGTATAGTATGTAGCTCAACGTTCTCTGCGGCTGCCGCTCCTATCGCATCAGCTGCTGAGTTTTTATTTTCAACAGGAGCAATATACTCATCGGTAATGGTAATAATCATCCTATTGTTATTTTTCCAAGAACTTGAATGGACTGTTTTAACAATAGCATCATAATGAGACTCGCTCGAATGGTATCCTCTTTTTTTACCAATAAAATCAATAGCATTCCAATGATCCTCACTCAAATCAGACAATACAAACCATTGGTTTGAGCTGGATATTCGAAATGATGCTGCACCTACCCTAGATCCCGCAGGCACCGAAGCAAGTATGGCATCGCTTTCTTTCATCATGGTCTTTACATTATTCCCCATACTACCAGAAGCATCAATGAGTATTACAATATCTGTGGAATCTGTTGCGTGCCTGTCTATTTGCTCAACTATTGTTTTAACGAGGTTCGTTCGAAGCGTTCTCACGAATTCTCCTGATGTAGGCAATGCAATATTATTATATCCCTCAAGAATTTGATACGAACCATTCTCATTAGTTGAGGAGGAATTGTTTGAATAGTTGGTGTTATTATTATTATTTGATCGGTTACTGTTTGAAGATGTCGAATAATAATAGTTCGTGTTCGAAGATGAATTATTTGTGCTTGATGACCCTGAGGAATTACTTGATGGACGTGATCTATTCGGGCTTGTTATATTTGACGAATGAGATGACGGTTTAGGTGCCCTAACTGCTGGCCTATGATTAGTGACTGGTGCATTTTTAAATGTCCCTCCCCCTTTTGAACTCGGTCTTTTGACCTGACCAAAAGCAGAAAGAGAAATAGATAATGGTAGAATTAAGAGTAGTAATGTTTTCATAAGAGTTGTTTTAAATTGGTTAATAAATAAGTCACCGCGGTAATTGTGTGTCTTTCGATGAATCCACTCCAGATATATCTAGAATCGTGCCAAACCCAATTTTCAAGACGCTTACAGGGTCTTTTTATATACTGAAAAAGAGTTAAATACGTTGAAATAAAACTTTATCGTTTTCAACACTAACCATATATATTCCAAATGATTTATTCGGACTCTCACTGGCTTTATTGCAGTATTTCCTTCGAGAAATATTTGAAACAAACAACTCCAATTTATTTGGCGCTAACCATTGGTATGTGCCACTAACCGACGTGAAACAATCTACTCCACATCGAGCGCGATATGAAGTTTGAAAACTGTTTTCGGTAAAAGAGATGAAGTAACCCCACCTGCTCGCAATATCAACTGTCGATTCCGAATAGGCACTGAGAATAAAACCATCCTCATTTTCTGTTTCCAAACATTTACCATCAAGCTTCCAAGAATTGTTTTGCAATTCTATTCTTTCTTTAAAATACGTATTTGGGTCAATCTGAGATGACGCTGTTAAATAAATAACAATAAGCAAAACGAAATATTTCATGTGTAATTGATTTTATTGGCTTACAACTAATGGACCTTAAGGTTCATTTCTTACTTAGTCCTTGTCTCCAATCACATTTATTCGCTTCAAGAAAACCTTTAAATTTGTTTTTGGTACTATATTTGAATTCATTACAAAAATTTAGAATATGAAAGGTCTTATTATTTTTATCGGAATTTGTGTTTTATTTTCATGTAAAACAAAACAAAACAGTGAAACTACGGTATCACAAAACAATAGTAATGTGATTGATTCAGGAATAATAGAAAGAGACCATCCTTCTTTAAATATAGAAGCTGAAATTGGAGACATGACTCAAGAGTCTAAAAATGTTCAAATTTTAAAATCAAAAATAGACGGTAACCATCTTATTTTAAAAATCGGTTATTCAGGAGGGTGTACAACTCATGAATTTCAGTTTCTCGGTTCAGCGATGATTTCAAAATCTCTTCCCCCAATAAGAACTGTTCGTCTTGTTCATCATACAGATGATACATGTAGAGAGTATATTGAAAGAGAACTTATCGTTAATCTCAAAGATTTGGCATACAAAAAAGAAAGTGGGAGTAAAATAAAACTCAAGATTCAAGGTGCTGAAGACTTTTTGCTCTACACCTATCAATAAAGCACTTTAAGTCTAAAACAGATTACACATTTTTTTTACAGTAAAGTGAATGTGTTGAGAAAAAAACATTTAAGCTTATGATCTGATTGGCAATGAGTTGCTCAATCCTTAAAGATGTGGTATTTTTAGACAAACAAAATCATACGTCTAATTATGAAATTTTTAAACCAAACCCTATTAATTTTATTCATCTCCATCACAAGTTTCAGTTTTTCACAAAAAAATGAAACTGAAATACAACAAAATCCATTTGTTTTGGGAGACCTTATTGTTCAATTAACGGATCAAGGTAATATCCGCAATCTTGTTAATCGAGCACCCTCGCACAGTAACCTGGTTATTTTTAAGGAATTGTCTCCAACCTCCGATATTTGGCAGCTTAAATTTAACCACAACAATATATCCCATAAAGAAATTTTAAACTGGTTATATAATCAACCGAGTGTTGAACTGGCTCAAAATAATTATTATTTAAAGCTTCGTTCTACAATACCAAATGATGCCACTTTCAACAGTCAATGGCATCATAACAATACGGGACAAACAGGTGGTACTGCTGATGCGGACATCGATTCAGATTTGGCTTGGGATATTACTACCGGTGGAACAACGGCATCTGGACATGATATTGTTGTATGCTTAATCGAAAGTGGAAACTTAGACCATCAAGATTTATCTCCAAACCGATGGGTAAACACCAATGAGATTGAAAACAACGGGGTTGATGATGATGGTAATGGTTATGTAGACGATTATAGTGGCTGGAACCCACTTCAAAACAATGATAACTATGGTACAGGAGCGCATGGAACAAATTGCCTTGGAATGATGGGTGCAAAAGGAAATAATGGTCTAAATGTCGTCGGTGCAAATTGGGATGTTAAGCTCATGGTCGTTGGTGGATACAGTATCAATACAGATGCAAATGCCATTCAAGCCTATCAATACCCTTATGATATGAGAGTACTTTGGAATAATACCGGTGGTGCGCAGGGAGCTTTTGTAGTTGCCACAAGCTCGTCATGGGGAATTGATGGAGAAAATCCAAACAACCACCCTGTTTGGTGTAGCTTTTACACTACGATGGGAGAAGCGGGAATCCTAAATGTGGGAGCAACAACAAATTCAAATTTGAATGTAGATACCGCAGGTGATATGCCAACAGCGTGTAACAGTCCATACATGATTGGTGTTGGGCGCACGGATCACAATGACAATACTGCAGGAGGTTATGGTGTAACTACTATTGAGTTTGGTGCACCAGGAATCAACGTCGTTACAACATCAGGAACAAACTCCACTACTACTACGACCGGTACCTCTTTTTCTTGTCCACTGACAGCCGGTGTTATTGGACTCGCTTATTCTATACCTTGTTCAGACTTTATGAATACCGTTATCTCTAACCCTCAAGCTGGGGCTGATTTGGTACTTCAGGCACTTATGGATGGTACTGATCCTAAAAGTCAACTGGCGAATAAATTCGTATCGGGCGGGAGGTTAAATTCAAGAAACACCTTAGATGAATTGATGGCGGCTGGTTGTGATGGATCCATCTGTTTTGGCCCAAGTGGAATCGCAACCACAAATATTACTGAAAATGATGCAGTTCTCGAATTTGCTGCTCAATCAGGTGCAAACGCCACTAATCTTTATTGGAGAGAGGTGGGCGCAGCAAACTGGATCTCCGAAACAGCAGTGGTGTCTCCATTTACTTTTACTGGTTTAAACGGATGTTCAGAATATGAATTTTATATGGAAACCGCTTGCAGTGTGGACACCATCTCAAACCCAACTTCAACGCAAGCTTTCAGCACTCTTGGCTGTGGGGCTTGTATAGACAATCAATATTGCTCAAATGCAGCATCTGATGGAGTGGATGAATGGATAGAGTCGTTTACTATCGGCACATACACAAATCCATCAGGAAACGATTCAGGTTATGGTGATTATACCGGAAACCCGATTCAGCTTGCGACGAACAACACCTACAATATCGATATTGAAATCGCTTGGGGAGGGGCACTTTATAATGAGCAATCTCGAATTTGGATAGATCTTGACCAAAATGGTGATTTCGATGCTTCTGAATTGGTTTTTGACCAAGGAGTTGCTGATCAAACGGTGAATGTTGTAGGTCAAGTTACCATTCCGGCACTAACACCCCTTGGCAGCACCAGAATGAGAGTGCAAATGGCTTATGTTGCCGCACAAACACCACTTCCAGATGTCTGTGATTCATATCAATGGGGAGAGGTTGAAGACTACTGTGTTGATATTGTATACGGAGCTATTTGTGGATTAACTGTTAATAGCACTTCTTCAAATCCTTTATGTAATGGAAATGACAATGGATCAATAAATGTAAATGCATCCTCTGGTTCTGGCAACTATGAATACAGTTGGGATGGAGGGCTCGGAAATTCAAGTACAGTATCAAATCTTTCAGAAGGAATCTATACAGTAGTTGTTACTGATTTAGACAATAATTGTGACACAACCATTCAATATGAAATGGAATACCAAACAGCCATTTCATTAGATTTCAATTCCCAGGATGCGTCATGCTACCAGTCGGCTGATGGATCAGCAACGGCAATTGCTTCGGGATCTTCTGATTATATATATGAATGGGAAAACGGCCCATCCTCGAATGAATGGAATGGGATTGGTGCAGGAACTTACGCTGTAAATGTGATTGACTTAAATGGTTGCACAGCACAGGGAGAAGTGTCTATTGACCAACCAAATCCAGATGTGGTGTCGTTCTCTTGGAATACTTCAAGCCTGTTGGTCCAGTTTTCAAATTCATCAAGTCCTGGAAGTTATTTGTGGGATTTCGGTGATGGCAGCACAAGTACAGAAGAAGACCCAACACACACTTATTCAGAGACAGGAACCTATACTGTATGTTTAGAGCTCACTACGGATTGTGGAGTCAAAGACCTATGCAATACATTAAGTGTTAATAATGCCGATATTGATGAAAATTATTGGGAATATGTTTCAGTGTATCCGAACCCCACAAATAGCACAGTTTATTTCAATATTACGCACCCAGAACTTTCCACGATCAAAATAATTGATGTCGTTGGAAAAGAAATTTATAGGTTAAAGGTCTCTGGACAAATTAATGCTGTTGATTTATCAAGATTTGATAATGGGTCCTACTTTTTTAATATCCTAGATGAAAGTGGAAAAACACTTATCTCGGACAAATTATTAAAGGTAAAATAAAACGTAAAAAACAATAAAAGGCCTCTTTCGAGGCCTTTTAAATTCTATATTCAGGATGTTGTTGTGAGTGCTTTGTTTAATCCAAAACCACTTCTAAAGTGGAATGATCCACAATAACAATCTTCCCTTTTAGCTCCCCTTCAGTTATTACAACACAACAATAAATAGCTGCTTCATTGGTCTCCGGAGAAACATAAGGAAGATACGCATCTATGTAGCCTTGCTTGAATTTCGTTTCTTCGATGATTTCACAGGTATAACCCAAACACCTTCTTTCTCCCACATTGTTAAGAGGACGTACTTTTGTTTTACCTTCCATTTTTTTAATTTAGAAATTAAAGATAGAAAAATCCTAGACTAATTAATGCTAGAATCGACTTACATAATAATCAAAGTATTTGCACTCCCTTATCAGCTCTTGATAAAACTTTGTATTACTGTATTGGTTCTTCAATACCTCAAAATCTTTGCGGAAACCTGAAGACCGGATGCCACTTTGGAATTGATCAAAATAATCGTTGTAGACGCCATAATAATTCGTGTAATTATCTCTTATTCCGGTACCTTCACAGTACCTATTTTGATCACAACGCGCCAACATGTAGTGCGCCTTGGCCGTCATCTCTCGATTTAAAGTTCCAATATTAAGTGCTCTATCAAAAAATTGTTTAGGAACAGCCATGTCATAAAACCCATTTAATCCTGACGAGGACCTGTAGTTCCCCATTAATTTCCATGACACCCCATAATAAGACATGTTATAATAAGCCAATCCCAGGTTGAAATAATCTTCAGCACTGTTTTTTCGTTTTGCTTTCGAATGAAGTCTCACTAATGAATTTACCACCTTTGTCCTTGTAAATTTCATTTCATCAGGAACACTGTTTTCATAGTCGTAGCCGTAATCCTCAAAATAGGGATCCTTTATATAAAATGTAAATGGATTTACTGCTGTTTGTGTATTTGAGATTTGAGATTTAATCTCTAATGGGATTTTATTGAATTCTGACGCCGCTTCCTCTAATCTATCAGGGTTCCTCATCAGCAATAGCGCCCTTAGCTCCCTGATGAAAAACTTTACATCGTCAAATTTTACAATATTTCTATCCTCTCCTGACCAATAATAACCGTTCGAGAAATAGTTGGACGAGGCGTACTCCACCAATTTGGTTTGAGGTGTTTCTTTCAAGTCCATTAGCACCTTATCAAGGTAGGAAACCGTAACTTTCTCCAGAGGTTCTATGTAATATTCTCTGTCTATGTATAAATCTGTCTGTAACCTTCTTCCTCCAAAAATCAGTGTTAAAAATGCATTGTCTTTGACATCACTTCTCGAAGACAACTCATCAAAAAGATATTCATTGAGAGAAAATGAAAACTCTCGGGATTGAAGAGAATTGTAATAAACCTCCCCCTTGTTTATCTTATAGAGCTGTTCCCCAACTTTATTTTGATCCTCAACTGAAAGTACTGGCCTCATTTTTACGTATAACAATACGTTCAAAATGTCCAATTGAACCTGATCATTCTCCGTCAGACCATGAATTTGATTTGCCATTATGGAGCTTTTATCATAATCTCCATTTAAAAAGTACAGATAGGCCATTGAAAGATGCCAAAATTGACTTTTACTGTCATTTTGAAGAAGGTTTTCATTTAGTGCAATCAAACGCTCTAGATACTTTCCTTCTGTCTTTTGTTTTACCAACTTCCCCATGCCTTCATGACCGTATAAAGGGTAATACCTCTCGTTATTATTTAGAAAAAAGGTCTCTAGTCTATTGATTTCGCGACTCATCAAGATGCGTGCAAAATCATTGTTCTGATTGATTTCTGTGATTTTCGATAAATCATATAATCCAAGATTTTTACCGTTCATCCCCCTAATAAAATGAAGTGACATTAGCTCGTCCGGTGAAGCCCCCATATTTTTAGCATCTGCAAATTCACGTTCAGATTTAATATCTATACTGAGATAAGCAGATCGTCTTTTACTTGGGCATTCCATATAGACCTTAGAAAAATAATAATTGGAGGCCGCATTCCTTTTCATGATTCGAAGTACGCCTGCATATTGATCCATGGCCCAATATGATATAAATGACTTTTTGTTTTTAAAATAGCTTTCATAAATGTCAACAACCTCCTCATATGAGCCATAATAACGGTGTAGCTTAATCAGCTGATAATGCATGCGCTCTTTTGTAAATCCACTTCTAAATTGAGCCAGAAGCTTGTTTGCCTTTGCAAGCATTCTATTTTGTTCTACAGGGTCTTTAACGATGGGCTTTTCGTCCCAAGAGTCAGGAACAAGTGTTTTTAAATAATTTTCTAGCTCCAGCGCGTAATCAAGATATTGAATAAATTCTTTTTCTTTTTGCGCTATTTGTCTAGGCTTGCTTGTTTTTGATTGTAAAACCTTCAACTCATTATCCTGCCCCTTAAATCCATCACGTCTATACATGATTTTAATAAGGTCTTCTTCTTGATATTTCCCTTCTAAAAAAAGACTCCATTCTTTGATGTTTAAATCCACGGAATTGTTCTCTTTTTTAAATTCATTGGGGAAATACCACAAATTGAATTTTTTAGGTTCATTCTCTTGACTTAACACAAGGTTTTCATCAAACAGATGATAATAATCCAACCCATAACTTCCAGTGCAATTGGAAGTGCTGAACGAGATGGCACTACTTATAAATAAGAGTATTAATTTGATCGAGTTTTTGTTTGTCATAGTCTTCAATATTGGACTGGCTTAGGTGATAATAGATCAGTTTGTCAAAGCTTAAAGTAGAAAGAAGCTTGGCTGTTTGTTCCAGCTCTTTTAGGTCAACCTCTTCAAATTTTATCTCATCATCCGTAGATAAAAATTGTCCGTTAATATAAAAATTATCTTTTACTAAGAATAGATTATTTTTTGCTGAAACAATGTGATTCTCCATACTTGCTTCGTCAACATTATTAAGAATCGAAGACAATTGGCCCAAACGATATACCAAAGCCCATTTGTAAATGGGAAGTGCAATACTTGACTTTAATGGATAGGTCATTCCCTTTTTTAAGTATTGGGTAACTAGATCGTAGCTAAAAATTGAATTCGATTCATTAATGTTCTCTATCTCACCAATGTTATAACACATTAAAACGCCACGATCGACGGGTGGGACTCCTGTTTTTTTCCAATATTTATATTGATGCAAACGAATGGTCGCTGATAATTCCTTGTCGGACAATTGCTCAGACGCTTTTTTTAGAAACCTAAAGTAATTCTCCTTACTGCCCAATGTCCAATCACAATCAAACTGAACCTCCTTAAAGCTAAGTTTATTGTTTTCTGCAATAGACAGAATGAGTTTGACCGTTCTTGAAGCAAGTTTCTCGGGGCTTACCTGGTCTGAAGAAAAAATATCATTGGTGATAAATACACACGGTATGATTGAATAATCGCTTGGACTGGTTTTAAAATCAATTTTCGCAACAGGTTCAGGGCGACCATTTATCATTTTCACATCAAAAAACTTGACATATAATTCTTTAGATCCGAGATCTTTAAGAAGCTTTTTTTGATTGGCGTTCAGGCTGAATTCTTGCTTCCAATAATAAAATGATGGTGGATGTTTTACTTTTTTATTGTCTTGACAAGAATAAAAAATCAGAAATAAAAGAATGAAAAAATAATACTTAAACAAGGTTTTGATTGTTTAATCTGATTTTAAAGACTAAAGATAAAAAACATCTGTTGATTTTGGAACGCTCTTTGTATTTGATATTCAAATCAAAAAAGTATGAAGTATTATCGCAATGTTTTCGTGTGTTTATTAATTGGGGGCTTATTTGCCTTCACATTGATTGATAAAAATATCGATGCTAAATATGACCCAATAAGAAAGTTGAAACAAACGGCATTTAAAAAAGGAGAGTTTTTACGCTATGATGTTTCGTATGGTTATTTCGATGCCGCTGAAGCTACTTTAGAGGTTAAAAACACTTCTACAATAATCAATGGTCGAAAAACAATGCATGTTGTCGGTAAAGGGAAATCAAAAGGGGCTCTTAGCTTGTTTTTTAAAGTTGAGGATCGGTATGAAACTTATATTGACGAAGAAGGTATTTTACCTTGGAAGTTTATACGCCATGTTCGGGAGGGCGGATATGAATTGGACCGAAACATTGAGTTTAATCACTTCTCAAATAAAGCCACCGTTGTCCAAAATGAATCAAAAGACTATAAGGTAAAACCCAATACTCAAGACTTATTATCTGCATTTTATTACGCAAGAACTCTTGATCTACAGAATGCCAAAAAAGGACAAGAATTTATCATCAATACCTTTTTCGATAGAGAAATGTATCCTCTAAAAATCAAATTCTTAGGGAAAGAAAAAGTCAAAACAAAGCTTGGCGTATTCAATTGTTTGAAATTTCGTCCCATGGTAGAAAAGGGACGGGTTTTTAAGGAAGAAGAAGACATGACCATGTGGGTTAGTGACGACGCCAATAAGGTGCCCATTCGGTTAAAAACAGACCTACTCATCGGTTCCATTGAAATGGACTTAATTGAATATGCAAACCTGCCCTCTCCTCTTAATGAGAAGAAGAAATAATTCTTTTAAATGGAAAATTTAGTGTGAACCGCATTAGTCACATTCAAAAACTTCACCTTCTTCATCCCAGCACTTTTGACTAATGAGTTTTCCTTCTTTGTAAACGGCTTCCTTAAATAGTTGCCCGGATTTGAACCACTCACGGGTAAAGCCATCTTTAACTCCATTTTTATAGGTGGTTTCCCACCACATCATACCATTTCTCCACTTTTCATATACTGTTCCATTAAATGGTGTATTATTCATCCTAAGATAAACCTGATCCGCGTAGGAGTAATAGGTGGTTTGGTCCACATGAAGCTTGTTCTTGAGAATAACATATGGACTTGAGGTTTCCGTAGATGCTACTTCTGCTGCAGAACTTAACGTTTCTGAATTTTTGTCATTTGATGCATCGGACACTTTCGCATCAGTTTGAGCATTGACATTATAAATTGAGTGAAATAAGAAGAAAACTACTAAACTCTTTTTCATGGCGTTTTCTATTTACTTCTAATGTAGTAAACTTATATCCGATTGTTATTCATCAATGAATATTTAGGGGGGACTTGTTTTCAAACATATAGTATGTATGTTTATAGGCACAAAATATAATTTAGAACTCGTATTTTAATCCTCCAGCTGAAAATGAAAAAACAAGGAATTATACTCTAAGCAACCCTTCTAAATTTAAGTAGAATAATTCTTATAATTGACTCAGAATCACCGATTTTAAATCAGATGTTGAGTGACCTCCTCCTACAAATCTCTCAACTTCGGAACCGTCTTTATAAATTATAATGGTTGGAAAACCCTCCACATTGTGTGCTTCAACAATTTCTGGGTAGTCTTCATATTCGACCTCCCCAAAGAATACTTGAATCAAATCGGTGTCCATCGCAACCTCGCTTATCGCAGGTCGTTGAGCCTGACAAACACTACACCAACTGGCGTGGAAAAAGACCATGGAAACTCCCGATTCAAGATCAGATGTCATTTGAGTTAAGGAATTAATTACCTGCAAGCCTTCAATAGGCTCCACCTGTTCCTCTTCTTTTTTACAAGAAAAAAGAGTAATAAGTATTAAAATAAGGAGTGTATATTTCATATATGAAAATCAATTGTTTGCATTATTAACGCTCCATTTTATCAAAAATTGTCAATCACCAAGCATTAAAATAAATAAGGCCTGGCATTTGTGGTAAAATGACTCATTTAACTTTAGAAATATGAATAAGGAGTTTAGGGCCCCTTTAACGAGTGGCGTTTTGGTTTTAAAAGGCTACTTGTAAGGACTGTTGCAATGAAAAGGAAGGTGTTTTTCATAATATAGGGTTTGAGTAACCTTGAATTACAAAAAACACCTAATCGTTGCAAACATAAAATGATTATTCTAAAGCGTTAATCTCTGATGATTCTTAACGTTTTTAATGTGCCATTTGACCCTTTCACAGTAACCACATAGATGCCTTGCATTAAGGGTGACATGTCAATTTCAAAAGATTTATTGATGTATGGTAGAACTTTTCCCTTGTAGATTTGCTGGTTTATTCGCCCAGTGATATCAGTTAAAGTTATACTATAATTTCCCTGAGCAGTTGCCGTTAGGGATATTGATGTTTTGTTTTTTGTGGGATTTGGAAAGGCCGTAAGAGCCAAGTCAACAAAATTAGATTTGTATGACGTTTCAATCTCCGGAATTCCAGAATTGCCATCACAATCGTTTTGTTCATCGCAAGCACCCAAAGTACAACCGATTGCCAAGTGTGCAGGAACCGCTGATTCATTAATGCAAATCGTGTGTGCATTGCTTGGATTGCCTGGAGGGATTTGACACATTTCTACTTTCATGTTCCCACTATTACCTGTTTGGCACTCTACATTTATAACACAAACGGAAACCTCATCAATCGCTTCACATCCATTTGCATCAGTTACAGTAACTGAAAACATTTGGCTTTCCTCCGGACAAACCGTTACCTCAGCACCCGTGTAGGAATCAGATGAAGATGTCCACGTATAAGTATATGGTGCATTTCCTCCGCTACCTATTGCACTAATACTTGTACATTCGGTAGGCGAATAACCATAAAAAATGGTTTGATTGGCACTCGCCTCTATGGAAAGATCACAATTAGAAAAGTTAAGAGCCATTTCAACAGCTGCAGCAGCATCAAGGCGTCCGGCGCCAATTAATCCAGCATATTCAGGGTTTACATCATCAACATAAAAAGATGAGGCCTTTAAAATAGTTTCAATATCTTCGCTGGTAAGGTCTGAATTAACAGCAAGCATTAGTCCTACTGTTCCTGTAACCATTGGAGAGGCATATGATGTACCGCTCCCAATAATGAACCAACCTTGTACAGGAGACAAAACCAAATTGTAACCCGGGGCGCTTAAATCTACCTTATTATTGTGTTGGTGAGTTGTTGAGGGATTACCAATAATTCTTTCATGGCTATTGCTCGGGCCAACACTAGTGACAGAAAAAACATTATCATAAGACGCAGGATAAACATCTGTGTCTGGACCATTGCATGTTGAACCATTTCCGGCAGCAGCGATAAGAAAAGTGCCATTATTATATGCTTCATTTATGACTCCCTGAATATATGGGTTAAACCAACACCCTGAAGTCCAACTCATATTTATTACTTTTGCCCCTGCATATGATGCTGCTAAAACATCATTATAACTCATTTGATACAAAGCCAACTTTGTGTCGTAACCAATAGAAGCAGTGCCCACAGAATTATTGGTTGCTCCTGCTGCCATCATAGCGACAGCTGTTCCATGAGTAACAGAAGTATTATTATTTGGATCATAATACACTATTTTATCTACTAAATCATTGTTGGTTATTTGATAGTTCTGATCAGATATTGCAACATATACATTGGGATCTCCGTGAGTAATATCCCATGCCGCGGGAGCATTTATCAAATCCAAAGCATAGTTAGCAGAGGAAGATGTTGGGTAATCATTGGGTATGTCCAGGGTTTCATAATTAGGTGCGAATTCTACTTGAGAAACGACAGGGACTTTATTGGTCAAGGTCGCATAAAGGACTTCTGAATCACAGTTACATGTTATTTCATAAACTTGTTGCAAGACTGGGTTTTGAGATGATGGCAATGCCCTTTCTATTGAAATTATATTTAAATTATTAATGGCTTTGTCAAATGCTATATTTGCAGAAACATGTTGTCCATTTTCGAATTTTGGAACTTGTTTTGAGTGAATGGTTGCCCAGACTTTACCTTGTTGAGCGTGGGTTGTTATTATAGAAACAGCAAATAATAAGGTTAGTACGGATTTAGAAAAATGATTTGATTTCATGTGTTTTAGTTTTTTGAGTATTGAATTTTGACCTGTTAAGTCTTGTTCAAAATAGTTTGATGACTCAATTTAGAAAAACCAACTAAACAACACTGAAAGAAATTTTTTAACGGCGTGAAGGATTTTTTAACGGCAAGAAAGAGAGATGGAAAAGATGCAGTTATCAATAGGTGAAACTTTATAAAACTCTTGAAAAGGGCATAAAAAAAGCCCTACAACTTTTTAGTTATAGAGCTAAATTTGATTGTAATGAACGTTTGAATTTACTATGCCTTTCCAAGAATTCTAAACATCCCAGTACCACAAGATGGGCACTTTCCTTTCATTGCTTTTCTACCATTTTTCATAGTAACTTCAGCAGCGTCCTTAATTTCTTTCTTTGCTTTACATTTTACGCAATATCCTTCCATAATTTCAAATTTTAATTTATTCTTTCTCAATTTACAACCTAAATATAAAAAAATTCTATAAACGACACATGCTTTATTAACAATTAGTTGTGAACACCCTTAAGGGTTTTAATAAGAAATAGAGCCAAAAACGTGAGATGATTGGGTTTCTATTGCACATAGCGCCTTCTGTCTTTCTTTGTAGTAATGGATATTCAATCAAAACCAAGGAGACTAATATTCGACACTAAACACCTTCTCGGCACTTCCATCATCATAGATATAGATAAGGGGTGTATTGGGTTTAAAAGTTGTTTCACTACCCATCATATCAATAATGCCAACTAAAGTTCTAGGCGAAGCATTAAATTCTATGAGGTTAGTTATTTCCGAAGAACACGCATTAGCACAGTTTGCAGAAAAATTAACTGCAGTATCAACATAAATCCATGTCGATTCCGAATACAAAGGGTCGTCTACTTCAATAAAAAATAGATTAGGGTTTGCTCTTGCAAGAAAACTTGTGGTCCCCATTGATGAACTATTTCCGTTTTTTATATTCAAACAGGTGAGCTGATTTTGGTCGCAATCCAAATAGCTTAAGTTTGGGGTATTACTTAGGTCCAATTCTGTAAGATTATTTTGTTGGCAATTCAAGTTAACTAAATTAGGACTTGGTACTAAAGTTTGCAGGTCGTTGTATTGACATTCCACATGGGTGATCGATGGGCATTGACTCAAGTCAAGTGTTGTTAAATCATTAGCATAGCAAACTAATCGCCACAGGTTTGTGTTTTGACTGACATCTATATTCGTTAAATGGTTCAAAAAACAATTTAAAGTTTGCATGGACGTAAACCCTTCTATCCCTGTCAAATCTGAAATGTCTTTTTCAGCTATGAATAAAGTAGTAACCTCGTTAATGTTTGTAGTTAAAACGCTATCGTCAAGAACGTCGTCATGTCCTAAATCGATAAGGGCTTGCTCAAAGTTGTCGTCTGGCACATATGTTTTTTGTGCTGTCAAATTAAAAATCAAGAAGAGAAATGGAAGGAGAAATAGTTTGTTCATATTGAGTAGTTTCTTTAATGACGCTCAAATAAAAAGATAGTTGTGTTTTAGATCTTCTATATAGTAATGTGTGTTCAATCATCTAGAGATGAGCCTTTAGAATTTGTAATTTACTATTTTGAATAATTATTGGCAGTCTCCTGCACATTCAACCAATGCCCATATGTTACCAGAGTCTTTAACGAATCGTTATCTCCAGACCTCGATCACCATTCCTTCAAAAAAGAAGTTTTGTAAAACGGTTGCCTTTCCATTTTGATCGATTTCTAGCAACTTCGAAAAACGAATGATTACTCGTAATTAAACAAGCAGTACAAGTATTAAGAATAGTAATTATAACAAGCTCTGAATTGCAGATTTTATTGCGGATGTTGTATTTCCTCCTCCTGTAAACCTTTGCGATTCGACACCGTCGTTATAAATAATAATTGTTGGGAACCCCTCTATGTTATGTGCTTCGACAATATCTGGATAGTCTTCATATTCGACCTCTCCAAAGAATACTGCTGACAAATCGGCATCTAAAGCCACCTCGATAACTGCAGGACGTTGCGCTTGACATACGCTACACCAACTGGCGTGAAAAAAAACCATGGATACTCCAGATTCAAGTTCAGCATTGATTTGATTTAAGGAAGTAATAACTTGCAAGCCTTCTATCGGTTCGCTCTCTACGTCTTCTTTTTTACAGGAAAAAAGACTGAAAAATATTAAAATAAAGAGTGTGTATTTCATGTAATACTATTTAATTGAATAATATCAAAACGCACAAAACCATAAATAATTGTAAATACTTCCATCTTAAGAGGAATAAGAAAATTATGATTTCTTTATTAATCCTGAAAGGCGAATTGGAAACTTAAAACACAACTCCAATACCCACATATATTAGTTCAGGAAAACCAAGCCCTGTACGAAAAACAAAATCTTTATTTGGTGCCTGAAAGCGATAACCCATATTTGCTACCGGAATGAATTGACTATATTGAGACGCAGCAGAACCACCCGATCCGTATATACCCCCTGAAGCTTCTTTATTGACATTATCCCAACCTAAACCAATACTCGCCTCAAAATGATTTCGTTTATCTAGCCCCGTGATCAGACCATTGCTGATGGACAGTACAGTATGGTTTTCTGTTGTAAAAAAATCAAATCGAAATAAATGAGCACCCGCTGATAATGTATAGTACACGCTCTTTTTTGGTATAAGCCTTTCGTATTTTATCCCTCCACCGTTTGCGAGTAGTGCCGTTCCAACATTAAAAGAAAGACTGTTTTTCTGTAGGGGGCCATTCACAGTTGATTCGTTAGATTGCGCGAACGCTAGATTCGATAACAAAACAAAAAGAAACAGGACTCTCATACGAGGTGTTTTTTGATTAATAAAACAAATCTAAAAATCAAAAGGGTAGTATCAACTGAAAAGAAGTGTTATTGACCTATAAAAAGGACTTTAAAAAAATAGCAATAAGTTAAAAACCCAAATAAGTAAAGGGTAAGAGTGAATAAAATAAGGACTTTTATTGATGGTCTCGCCTGCTTAGCGAGTGGCTTTTTTGGTTATGAATAGAAAAGGGTCGTGCTGCAAAAGCGACAGAACCATTTCCATCAAACTTCTTTTCAATATGGATCGACAAAATTTAAAACAACTAACATTTTTGTATTAAAAAAGAGTTTTACATTGGTCATTGTGCTACGCAATTAGAATTATTTTTGTGTAGTTAGACCAACAACGGTAAACTCATCCACAATGAATATGACGCATAATTTCGGGTTTTTTCTTCTTTCCTTATTCCTTATCGGGTGCGGAGCAAATGATGACGCAATTAAAGAAGTTATTAAAAAGGATTCAACCATAATTCCCTCACCTATTATTGAATATGGCTTTGTTTTAGATTCGTTTCAGGTAAAAAGAGATACTGTAAAGAGCGATTGGACCATGAGTCATATGTTTGCGCCTTACGGCATTTCGCAATGGGATATTAACGTTGCAGCAGAAAGGGCTGCAGATTCATTAGTCGGCCTTCGATATGTGAAAGAAGGAACACCATTTATGATTTTATCGGCGCTTGGAGATACTTCTGAAAACGCCAAGTATGTTATTTACCCTCAGAATATTGTAGATTTTGTGGTGTTTGATTTTAGAGATTCAGTGTCTGTTGAAAAGCGCTCGAAACCGAATGAAGTGAACGAAAAAATGATCTCTGGAGAAATTATTAAAAATTCCAACCTCACTTTCGCATTAGATCAACAGTTAAAGGATATCAATATGACCGGAGAAATGGCGGAGTATATGTCAGGCGTATTCGCATGGGCAATTGACTTCTTTCGTTTGTATCCCGGAGATGAATTTAAGGTGATTTACAATGAAAAATCAGTGGAAGGAACGCCCTATGCGATTGGCGGGATCAGCTCGGTCTGGTTTAAGCATCAAGGTCGCGAATTTTATGCTTTCCAATACGCTTTAGATGCTGAAGGAAAACAAATTGGCTTTTTCAATGAAGAAGGCAAAGAAATGAGACGTCCGTTTTTAATGGCTCCAGTGAAGTATTCGCGAATTAGTTCAGGTTTTAGTGGAAGGCGTTTTCATCCTGTTCAGAAAAGATGGAAAGCACATTTGGGAACGGATTATGCAGCACCGAAAGGAACTCCAATTGTGTCGACCGCCAATGGAACTGTAATAGCGGCTTCTTATAATAGTGGCAATGGAAATTATGTAAAAGTAAAACACAACGAAACCTACTCTACGCAGTATTTGCACATGTCTGGTTTTGCGGCAGGTATTCGTAAGGGTGTTTATGTGGAACAAGGTCAAACGATCGGTTATGTTGGGAGTACAGGTCTCGCAACGGGTCCGCATGTTTGCTATCGATTCTGGAAGAATGGGAAGCAGATTAATCATAGGGCTGAGAAATTTCCATCTTCAATTCCAATGGTTGATTCCTTGTTGCCTTCTTACATGGAATTTATTAAACCCATTCGTGAAAGGATTGATGATCTGCCGATTACTCCTTATATCGCAGAGGAGGCAGACACTCAGGAATAAAACCTAAATACAAACTACAAAAAAACATTTTTTAATGGATGTTCAATCAACTAAAGATGAACCTTTGGGTTTTTGAGTTGGATTTATGTTTTTATGGAGTAAACTAATATTTAATCACATCTCTCTGCTCCAATCATATTAATATTTGCACCTGTAGTATAATATGTGAAATTCATTAAGGAGTCACTTTTTTTCCTTTGCTATACTCTATTTTCTCTATCATATTACCTTGATCGTCATATTTAATAAGAAACCCCTCTCTTAAACCATCAACATAATCATCACTACTCTTCAAATATCCATTTTCGTAATAACTAAGTCCTGTGCCTTCAGTTTTACCTCCCTTAAAGAATGATATTCTTTCTAATCGACCATTATCATACCATGTCTTAGAAAATCCATCCCTCTCACCATCTTTCCAGCTGTGGACACTTATTATTCTACCTCCTAAATACTGTGGACACTTATAGATGGTTCCAGTAAATGGTTCCCCTTGATAGAAGTTTTTACTGTATCCACTTTTCTTTCGCTTCTTTTTATCTTTATCGGTCATCCCATCACTATGTTCACTATATTCTATGCCCTCCATGTCTTTGCCCTCCATGTCTTTGCACAATGGAGCTTTACAATCTGGCCCCTCACACTTGATTTTCTGAGCAATACTTATACCTGAAACAAAGAATAGAACAAACAAGAAACAACATACATTTTTCAAAATAATTAGGTTTTAATTTCCTACAAGATAAGAAAAACACGAATTAAAAGTTCAATCAACTAAAGATGAACCATTGGATTTAAGTTTTTAGTTGCATCTCTCTTTGCCCTTCAAAGTACATTTCTCAGTTAAACCAAATACACAATCAAATGGATTAGATTCACCAAATGGATCAGGTCCACAGTCCAAAAGAATTAAAGCAGTAGCACCTGTTACGTCGAGTCTTGTAAGCTTATTGCCACCGCAAAATAATTCAGTTAGAGAAGTGTTGTCGCTAACAATAAGTTGGGTAAGTTGATTAAATTGGCATTTCAATCTATATAAAGAGGTCTTTTGACTTAAATCTATAGTTGTGAGTTGATTTCTGGCACAATATAAAAACCGTAGTGCAATACTTTTACTTAAATCAAGAGTTTTAAGTTGATTACTAGTACAAAATAATTTTGTTAATGCAGTTGCACCACTTAAATCAAGACTTTTGAGTTGGTTGTTGTTACACCCTAATGAAGTCAAATGGATATTACCACTTAAATCAAGATGAGTAAGTTGATTAGCATCACAATACAAATAAATTAAAGCCGTATTCTTAGAAACATCAATATTAGTTAATTGATTATCACCACAATATAATTCAGTTAAAGAAGTATTTTCAGCAACAATAAGCTGGGTAAGTTGATTATTTCTGCAATCTAAATAGGTTAAATCGAGATTTTTATTTAAATCGAGATTTGTAAGTTTATTAGAATGGCAATCTAAATGGATTAAATCTTTATTCTTACTTAAATCAAGATTTGTAAGTTGATTATACTCACAAATTAATTTGGTTAATGCAGTTGCACCACTTAAATCAAGATGAGTAAGTTGATTAGCATCACAAGAAAAGGTAGTTAACTGAGTGTTTCGAGTCAAATCTAATTTTGTCAGTTGATTGTAAGAACAAAGTAATTTAGTTAATGATATATTTTTACTTATATCAAGATTTGTAAGTTTGTTGGCCATGCAATCTAGATGATTCAATGCATTAGCGCCACTCAAATCAAGACTTGTAAGCTTGTTGGAAGTGCAATACAATTCAGTCAAAGAAGTATTTTGACCAACAATAAGTTGGGTAAGCTGATTCTTCTGACAATTTAAATACGTTAAAGCAGTATTATGACTCACATCCAAAATTCTAAGCTTATTGAATTGGCAATTCAAATGCGTGAGAGCAGTAAAAGCCTCAATACCCGTAAAATCAGAAATTTGACCACTCACTAAAATTCTTCCATCATATATATTCGCTTCACTCTCCTGTATCTCTGAGTCTCCGTTCGTATTTATTTCAGGATTTCCAACCAAGTATGCCTTAAACTTGGCATCAGGTATATATACATTCTGCCCAAACAGACTAACACTCAAAAACACAGATATGAATAGTAGAATTGTTTTCATAGTTAGATTTTTACCAAAGATAGAAAAACACAAAGACTAATACTCCACGCTAAACACCTTCTCTGTACTCCCGTCATCATAGACATAGATCAAAGGCGTATTGGGCTTAAAAGTGGTTTCTCTACCCATTAGGTCGAGGATTTTAAT
>ERZ651776.642-NODE-642-length-47397-cov-5.211306_pt1 | contig 47397 bp, 58 predicted proteins | sample MGYA00514761_ERZ651776 | MGnify/ENA metagenome assembly ERZ651776
GATTGGTGTAAAGAGCGATTGAAAAGATGGATTGCTAACCGCCGTATACGAGACCCGTACGTACGGTGGTGTGAGAGGTGCATTCCGTTCCTAGCTAGGGACGGAACCACCTACTCGATTAGCTTTTAGTGCTTATTTCTCTTAATGTTAATACGTCTTTTTTTATTCCATTGGTCTCAATAGAAATCACTCTGCAATGTTTGTTGGCAGGATTTTCTACCACAGAAATTTCTTCAAGTTCAACTTCCGTTATATTTCTAGTGCACATTTCTCCATTATATAACTTTCCTTTTATATGGTCACAATCTCCATAATCGGATTTGCAAATTGAACAGTGGCTTTGCTTTACAAAACCACCATAACTATTAAAAATCATTTTTGGAAATAGAGTTTTCTCATAACTATGTAGTCGATTTAAATAATGTTCTAAATGGTCGCTTTCAAATGGATAATTTCTAATTACAGTTCCTAAATGTACTTGACAATCAACAAGAATGTCCCAAGCTTGTGCCATTTCATCCTCTTTTAGGCTAACTAGCATTTTTAATTCGCTCTGAATTATCATTGCTAAACGCTCAAAACAATAAATGAGATTGGCTTCATTACCGTTGTTCTTTTCAGCAAACTCTTTCCTTTGAACTGATAGTTTATCTATATAGGTTTGTAAATTGTCTATTTCCTCCTTTTGAAGCTCAATTCCAACAGTGAAAAACGTCTTTTTTTGAGCTTCATCGATTACCTCATTATAATCTCGAATTAGTTCATTTGGATTTATAAGATATGCTTTTGTCATTTTAGTGATTTAATGATTTCAGTCAAATCTTTTATGCCTTCTGAATCTCCTTCGTATGATATTTTTTTAACCGTCTTTTTTTTATGAGTTTCTACATAAATATCAAGCTTCACTTTTTTCTTTCCAATAGTGCCTTTAAAAAAGTCTTTACAATATTCTGATGCAACATTAATCGCTATTGCAATTAGGTGTTGATTTTCAGACAACATTGATAAGCTTATAAATATTGCTGGTCCATAATAGTCAGCACTTTTTCTACTGCGATAGATTGAAGAGTCAGAATTTAATTCGGTTGCTCCAAGATTATTAAGTCTAAACACTTTTTTAAAATCCGTTGTAGAGTCTGCAAATATAAAATCTGATTTATTACTTACTTCAGATATGTTTTCTGGTAGAAAAGTAAGAGATTCAGGAATCTCAATTTCCAATTCACTTAATTTCTCTAACAGGTTTGATTCTTCTATTTTGTAGTTCATATTTTAAATTCAGACGGAATGTTTTTGCATTAAAGCTAACAAAGATATAATAGCAATTGCTATTATATCCTATATACTCACTATAAATTCAAAGGTATTTTATTGATTTGTAATATTCTACAATCATTCGAATATATGTTTATATTAATTTGGAACTGCAAATAATAAGGTTTAAGTATATCTCAAGTCAACACATTTGCTAAAGATGAGTATAGAGGTCATGTCTTATTTAGTATAAAGTATATAACTGATATATTCAGTGTAAACCATATTATTTGATTTTATTTTAAAAGGAATATGAATTTAAAATCCGACATGATTGTATTTGTTGTTAATCTGGACGAAATTTAAAGATTGCTTTTCTTTACTTTTTAGTCTTATAACCATTCAAATAGTATTAGTAAAGCTAGTTAGAATTAAGTTTATATCTTGAACTAAAAAGTTCGATATTTGTCCCGTTCCTGCTACTACTAACAACCTTTTGATATTCAAGAGGTTGTTTTTGTTTTCGGGTGTTTTGTAATGCTTCAGAATAAAGAAATTTGCTCAGACGTAGGGTTTGACGTAGGGTTTTGACGTAGGGTTTTCATACTTTTTGACATATTTATAGTGTATTATATCTCATTACTTTGAACTAAAAAACAATAAGATTTTTTAATAATTGTAGTGGGATTTATTTATTATCTGATGAACTCTTGGACTTAGAATTTGGGAAAGATTCTGAAAACTCTTTCACAAAAACTTCAAAGAGGTCACTCTTTAATGATTTATTAAGTTCTCTCAAAGAATCTTTTGTTGCATTTAATCTTCTTATTTCTAAATTCTTTTGTTCTTCGCTAATTTTATATATGCTATTTATGCTGTCGAGACTTCTAGCATTTTTAATTTTGATACTGTCAATTGTTTTATAGAATGATTCGGTTTTTATTTGTAAAAGCTGTTCTTTTAATTCAATAGTTTTAAGTTGAGAACTCAATAATCCTGTAGAGATTGTTATGATGATTGTAGGTATTCCAATTAGACCTGTGATTATTGTTCCAAGATAAGAAGGTTTTTGCCACCACTTTTTTTCTAACTCAATAACTTCTGCTTTAATTTTCCTAAGTTCAAAACTTTGTTTCACGTTTTGAAAATCTTTTTTCTGTTCAGGATTGCTAGTATTTTCAGATTCTTCGCCCATAAAAATAAGTAAGATGTTCTATATTCTAGGTTAACTGTTTAAAATTGACTTTTTTCGTATATATTTTTATAAAAAGCTCTTATAAATGTAGTGAAACAATATGATATTCAGTAGTATATGCTTATCTTATTTAAAATAATAAATATTTACAGCAAAATTATCTAAAAGAAAATATAAGTCTAAGATATATTTATACCTTTTGAGAACTTAATAAATTTTTCTTACTGAAATAACCGTATATTTATGATATATAAGTACTTAGATTTTTAAAAATAACAATCCCTTATATATCTGGTGCTTACAAAGTATTTTTTTAATATGTGTGGTTTATCCGTAAAAAATATGTGGTATTATTTGTGCAAAACTGTTGGTAAACTATTGATATTTAAACCTTTTGATTTTTTTATTTATTATTTCTTTAGTACATTAGCGAAGTATTCTTGCAAGAATAGTTTAATCTTGATGTTATTTAATTTGTAATATTAAAGATTTGAATACAAAAATTAATTAAGGGGAAACAATTTTAAATCAAAACCAAATGAAAAACAAATTTTTATTTTCAATAGCATCTATTGTGTTATTTTTAGTGTCTTGCTCTTCGGAAGAGGAAGTAATTAATGAAAGTTCTAATCTAACTTTAAATACTGCAATAGAAGAAATAATTAATCAATCTCAAGATATTAACCAACCTGTAGATTTTGAAATCTCTTTTTTAGATGATGGAATGGTGCGACTAAGTGAAGCTAATAAATTAGAGGATTCTTTCGTTTCTGATTTCTCAAAAGGATTTAGTTCGGTATCAACTAATAAATCGTCTCAACGAACTGTGACAGTATGTTGTACAGTTGATGGAGAAGATCAAGGTTGCACGGAATGTGGTGATAACGATGGTGGCTGTGTTGGATCTGCTATACGAAAATGTTTAGATGACGATGGGTGTGCCGAAGTTTGTAATCAGCGTATTCGATATATGCCATCTTTAAATACATTTTATTTGCTTAAGTAAGTAACTCATTTACAGACTAGAAAATTTTCAATAAAGGAAATATCCACTTAACATAAAATGTTAAGTGGATATTTTTTTGGTTTAAGAACATTTTAAATGTTTTTAAAGTTTTAGGATTTGAATAACTTAAATTTCTTCTGCGCATTAGCTATTATTCTTTGATCAACATAATTTTTATCTATCACCTGATCAGAAGCATGAGAGGTTAAATCTCCTGTTTCCGATCCCATGGCTAGTTTCATATAACTAATGTAGGTTTTTCTTAGATGTTTAAATTGAATACTTTTACCTGTTTCTAATAATTTATAGAAATGAGAAAATCCTTTTGACATTTGCTCCATAAGAACGTTGGGACTTGTTTCTCTATTCATATCTAACAAATATCCATTAGTATCCTTCTTTTCTTTAAATCCTAAGCGATTCAATAATTCCATAAGGTCAACTGTTATTGGAATAATCTTAGGAGGCACATCATCATTAAATCCTATTCCTTTGCCTCGTTCTACTTTTAAGTTAGGTACTTCCAAATAACTTGGTTCTGAATTTACATATTTTACCATATTCCATTTAAGAATAATAATTTCTTCTCTTCTTCCTCCTGTGTGTAACCCTAACTCAATAGCTGATTTTAACCATGGCTTATATCTATTTCTTTTTGTTTTTTTATCTTTTCCCTCATAAGAAATACCATTTTCAGGGTTTATAGCTTTTAATAGTGCCTTATATTCTGGCATAGTAATAGAATCATTCCGCTTATTAACTGTTCTATTTCTAGCTTTAGAAAATGGATTATTCATGTTAAGCTCAAATTCCATAATAGCCCACGCAAAAAAGCTTCTAAGTACTCCTATTTTATTGTTATAAGTTTTATTAGCATATTGTTTTTCATTTAATAGATAGGAATGGAAATAACCCACATGATCATCATTTATTTGAAGCATTCGTAGAAGTTTTTTCTTTATACCTTTTTTCTTTAAGGCTTCATTAAACTGCATTAAAGATTTAGCCACTTCCTTAACGTGTTTCTCGGTTCGTTCTTTTTTAAGATGATCCGCTACATTGACATTTTCTAAAAAGAGAATGTAAGCAGATTGCGCAGATGCTAAATACACATGAATATGCATTTGTTTTTTAGGAATTAACGGCACGTTTACATCTAGTACTTTATCTTTTACTTCCTTTTCAAAAGCTATTGCTTCGAGAACAGCATCATTATAGGTCTCTGCTTTTAGTGTTCTACTGATGGTTCCTTTAGCGGTTCCTGGTATATGCACTCTGGCTTTAAAGACGTGCTTATCGATAGATTTACATCGGGTATAACTATGTCCTGATACACCACAGGTAGCGTGTTTTTGTTTTGTTTTTCCATCTACCTCAAGGGTTTGCTCTGTCCATGTAAAATACTTTTTACATTTATTATTCGCACAATAAATCATGAGTCCTTTGTGCTTTTTGTTTCTAGTGGGCAATTTTTTCTTTGTCATCGTTTATCCCTTTAGAAATTTAGCAGCAAGGCTAGACTTTTGTTCAACTTCCTTTATTAAAATGGATTCATACCGCTTGGTAGGTATAAACTCATCATCTAATAGTAATAAATACCCTAAACGATCGTCATCCTGATAACAGGTGTAAAGTTCTTCCCATTTTTCTGGATATTTCTGTTTTAACTCTTTGACAAGTGATTTATCAATTTCCATATCGACCATAAATCGATGGACTACTTTTTTACCCGCAATAGTTTGGGTAGGAATGTGATGATCGCTTAACCATTTAATAATGGTTCGTTGATCTGTAATGGGTAGAATGTTTCTTAACTCTTTTAACTCATAGAATTTATTATTTTCCATAACAACTGAATTATAATACTGTGCAGGTTTCAGTATATGGATTAGTATTATAGGGTCATAAAATCCCCTTTCGATATGTACTAATAAAAGTGATATGAAATCACTCTTATTTTTAAGTACCTATCAAAGCTAAGAAACGCTTAAATACACTGTGTAGTTAATTCTGCGTCACAAAAGCGACACCACTTGGATATCAAAACGATACTACGTACATATCAAAGCGATAGTACTTTTCTTTACTGAGATTTAACTTTCTTGTTTTCAGATAACTTACGGTTCTGTTCTAATAGAGTCATCATTTGCTCGTAGAGTTTCATAGTGAGTCCAAGGGCATTATAGTTGTTTTTATTAATAATGCGTAAATGGTCATCAGATACGTTTAAAATTACTTGGTTATTAGTTGCTGAATCTTGCAATACTTCAGGGTAGTAATTAATTTCAAAACCATCATAGAAGATATAATTCATATCAATTTTAAAATGTAAGGCAAGGTTCATAAGGGCATCCATAGGAATTCGTTTTCGCATTCCATTTTTAAGTTTTGAGAATATAGTTCGATCAGAAGGGTAGATAATATTTGATATTGCAATATCTGTTTTGGGTTCTACCTTTAACAATCTGTTAGTTTCTTTAATTTCTTCGATTACTTCTAAAAATTTAATAGTTTCTGGATAAATAGTTGGTGGTGGTGGTGGCATAGGGAAGTTGGTAGTTTTAGTTATACATTTGATTATGTGAATATAAGATATTAAAATTAGTATATTATTAAGTTATAACTGCGATATCAAAACGTCACAACTTACACACCAAAGCGTTACAACTTGGTTAACAAAGCATCATAACTAAGTTAATTCTAATTCAATTCTGCGATATCATAGTTTTTATGAAACTTATTTTGTTACTTTATTATCAAATAATATACGAATATTAGCAAATTATTTGTTATATATAACAAATATGGCAAAATATTTGAGTTATATTTTAAAAAATTGCACCACGTTATGAAAAATCCATTGAAGTATGAATCAGAAAAGAATCTCAGAAGTCGTAGAGACTATGTTTGGTCTTTACGAAAAACCCATTGAAGTCCTTAAAAAAGAAACAGGCACATCACGATCCATAATCTCAAAGTTCTTCAACAATAAAAGAATCAAGGCTTTTACAAGAAATTTTCTCTACAGGGCTTGTATTGCTTTAGTTGCAAAGAAACTTGACGAACAAGAAGCGTTAGACAAAAGGTTTGATATGCTCTTAAAACGGTATAAAAGCCGTTAAGATTATTATACATTCTAGCGAACTGCACCACACACGCCAAGAATATCTCCTAAACATTTATTTACAATACGCAGAACTAATAGGAATAAGTTTTTACTTATACCAAGTCCTCCTTATGTCTTTGAAAATATATAGTGGTTACTTAAAAAAGCATAATAGGAACTTCAGTTACTAACCTAGAAGTATGAACAATACATCTATATATACCAATGAAAAAATAAACTCATTTATGTCTCTGATTTTAGTTAAAACAATTTAAGAGGTAGACTTTAGTGGAAAAGTGCAAAAACAAGACTCATGGCTAGCTGGCGCGCAGGTTTTAAGTTAAGTAGTGTGAGTCTTGAAGCACGACTGTTAAAAAGTGAGGTGTATTCATTATAAGAGCCTATTTAACATTCGCACTACAAAGATGTATTGTGTTAATAATAAAGATAAGAGGCACTCTTTATTTTAAAGGGTTAGAATTAATTATTTCATTAAAGACAATAAAAGTATGACAGTTTTCAAAAAAAGTATTTCAAACAAGCTTAAAGGTATTTTCGGGGATTCTTTATCCGAAGAAGATCGCATGACACAGCATTTTATAAATCATTCAAATTCTCTAGTGAGAAAGTCGCATCATCACGGCATGGTCTCATTGCAAATCTTACAAAGATCGGAAGAACTATCTGCTATATTATATAAAGGAAATAATCAGATTAAAACAATTTCGTTAGATGAAATTCCCTTGTTTTTCACTAATGGATTTACAGCAAGTTTTATCGGAAAATCTTTGGTTGAGCAAAAGTTAAAAAATTACTTTAAAAGTTTAGAAGTCGTTTCCTGTTCAAAAACCATGAGAATCCAAATGGTTATAGATGAAAAAGAAAAGGTAAGAATATATACTTGTGGTACAATAGGTGTTAATGAAGTATCATTAAGTGAATTTATTACATTTTTTAAATCGTAGGATAATGGCAATACGCAAGAAATGGGCAGTTCCAATGGATTCCTATTCTAAAATGATTATTTGGCTGAATAATGGCAATATCACAACTTTTTACTCGTTAGATTGGAAAAGTAGTCATTCCCACCTCAAAGATAGAGCAACTAGGCTACAAAGATTCAAAAACAAAATTGCTCAGTACATTCCCAAGGCAAGAGAAATTAAAATTTATGATTTAGTTAGTGAGCGCTTAATTGCTCACTACGAGTCAGATTAAATGCTTATGAATTTACATTAACACACATGACCATCCCTATGCAAACCATTATTGAACACTTTAAGCATTTAAAAGAAGTCACTCCATTTGTAAAACGATATCCAAATTATGATCCTAACGATAAAAAAGTTCACATACTATATGTAAGTCCTAGACTCCGATCCGAAGAATATTATAGTAGCATACTTCCTGCATTGGAACTTAATAAAACAACAACACATAGCGCTATACTCAGTAGTGTAGAATTAGACCAATCTAGTAAGGACTTTTTTGATTATGTCAATATGTTAGATGTACGGTTATTACAATGGGCTAATTACATTGTATTTCCAACTATCCAAACTGATATCACCTATCTTATAAAGGTGTTGCGGTTATTATATCCTCACTTGCAAATAGTTATGCATTTGGATGGGAACTACCATAAAATGCCTCTCTGGCACACAAGCTATAAAAAGATTAATTCTGCAATAAAAGATCAGATACTTGCTAATATCAATATGCTGGATATCTGTATATGTCAAAATGAATCCTTACTAAAACAGTATCGTTCAGCTATTGAATTCTATTTTAAAGATGTAAAATGTTATTTGACAGTTATGCCAACACTTATCTCTAGGATAAATGTTGAGAATTTACAACCTGTCAACAGTCAACAAGAAGATATAAATATTGGTGTATTTGATCCTTCAAAGAAATTCTTAGATTTAGTGCCAAATTTTATAAAAGCACTAAAACAAAAAGGTCATAACGTTCATTTTATCGTTTTTGATTATAAAGGCAATAAGATAGAGTACTATTCACAATCTAACATTATATTTTTTGACAAAGGGGACTTTCTTACTTATTTTCAGCGAGTTTTAGAGTTACAACTTTCTATGGCATTATTTAATGTTTCTGAATATTCAAGATATGATCCAACTCATCATTATTTTGAAGTTTCTGCTCTGGGTATACCTTCAATAGCTTGTAAAAACCATCCAGCAGCATCTATTATAAACTCAAAGGAAGCTGGGCTATTGGTTATAGACCATACCGATTGGGAATTACATATTACTACCTTATTAGAAAAGGAGAAATTCCGAAAACAATTAGCCCTCCACGCTATGAAGGTTATTTGGAAGGATCATAGTTTTACTAGAAAAAACTTGAAAAAAATAGCCTCTATATTTGTTTAGATATCTAAGGTGTAATTATTTCTGTTTACTGTATTTTAGCATCTTACATATTTTTTTAAAGAATTATGTGAGTAAAAAAATGCAGGTATTATGAGAAAAAGAGTTGCTGAAGATATAAATGAATTAATCCAAATCTGGAAAGAAAATATAACTATCACTGTTGATGATGAAGATGGTAATGGGGGGATTATTTACTCGGATGATGAAGATGGTAATGGGGGGATTATTTACTCGGATGATGAAGATGGTTTTGATAGTATTGAAATAGCTTTTGAGTTAAATCTTCCATTTCCTAATAAAATCATTAAGGAAATGGAAGATTTTTTATTTAGAAATATTTCTACTCTGAAGTTTAAGAATTGCTATTTTTCTAAGGATGTTTATATAGGAGCGACAGATATGGATTTTAAATTTATTGATAATTGCTTCTTTAAGACTTCCCTTAAGCTAAGAGGTGGTAAAAACATTATAAAGTTCCAATATTGTGTGATTGAAAAATTAGACTGTGAAGATGCTGTTTTTGGTAATGAAACAGAAAAAAGCAAAGGAAAACTCAAACTCTATAATTGTGAATTATATGAAGTAAATTTTAGAAATACTACATTTCATAGCCTAGTTAATTTCTTCAGAAGTACTTTTTATAATCCAATAACTTTCTACAAAACTAAATTTTTAGATACCGTAGTTTTATCAGCAGTAACCTTTAGAGAGAATGTACTGCTTTCATATACCGTAATTAATGGATTAATGATGTTACGAGGGACGTTTGTTGAAAAGGGATTTGATATTTCCCTAGCAATCATAAATGGAAAACTAAGTCTATTTAATTTTGTGATTGATGATTATGCTACGTATAGTAAAATTCATAAGGATGTAGAAACGGCTATGAAAAAATATTCAGGCGAATATGAGTATGTCCAAGCCTATGAAGAGGTTTATGAAGAAGCGTTATCACATAAGCATTTAATTCCAATTGAAAATAAAAGAGAAACGTATCGTATCATAAAACATCAGCTAGAGAGTCAGAAAAACTATATTGATGCAATTCGTTATAAAGTCATGGAAAGCAAGACACATTTTAAGGAATCTTGGCAACAGATAAGACATGGGGTTCATTTTTTCAATCCGCTTTCTAATTTAGGGATTTTATCACTTAATGGACTATCGAATTGGTTTGGACTATCTTATGTATTAGGAATTATTTTTACAGTTTCAATAGCTTCGTTTTTTTTCAATTTAGCTTTGTCACATATCGGCTACTTTGAGTTTACGTGGGATTATACAGCATGGCAATGGGAATATTTTGTTCAATTTTTAAATCCAACACATCGCTTTGATTATATGAAGGCTATTGATCCAAACCCCAAGAAATGGTTTTTTATTTGGGATTTTATAGGTAGAATTTTTATTAGTTATGGAATCTATCAAACCATTCAAGCTTTTAGAAAATATAAATAGTTAAAGTGATTTAATATAGATTTTAGGTTAAAACTAGATTTTGTAACTCCCTTTTATATTTTACAATTCTTGGCGCGTTCTGAGCAGAATAAACAATCGATTTAGCCTCTTCAGTATAATCTAATTTTTTACAAGCAACATACTGATTTTCTGTTGCAGTATCAAATTCACTTTGCTCAACCACAAATACACTTTTTGTGTTTTGTATTTCACACACAAAAAAGGGAGAGATAAAATCGGCTACTACTTCAGGAAGAATTTTTCTTTTATTCACTACAAGGTTTTGAGTTTGCGAAAATAGCTAAAATCACAATGATTCTTTTATTGAAAGAGAGGTGTTTTCCTAGAATAATTTAATGTTTCTGTAAAGAGTTTTTTTGAAAAACAACTTCCACTTTATTATAAAACCTTTAAAGAATCTTTTAAGTATCTCGTAGTATTTCTCTAGGGAAACAGGCTTTGGTATAACGTAGCCCTATTTCTTTAAAAAACAGGATAAGAGTTGATGCAGTTTATTATGGGGTGTTTCTCTAAGGAAACAGGCTATTTTCCTAAGAAAACAGGCTTTGGTTTGACCTACCTATTTTTTTAGAAAACAGGGTAAGAATTGATGCCGTTTATTGTGGGGTATTTTTCTAAGGAAACAGGCTATTTTCTAGGGAAATAGGCTTTGGCTTGACCTACCCTATTTCTTTAGAAAACAAGGTAAACATTGATGCCGTTTATTATGGGGTGTTTCTCTAAGGAAACAGGCTATTTTTCTAGGAAAACAGGCTTTGATATAAGGTACCCTATTTCTTTAGAAACTCTTTAAAGGTCATTAAGAAAATAGTGTTTACAACACATCTATTTTCTTTATCTAAGCTAAAAATACTCAAGTCTCTTTTGTAAGAGCGAATATCTAGCACCAAAAATTAAGGCGTAATAATTTCCATTATTAGACTTTGGTACTTTTTGGGTTTTTTAATATACTGTTATTTAGAAAGTTGGATTTTTGTTTTGTCACTTTACCAAAGTCGCGCCACGGAATCCTGATATAGCGGAAGTATTTTGGCTTCAAACAAAACATAGTTTGGAATTCACAGTACTACATAATAAAGAAAACAAGTCAGTAGCGCTTCGATTTAATAAAGAAGTTCCTAATGAGATACGCGATTACCTAAAGGAATTGGGTTTTAGGGAATATAGAAATGCCCCACTAAAACTATTTGCTAAAGATCGCCCTTCGTATCGTCGATTTATAAAAGATTTTCAGCAGGCTTTAAAAAATAATACACAATGGAATAACATTATTATCCATCCTTCTTACGAGCCGTCAAAAGACCATATCCCAAAAGTTCGATTTAGTAAGATACAATTCATATTTAAAGATGCAGATCGAAAGGATCAAGAGTATATCGTTTTTGAACCCTTACAAGCTTTGGCTACAAAGATTGCAAAGCAGTATAGCGAAATACACTTTAAAGATGCTTTAAAACATATCATGGTATTTCCTAGACGATATAGAGAAGCTAGTAAAAAATTATTTGAAGCAGGACAAATTATATATAGCGCAGACTCATATGATAAAAATACTAAAAGTGCAAAAGAAATAATTGTTGAACCGATAACAGAAACACCTACCGAATTACCAAAAGAAGTAACCCCCGTAAAAACTAAACTTGAACCTGCTGACGAAGCTGAATCTGAATCTAAAACTGAAAAAGAAGTCAACATATTAGATAAAGAGAACACCGAAAAAGAGCCCAAGGAAAAAGAATTAGTAGCTCCTAAAAAAAAGAAGCTAAAGCAATGGGAGTATCAAATTCCATTTACTAAAAAACTAAAGTATAACGCTAAAATTACGATTGCTCAATTCAAAAAAAACAGCTACAGCTATGGACTGAATTACCAAAAAGGCTATGGTAATTTTTCTGGTTACGCAGGATCGCCTAGCATTTATGATCCGCAGTTTCCATCCCATAAAAAAGCATTAAAAGCGGGGTTTACATCTTTAATAAAGCAAATAGAAACTATCATAGAAAAAGGGGATGTGATTTTAAATAATGATCCCCTTCATAGAGAACGAATGGGAGGCGTACTAGAACAGATCATCGCTTTAGCAAAAGAAAAAGGGTTTGATCTGCCAAAAACAATCATTAAAAATATACTAAAAGAAGCACCTACAAAAATAGAGATGCCTTTAGAAAAAGAAGTAATCCCTATAACAGCCCCCATAAAAGAAGTTTCAAGACTTGACAGGGAATACGCTCAAAAAAGAGAAGCCAATGGATACCGTATAGTGCAAAGTGTTATTCAGAAGTTACAAATCACAATAGATGATATAGAGCAGGATAAAGAGATTACCCAGGCCCTTATAAATGATTTATTAGATGTTAGTGAGTCCGATGACCTGACAAAGGATATAAAAGGGGTTATTGATGATTTTAGAGCGCAGTACACGGCATCGACTGAAGAGGCTATTACCTTTCAAGTTTTACGTCTTATCGAGTTTTTTAGACTTTCTGAATTAAAAGCGAATTCTGACCTACCTAAAGTAAAGAGTATTACAGAAAAAACTTTAGAGAATATGCTTATTCCCGACAGTGTTGGAACTGATTTCGCTTACGGGAATATAAGCTATACTAACCGGACTTTTTATAAAAGAGAGTATCCGTATTTATTACATATTTCAGATGATACTTTAGAGAGCGCTGATGCAAGTTCGCTATTTGAACTTATGCAATTCCCACATCCAACCGATTATGGGTTTGCAGTGAGTCGTTTTGCATTATTGGAACTCTTTGAAAACAAAGGCGAAGCTATATTCAAGGAATTGGATTTGCCTAGGACGCTTAACTATCCGTATATCAATCTGCATACCCACCATAGAGCGGTACGCCCACTAGGAGAAATTATAACGAATGATACCGATAGAAGCAAGTGGTGGCACGCTATAGAACATTATCGTCCTATAAAAGACCCCCATTTTACAATCACTCTTATTGATGAGCAGATCACTATCGAACAGGAAAAACAAGAGGCACTTATCAATCCCAATACAGGCAAACCTAAAGGAAAATTAAAGGAAGAATACCAAAATAGAGAATGGACAATTACACTTTTACAACAATCAAAAGCAAACATAAAAGCTTATATCGAAAGTTTACAGGGTAGTAGTCAAGCTGAAAAACAAACACCAAAACAAGACCCTAGTTATTTAGATCAGGTAGTGGCTATTATGCATACCCATTATCATAAAGGAGAGCGACTGACAAAAAAGAAAATAGAGGCACTTTTAGAGACCGCGGAAGTACCTACTCTTGGAATGCTATGGGAAGCGGTAGAACTCTCATGGCTTTTATGGTATCGTCAATTATATCTTCAAATCACGCCGTTTGAGGTAAGTCTAAAGGCAATGATCCGATTTTGGAATGAAGTACAACCCACCTATGCCTATTCGGATAGCAGTAAGGAGAAATACAAGCAGTATTCCACTCCTTGTCTTATAGGAGCCATGCTTGCTGAGTATACAGGCATGAGAAACGCCGAGGCGGTTTTTGAACCAAGCGCAGGCAATGGACTGTTACTTGTTGGGGCTAAACCCCATAAGACTATTGTGAATGAAATTGACACCTCTCGTTTAGCTTCACTACGATTTCAACGGTTTTCAGAGTTGCACGCCATGAACGCTTCTGAGCCTTTTCCCAAAAAATGGAAACACCATTTTGATGTAATGGTCACTAATCCACCTTTTGCGCGATGGGAGGAAGACCGTTTTGATAAAAACCGCATTGTTGGCAAGTACTTTAATAAGCATTATGAACTTGCAAGTTTTATGCGCTTAGAGCATTTAATGGCAGGACTTGGCCTTGATACTCTAAAAGATTCGGGCAAATCAGGTATCATCATTATGGGGCATTTTGGCTACGGTAAAGATGGTCATATTAATCGATATGCTCCTTTTTATAAATGGCTGTATCGTCATTATATCGTTGATGATGTGATTAATCTCAATGGGTTTACCCTGTATAACAAACAAGGAGCAGTCGCCTCTATGATGCTGATTTTAGTGGGGGGTCGAAAACAAATTCCTACTACGATATTCCCCACAAAACAAACCCATCCCCAATTAGAAGCTATTGTTGAGAGCTATGAAGCTTTATGGCTTCGAGTCAAATCGCATATAGATCCTTTAAAAAAATTAGTAGAACAATTAAAAATTGCAAACAGATGATATTTTACAATCCACAATTGATCACCGATACCGATAGTGCAACACTATTTTGTATTCAAAACGCTACTGCATTTGATCAGTACGAAGATCATTATTCAGGTATTTACCTGCATCTATTTAATCTTATCGAAAATGCTCTAAAAGAAAAAGAGAATGTCGTTGGTCTGATTGAAGACTATTTAGAGACTCCTTATTCAGGAGGTGAAAATTCAGAGGAATTAACGTCTTTTATTTTTTATAGTGACCGTATGAATAATGCCCTTGCGACCCTTCGCACTCGTTGGAGCGGGTATGACCCCTTAGTAGCGCAAGACACCCTTACCACAGCTTCTGATATCAGTAAACAAGAGGCGATACAGGGCTACAGCCATACTACTTTACGAAGTTATTTAGAAGCATTAACCACCATTGAACTTGACTGATATGCAAGAAATCCCTTTAAAAGAAGTCGCATCAACTATGGACACGACAGCACTTACAGAGGCTAAAAGTGCTTTAGTATCGTATGCGCCTATGTCAAAAGCACCCTATGTGATGGATACCTTAGTGCCTCGAAATTTAGCTTTTGAAACTCAGGTGGCGCTTACTAGTGTTGTTAGGCAGTATGGAAACATTGACCATTTGGTTCGAGATAAATTACGCTATGATTCACTAGAGAACCTTTGGAAAGCCTTTAGCGCCGAACAAGTAGATGCCGTTGGACTGTACTTGAAACAGTTTGATGTGGGTAAAAGCTTGATTATCGCTGATGCCACGGGTATTGGTAAAGGTCGCGAAGCAGGTGGGGTAATTCGTCACGCCGTAATGGAGGGGTATTTGCCTATATTCTTTACCCAAAAAGTAAAACTGTTTTCAGATATCTACAGGGATTTAAAAGCCATTGATCTAACGAACATTGATCCGTTTATTTTAAATACTGATAGTCAGGCGAAGATTAAAGACAGTGATGGTAGTGTGGTTTTTAGTTCGCTTTCTTCGGCAGAGCAAAAAGAGCTTTTAACTAGTTCAGAGACCGTTGCCACTGATAGCGATAGAGCCATTGCGTATTACAAATCTATTGGTAGGGATTTACCTGATCCTGAAAAAGAGCCTGAACTTACCATAACCAATGTGATTGATCATCTGCCAAGTGAGTACGATATGATCTTTTCCACCTATTCTCAACTGCAATCGGCAGCACCCTACAAGTATTTATGGTTAAAAGCGATTTGTGAAGAGGTGCAATTAGGCAGATCACGATTTAAAGGAGTGGTTTTTGTCTTGGATGAGTGTCACACCATAGGATCACATGAGACCCTTATAGGACAGGCGATGTTATCACTTTTATCTCGATCTCATTGCTGTTGTTTCCTTAGTGCTACCTTCGCTAAATATCCTGAGGTGATGCCTATTTACGCTGGATATACGGCTATTGCAGAGGCGAAACTAAGTAATGCGAATTTTGTGAGTTCCATCAAAAGAGGTGGACTCGCCTTACAAGAAATCATCTCACCCAATCTAGCAGAAATGGGACAGCTTATTTCTCGCCAACGCTCTAGTGAAGGGATAGAAACTTTTTACGAGGTATTAGAACATGAGCCAGAGCGAAGTCTACATAGAAAACAAGTAGATAGGATCATTAAGATCATGCGCCGTATTGCTTTATTTGAAAGTGAGTATTTAAACGCTCGTTTTGCGGTTATTCATTCTCAGGCAAAAGCTCAAGGGGATAAAACCAAACAGAAGCCTAGAAATCTAGGAGTTAAACAAAGCCCCTATTTTTCTAGAGTCTTTGGGATTGTCGATCAAATGCTCTTTGCACTAAAAGCGCCATCGGTGGCAAAAAAGACACTTGATTTATTAGCACAAAATAAAAAAGTAGTGATCGCCTTTAAAAGCACGATGGGTGCATTTTTAAATGATTTACAATTATCATCAGGGGATACCATCCCCACAAAAGACTTGGACTTTGTTCATATATTACAAAAAGGACTAGATAGTATTTTTTATTATAACTATACTACTATTGATAATGAAAAGTCACGTCAGCGCATCCCTTTAGAAGAGTTACCCGAACAGGCACAAATTGCGTACAACACCCTTAAAGAAGATATTAAAAAGGAGCGTTCAGGGCTTACGATATCCCCTATTGATATTCTAATTGATACTATTACAAAAGCAAAGAAACCCACTGATCTTGGCGGTCATAATAAGTCTCATTTCAAAGTAGGCGAAGTTACGGGGCGTAAACAGCGATTGCTCTTTGATGGAGATAGGGCTACTATTCAATCCTTTCGATCTGATTCTGAAAAGGCATTTCGGCTATTTAATTCAGGGGAATATGATGTTCTACTGATTAATCAGAGTGGAAGTACAGGCGCTTCAGCCCACGCATCGAAAGATTTTAAGGATCAACGTAAACGTGCCTTACTCATGCACCAATTTGAACTAGACATTAATACGGTGGTGCAAATATTAGGTAGAGTCAATCGCACAGGGCAAGTAGTCCTACCTGAGTATTACTATATCACTTCGGATATCCCAATGGAGCGTAGACTTATGACCATGCTCAAGGCAAAACTAAAAACCTTAGATGCCAATACCACGGGATCGCAAAAAACGCGTGATGATACCCTTAAAAGTCCTGACTTTTTAAATAAATATGGAGACACGGTAGCCCACGCATGGATTAAAGAACATCCAGAGATGATGCCCGATTTGGGATATCCAAACCATACCAGAGTGAAGGATGATAACGGATATGTAAGTTATGTGCTGAATCCAGAAAAACACGGGGCAATTCGCCAATTAACGGGTCGCGCAGGGCTTTTATTAGTCAAAGATCAAGAGGCACTCTATGATGAATTACTCTCTCGCTATAAAGATCAAGTCCAATTAGAAAAACAACAGGGCACTTATGATTTAGAAGTGGAGTTTTTACAATTGGATGCAGAGGTTCAAAAGCGGTATTTATTTCATAAGGGTTCAGGGGGAGAGAGCGCCTTTGGACGCGATACCGTCAGAGAAGAAACTATTATTAATAATTTGAATCGTCCCTTTACCCTGCAACAAGTAGAGATCAGAATTCTAAAAGCATTGGAAGGTCAACCTCCTGAAACGATCAAACAGCAGTTACTGGCTAAAATCGCATTAGAATATCCTATAATGGTTAAGGAAAGAGAATCTTCAAAAAGAGAAGGGATTGATAAACTCATTTTGCAACTTGGAGAGTTAAAAGCTAAAGACCATCTAAGTGACAAGGAGCAAGAAGAAGCAGCACTCTTACAATCGATTATAGCTGAAAAAGAAAAGAATTTACAAGAATATATAAAGCAATTAGAGACCGTCCGTAGACGTATTGAAACTCATATTGGGTTTTGGCAGGTTGGAGACGCAGTCAAAGTGCCTTCGAGTATTAGCGCTTCTATTGATGCATCTTGGGGTGTGTTTTTGGGAGTTAGTATTGGAAAGAGCGCTAAAAATCCTTATACCCTTGGTAATATCCGATTAAATTTTGCGGTCACCGATAGTCGTAAAGCCCTTAGTATTTCATTAAGTGAAGGTGGGGATAATGATGTAATCAGTGGGATTTATAAAGAAAGTAAGGCTAGCCCTATATCGGAGAGAGAACAAGAAGAGGTACTTACTCTTTGGAACGAGCGAATTAAAGAGGCTTCGGTTAAACGAGAACAGCGCCATATTTTGACGGAAAATATTCTAGCCTCCTCAGGTTCTATTGATGGTAAGAATAGGCTCATTAAATACAACACCAAACAAGGCACGATTCAGAGTGGTATTCTCATTTCTAGGGATACCGATACTTCTTTTTATAATCAAAGTAGGTATCCCATTAGTGAGGCGTTAGATAAAATCACTTCCATGAATGTGAATGGTTATTTCAAAGCAAATGATGATAAAATTCGCTTTGAGAAAAAAAGCGCTACTATTTTCGATGTATATCTTGAAAAAAAGGAGTTTTACAAAGCAATTATTGATCCCGAGTTACAGAAATTATTAACTCCAAGGATGGGTGCAGATCCTACAGAATTACCCGACTTCGTTCAAAACGGAAATGAAATGACAGGGGTAGTATCCCTATCGAATTTGACTTCTTTTCTACATAAACTCAATACCTATGGGGTGTATTATTATGATGAGGCTAGAGAGGTCAAGGAATTAAAACAAGAAAACGAAAAAGACTGGGAGTCGCGGACCGAGCGATCTAATAAACGTTATGTCTATGAACTAGGAACACCCTACGGAAAATCAAGTCATCCAAGTGCAGGGTTTGAGAACTTTTTTGAAGGGGACGGTCGCTACCCATTAGGACGTGTGGTCTACAATCGTCGGCTTACTGATAAAGAGCGGTATAATTTCACGCTCATTCCTGTTTTTAAAGATGCCTCGGAATCTTTCAAGCTATGGAAGAGTGAGAGTAGTGATAGCAAAGTACTAAAGGATTATCTAGCCCTTGTCGATACTCTTGCCGATGCACCTTTATATAAAGCCATAGAGGAATTAGGCTATTTCATTGTCAATCATCCACACCAGAGTGGAAATACTGAATTTGTTTTTGGTAGATATACCGCCTTAGAACTCGGAAAGGCATCCTACCATGAAGAGATCAGTGAGATTACCCCCTTAACAGAATTAGTAGCCAAACTTGAATTACACAAAGAATTAGAAAACACCCTATGATGACAAACGAGCGATATAAACAGTTAAAATTAGACATTCCTGAAATTGATCAAATTCCCAATTTCATGAAGATTTTGGATGATTTGATATGGGGAAATAATGTTTTTTTAGTTGGATCGGCAGGAACAGGCAAGACCACCTTGGCAGAGAAAGTAAGCTATTCGCTCTTTGGTCGGCATGAGCGCGATAAAAAAGAGCTTCCTTACATCACTATTAATTGCAGTCAATGGACTTCGCCTACAGAAATTAAAGGCGGACAGACCATGACGGGCTATAAAGAAGGAGCGCTTATAGAGGCGTGGCGAGATGGGAAAATACTCATCCTAGATGAAATGCCCAAGCTTGATCCTAACACCGCAAGTCTACTCAATGATGGCCTAGCAAAAAGTGCGAGCGAAGAGGCGGTTATTTTTAATGGACTTAATGAGGCGATTGTCAAACATCCGCATTTTGGATGTATCGCCACTGGAAATACCACAGGAAAAGGATTTAGTAAACACTATGTCGGAAATAGCAAACAGGATGCTTCCCTTATTGACCGCTTTAGCGGATGTATTTATCATGTTGGTTTTAATGAAAAACTCGAAAAAGCACTTATCTATCCGATGTTAGTAGAAAAGTGTCAAGCCATTCGTAGAGCTATTCTACGCTACGAGGCAAAAGATGCTTCGGATGATACCACAGAGGATATTATGACCCTTCGTACAATGCTGAACTTGCAGCGTTCTTACGTGCTTGAGATGTCTCGCGAAATGGGAATTAAAGATTCGAGTGACATTCGTTTTACCCCCTATCAAAATGGTAAAACATTGCAGGATGCCTTGGAGAGTTACTTCTGGGTAATGAATAGCGAAAAGGCTAAAAAAATCAAAGCAGAAATTAGTTATGATGGGTTTATCAATACCTATAAATCAGCAGAGGCTAAAACACAATTTTCAAAAGAATATACCCGACGTGGCTAATCCAATCCTACATACACACTCTTTTGAGAACAGGCGTTTTCAGTACATCCAATTTCCAAGTCCTGGTGCCTATCACGATTTTGTGCAAAAACGGTGTGGGGAGTTATTTATGGGTAATGCCAAAACCCTAGAACGCATCGTTAAAAATGCAACACATCGGATCGCCACTTCAAGTGATTGGTATGGAACTCCAAAGCCAACCACTATAGAGGATTTAGAAGATCATCGCTATTTTGGGAAGATGGAATTATTAGAAGTACTAGCTCCTAAAATACAAAAGGAGTTACATCGCTATACCGATTTGGTGGAAGACGACTTATTAAAACGCCCAATTCTTAGTGCAAATAGTAAAGGATTAGGGGTGTTTTCTTTTGATCGTGCGATGATGGGACTCTACAAAATCCCTCTTGCTAAAGGGGCTTCTGCATTAGAGAAATATGTGCATGGACTTAAAATTGAATTGGGCAAAGACAAGGCGACTACCGTTAAGAAAACGCATCTATATTTTGAGAATAGATCAGCTTCTAAACCTACGCTCACCCTTTCTCTATTGGCAGGAGCAAATGCTAACATCAAAGGCGATGCTTTGTATTATGTAGGTATCGCTCTAGCACTACTGACAGAGTATTTAGAGAGTTGTCATATCGCAGTGGCTATTGATGTGCTGTTAGGTACTTCTTTCGGAGTTCACACCATTGTATCAGCCATTAGGGTCAAACCCTTTGAAGCCCCACTCGATGTCAATCAACTTTTAGTCTTAGGGAGTGATCCACGGTATTTCCGATTTAATGGCTTTAAGGGACTGATTGCGCTTGCGGATTACTGCGGACTCAATATCCCCGATGGACTTGGGAAAATAGATGATACCATTACAACGGGCTATATCGAATATGTACCCAATACCCTACTGTTTAATCAAAGCTATTCCATAGATCGTGCAGTGAAAGAAGTATCACGCATCTTGCTAGAATACACAAAAAAAGTTAAAACAAGATGAACATATCACAAGACAGTATTCAAAAAATTATGAGTGAGGCAATTTTAATTCAAAAGGATTGTACCGAGTCGTGTTTTGATTTTCAGGTGATGACTTCAAGGTTTCATAAAGACACCCTGATTCTTCGTTGGGTAGAGGTTGATATAAGCGATGTAGAGCGTCCTATTCAAACGTATCGTTATCGGTGTTTTTATTTGGATGGAACTTCTCAAAACTGTTCCATTCATTATACGAATGTGGAACAAGCGAATGCCTTTTTTAAAAGCCTAGAGGGATATGACAGGCAAGATTTTACCAAAGGATAATAGTCATTTATTAATTTAAAACAATTACGATGTATAGACTACAAGAGATAAAGCCCGGTGTACTAAGAGACATCATTATTAAGGGACAAAAAGAGATTATGTTGCAAACAGGAAGTCCGCTAATACTAGAGGATGGCTACATCCTAATTAAAAAACAAACACAGGATTTTACCATAGATGACCCTATGGCAAAAAAGGCAGATAGATTACTCTTTGAGTTACTTGAAAAGCATAGAAAGATGACCAATCAAAAAACAGTTAAACCAGCAAAGGGTAAAGAAGTCCCCTTGCTTAGTAAAGAGGCGATTCGTATTCGTGAGAATGAACGATTGCGCATTGTTAAACTATTAAAACTCAAATTAACCCTTATTCCAAAAAGCGCATAAGTTATGACACATTTAGCACAAATTAAAGCATTGGACTTAACTAAGATTCTCAACAAGGATGTTACCTCTGAAATTGAAAAACTCATTGAAGATTATGAGACGGCAGAGGATAAAGAAGATTTTATAGAAGTTACCAAAGAGAGTTCCGCACTTATTTTAGAGCTTATAGAGGATGTATATCCAGATGCTATTGCTCAAAAAGAAAAACCTTGTGTAGAGGTAGTGGTCACTCCTAAAGAGGTAGTCCCAAAGCCCAAAGTATCCCCTAAAAAACAAGAAGTAAAAGACAATCATCAGTCTGAAAAAGAACCTTCACTAAAGAAGAAATCTGCACCAAAAAAGAAAACCATACCAAAGAAGAAACCTACAAAGCAGAAATCGGTATCTAGTAGCGTAAAATCAAAACTACAGCAGTTACAAGAAGAAGTTGAGGAGTGTAGAAAAAGAGGTGTGACTAGAAAAAAGTCACCTAGAAAAACATCAACTCCACCCAAGACAGTGTATGACAAGGTGTATAGCCATATCAATGGTATTGCCAATTTATTGCCAGAGCGCTTTAGGCATGATACCCAAAAAATAAGCGATCTAAAGCGAATGAGTTTGGGAATACACAAAAAGGTAGTAGGTGTATTTGAAATGAATGAAACCTTGGCCGAAAAGGGAAAGATTGCCTTAAAACAGAAGTTTAAAGATATTAACAAAAGAATACTAGCAAATGACAACAAATAAAAAAATGCTCATAATCACAGGAGCTGGACTTGCTATCGGACTCGCCGAAGCATTATTGTACTACAACCTTGGAAGAAATGCAGATGCCAAAGAAGGTTTTCACTTTGGTATTCCTAAAGGAGCAGAACTAGGCAAAACACTAGGTATTGTTCTTGCCACCTCACTTGCTACGGCATTACTCTCTAGTGGGGTTGAAAACCTATTGAACAAACAAGAATTAAAACTCGCATAATCCATTTGCTATGAAAAAGATCACATATAAAGCCTATATCGATAAGCACGCATTAGATATTTCTTTACTTCCAAGTGATGTTCAAGATAAGATCGGCGTATTTAAAAAAATGCTTGAACTAGAAGAAGATGTTCAGGCGCAAGATGCACAGGAATTAGAGAATCAATTACAAATCTTGGACACTGAAATCCTTACCGATTTAAAAGACATTAAAAAGCTTCATAAAATTTATCATAGGGATGTATCACAAGAAAAAGAAACATCCCTAGGATCAAATACGCAGAAAAAGCGTCACAGCGACGACATCTTAAGTCGCTTAATAGAGGAGAAAAAGCACTTAAATGTGTCGCGCTCTACTTTGCGTACACTTGGTATCACTACTCCGCTATCGAAAGTGACAATCATCGGAAAGTATTGTATTACAAGGACTTCCTTTTTAACATATCGCTACCGTATCGCATTGGTATCTAACTAGGTATGTTTTTGATGTCGCAGTAGTGTGTTACCCGTGACGCTTTGATGTGTAGGTAGCATCGCAGAAGTAACCAAGTAGTAATTACCTCTTATTTAAAATCGCTTACTAAAATGATGTAGTTTGAACCTATGAACAAGCCAAAGGACATATTGGAGAAGAATCTAACCATCTATGGTTTGCTTGATGTGCGTGTACAGCAGTTAGTTTCCAAGTTTGGAATTACCAGAGCCATTGCCCTGTTAGATGGAATGACATCTGCAAGTATTGCTTTAGATGACAATGAAAAAGAGGTACTCATTATTAACTTTTTAAATACAAGGGCTAAAAAATATTTTGGTTTTACAGGAAAAGACTTTTGTAAGGCTCAAGATCAAAACGCAAGAGACGCCCGTATGTCCTGTTACTATTTACTTGTAAAGCATTTGGATATGAATTATCAAACCATAGGCTATTACTACAAACAAAAACGGCGAAACGTTCGCTATAACTATAAAAAAATTGAAGAGATCATAGAGATTAAAACGTTTTACAAAGACTTTTTTAAGCGATTTGATGCGCTAGAATCATCATTAATAACCTATTTATTAGCATTAAAAACAAAGTAATGAATGACGAAATAGAAAAAGAAATTCAAGATGTCCTTTCCAATACAGATGGGGATCACATTTTGGAAGTGCCGATTTCAGAGGCGCAAAGCCCCCTTAATACGGCGGTTAAAACAGGCGATATTGCCGATGTATCTAAAAAAGGAGCGTCAGAGAAAGCTAGCTTTTTAAAAACTGCTGAAGATGCGTATGCTAAGGAGCAAACACAAAAGGTCATTGCAGATGCGCCGCAGCAACACATCGGGGATCACTCAGAGCATATCTCACAAGAAAATGAGACTACGAAAGCTGTTATATCTGATAAGCAAGCTATGCAAACAGCCGAGGCGCTCCTTGGTATGGCGGATAATTTTTTAGCCGTTGGTGGTGGTTTTTTTGTAAAGATTACCAAGCATGAGGAGTTCTTTGAATTCGAGGAACTTGTAGAAGTCATTGACTCTCAAAACGAGAAGAATATTAGACGTATCAGGCTTGATCAAGATGATAAGGCGCTTTTAACTCCCCTATTAGCTCAGGTCATAAAAAACAAAACCAAACAGCTTAGCCCTGAACAGCAACTCTTGGGGGCGATCATTTCAGTAATTGTCAAAAAAGCACAGACGGTTATGGAGGTACGTGCTGAAAATAAATCGCTTGAAGGACGTATTCTTCAAATTGTGCGAGAAGCGAAACTTCCAGATACAAAGCAAGAGGAGCAAGAAGAGAAACCCAAGCAAAAAGATGTACAAGTCCCTGTAGATGAAGAGCCTTTTGAGAAGGAAATTTTGGAACAAGAGATTTTGGAACAAGAGCAAGAAATTCAGACTCCTATTGGGGTAGTAGAACAACAGGATGAAGACCTTGTATTTATCAATAGTAACAATAGCCCTTTATCCAATGAAATGCACCTAGTCTATGAAGAGGTAGCCCCAAGTGTTATATCTGAAAAACAAGTGCATAGCGCTTCTTCTAGTTCAACGAACAAGAGAGAACGCCCAGACTCTTCTAAAACCGGGGAGCAGAGCCATTCTCAGGACTCCGATGATACTTCCTAGCTACTCTTTTACATAGTAAAGGATCTACTTCTTTCTAAAGAGAAGTAGATACGCGCCTCTTTTTAAAAAAAGAGTGTTCCATTCACTTATAAAGTGCGATGGCAGGGATGACACATCCCTTTTTGTAAAAGACAATAGATATATAAAAAGACAAAAAAAGCTATGAAGGTAACATCTAAGCGACAACCGATGATCATGCTTGTTTGTGGGGAAACGGGAGTTGGAAAGACCTATCGAAACAAACTAGAGATTTATCAATATATGCAACAGCATTTAGCCCTTGGTAAAAAAGGGCGTAAGGTACTCGCATTTGATACCAACGATGATGACTATCCAGAATTTACCACGGTTGATCCGAATCACATACAATCCCTCTCTAAAATTCATGCACGACGCATACGCCCTTTTAATCCTGACGGGACTCCGATGGATACGGCTCAAAAGCGAGAGGTAATCGAAAAGATCATGAGGCATTATAAAAATGGGATGGTGGTCTTGGATGATATTGATCATTATATGGCAGGAGCAAAAGGACAGAATATGATTGGGGCTTTATGCACGGTACGCCATAAAGGAATCGATGTACTACTCACCCATCAGTCGGTGGCTAAAATTACCACCTCAGAGTGGCAAAACTGCACATGGTTACGACTTCATCATCAGGTGGATGATGTGACTCGATATCGGGATCGTATTCCTAAATATAATTTGGTACGGATTGCCCAATTAATTGTAGATGCTCATTATGAGTTAGCTTCAACGGCTTTTTCTTTAGGCAAGGTATCTGAAAAGAAGTACCAAGTGCTAAAGAGTTTTTTTGTGTACGTCAACATGAGAGAACAACAAATTATGGGATGCAGTAAAAAGAGTTACATAAAGGCAGTAAAACGCTTTATAGATCAAGAGGAAACTAAAAAGATTCGAATGCTCTTACAGGAGCGTGATTTTAGTGGCAAGGCTATTTATAAAGATCGTAATGCCGTAATCATTCATCTTATTTCAGGGTATATACGGCATTTTAAAGCTGTTTAAAAAAGTGATTTTCATAGACTTTGGTCATTTTGTACATATCCAAAAATGAATTAAGTATATCATAATTAAGTATTTAAAATTTTCAAAATCTACTCGATTGTCATTTTACCAAAGTCGCGCCACGGAATTGAGCAAGTTTGATCTCAACTTGCACCTAGGTAAAAATAGAAAAGGTCACCTCTAGTAAAACAAGAATTAATAATTAAAAAAACAAATTGATGGCACAAGAATCAAACATTGATATGAAAGCTATTGCCTTTATCGCAGGGGCTGGTATTGCGGGTCTATTAATAGGCACTTTTTTAGTCGCTCCAATGATGGCTAAAGCAAAAGCAAGCAAATTAGAAAAAGAAAAAACCAAAGCGGTTGAAGCTAAAAAAGCGTAAAAGCGCTTTTTAGTCTTTTGACAGATGTTGTTTTCAGACAACGATTTTAAACTTTTAAAAAGAAACACTTATGAGTCCATATAATGATGAATTAATGCGTTATCAGGAAGAAGCCGAAGAGCGCTATGATGATTATTTTGCAGGGGAATATGAAGATGATTACGAAACAGGATTAGAAGGGTATGAAGAAGAAGAATATGACGGTTATGATGATGAGTATGACGATCCTTATGAAGAGGACGGCTATATTGATCCCATAGGGGATTATGATGATTTTACCAAACAAAGTATTGGGCGTATTAACCCTAATGATCGTACCCTTACCATTGCCGTTACAAATACCTCGGCAGAAGATGCTATTGCGGTTCTTTTTGGCGCAAATGCAGAAGAAGCCCAGCCCAATGGGGTTGTGGTTGATGTTGAGGAATCCTCCCATAAGGAAGTACGTGAAGAAAGTAAGGCGCATCCCTTTAAGATTGCGGGGATGAAATATTCTGTAAGCGCTCCGATACAATTTGATAATGTACTTCGTATTCAAAGAAGAACGGCTTCGGGAACCCAAACCAATCGGGTATATCAACCTCGAAATGCGACTTCGCCTCAAAATTTCAATAATACCCTTATTGATGATGATAACTTTGAAATGGATGTTACTGGGCAGGATGCGCTTCGTTTTACCATCAATGCCAATAGTAAGGCGGTCTTTACCTTTACCGTTAAAGCCCGTGCAAATCTTGGAAACTTACTTCGCGGTCATAATGTAGCGGAACTCTCTCATGTTCCAAGAACCACAGGGCTTCCACAATTGGATTTAATAAGACGTAAACGCCCCACAGCCCTTGGACTTCCCCCTAGAAGACGTCCTACGCGTCGTCGTAAGCCTACTTCTAGTAGAAAGCGAGTATCAAGAAGACGCAGACGTCCAACCACTCCATTGGTTCGCAGAAGACGATAGCCGGCCACGCCTGTTATTTCTGTAAACCTTAGTCGGTATAGCGCACAATCGCGCTATATCGACTTTAATTAAAATGCACCTAATTATATGAATCATACCCGATATGCTGAATTGGGACAGAATCGGATCGATTATATTGTCTATCACAATATACTAGAAGCCCAAAAGCTTCTCTACGATCAAGGTTTTGAGTCCCCTGAAGACCCCGAAGATGTAGTAGAGGCGATCAAAGAGCTTGTTCGTCAAAAAGGACGAGAAGTTATTGAAGCCCTTTTAAAAATTCATCCTGATAAAAAAGCCATTCTCTCGATAGCTGATATATCAAAGCTATGCGAGAATTGTAAAACAACACTTGGACAATCTAAAAAACAAGGTTGTACTTCATGTACAAAAAAAACGGCTTCCCTTGAAGATAATTTTACAGAAGAGCCTAGAGAACTCGATAGTAATGCGCGTCTACACTATTTAATTACAAAACACAAAGCGAACCCCACAGATACCGAGCTTGAAAAAGAAATCGAAGCGCTTTGGAATACGATACGTACCAAGCCTGAAAAGGCAATAGAAAAACAAACAACAAATCAGCGGTTACTCACTAAAAATGAACTATGTATATATGCAAGCATTTTTGGGATTGGGGTGCTTATGGGTTGGGGCTTTTCCTATTCTAAAAATAGCTAGATATGACACAACAACAATATAATGAAGCGATCAATCTGATAGGGCATTTAATTCTTACCGCTAGTGATACCCTTACCGAGTTATTAGCACACCATGGGGTAGGCTTTGAGACCGCTCCTACTAAAAGACAACTTATTGATGCGACTATTGAAAAGCTTAAAAGCGATACTGATGGTTTTACGAAAGGGTTAGCCAAATTAGTAGATCGCCATATAGATATAGAGGTAGATTCTATGGTTTGGCTTAGAAAGGTTGGCTTTGATTTGCCTGATGCAGAGGATGCTTTTTTTGGAGGACTCATTAAAGGCGCGATAGGCGCCATTGGGGGACTTTTAAAAAAGAAAAAGAGTAACAACAATAACAGCTCAAATAATGTCTTTTCTTCACAAGCCATGCAGGCGAAACGTGATTTGGAATTACAAATCCAGCGTATGCAAGAACAACAACGCCGAAGAGATGAAGAGCGCCGAAGAGAAGAGGCAGAGCGCGCACGGCTAGAGCGAGAAGCACAAGCTAAAAAACGTACACAAACCATGCTTATCATAGGTGGGGTAGTTCTTCTAGTCAGCCTTGTTGGAGTTGCCCTTTTTATGTCCCGTTCTAAAGCGCCAATGTATAACCCTTCAAGACCTTAGATATGATCATTATCGATAGAGAAGATTTTTTAGAAAAAGAGGAATTATATGATGATTTTAACGCCTATGGGCTTCCCACTAAATCAATAATTCATAGAGGTATAGCACGTCCTTATGGTCATAATAGAAGAAAAACAAGAGTGAATAGCGGTGGTGCTCGACCGATGTCAAGACCGAAAATAAGAAGACCTGTAAAAGGGTCAATGCGTATTCTTTTGCCAAGAAAAAAGGCTATAAAATTTGGAGAGCCTAGAGGTATTCCATTAAAAAAGTTTCCCATACTAAAGGGGACTCCTGCTGTTAAGGCTAAGGAAATTAAAAAAGAGAATACACCTGTTCAAAGAAAGACTACTAGTGCTAAAACCAAAGCAAGAGTAAAGGCAAAAGCGCTTAAAGAAGAGATCACTCAAAAAGAAGTTCCCTCCAAAGTGACTACACCTAAAATGAGTACCAAGAAAAAGTTACTCATTATTGGACTTACGATATCCATAGTCACGATCACAGGTTATTTCATTTATAAAGCACAAAAAAATAAAAACTAAAATGAATACACAAGCAAATCCTATAGAAACAGAAGTCGAAGAACAAGGACAATTAGAAGCTGGATTTCTATTCGCATCTTTTAAAAACACAGGAATGGGTAATGTTATAGTCAATGGTGTGATCTTATCCGCTGGAGAGGCAAAAAGCTATCCTTTTGTTGGCAAGGCATATCAGGCGATCTCTTATGATTCGCAATTAAGCACTTTACGAATCCTATACATTTTATAAATATGATCGATGATCCCCTTTTTGCATATATGTACCCCGAAGAAGATCACTTTTTTGGTAGCCGAAAAAAGCGAAAAAGGCGTCAGGCACGTCGAAAGGCAAAACAAGCACAACGCGCTCAAAGCCCTAAAGTACTAGCTAGAAAAGCACGTCAAAAAACTTTTTTTAAAAAAGTAGGCAATGTATATCGCGATATAGGAGGTGCTACAGCAATCGGGCAAGCGGTAGATACCCTTGTAAACCCTAGCCAAACCGATTCCTCCCATACTCCTAGCGATTATGAAATAGGACTTTTATCACAAGAGGAAAAAGCAGAAACCTCTTCTAAAAACAAAGGGGTTCCCATGGCATTTTTTATCATTTCAGGAGTGTTAGTGCTAGGTGTTGTGGGGCTGATTATGTATAAGAAAAGACAATCTTAAGTAAAGACATGATGATTCCCATTCCAACAAATAAACAGCGTTTTATCATCCATCTAAGAATAAGAGCCAAGCGTCCTATGGAATTAGGAATTCAGGCGTATGATCCTAGATACCGTCACACCTACTATCTGCGTCGTAAAGCGTGGTTTACACAAGAGAGTGACGAGCGAGAATTTCAGCTTAGATTTCCAGTATCCTCAAAGAAAATGGAACTACTGATTTTTGATAAAAATGCTTTAGATGATAGGAATTTCTCGGTGGTAGGTTTTGAAGTGAAGCCCATGGAAGATCCTCCATTTTGGGCATCTGAATCTGAGCATCGTTTTTTAAGGTTTGCCGTGGGGTTTGCTCAAAAAGCAGGATACACTCCAACAGGGTATTATGATAGCCCTAACGGGGAGTTTTTATTTCATTACGTAGCTTCAATTACCGATGGATCAGGCAAAGAACTTATTACCCCTGCAAGAACCCACCGCTTAATGCCGAGGGTTCAAATATCAAAGCGCCTGTTTTTAGGCTATAGCATTCCGATTCGTGTGGCGATTCTCGCCCATGAAGGGTGTCATTGGTTTTTAAATACCCGAAGTCAAAAAACAGCAGATTTATGTGGGATCAAAAAGTACTTGGATTATGGTTTTCCAAAAATTGAAGCAGTCTATGCCATGACTAAAATATTTGGAAGCTACCCTGAGCTTGTCGGGCAGGCGCAATTAGATAGAACCCTAGATGTGGTGTGATTTATAGAGAACTATATCCATGAAAAAGAAACGATCAATTAATTAAAAAAATATAATGGCACATCCTTTAGATACACACGCAAGATATAGAGCATTCTATAAACACCTTAGCAAAGAATTTCAGTCTTTACAATTTGTAGTGACTAATTCCTCCGATACCTCAGAGCGTGTTCGCTTATGGGGAGCTAATAGTAATTTATCTATTAGCACCACAGAGCAGTTTACCAATCGTTTTAATGACACCCTAGCCATTGAGGTGGGTAACTATCCACAAGGGATGGTATATAACCCTGCTAATGACTTGTTTTATGTGGTGAATCAACTCTCGGATGATGTAAGTGTTTTTGATAGTCAGGGCGTGATTATTCAAACCATTACTCTTGCTATCACTCCTTTTGCTGAGTCGTATTCCCCGATTACTATTATAGCAAATACAAAACAAGATAGCCCCAACTATGGAGAGGTGTATGTTCTTAGTTCCATTCGAGATAGTATTAGTGTGATTACACTAGATTTTACCATTAGTGAAGAATTTTCAGTCATTAAACGTCCGACAGGTATTGTCTATAACCCAATTGATGATGCGCTTTATGTTATTGGGATTACCGAGGCGAATATGTTTGTGATTGATTTAGCTACTAAGGATGTAGCACAGCGTTCTATCGAGGGGATTCCTTCGAGTATCGGTATTGATAGCGATACAGGAAATGTCTTTATTCATATTCCAGTATTGGAACAGGTCTTTGTATATGATACTAATCATACTCGCTTAGCACTGATAGATCAAATCACAAAAGATATTACCGCATGGGCGTATCGTCCACTCTCGAAACACATCTATGGTATTGTGGCTAATGATGCCTCACTACTTGTAATAAATACCATCACTTTTATAGATAACCAAATTGCTTTGCAAGGCGTTGGCGCAAGTATTGCCTATAGTACTTCGGAAGGACTTATCTACATTGGAGAGACTACTAATTTTCAGGTGTTACGATTAAACAGCGATAATGAATTTATCGATCCTTACCCAATAACCGATTTTGAAACGGGTATTGTCATCCACCCTGTAAGCGGTTTAGTAGCCTTTTCAAAGGCAACTCAGAATAGCGTGACCCTTGGAAGGGTTATAAAGCAAGGGGTCACTATCAAAGAAGATTATCAGGAGTATCGTCAAGAATTTCAATTTAATCCAGCACAAGTAAAACACCTAAAAATCATTAGTAGTGATCGCCTTATAAGCACCCTTGAACTTGAAGATATTTCCATCAGTGGTAAAAGTGATCGGCGCTTTATAAGCATCGGAAATTACAACAGTCCTCAAAACTTTCTAAACGTAGCCGAAGTTTTTGAAATGGAAGGTGTGGTCATTGATGGACTCCATCGGTGGTATTTTACCCTTCCCGCTCAAACGAGCATTACCCTACTTATCTACTATACCAAACTAGATTGGTTTAATGTGCTTGAAGCTCAGTTAGAAAGTCAATAGTGAAGACGTATTCACACTAAACTTAAAACGAAAAGAAATGATAAAAACACTTATACATATCGCCCTTAGTCAATACGGCACTACCGAGAAGGTAGGAAATACACACAACCCTGTGATTGTAAATTATTTTAAAGAAATCGGATATCAGTGGGTAAAAGATGATGAAATGGCATGGTGTAGTGCCTTTGCCAATTGGGTCGCTTTAAAAGCGAATAAGAAAGCAAGTGGAAAACTCAATGCCCGCTCTTGGCTAGGAGTAGGGAAAAAGAAAATAAAACCTTCAGTTGGGGATATCGTTGTTTTCTGGAGAGAGTCTAAAAATTCTTGGAAAGGACACGTTGGCTTTTTTATTGGCTATTCAGAGGATGGTAAGCACATCTATTGCCTTGGTGGAAACCAAAATAATCAGGTAAATATCAAAGCCTACCCTACTTATCGATTACTTGGCTTTAGAGAACTCATGCCAAGCCTCTAATGGGCAGCAAAAAATAACAAAAACGTAAAGAAAATGGAAGCACTTAATTATTTAGTTATTCAATCCACCAATACCTCAGAGGCGAAGGATTTAAGCAAGCAAGATGTTATAAAGCATCATACAACTCCTACCTCTCTCGGTGGTTTAGGATTTAACAGACCAGGATTTGACTATCTGATTCTTCAAGATGGAACTCTTGAAACCCTAGTGAATGAACACAGTCCTACCGATGTAGATTTATGGGGAATTTCAGGAGGTAAATATCCGATTTTAGGAAACGTAAAACACATCGGATATGTTGGTGGACGTACCCTAAAAGAAGCTTTTTGGAAAGACACTCGAACCGAGGAGCAAGAAAAAACCTTAGAGGCGGTGGTTAGATTTTACACCCTTCGATTTCCTAAAATAATTGTGGTAGGTTTTGATGATCCAACACGCATAGAGGAATCTAAAAACCCTGCTTTTGATGTGCAGAAGTGGTTAGTATCTCATGGTATTTCTGCTCAAAATCAATATCAGAAAATACCACTAACAAGAACTGTTTAAACCCTTTATATCCACTAAAAAAATGTCAAAGTCTTTAACTGTAGATACCTACTCCTTTGTAATCCCTGAAAAGGATGATCCTTGTGATTTATGGATTACCTATTTTGAAGGTCTTAAAAAAGCCGTAGGACACCATCACGCCAAAACCTTGTGGCTTGTTACTTGGAAAAGCAATGGCAGTACGAGTTGTACTACTCGTCCTAGTTTTACTACTTGGATGGATAAACAAAATCTCGATGTTTCTAATATCGCAACACGCACCATCTCTGATCTGTCTGAAATTCAGGGAAATTTCTTTGGACTCGGAAAGAATCTGACCAAGGTGGTGGCAATTGGTATTCCTGCACTTTTAATCGCCCTTTTGATTGGGATTTTAGTCATTGGTAAAAAGGCGGTGGATAGCACCGATATAGAGGACTTAAAAATGCTCACCCCTGTGGGAAGAGCAAGTAAATTACTCATCAAATGAGACTAACCAATACACATAAAGTAGGTATTGCAAGTGTACTAGGAGTTTTAGTGCTAAGTGTCGGGTATGTTCGCATAAGAGCCAAACAAAAAGACAAAAGATATACGGTATTACTTGAAGCTATTTCAAGAGTGCTTGGGGATATTGAAGGGGGACTTGATTCAACCAAAGCCTTTGATTTGCAGTACAAGGCTAGAGTATTACAACACGTATCTCAAACAGTCATCACCCTTAAAAAGCAAACAGCGAATCAGTTTGCTAAACAAATCTACGATGCCTTAACCCCATGGTATTTGAATGATGATGAAGAGAAAATATATGGCGTTTTTCGAGCTTTAAAAGATAAACTACAAGTATCACAACTTGCCCATTCTTATCAACAGGAATATGGAAATAACTTGATTGATGTGCTAAAGGATCGTTTAAGCACCTCTGAAATAAAAATCATTATGGGTATTGTAGCAAAGCTACCGCCCTATAGAACCTTATAAAAAACAACAGATGAAATTATCAAAAACAACATGGTGGATGATTGGAGGTAGTGTTTTGGCTGTTTCTGGTATTGGATTGTATCTACTACTTTCCAAGAAAAAGAAAAAGAAAAAGAAAAAGAAAACGAATTCCCAAAATGAAACAGCAGTAATGTCAGATGGGATATTCCCAAAACAAAATACAGTGCAGTCCGTCACTCAAAAAGCAACGGTTAAAGAAGAGCCGAATTGGAACAGCCCCTTTAATTATGGATATATCGACGATGTAAAAGCATGGGTAGCCCCAAGAACTATCAAAGTCTTACCAAGAGTAAAGGCAATAGAATTAGCTAAAATTCTTAAAGAAGCAAAAGGGGTTTTTAATGATGATGAAAAAGCAGTTGAGAATATTTTTTCAAAGCAACTTCAGGATAAAACACAGGTATGTAGTGTTTCTCGCGCTTTTTATGATAGCTACAAAAAAGATTTGTGGCAACATCTTGATAGCTTTTTAAATGTAAAAGAGATGCAAAGCTTTGTTACCATTCCAACACGAAAATTGCCTAATTATCAATCTTGAATTCTATGAAACAGCAAATAAATACAGCGGAGCAGACTCCTAATGGTTCAAAGGAACTACTGGTAGTTGGAGGGATTATTCTAGTACTAGCCATCGGAGGTTTTACTTGGTATTACCTCTCTAAAAAGAAACATAATTCTTCAGATAGTGATCCTGATAGTAATGATGATGATATTTTGGATGCTAGTGTATTCACTACGCCCCCATTTAGACCTACTTCAAGCCCGAACACTTCTTCAAATTCAAGTTCTAGTTCGACTTCAAGCTATCCTATCAAAAAAGGAAGCAGGCATCCTGATGTAAAGATTTTACAAAGCTATTTAAAATACTATAAAGAGCCACTAGGAAGAAGTGGACCAAAACGCGATGGTGTTGATGGTATCTACGGGAAATTAACCGAGAGGGGCGCTCAAAAACGTCTTGGTAAAACAAGCTTCACAAGGTCTGATATTCAGTCAATGAAAAACACTTTAAAACTCTTAGGAAAATGAAAATCACAGCAAAAGAAATTAGAATCAGTGGCGCACTCATTGTAGGGAGCGGATTATTAATTGGAGTTATCTCGGCATTATGTCAAAAAAAGCCTGTTAACTTAAAAAACACCCCCGAAGAGTCAAAGTCGAAAAAAATAGCTACACCCGTAGTCCAAATGGAGGTTGCCTTTAAGAGTACACTAAAGAAAAAGCCCATAGAAGTTGTTAGTGCAGACACGCCTAAAGTGGTAGCTAAAGAGGTCATTTCAAAAAAGATCATCCCCAAAGAGGTGGCTCTATCAAAAGATGAAGAATCAAAGGAAGAAGAAGCAGAAATTGAGCTTGCTATTGAGGTTCCTATGAATACTCCAGAAGAGAATATGCCAAAACTAATGACGATGAATGATGATTTCCCACTTCGATTGGGCAGTAAAGGCGAAAGAGTATTTGCTTTACAGAAATACCTTTTAAGGTATCATGGATCGAACGGAGAAGTAACGGATTTCTATGACCAAAAACTAGCCGATAGAGTTTTACGAATTTTAAAGGTTACATCGGTTGATAAAAACTTATTCAACAAATTAATGAATAGAAACAAAACAAGAAGGTAATGTCCGATACTAAAAAAGTAAACGGAGGAATTTTAAATGCGCTGATTGATAAAGATGGGATTAAAACGGAAGTGACCCTTACCATTACAAATCAAACAGCCACCAAGGTTGCTCTTACCCTACTTATTTCTGGAATCAGTCTTATTGTAATTGCAAAACTCTTAAAAGAAGTATTTCCTAGTAAAGAGCTTACCGCTATTAGATCAGAGGTAAGCGAAATAAAAAACATATTAATAAAGTAAAAGAAAAATGATGAGCAGTATGGAATATCTCTTTAACTATCTAACAAGCCTAGATTGGGGTTATATCATCACATTTATATTAATCTCACATTTAGTAAATCAAACCAAAATAACAAGTTGGTTTTATAAAGTAACTAACATTAAAATACGTACTCGATACAGGGTATTATTCATTGGACTTGGCTATGGCATTTTAGTCTATCTATTACGAGGGTATGACATATCCAAAATAGAGTGCCTATTTCAGTCTTTTGTCTTTGCTATGGTCTTTCACAAGCTTGTAGTTGAAAGACTCTTTGCCGTATTAAAGTTAAATCCAATACAGCAAACAGGATATGATGACTACAGTGAAGAATAATTGGAAGCTACTAACAGGGATCATCCTTGTGATAGTCATCGTCAGTACCTACTTGTTTTCAGATCAAAGCTTGCACATCACAAGCGCAATTCCTTCGCTTTTAGAAAAAGAGAACAAAGAATTATTTGATCGTAATGCTGCCTTAGATCTTAAAGTACACGATTTAAAAATACAGGCTGAAAACTTACAAGGAATCATTGATCAGAAAGATCAAGAAATCTATCACTTAAAAACAGTATTAGATGAAAATATTAATCGTATTAATAACTATTCTATCCTTGAGCTACAGCAGTTTTTCTCAAGGTTTACAACCGATAGTCTACCCCATTGATGGAGAGACTTATTTTTGTTTTACCCCTTGGCAATCTAGATACATAGCCAAAACCTTAGAAAAATCAAGACTTCAAGAAGGTATTATCATTTCACTAGAAAGTAAAAACAAAGAATTAACCCTACTTCAAAGAATTAAAGATACCACCATTGTATTATTAGAAGAGAAAAATGCCAATCAATCCCTAGTGATTGATAACAAAATACTAGCCTACAAATCCCTAGAAATCGATAATAAAGCACTCACAAAAAAAGTAAAGAGACGGGGATTCAAAAACACGGTCTTTGGTGGAGTGGTAGTAGTTTTAGTAGGGGTATTAATCGTTAAATAAATAAAGCGTATGTCAGTATCAGGATATCAAAGTGATGTGGCTCAAAATTCAGGCTCTCAAACATCACGCAACAGCATTACAACACACGAAATTTTAGCCGAGCATTTAAGTCCAAGTCTCACACATTTACCTTCACAAAATATCTATAGTCTTATTAACGAAAATTTGATGGCTGTCAAGGATATTAGACTAAGCCCTAATACACCTGAATTAGAAATTGCGGATTGGCTTGTAAGTTTGCCTGCTCCATTAGTAGACCAAGGTGTTTATACAGGAACATTGTTTAGTGTGGGTGGAAATCCTTTTTTTTATTCTATGGATATAGATGGTAGAGTTACAATAAGTGGAACATTTGCAAATGAACAAGATGAATTAATCTTAAATATAAACCCCTATATCACAGAGCTTCCCCTTCGATTCAAAACCTTTGGAAGTCCTTTTTAGATCAAGTAAGTACTAAAGATTTTTTTAAAACATACAGTATGGATATTACAAAAATAGTTATTGTCATATTTAGCGCTACGGGTTTTTGGAAACTCATAGAGCTATTAATACAATTTAAAAGTCAAAATCGCTTAAAAAATGCAGAGATACACAACTTACACGTACAGGCAAATAGTCTTGTGATTGAAAACTATAAGATGTGGTCTGAGAATATGGAAAAGCGATTAAAAGAACTAGAGGATAAAAATACGGCCATGAATAAAATCATAACCGGACAACGTCAAAAAATTGATAAACTACAAAAGTATGTAGATCAATTAGAAGAAGAAATCAAATCTTATAGAATCTCTACAGATGAATGCAAATAACGGAAATACACTACTTAATGTTGTTTTTGGAATTTTTATGATGGCTAGTATTATAAAGGTAGGTATGGACTTGCACGAGAGGTTTAGAAAGAAAAAAGACGGTCTTACAAAAGAACAAATATGATCTCTTCTTATAAGCATATCTATGTAGGTATTGGGACGGTAGCACTTATTGTTGGGGCGTCCGTTTTAGTACGTTATCTAGCTAAATCAAAAACTAAGAAACAGAAAAATAAGGTTGATTTTTCTGTTTTTGATAGCAAAGATATGGCGGGTTCAGGAAAGTGTATTGATCGCACGCTTTTAAGGAAATTACAACTTCTTGAAAAACGGACAGGCTACAGGGTACTTAAAAATATCAACTCGGCAGTCCGTAGTGAATTTTGGAATAAAAAAGTGGGCGGAGTTTCTGACTCCGCCCATTTGATTACGAAATGTAAAGCTGTTGATATTCACGCCCCCACGCGAGCTATTCGTAACCTATTGGTGGTTCAAGCATATCATCTTGGTTTTACCCGTATTGGTGTTGGTAAAACATTTGTACATCTTGATGTAGATACATCCAAACCACAATATGTGGCTTGGGGATATCCCTCTAGAACAGCCCCCGAAATTAATCCTTTTACTTGACTCTTTAAGTTACATGAAGCTCTTTTTTAATAAGAAGCTTGATGGTAATACCTATTTGTCCTAAATGATACATCGTGTGATGAATTACCCCCTCTAAAGCAAATTCAAAAGGGTACACACTTTTATGGTTTTCTTCTGTATAAGTCTTCTCTAATAAAGAATCATCCTTATCTCCAATAAGAACAAGAATGGATAGGATGCTTTTTTCATAGTCTTCTTTTAATTGCTTCCATCCAATGGTTTTAAGTTCTTCATTTGAGCGCCAATAGTCAGGCTGATACCTTAGTTGTAAATTGAAATGTATCCTTAGTTTATTAATAACATCTATTTGTAAAGCAATTAGATGCCCTATCATCTCCGCGACACTATGAAGTTCAGGTATAGGACGTATAAATGCAGTATGTTTTGAAATACCCTCTATTTTTTCCATCATATTTTGACCCACCCACAATGCTTTGTAATTGATGGCTTCTAATTGTTGTGCGTAATACTGTATTGTCATATTTCTTTTTCTTTCTTTAAAAATATCATAGAACTATACCCAAAACTCCAATAGAAAGTGTGGTGCAATGACTTTGGAAGAGATGGGCGGATAGTTCTACTTTTTGGGGTGAAAAACTCGATAAAAACTATATCCAATAAGCGCTTTTTCTTCCCCTAAAAAGGCATACTTAAAGGATATAGTATCAACTACTGAATTGAGTGTTTAAATAAATATTATTCAAAAATATAATTATATAGTTTCTTTAAATTCATAGGACTATAACCCAAAATATTTGAGTGTGGTGCATTTTACATCAAACACTAAGGGCTTAACTATAGTCCTACTTTTATAAAGGGTGAAAAGCGTAAATGAGTGTTTAAAGTTCTATTTAATTATGAAGCTAAATTATTGATATAGTGAAATGTAAAAACAATCTAAAAGTATATTTTTTTTATACTTTTAGATTGTTTTTATATAGAAAAAAAAACTTATAGGAATCCCTGTTCTTTAGCCTTTATAATAAGTTCTCTGTTACTATTGTCTGACACATTGAAGATATCCATAAGCCTGCCTTTACGTTTTTGGACTGTGCTTTTAGAAAGTGATAGTAACTCTTGAAGTTCTACGTTACTAGCTCCTTGAGATATTTCATAGAGTAGTTGTCTATCAATAAGGTCTATTGAGAAGTCACTAGAGATTAATTTTTGTGAATATGCAGTTATTGACTCTGAATAATAGGTTGTGGATGTAGGTTCAAAAATCTTCTTCAATGCAATTAGTAATGCTTCAGGAGTAATGTCTCCTTTAACAAAGAAGCCATCAGGATTAACCGTTTTAATTATATTTTGGATTCTAAAATTATCTTTTATTAAGGTTATTACAATAATTTTGGAAGAGAGGCATAATGTTTTTTTTACCCAAAGTCCAATATCTTCTCCAGAAAATAGCTTTTGAGATGGGTATGCTGGAAGTTGTATATCTAAAAGAATTAGTTCGTAAAAATTATTTCTTAAAGAAATCTTGTCATAAGCTTCTTTACAATTAGATGCTATATCAATAACAAATTTATATTGTTGTTGACTATTACTAAGTTTTGAGAATACCTGTTTTATAGCAAATCTCATTAAAGAATGATCTTCTATAATAAGGACTTTAAGTTGTTTTAAATCATTTCTTACGTCTATATACTCTGCGTTATTTTTGCTAGGTATATCATCTTTCTTTTTCATAAATCGTGTCGCACCACAAAATTATTATAAGGCAATTGTTTTTGCTTCTTCTAAATCTTTTAATTGTTTATCTAGTTGTCCATAAATCATCATGGCTCTTCTATGCGCTAGTTTTGACCATGTCTCCATATTATCAGTCTCTTTAATAAATAAAGGTAGACATTCTAAGGCTTCTATCTTCTTTGTTATAAATATATTAGTGTCTTGAATAGAATCAACTTTTGATTGTATCTGTAACATTTTTAAATCTTTATCCTTTAATGCATTGACTCTATGTTGAATTTCTTTTTTTAATTCATTAATCTCAGATATTAATCTTTTATTTCTTTTACTTTTTTTATTGACAAGGTATTGTTGTAGTTTGTAGAATAAGAAAAATATTGTTGCAATAATTAATAAGAGACTTATATATGTTGTTATAAACATATCATCTTCAAAGCCATTTACATAACGATATAAAAGAGCTAAGGCTTGATAAATATTTAATAAAATTGTAACACCAATTACTAATTTAATAATGAGTTTTGAATTTTTAAAATGCTCTTTAGTTAGAGGCATCAATAATAGAAATGCAAAACACAATAAGAGGATATTAAATTTTTGAATTAATGTCCAAATAATATCTTCAGAAGTCAATCCTTCTACAATTACATAGGTGTTCCCAAATAAAGTCAACTCTTTAAATTCAGGCACTAAATAATCAAAATGGTTTAAGGGGAATGTTATTAGAATACAACATATCCCCATAATAAATCTAGTCATTAATCATCATCCTTTGAAGTAGAAGTATCGTTATTTTTGTCCTCTGTCTCTTGTATCGACTTTTCTTCTTCATTATTTTGATTTTCTTCTGAGGTGAGCCCATCAGGCGGTTTTTTAGCCATAATATTATATTTAAAAATTAATATCTATTAAATATATATGAAACTTCAATAAAAAAAATATTTAAATCCTCCAATTTTTTACGGTATAACCGTAAAAAACAGCATATCATACATACTTAAAGTATAAATAGCACACTCTAAAAGTATAATTTTTTTACTCTTTTAGAGTGTTTACACACAAAACATCCTCTCTAGTTTTGTTTTCTAAAGTATAAAAAACGGTTTTTCAATTAGATCAGTCACTTCATTTACTTGCATGATATTAGGATCATCTAGGGTCTGCACTTGAACTATCTTGAATTTTTAAAAATCCTTTATGCTTTTAAGTATTAATTAAAAACCATAAATGAAAATGAGTAAGAATGTAGGATTTTGTAGGACAAGAACATTTCTAGTCCTCACAGCAATGACACTTTTTGTGTGTTGTCAAAAAGATGATGCCTCTTTTACCTCGCTAGAGGAACATCTACACGAACATTTACAAACAACCACTACGACTGTTTCTCTAGATGAGATTCCAGAAGTGGCAGATTACCTCTCAACACTAGGAGATCATAAAGGGAATTTTATCATTGAGAAGTCTATTGATTCAAATAATAGGTCAAACGAACCTGATTTAGTGATAGGAGAATTACAAACCAGAGAGATTATTGAGGTAACAGATCAATATAACCGTAAGAATCATACTTTTCTACTCACTTCTATTGAGAATACAGATACTACTTTTAAGTCAACATTTAATCTTGTTATTCAAGAATCTTCTACAGGTTTTTTCTCATACATTGTAGAATATCGTCCTGATGAAGGTTGGATTCCTAATTATAGAGATACGCAAGATTTTTCAACTTTTAGTGGAGAAATTATACATTACAGCATCACAGGTAGGTATATAGCAAAACTAAACTTACTAGATGGTGTAGCTATTAACGGAGAAACGAGAAGTCCTTGTTCTGATGATGGTAATCCAAATGGAGGTGGAGGTAATGATGGAGGTAATGATGGAAGCCCAGGACCAGGAGATGGTGACGGAGGTGGAAATGGAGATAATCCCCCACCTGATCCTGATGTGTCAGCAGATCTAAAATGGTTATGTGTTTGGAGACAATTTTTACATAATGAACCAAGTGAATGTAATAATCCTGAGGCTGGTGGTTCATGGGTTATTGTGATTACCTATGGAGATAAGAGCGTAGAAGATACTGTGCGATGTCCTGATGATCTACCTGAACTTCCTGAAGTATGCTATGATGATTATGGTGATCCTTGTCCCAATCAATGTGATCCAAGCGGGAATGGCTGTGCCGAAGCACCACCAGAAGATGAGCCTGATAATACAAATACAACAATAGGGATATTATTTGATGATGATTTAATTTTTGCTATATCTGAATACTTAGAATCTCCATTAACCAATGAACAAGAAAATTATCTAATTCAAAATAGTGATATAGCCGAAGAGTTTTTAGAATATTTACAGAATAATTTCTCCGATTCTGAAAAAGCTAATTACACAAGGGTTCTACTTACTATTACAACTAATGTTGAAGAAAGTCCAACTTGGATACCTAATAGTGGAGTTTTTAAAAATCGGCAAGCTTTAAGTTATACACATACCTATAATCCCCCAGATACTGATGGTACAATGTTCTTGCTTGAAAATGGAAGTGTGTTATATGAGTCCGTTCACTATAGAGCTATTAATCCAGAAGATTTATCAACGATTGCACCGACTGACGGTCCTCTTCAAGACAACTACCATTATGTATATGACTATAATTCCAATGATTGGTATGAATACTTATTACCAACACAAAATTTTGACTGCCTTTCTTGTGATATAGAAGCCTTTTTTCAGGCTGTTATTGAAAATGGTGGGGTTGTGTTAGGTAGATACATTTTACCCATAGAAGATATTCTAATTGTTATAACGGGAAAAGATTTTAATGGTGTAGAACAAAGTAGAGCCGTAGCTGGAATATTAATTTTAGTTGACATAGTTCCAGGTAGTGATCTTGTAAAATTAATAAGGCTTACAAAATATGGGGATGAAGTTATAGATGCATCACAAGCAGTTATAAGGTATCTTGATGAAATCGCAAGTACTCAAAAAAGAGTTGTTGAGGACGTTTTAGATGGAGTGATTGATTTAAACCTAAATGGGAATACAAGAAGGAAAGGTAATTTTGGAGAAATGGTTACTGATGTGGATTTTGCTTCTAATGGCTATGAACCTCTTCATGTCAGAATAACAAATATTGATCAACCTTTGGGACCAGGTATAGATGGGATTTTTAAAAATCCACAAACAGGTGAATTCTTAATTGTAGAAAGTAAATATAACACCTCTACTCTAGGTAATACTATAGATGGTAAACAGATGAGTGATTCTTGGATTTTGGGTCTAAATAGCGGAAATAATAGACTGATCCAAGAAGTTGGACAAGAATTGGGAGAAGAAATAATGGATGCTGGATACACTAGGGTTATTTCAAGGGTACTTCCAGATGGAAGTCAAGTTTACTCTGAATTAAATGAACTTGGAAATATTATAGGAGTCTGGATACCCTAAATTTATTTATTCAAAAACTGACTATTAATTCGGGAAATCTTTTCTAATTTAGTGATTTCCCGAATTTAAAAATAAAATTACATATCATAGATGAGAGATAAAATTAAGGATATTAGCTACTTTAATGAGAGGGTAGATGCGCTTGAGAATAGTATTGATAGACGTATCAATAAACTTGAAAATAATTTAATAAAAGAAGAAAGAATTAGTATTGTTAAATTAAGTATGTCTACAACTTATAGAAATTTAATAATTGCTAAATACTCTAGGGGGGACAATATGAAATCTAATGATATTATAGATTTATATACACAATCAGTATCTTTAATGTATGAAAATTGGACAGAAGGGTCTGGTAAATTTGTCTACTCAAAAGGAAATACAACCACTATTTTAGAACAATATACGTTCTCTAATTATCTTGGAATTTTAGAGGTAATATCTTTAGGGATTCTATTAGGTATTTCTGACACTATATTTAATAAATTAATTATATATGTAGAAAGAGATCGAGTTAAAGATTTTTTACTTGATTTTTTATTCTGTTATAAAGACAAGGGTAAAACTCCTATTATAGAAGAAAGTTACCAAGTTTTTTTTCATATTAATGAGCGCTACGGAAGATTAAAAAATATTATACAAGAACCTAACAGTAAAATAGCAGAAAAAGAATTAAAATATTTTTTAGAGAAGGAATGGTATGCAAGTTTTAAAGGCACTCCAATTTATGGTCTTCATAAAAATGTACATGACCTTTATGTTGGATATTGGTGTTTTGTAGCTGCTGCCATAGTTAAAATAAAAGGCTTGGATGATAGTACATTTAGGGATAATAAATATTACCCAAAGGATTTAATAGCTTAATAATTATGAAAATTATTTGCATTGCTTTTTGTTTTTTTTGTGTAAGTATATTTAATGCCCAAGTAAAAAGTATCGAATTACCAGAAGGAGAACAGGAAGTTAAAATTACAAGAGTGACACCTGTATTAAGTTTTTATATCGATAAACTTGAAAATATTTATCTTGAAAAAGAACGTATTACCTTAAATAACATTGCCTTAAAATTAGATCAGGCAATAAAAACCATTCCTGAACAAAATAGGTTACGTACTGTAATCTTTCTCTATATAGATAAACAAACCCCTTATAGTACCGTTGATAAATTAAAAACAGAAATTGCTTCTTTAGATGTACGAAAAATAGTGTATAAGATGGGGTCAATTGAAGATAAAGATTTTCTTAAGGGTATTTACTGGAAAAATTATCCTAAATATAATGCTAAGAAAATGAGTGAAGAGTCTACTGCTGAGATACCAACATTTGTTCCTATGGCTAAATCAATTTCAACAAAAAAAACACCACCATCACTACCTCCATTACATTGGACATATCTTTTAGAAAAAGATATGTATTCTAATCAAAAACAGTCAATAGACAAAGCTCTTTCAGATCGAACGATTAGTTGCATTACAGCTACAAATAAGGGAATTGTTTATAATTCAGAACTAATACGATTAGAAGACAATGAAGCTTTACTAGAGCTATTTACATCATATAATGCGTTATTTATAGATTTTGATGAAGACTTATCCTATGATTCATATATAGAAACAGTAAAGTCTTTTAAAGAAATATATAAACTCTTAGAAAGAAGTAAAAAGAAAGCTTTCGTAGTGGAGTTATCATCACAAATTAAAGCTATTCATAATGAGAGTAAAATTAATTTTTGTAAAAGCTTTAATTAGAATTTTTCGAGGTCTTTAAATTAAACTCTGTCTATTGTTTCAATAAAGTTACTCTTTAAAAATAACTTACGGGAGGACACATATGCATATACTATTTAAAACCAAAAAAATAACTTGATATACAAGATGTTATTCAAATTTAACAGGTAAATTGAATTACTATAAACTTGATTAAATGTTTCATGTAGCTCTGTCATTTTTTCACTCAAATATGAAATATCATCAAACTTTCCAAGTATATACAGTAATACATTCTTTTTTAATGTCAAATTACCTGAAAGAATTTTGCAATAGGTATCCAACAAGCCAATAAAGTAATGCATCTATCTGCAATGGCTTATAATTTGAAAAAGTATCTCAAATTCACTCAAAAACACGTAAAAAGTGGGGTAGGAATCTCAACGTTTACTGTCTTAGCGTTGAGTATTTTTCGAACTCTTTTAACTGCTCTTTTAAAATTTGGAAAAACATCTGGATATTTGTTGAGCAGCTCTTCTTGATACTGAAACATTTCGATAGTGTTTATTTCAGACATATTTTGATTCAGATGTTGTTGACTTACTCTTATAACTTTTGCCAATTCGTCCCTTCTCTTTTTTATTTCACATCTATTTCTTATGCGATTTTTTGTTGAGTCTTCTGAAGTACCATTAATACTATTCCATTTGAGGTAGTATTCTATAAATTCAGAGAATATTCTATTTAATTCGATACCTCCATTATAAGATTTGGGTAGTTTAGATATTTCGTTCTGTAAGGAATTTAAATCTTTTCTTACAGCATCGCATATATCATCAGCGTATCCCATTTCCTTATAAGATTTTAAGTCTTTTACAAGCATTGGTACTAGACTTGACCTTAGTCTGTTAAGCGTCCAAAGTGGCGAGCCTCTTCTTGCATTTAAAATGTATTTGCTATTTTCTAATTCGACAACTTCATTAGTATATGTATAAATGTTTTGTTCGCTAAAAACATAGCGCTCACTTAGAACGTGAAAAACTAAAGACATTGCAGATTCTGCGGCCTTCGGCTGACCTCGTTTATTTTTTTTACCATCAGCCCAATCGCATATACCTTTTATTATTATCCACTCGTGAATGTCCTTGTTTATGCAAGCAGAAGATAATCCTGTTCCTTCCATTTCTCCACCTATTGCTTTAGGGAACATTTTTTTTAGTTTTTCGCAAAACTCAAGATTGTCTATTAATTTTTCGCCGGATAAAACATCTCCTGTTAGCACATTTGCCTTTTGTGTTCTACTTAAATAATGATTCCAGTCAATTGCAGAAGAAAAAACATTGAATAAGAGTTTTCCGCTGTAGGGGTTTGAATCCCTAGGCGTATCCGGTTTTTCGCCAGAATTGACTCTCGATATTTCATAATTTATTAAGCTCTTAGCTACTAATACGTCACCTATCTTTTGCTTCTTCTTGTTAATACCAAAAGCAACTCCCACCATTATTACAAGTTTTGGTCTAATCGTTTGAATTGCATCATTTACTGTTGTTAATGAACCTCTTTGATTAGCAGAACCCATTCCAGACTCGACGTGAGCAATTAGATGATGGCCAAGACGACCAATTCTGTAATTTATTTTTTCGTGAACAAAATTTATTATTGCATCTCTGGTAGGAACTGGAAGTATATATTTTAAAACTCCTTCTCTTTCAGCCTCGTTGACAGATACTAGTAATATATCCGTTTTTTTTATGAGGTCAGATTCATTTTCGTGGGTCTTGTCTCTATATTTAGATTGAATACGTATTTCATTTATATTAAACGTTCAATTAACTTTATGCTTTTATTGTTTATTTAAAATAATAAAATCTAAAAATAAAAAAAAAATTAACATAAATGTCTATTGCTCAGTGACTATTAATTACAACGGTTAGTATATGAAGCGTAGCATCCCGCAGGGTGCTATGATTTCATATACAGTGTGTGTGCCCAGCATGGGCATCTTTTATTTATCGAAAGATAAATAATTCATTTAGAGGGTACAAGTCCCTTATGG
>ERZ651776.643-NODE-643-length-47336-cov-12.291775_pt1 | contig 47336 bp, 41 predicted proteins | sample MGYA00514761_ERZ651776 | MGnify/ENA metagenome assembly ERZ651776
TACCGATAAGTCGACAACCTTTGAATGTTCTGGCATTGATACTTTCCTCGAAGGCTTGCGAAAAGTTATGTTATGGCATATATTGTGACAATAGAATATGGCATATGTTATGTCAATAACAAAAAATTTCGCCGAGAGAGCGCGAGCCGGAACCGGGATGTACGAACACAAAACAACAAAACCTATCGCTGATGCATCGGGCACTGCGCGTACTGCGCTTACGCTGCTTTTTCTAGCCTACGCGCTGTCCATCACCGACCGAATGATATTGTCTGTGTTGTTTGAACCCATTCGATTGGAGTTTGACGTCTCAGACACCCAGATGGGTTTGCTAGGGGGGCTGTCCTTCGCGCTCTTCTACGCGACGCTGGGTATACCCATAGCCAGGCTCGCGGACCAGAAGAGTAGGCGCCTTATCATTTTGTTCTCATTAGGTGTTTTCTCCCTGATGACAGCCATGAGTGGTCTGGCGACAGGGTTTCTGATGTTGTTTCTGCTCAGAGTGGGCGTTGGTGTTGGTGAGGCCGGAATTAACCCAGCCAGTCAATCGATCATCGCGGATTACTATCCAAAGGAACGGCGCGGTACCGCCATGTCGATTCTTGCGGTCGGCGCACCTTGCGGCATGATCGGCGGGTTTTTAGTCGGTGGGGCCGTCAGTGAACTCTATGGCTGGCGCGCAGCCCTCATTGCGGTTGGGCTGCCCGGGTTGCTACTCGCCGTGGCCATGTTCTTGCTGCTTCGCGAACCTGAACGCGGGGCTACAGATTCCACTGCTGACGAAGGAGAAAGCATAGAACCCGGTATCAAGAACACCGCCGTCTATATGTTTAGCACGCCTGCTATTCGGCAACTTCTGTTCGCAACAACCATAACCGCCATGGGGTCTTACGGTGCCTCCACTTGGCTGCCCGCGTTCTTCGTCCGTACCCACGATTTATCGCAAGGCCAAGTGGGTATGCTTATGGCATTGCTTTTTGGTGGCCTCGGTGCTGTTGGGACCCTGGTGTCTGGCAAGCTGTTTGATGTGCTATCAAGAAAGGGCATGGCACGTGGGGTCTGGATGATTGCAATTGTTCAGATTGCCGTTACGCCGCTATCTATCGTTGCCTACCAGGCTGGCTCTTTATCTGTTGCTATTGCGCTTCTTGCTCTGCCTGCATTTGCCGGAAATTTTTTCCTCGGTCCATCCCTCGCTCTGATTCAGACACTATCGCCAGTATCTATGCGGTCAGTGGCAGCTGCCATAAAGATGTTCTGCCTGAACCTTGTTGGTTTGAGTCTCGGCCCGTTTTTTGTTGGATTTGTCAGCGACCTCTTGAAGTCCGGTTTTGATGATCGATCGCTGCCCATCGCGCTGTCGATTCTAACCGCCACAAGCTTCTGGTCCGCTTATCACTTCTGGTTGTGTGGTAGGGCTCTAAACGCTGCAGAAACGTAGTCGCAAACTTAACAGAGTTGCCCACTCGTCAAATCCTGGTGCGGCGCGCTCAGCAAAGGAGATATGTTATGTCTGATCAAGACCGGGTTCGATTCGTCGGTGGTACAGGTTCACCCTACACGCAAAAAATGGCGGCGTTGATGCGTTACCGACGCATTCCTTATGCCGTGACCTGGGGGCAACCCGCTGAGGTTTGTGCAGCTTTGGGGGTGGAAGCTCCTAGGCCCACTTTGATGCCGACTTTTTTCTTCGAAGAAGACGGAGACACGAAGGCGACGTGCGATTCGACACCCATCATTCGTCGGCTGGAAGAGGCGTACACAGGGCGTTCGGTGGTGCCTGAAGATCCGGCGTTGGCGTTTATTGACTACCTGATCGAAGATTTTGCGGACGAGTGGTGTACTAAATATATGTTCCACTATCGCTGGCATCCGCAAGTTGACGCGGACAATGCAGCGACTTTGCTACCCCTGGGTTTGGATGTCTGCCTCTCGGCAGAGCAATGGTCCACGCTTAAAAAATACATTGGCGAGCGTCAGATCTCCCGCCTTTACGTTGTTGGTTCCAACGAAACAACGGCCCCTGTTATTGATGCGAGTTATCGCCGCTTTCTGCAGGCGTTAGAGGCGCACCTGGCCAATCAGAAGTTCATGCTGGGTAATCGGCCGGGCTCTGGCGACTTTGGCTTGTTTGGGCAATTGACCCAACTGGTGGGTTTTGAACCAACCTCTCGGGCAATCACTCACGAGGTATCACCGCGAACGGTTGCTTGGGTAGACCAGATTTACGACCAAAGCGGTGCTGAACCCGCAGCGGACGACTGGTTGGGTATCGAAGATCAGCCCGCGAGCTTACGTGGTTTGCTGGCTGAGATCGGGCGGGTCTATGCACCGGCGCAACTGGCTAACGCCGCTGCTGTTCAGGCTGGCGAAGAAAATTGGGAATGTCAGATCGACGGTGCGACTTGGACACAGCCGACGTTTCCTTACCAGGCGAAGTGCCTGCGGTGGACTAACGAACGTTATCAAGCGCTATCTGAGGCGGACCGAGCCCGCGTAGATGGGTTGATTCGAGGTACTGGTGTCGAAGCGATGCTCCGCGCGACTGATTAGATTTAAACCTATTGAGACTTGAAAGGAAATTTTATGAAATCCATCCGAACACCCGAATCCAGATTCGAAAACCTGAAAGACTATCCCTTTGAACCGCACTACACGGAGGTTGACGCAGGTGATGGCTCGGCGTTGCGCATGCATTATCTCGACGAAGGTGAAGGTGAGATTATTCTTTGCCTACATGGCCAGCCTAGCTGGTCATATCTCTATCGAAAGATGATTCCGCTGTTAACCAAGGCAGGCTACCGGGTGATCGCACCTGACTTGGTGGGTTTTGGTAAGTCCGATAAGCCCATTGACCGCACAGACTATACCTACGCGAACCATGTTTTTTGGATGAAGGGGTTTGTCGAGGCTTTGGATCTGTCAGGCGTCACTTTGGTTTGCCAGGATTGGGGAAGTCTCATTGGTTTGCGAGTCGTAGCGGAAAATCAGGCGCGATTTGCGCGTGTTGTGTTGGCCAATGGCGGTTTACCCGATGGCACAGGCATATCGGTCGAGATGACGGACAAGCTCAACGAACTGTTGCGGGATACGCCCGTACTTCCTGCCGAGGAGATGTTTGAGAAAATAGCGGGTCCCATGGAAGATCGCCCGCAGTTCATGTACTGGGTACGCCACAGTGACGCTCATCCTGATTTTCACCCTGGCGTGCACATGAAGTTGGTTTTGGGCCAGTGCGACGACGAGGAATACCGTGCCTGGTCTGCGCCATTTCCTTCAGAAGAATATATGGCGGGCGCGAGGCAATTCCCCTCGCTTGTTCCCATTATCCCTGACAATGTCGCGATACCCGCTAATAAGGCCGCATGGCAAGTGTTTGAGAAGTTCGAAAAGCCGTTTATTACCGCATTTGGTGATTCTGACCCCGTCTCGAAAGGCGGCGAGAAGCGTTGGATCGAGACCGTGCCAGGTGCCAAAGGGCAGGTGCACACCATTGTCAAAGGTGCCGGTCATTACATTCAGGATGATGCGGCGAAAGAGCTTGCAGCCGTGGTGATTCAGTTTATGCGGTCAAATCCAAAGAGTTGATCTTTGTTAAACCCTAACCTTGCCGCTCCCAATTTAAAGCCTAAGCTTGCCAAACGGCAGACTTATGCTTTAACTGGCAGAATGGGGTGAGGTCTAGGCAGGGGTTCACGATGGCGGCGAGACAGAAAGTTCTGGTGTTGTACTTGGCGACGTCGGCGTTGGATACGCCAGTTGTTGGATGGGCGCAGTACGATGGCTTTGGTGACAGCAAGCCAATGACCGGGGATGAGGATGTGCCGCCCTACAAGACTGGGGTCGATGCCCTCCTCGATGGTTGGCGGTTGATTCAAGCGAGTCCCTTGGTCAGCCACGTCTCGGGTGAGGAATTTCGGACAGATTATTTAAAGTACGAATTTTTTTTCGAGCAGTGGTACTCGATTGAGCCCAAGCTGTGATGACCAGTTATCAATGCCTGCAGGGCAATGAATTGGATAACGTGCTGTGCGCGTGTCGTGAGCCGCCCGTAACGGGTCTGTTAGCGGGGCCTTGCACGGCCTGCCGAATGCGCTGGCCTTTAAAGGGATGTCTAAAGGGATGTCGCGCGTCGACTGCGCGGTGGGGGTGTCAATGGGTCATGAGTTAGGTTTGACAACGCTGCAAATGGCGGAATTTGTGGCGCGAGGCGTATTGGCCTTCGAAGGCGTGGTGCCCGAGGCGTTGAATGCGCGGTTTCTAGAGCAGCTGCGCGCACCGGCCGGCGATGCAGAAAGAACGCTCAGTCAGGCGTATAGTCGGTTAATTCACAACCCCAGCATTCCGAAAATCTCCCCCGGCACCAGCCTGCCAGATTGTTTTCAATCGGGGAACTGCCTGCATGATATTTTCGCCTTACCGGTGGTTAAAGGCATGATCCGAAGCTTGGTGGGGGATGCCCCGATTTTTGATCATCACTTTCTGCATTTAACGTTAGGGGCAGGGACTGAGATGCAGCGAACGTCCAAGGCTGTCTCGCAACACAATCATCAAGATTCAACCATTGATCCAAGACAAGCATTCGACATCCAGCTATTTTACTTTCCCCAGGCGGTCACGCGTGCAATGGGGGGGACACGCTACATTCCGGGTTCTCATTTGCGGCGGGTCAGCGAGGCTGCCATCGCGCGCTATCAAAACATCGTGGGTCAAGAGCACGTCGTTTGCCCAGCAGGTAGTCTGTATGTGTTTCACATGGGGCTTTGGCACGGCGCTGGGCGCAATCAATCCAATGAGGACCGCTACTTATACAAGATTCGGCTGGGACCTAATGCGCCTCAGGTGCGGCTTTGGAATGACTCGGATCTTGTGACCCAACCAGATTCGCCGAGGCCTATTTTTTGGACAGATCCGAATCATAAAGATCCCGTTGCCAACCAACTGATGGCGCTTGAACCCTGGTTCGAGGCGGACACCGGCCGGTTAGAGCTCATTAACCGTTTGAAACTGTGGCGTTATATCACCGGGGATCCCAAGGCGGATGTCGATTACTGGTTAACGCGGGTTGAAAATGAATGGGGCTTGCCTTGATTAATGGGGCAAGGTTCTGAGGCGAACCCAGCCGGTTTCAATATGATCAACGGCCGCGTCATACCCCTGCTCACCCGGGAGTAATAAGGCACGGGTTTCGGGGTCGACGAGCACCTGATGGTAGTCTTGGATTTGATCCATCGCGGCCAGGACGGCGTCTGCGGTATCAAATGCCTGCAAGTTTTGAATCATCCTGAGGGTTGGGGTCATGATCGCCATGCTGCCCGCATCGAATCGACTTAAAATCTCTGTTGGGGTCAGCCATTCTGAATCGATGAGTTCACCTTGGTCATGAGACGCGTCTTGGTTGCTTGGGTGCTTTGCGAGAAAGAACCGAGCATCAAACCGCTTGGGTGAGCCGAGCGGTGTGATCCAGCGCGCAACCGGTTTGATCAGCGCCGCGTTGGGGATCAGTTGGTAGTCAGATAACAGCGTATTAAAGGAGAGCGTACCGGCATTGAGTTGGTCTCTGAGGTCTGCTTGCTGGGCTTGAGTGAGCGGTGCCGATGCTGGACCGCTTGGATCGGGGAGGGTCAGCAAAATACCCGCCTCTTCGAAGCATTCCCGAATCGCGGCAACATAATATGACCGATGATCCTCGGGGGTCTGCGCTGTGATGGGGCCTGGATAGTCGAGCTCGACTTCGCCTGAAACGGCCACCGTCACATCGGCCGGGTCCACAGCGCCACCCGGGAACACCCACATGCCACCGGCAAATAAGGTTTTAGCATGACGGCGCATCATCAAAATCTTTAATTCAGGCCGATCGGCGATCAGCAGAACGGTGGCAGCGGCACGGATCGGCACCATCGCTGGGTCGAAGTCAGTCATGGGTCGTCTTATCCTTTGCGTGATCAACGTGGGGTGACGCGCGGGTCAAGCGCGCAGTGGCACGAGGCCGGGCCGCGCAAATCAACCCCGGCGCCATCATTTGGACTTCTGCTTTGCGTTCGAGGTCTTCACGCGGGTTGATTTTTGCTTTGGGAAGAACGGCGCAAGGTATCGGCCGGTATCACTGTCGGGGCATTGGGCGACTGCCGCGGGGGTGCCTTGGGTCAGCACGTTACCACCCGTTGGGCCGCCGGCTGGTCCCAGATCAATGATCCAATCCGAAGTTCGGATCACATCTAGGTTGTGTTCAATCACCACCACAGAGTTGCCGGCATCGATTAAACGGTTTAGAACCCCCAATAATTTTCGAACATCGTCAAAGTGCAAGCCCGTCGTTGGCTCGTCCAGCAGATAAAATGTTTTGCCGGTGGCAATTTTGGACAGCTCCCGGGCTAATTTGATGCGTTGCGCCTCGCCGCCGGATAAGGTGGAGGAGGGCTGGCCGAGGGCAAGGTAATCAAGCCCAACGTCCACCAAAAGTTGCAATTGATTCACAATCTTTGGATGTTCTGAGAAATGCAGGACCGCCTCGGCAACGGTCAATCTCAGTACGTCAGCGATGGATTTTCCTTTGTATTGCACCTCGAGCGTTGCCACATTAAAGCGGCTGCCATCGCAGGCCTCGCACTTGACGTAAACATCGGATAAGAAGTGCATTTCAATTTTACGCACGCCGTCACCCTGACAGGATTCGCAGCGGCCGCCTTTGACGTTGAATGAAAATCGGCCCGGGGTATAGCCGCGGACGCGTGATTCGGGCAGTAGGGCGAAAAACTTTCGAATCTCATCAAATACCTTGATATAAGTCACCGGATTGCTGCGCGGTGTGCGGCCGATGGGTTTTTGGTCGATGGCTACGACCTTGTCGAGCTGATCTAGGCCAATGACGGCTTTGTGTTTGCCAATTTTTTGTTGGCTGCCGTGAAAGTGCCGCGCCATGGCGGGATACAAAATATCGTTCACCAACGTTGATTTGCCTGCCCCTGAAACGCCGGTTACGGCAACGAGCATCCCGAGTGGGAAGGCGACCGTTAAATCTTTCAAATTATTTTCTTTGGCGCCGGTCACCTGAACCTCACCTGATGGTGTTCGGGGTTCTGCCCGCAGTGGGATGCAGGCACGACCTGAGAGATAGTCGCCGGTTATGGAAGCGCGGTTTTTAAGTAAGGTCTTTGGGGTGCCGGCGTGGATCACGCTGCCGCCTTGGGTGCCCGCCCCGGGTCCAAAATCAATAACATAATCAGCCGCCCGAATGGTGTCTTCGTCGTGTTCAACCACAATGACGGTGTTGCCGATATCGCGCATTTTAAGGAGGGTGTTTAAGAGCCGCTCATTGTCTCGTTGATGCAGACCGATGCTGGGCTCATCGAGAATGTAGATGACCCCGGAAAGCTCTGAACCGACCTGGCTGGCCAAGCGAATCCTTTGGGATTCGCCGCCAGACAGAGAGGGGCCAAGCCGATTCAAGGATAGATAGGATAGGCCAACTGCATTCAAAAAGCCCAGGCGGCCTCGAATTTCTTTGAGTAATTCTACGGCGATTTCTGCATCAGAACCCTGCAGGGCGATGTGGTCGAAAAAGTCGAGGGACGCATCGATCGTCATGGCGGAGATATCGATGAGGGTTCGACTCGCAACCGTTACCGCCGCCGACTCTTTGCGAAGCCGCTCGCCCTCGCAGACGTCGCAAGGGGTGTTGGCCAAGAACTGGGCATACCAGCGTTTCATGCCCTCAGACTTGGTGTTCCTAAAACGTCGCATCAGGCGATTGAGCAGCCCTTCGTAACGTGAGTTGGTTGTGCCGTGGGAACCCCAGTTGATTTGGTAACGCTTCTCGCCAGTGCCGTACAGAATGGTTTTGCGTTGGGTTGGTGTGAGCGCGGTCCAAGCTTTTTGAGTGGGTATCTTTAGGTGTTCAAACATTTGCTTATGAAAAATCGCGGTCATCGATCGACTGTCTTGATCGATTCGGCCAACCGGCTTCAGCGCACCGTCACGCAGTGACAAGGTCTCATCTGGGATGACCAGATCCGGATCAAACGCGACTTGAGTACCCAGCCCGTTACACGCCAGACACATCCCTTGGGGGCTGTTGAACGAAAAGGATTGGGGCGACAGGGCGGGAAAGGAGATGCCGCAATCGGCGCAGGCGAGGTGTTCTGAAAATATCCGGTCGGACTCATCGACCTCCACCAACATTGAGCCCTTGCCCATGCGTAGGGTTTGTTCAACGCTGTCGGTCAATCGGTCTTTGATGTCATCGCGGATGACCAAGCGGTCGGTAATGAGTTCGACGGTGTGTTTTTTGCGTTTGTCTAAAACGGTTAAGTCCTCGACGCGTTTGATCTCGCCATCGACCCGAAGTCTGACAAAGCCTTGGGCTCGCGCGCTGTCGATGACATCACGATGTTCGCCCTTGCGGTTCACCAATAATGAGTGCATGAGATTAACCCGTGTCCCTTTCGGATATTTCAGGAGCTCCAAGACGATTTTTTCAGCGGTCTGACCCGCCACGGGTTTATGGCACTGATGACAGTGCTGCTGGCCGACGCGGGCAAATAAAACCCTAAGGTAGTCCGAAATTTCTGTGATGGTGCCAACGGTTGAACGGGGGTTGCGGCTGGTGGTTTTTTGTTCGATTGAAATGGTCGGCGAGAGTCCCCGAATGGTGTCGTACTTGGGTTTTTCCATTTGACCCAGAAATTGTCTGGCATAGGCTGACAGGGATTCGACATAACGCCTCTGGCCCTCGGCATAGAGCGTATCAAAGGCTAGAGATGATTTTCCAGAGCCTGAGACCCCAGTCAGCACAACCAGTTTACGTTTTGGGATTTTGACTTCAATGTTCTTGAGGTTGTGCTCTCGAGCGCCCTTAATCAGGATGTGATCGAGTTCTTCTGCCGCTGATTTCATAAACCGTTCCTAACGCTTGGTGCTCTGCTGTGTTACGGACAGCTGAGAATTTAAGGCCATTCTATCCAGGTTGCTACCGCGAGCGCGCGGCCAAGCAAGGCGGGCTTTCGCAGCTGTCACCGTCAACCCGCTTTGATGAAAAAAGCTGGGACGGATTGCCAACCCATTGATCGGCCTTGGGTGCTCAAGATCGAAGCATGCCGGACGCTCGCGTTCAGGATCTGTATGAACTGCCGTCGAGGTTGCTAAACGTAGTCTGCTGGATCAGTGAGGGAGTCTATCGTCTTGGCGTTGCCTCGTCACTCAATGTGATTGTTAGTCGTAAGTCGTCAGTCTTTGAACACGCGTGATCCCTAACGGAAGCCGGCATAGCGCGCGCAAATGCTGGCTTTAGAGCGTGTTAACCGAGTGCTCGGCAGGCGAGGTAGTTCAATTGCCCGCTCAGGCCGCGGCGTTCGGCGGCATTGCCGCAGTGCTCTGGCATACCGCAGGTGCGCGTCGACGCCATTCTCCCTGAATTCGTGTTTTAATATTGAGCGTCGCAGTCGTTTTGAGTGACGCCCTGCTTAAATTCTCAGAAAGGTGTTCGTTTATGGTTTCAGATCGAGATTCCGCCACCGCATGTTTAATTATTATCGGCAACGAGATTCTATCCGGCCGAACGCAGGACACGAACCTTGCACATTTAAGCGGTGTCTTAAATGAGTTGGGTATTCGCATGATAGAAGCCCGCGTGATACCCGATGTAGATGAAACGATTGTTGATACGGTGAACCACTGCAGGCAACGCTTTGATTACGTCTTTACCACCGGCGGGATTGGCCCGACCCACGATGACATTACCGTCGATAGTATCGCCAAAGCCTTCGGCGTCGCCGTTTACGAGCACCCTGAGGTTGCCGCACTAATCCGAAAACGCGAGGCGCCCCCAGCGGTTATGGCGTCAAGGCTTCGAATGGCGCGAATTCCAGTGGGTGCGACCTTAATCGACAATCCGACGGGTGGTCCACCGGGGTTCCAACTCGGGAATGTCTTCGTGATGGCCGGTGTCCCCATGGTGATGCAGGCCATGGCCAGCACCTTTGATCAGGTCAGATTGCCGGGTGGTCGACCTGTTCGGTCTAGAACGGTCGGTGCCTTCCTCGGTGAGAGTCAGGTGGCGACCCAACTTGGCGAGATTCAGGAAGCCTATCCGGACATCGACCTTGGGTCCTACCCATTTTATCGCCCGAATGGGTATGGCACCAATTTGGTGATGCGCGGCACGGATGAAGCCGCATTAGAGGAGATGGTCGAACGCATTACGCAAATGATTCAAGACCAGGGCGCTGAAGCTTTCCCGGGCGGCGCGCCAGCGGCCCCAGAAAATGAAGACTGAGCCAAGATGGGCTCGCAATGGATGTTTTTTGTCAGCGGACAGGTTCTCTAAGTTGGGTTTAAGCAAAACAACCAGCGTGCCTAAGATAGGCGCTGGCCACTGATGCGATTGGCAAATTGTTTTTTCAAAAGCCGATACCCGGTTACAACCCATTAGCGGGCTGCGGTTAAAGACGATAGGAGTGCGAGAGATGGACGTAACGGTAATGACACAAGGACTTGCGTTTCCCGAGGGCCCTGTCGCGTTGAGTGATGGCGCCGTGCTGGTGGTTGAAATTCAGCGGGGCACGCTCACTCGGGTTGCCGAAGATGGGACGCAATCGATCGTCGCAGAACTGGGCGGTGGGCCCAATGGTGCAGCCCTTGGGCCAGATGGGCATTGTTATATCTGTAACAATGGCGGTTTTGAATGGCATAAAGGTCGCGATGGTCGGGTCTTTCCAGGCGAGCAGCCTGCAAACTACACCGGCGGCAGGATTGAACGCGTTGATCTGAAGACGGGCGCGGTTGAAACCCTCTATGAGGCCTGCAACGGCGAGCGTCTAAAAGGCCCGAATGATCTGGTTTTCGATCAAACGGGTGGGTTCTGGTTCACCGATCATGGCAAGACGTCGCCCCGAACCCGAGATCGCACGGGGGTCTTTTATGCGGCAGCAGATGGCAGCCGAATTGAGGAGGTGATCTTCCCAATGGAAGCGCCGAACGGGATTGGCCTGTCGCCGGATGAAAAGACCTTGTACGTGGCAGAAACACCCACGGGCCGCCTTTGGGCCTATGCCATTGCATCGCCTGGAGCGCTGGACGTCGATGTCCCGCGCCGGATGCTGGCGCAAAGACCCGATTTTCATATGTTTGACTCGCTTGCGGTCGATGCCTCGGGCAACGTTTGCGTGGCGACCCTGATCACAGGGGGTATTACATCGCATTCACCGGATGGCAGTGCGGTTGAATTTTTTGCCATGCCGGATGTTTTAACGACGAACATCGCCTTCGGTGGTGAAGACCTTCAGACTGCCTACATCACGCTGTCCTCAACCGGAAAACTCATTAAAGCGACCTGGCCAACGCCCGGTTTGCGGTTAAATTTCCAAGCCTAATTGTTGGCATAATCTCACCGAAATCTCGGGCCGAATAAAAAGTGGGTTGGTTCTGGAAAAGCTCAAAGCATTACCGAATTTTCGGGGACGCCTTTGGTTGCAAAGGCCTTCAGACCGACTTCATCACGTGATCTTCAACCGGGAAACGGGTTAAGACCACTCGGCGAACCCGGGTTTTTCGGCTGAATTGCCAAGCCTCGTCATCGAAGGATTCACGGATTCTGTTTGGGCTCAATAAAAACGTTGCGTTGCCCTCTTTAAAGCTCTAGGATTCGCCGATTTTTCGGGGGCAAGTATGATTGTCGGTTGGAAAGAATACGTTCTGCTACCGGAGATACAGCCCGCTGCAATCCGAGCGAAGCTGGATACCGGCGCACTGACATCAAGCCTTGACGCGCGGGATATTAAAACGTTTTGGGTGGGCGGCGCGGAGCACGTTGAGTTTCGGCTGGCGCCGCCGCGGTCATCAACGCTCGAAGGTTCGTTGTGTCGAGTCCCGGTTATCGATCGGCGCGTTGTGCGCAATTCCGGTGGGCACGAAGAAAGTCGAATTATAATTTTGTCCACAATTGTGCTGGCCGAGCAAACAATCCAAACAGAGTTCAGCTTGACCCGTAGAGACCCAATGAATTTTCGAGTGTTAATCGGTCGCCGAAGTCTGGCGGCGCTAAATGTTGCCGTAAGTTCTACCGAGCATTCGGTGCTGAGTGAGACGCCGTTGGATGTCAATCCTTAACCTATCTGAGAGAGAACTCCATTGAAAATTGCGCTGCTTTCCAGAAATCGGAATCTGTATTCGACCCGACGGCTCATTGAGGCGGCCGAGGCGCGAGGCCACGAAGTTAAGGTCCTCGATGTGCTTCGTTGTTATATGAACATCACCTCCCATCGGCCGTCGATTCACTACAAGGGTGAAGAGCTGACTGGTTTTGATGCGGTCATACCGCGAATCGGTGCTTCGGTGACGTTCTACGGCACCGCCGTGTCAAGGCAGTTTGAAATGATGGGGGTGTTCCCTTTGAACGAATCGGTGGCGATCAGTCGCTCCCGTGACAAACTGCGCTCGATGCAGCTGTTATCGCGCCGTGGTATTGGTTTGCCGGTAACGGGGTTTGCCAATAAGCCCGATGATATTGCGGATTTAATCAAGATGGTGGGCGGCGCACCGCTCGTCATTAAGCTGTTACAAGGCACGCAAGGCATTGGCGTGGTGCTTGCTGAAACACCCAAGGCCGCCGAGAGCGTGATCCAATCATTCTTTGGTTTAAACGTATCGGTTTTAGTTCAGGAATATATCGGCGAGGCTGGGGGCGCTGATATCCGTTGTTTTGTAATTGGCGACAAGGTCGTTGCGGCCATGAAGCGTCAGGCGAAAGAGGGTGAGTTTCGCTCGAACATTCATCGTGGGGGCACCGCCAGTTTGATCCGCATTACGCCTGAGGAGCGGTCTACGGCGGTTCGAGCCGCAAAAACCATGGGGCTCAACGTATGCGGGGTCGACATTCTTCGATCGAATCATGGGCCAGTGGTCATGGAGGTTAATTCTTCCCCCGGGCTTGAATCCATTGAAATGGCGACCAACAAAGATGTTGCCAACATGATTATTACCTTTCTTGAGCAGAAGGCAAAGAAGGGCGACACCAAAACCCGAGGGCGGGGCTAGGAACAGATGGCTGGGTGGCTTGATAATAGGCCTTGAGACAGAAAGCTAAGCCGCGGTGGTTGATGGTACAGGCGTTGCCGAATCCAGGGGCGCTGCGAGAACCTCGTCAAAGATTTCGTCAGAGACCTCGTCAAGGTCCTCATCCGTGCTGAGAAGAATGACTTCTTGGGTGGTAACGGGCACGTCCTGATACGGTGTGAAATGGGCTTGGGTCGCGGGAATAGCTTGTGATCGGATAAAGGTCCAGGCTGAGAAGGGCGCAAGAATCAGGGTCGTTATGAAATACAGGCCAAGGTTCGATAGGGCAAGGGTTGCTGAAATGAGTACCGGCCCGATCACCGCGCCGATGCTATAGGTCAGCAAAATGACGCTGCCGGTCTCGATCGGTGACAGAGTGGAGTTGTCATTGGCATGGGCCAAGCTGATGGAATACAACGGGAAGGTGGCGCCGCCAAAGAGAAACATGACGATGAAGAAAGCGGAGGGGCTTTCAAGGCCCAAGACAATCGTCGACAGGGTGACAAGACTCGCAGCACCGCTCAGTGCGGAGATCACCAACCGACGATCTACTAGGTCTGAAAACCGCCCGATCGGGAGCTGCAATAGCGCGCCGCCCATGAGGGTGACGGCCATAAAGATACTGATTTGGTTGGCCTCAAAATGAAGGGCCTTGGCGATGATTGGACCAAGCGCCCAAAAGCCGGAGGTGACGAGCCCGCACACCAACGCGCCATAGATGGCGATTCGAGAGTCGTTATAGACCTTCCTGAACTTGAAGGTGACGGGGTGTAGGGGCTGGGGCGAGGCGGAATTGGTTAAGCCAACCGGCAAGGTGCTGAGTAAAAACAAGATCGCCGCGACCATCACCAATTGGGTCAGCGGCAATTCAAGGGTAATGAACATTTGGCCGGCACTGATCGCGAGCAAGGTGATAACGGAGTAAATCGATAAAACAAGGCCTCGGTTCTCTGGGGTTGCAGATTCGCTCAGCCAGGATTCGATGATCATATAGAGACCGGAAAAGCTTGCGCCCGATAGCGCTCTTGCGAGGAGCCAAAAGAGTAATGTTTGGCTAATGCCCAGCATGAGCAGGGCGACCGTCGCTAAGGAGATGAGAACGAGAAAAACCCGGATATGACCGACCTTTTGAATCAGTCTTGGAATGAAGAGGCAGCCGGCAATGAATCCTGCGTAGTAGGCTGAACCGGTATAGCCAATTTCCAACTCGGAAAAGGCCAGTTCCAATCCGAGTAATGGACCCAGGATCATTTGTAGCCCGTGACCGGTTAGCAAAATAGACGTGCTGAGCAACAGTGCAAAAATGGACGATAGGATGCGGGTCATAGGAGTCCAAACGGCGTTGATAAGGGCTAAAAAATCGCGCGAATGTTAGGGCTAAATAAAGGGGAATGCTATGGCTTATCGAATTATTTTAAGATCGGTTTTAGGAGGTCGTGTATGAGCGAAAGTGTCGTGTTTGCCCGAACTTTGTCAGAGGGTTCAAAGCACACTCATTTTAAAGATTTGCCGGTCGCAGAGCCTGCGTGGATTCACTTTGACGCGCTCCAAATCGGTGTTGAGGCGGACCTGCTTGGCCTCGGGGTTACGGCGCCTGTGGTCGAGCGATTATTGGCCAGCGAGACCCGCCCTCGGTTGAGTCAAATGGACGATGGCCTACTGCTTATCTTGCGAGGGATTAATTTGAACTTGGATCAAGATCCAGTGGATATGATCTCGCTCAGGATTTGGGTTCAGGGCCAATTGATTATTACGGTCAGACGACAGCCCTTGGCATCCATCCAGGAAGTTCGTCGGCAAGTTGAAGCAGGGGATGGTCCTAAAACGGTCCAAGGGATTTTAATTCATATCCTTGCGGCACTGGCTGATCGCGTCTCGCGTTATATTGATGGGCTGACCGAACGGGTTGATGCGCTCGAGGATGCGCTGGAAACATCGGTTGACCTGTTCGCGCTTGAGATATCTGATTTACGGCGGCAAATTGCCTCGCTAAGGCGGTTTATTGCACCCCAGCGCGATGCGCTGTTTGAGTTGTCGAGCGGTAAGACGCAACTGCTGAGCGGGACAGAAACCGACCTGGTGCGAGATCAGGCAGATCGCTTTACGCGGTATGTCGAAGATTTAGAGCTGATTCGGGAGCGCGCAAGCTTTGTTCAAGAGGCTTTGAATCATCGGTTACAAGACGCGCAAAATAAGCGCGGTTACCTGCTTTCCTTGGTGGCCGGATTGTTTCTACCCGCGACCCTTATCACGGGCATATTCGGCATGAATGTGGGCGGTTTGCCCGGTGTAGACAGCCCTGCAGGTTTTTTTTGGGTTGTCGGCTCAATGTTCGGACTCAGTCTGTCCATCTTACTTTGGTTTCAAATGCGACGTTGGTGGTAGCGAGGAGGCTAAAAAATGCCCAGTCTGGATCAAGTATTGTTTCAATTTTCGGGTCAGGACGTCACCCTGAATCAACTGCTGGTGTTACCCATCGCGTTGTTATTGGGCTACTTTCTGCTGAATTTTTTGGCGCTTTTGGTTTTAAGAAGTATGACCAAACGCGGCACAAACCCTGATTTGGTTCAGGTCACCCGGCGTCTGCTGAACATCGCTGTGCTTTTGGTGATTACCCTGATTGCGTTACAAATTTTAAAAGTGCCGTTAACCGCTTTTGCTTTTATCTCGGGTGCGGTGGCGATTGGCGTTGGGTTTGGTGCGCAAAATATTATTAATAACTTTATCAGTGGTTGGATTGTGATTTGGGAGCGGCCCATCCGAATTAATGATTTTATTGAGGTGTCGGGCGTGCAAGGGTCGGTTCAGGAGATCAATACGCGCTCGACCCGCCTTAAACGTCCGGACGGCGTCCATTTGCTGATTCCCAATGCCAAACTCTTAGAAGAAATTGTGGTGAATTGGACCCTTGTGGATCGTTTACTGCGATGTATCGTTCGCATTGGTGTGGCTTATGGCTCAGATGTCGCTGAGGTGAAGTCATTACTGGAGAGGCTCATGCGGGCGCAGTCCGATATTCTCGTCGAGCCTGCGCCCGAGGTCGTTTTCGAGGATTTCGGGGACAGTGCGCTGATCTTTGAGGCTTATTTTTGGGTTCAGTTATCGGACACGGTGAGTGCAAGAACCGTGCGGAGTGATCTGCGGATGGCAATGGATGCGGCATTTCGTGAAGCAGGGATTAGTATTGCCTACCCTCAGAGAGATGTGCACTTAGCGGGTACCTTGACCGTGACGCCTGGGCGTCCTTCGCCTTTGGCTTGATGCTAACGCGGGTTGTTGACGCATTAGGCGTTGGTAGGGGCTTGGTCATAGCTGGCGTGCCCGCGGCATATCGCTTGCTAGTACGACGCGCTCGGTAAGCCTAACCGCGCAGCTTGCTCGGCCGGCGCATTGAGATCGCGTAATGCGTCTTCAAGCAGTGCAATCATTTGATGCTCAAGCTTGGACCCGATGAGATTGTGTTCCTCATGGGGATCCTCCTGGAGATCAAACAAATAATGATCATCAAGACTTGCGTCCATCGACCAAAAGGGCAGCATATCGCCAGGCTCGAAGGGTTGCCTTAAGACTGGAACCGAAGACCCCGGCATGAAATCAATATAGGCGCGCGCATCGGGATTGGGTAATCGTAACCCGGGGTAATAGGGGACCGGCATGGTTGACCACCGGTTGGACCACATGGACAGGGGGTAGTTGTCGTTTGTTGGTCCTCGGGCATATTTATAACGGCCATCCTGAATTTGAACCCAGTTGCCAAATATCCCGCCAACAGCCCAATCTCGCGCTGGTGTTTTTAATCCAAGAATATCGGGCAGGAGCGATCGACCATGGGTCACGTGATCAACGTTAAGGTCGAAGAGGTCGGTCAGCGTCGCATGCAGATCGACATTGGTGCTCAAGCTTGAAATAACGTTGGGTGCTGCCTCTGGATGATAAATCAGCAACGGTGTGTGCCCAATGGGTTCATATTGCATAACCCGGGGCTTGCCAAAAATATCTTTTTCACCGAGGTAGTGCCCATGATCTGTGCATAAGATCACCATGGTGTCGTCCCAGAACCCACCGTTATCCAGCGCGTCTAATACCTTTCCCAGCCAGTGATCGATCATTGACAGCTTGGCGCCATAGTTCTGGCGGATATGATGGGCTTGTCGCTCGGTGATGACGCCGTTTTTCAGGGTATCGGTTGAGTAGGGCGGCCAGATAATGCGCTCGCCCGTCCAATCACGATCGTACAGGCTTGCCCAAGGCTCAGGTGTGTCGAAAGGTTCATGGGGATCAAATTCGTCGACGAACAAAAAAAAGGATTCATGTTCTTGGCCGTGATCTTTCAACCAGTCGGCGGTTGCTTGCATGGTTTTTGGGCCTGGATAATCCGCTTCCGCCTTAAAGAACGTCCTCGAGAGATCATAGGCGGACGCTTTGCCTGGATATTTGGTACCGGCAGGCATCGCCGGTGCGCCTTGCCAGGATGGATCCGGTCGGGTTTTCCAAGGATCGCTCTCGTGACCTCGAAGATAATCCCAGGCGAAAAAATCGGTGTGGTAGTTCTCGCCGCCCGTTTCAAACAGGTGGGGATGATCGGTAATGAGTTTGGTGATCACCCCTTGTCGTTTCAACTCATAGGTAACGGGGCGCTCCCATAGCTCGACCGAGCCCCAGGGCTTCCATAGAAAATCCAGCGCGCCGCACAGAATATCGTGCCGCGCTGGCATACAGGGCAGGGACCCCGTGTAGTGGTTGGTAAAACGTTGGGACCGCGCCGCAAGACGATCAATATTGGGGGTGCTGAATTCAGTACCGCCATAGCAGCCCAGCATGTGCCGGTTCAGACTGTCGAGCAATAAAACGATGGCGCGTTTGGGTTTTGACATAGTGAACTCGTTGGATCGAAGCCTCGGAACTTTAGCGTGATCGAATACCCAACTCAACTCGCCTGCATGCCAACGTTGACCAACGGATCTGTCGTCTAGCTTTACGTTGTCGGAGGTGGGTCAAAGCCAGCTTGAGGCGTTCCTCTACAGATCGAGGAGCGCCTGCACGCGTTTTCCAAACTCGCTTTTTGAAAAAGGCTTGGCCAAGAAATCGGTTTTCGGGTGCGTAAGGTCCTCATTTGATAGGGCCCCGTGTTTGTAACCGGAGATAAACAAGCAAGCAATCTCCGGCCGTTTCGATCGAATGCCCCGGACCAAGTCAGGCCCGGTTTTGCCACTGGCGAGCATGACATCCGAGACAATGATGTCGAAGTCATAGTTTGGGAGCTTCAAGACTTCTTGCTCGGCGCTGCAGCTGGTCACATCCATGCCCAAGCTGCCGAGGAACAATTCAACCAAATCTCGAACGCCTGGGTCGTCTTCGATCAAGAGTGCTTGTTTAATTGCCCGCTCGATCACGACATCGGCAGCATGGGTATGGATCGGTTGCATCTCGCCCGGCAGAGAAATGATCAGAGCGCGCTTGCTACCCTCGATTTCCACGGATGGGATTGCCCGGTATTCAGCGCCCAGGGCGGTGACCGCGTCGAATTGCGCCAAAAATTGGGTCTCAAGATCGTCGATGACGCCTGCGTTGTTTTGAGGGGTTTGCAGCGGCTGGGCATCAGCTTCGTCAAGTTTGAAGATTATCGTCAAGAAGTTGTAAGCACTGCTGAACTCGATTTGAATTGGCCCAGACGCCGCTGAGAGCTGAGTCAATGTTCGGATCGTCGCCAAAAGCGCATGATCAAAGTTTGCGGGGCGTCCAAAACATTCAAAGTCGGCAAGATCCGCTTGCCGATGAAGGGTTAATCGATCGCCGGCGATCAATCGCAATAGCGGGTCGAGCGTGTTGACGTGTTTCATTGGATTGAAGTGCGTTGCGCGGTCATCATCGAGGTAGCCCAATAGGGTGAGGGCTTCGAGGAGATCGATCGCTTTGCGAGAATACCGCGACAATTGATTGATTGAAGCGCTTTGGTTTGCACTTGGATTCGAGTGCATTAACTCAGTGTGACCTGAGATAACGCCAAAAACGTTTCGAAATTCGTGGGCAATGTCCCGAACCGAGGTGAAAACATCCCTCGGCGCAGGATTGGCCTCGACCTGCAGGGTTGTCATGGTAGAAAAGGTGAGGACCAAGACACGCTGCTGCGTTTTGGCCAGCTTTTTGTAGCGGCTCATTAAATGAAATGGCTTCAGAGTCCCTTGGATCGTTGTGGTGACATTGCCCTGCCAGCCCGCATCAGATGACAGGCGGGTTGGGTTGATCGCGGTGTTATCGGGTGCGTTTTCAACCAGCAAAAATCGATTACAAATCTCTGAGAGCGAAGCGTCTTGAAGGTCTTGGTGCTCAGTTATGAAGGCGGTCGTAAACCCGGCACTCGACCACAGGTAATTGAGGGCTTGATCAAAGACAAGGACCTGACTTTGCGCGCTGACAAGCGCCGTAAGGTCCTCGCCCAACTCAGGGTTGGCTTCCTTGGCCTGCGGGTGCGTCTCCGGCTCAGGTTGCCGCGTCACGGTAAATTGGCGCTGTTCCGAGGTGTCTGAGGCGGTCTCAGTCAGGCTCGCCCAAACCCATCCTTCAATGGCATGTTGGAGGCGAATCAAAATCACCTGGGGGGTTGTCTCGGCTGCTGAGTAAGAGAGCAAGCCCGCGAGCGCTGTTAGATCCCCTGGGTGGACGAGTTCTTCGAGTAGGTGGCCAATCAGGTCCGCTTTTGGCCACGCCATGATGGCGTCGATTGAAGGATGTAAGTCGACAACTTGATGATGGCGGTTAACGATCAGGCTCGCTGACGCCGCGTCATCTTGATCGCTGATGTCACCAATGAAGCCTGTGTCTTGAGTCATGAAATGGACCTTGGTCTATGGATCCTTTAAGCGCCCTGTATTGGCTTAGCGTTAAGTTAACGGTGGCGCTAACTCGTAATGGTCTTCCGCAAGTGGCCCATGCTGAGCATTAGAATAATATAGACAGTCGCAGCAAAGGCATAGGGTAAAACCGGATTGATTTGATAGAGTAAACCGCCAAAGATCGGGCCCACCGTGAAACCAAGCGGGCCGCAACTCGATGCGATACCGGCAACTGAGCCTTGTTCCTCTGTTGAAACCGCAAGGGACGCGCCCGCCATGAAGGCCGGCCCGGCAATGCCCATGGCGAAGCCTTGGAGCCCCATGGCGAGGGTGAGCATTAATTGGGTCTGAAACAAGGCCATGATGGTGAATGAAATAATGAGCAAAGGAATGGCGACGCGCAGCAGATCAAAGGGTGCCAGCTTTAAGCGTTGTACCACAATACCTTGGGCAAATAGGGAAGCGCCGGCGGAGAGCATCATGGCCAACCCAAGGACCTGGGCTGTTTCTTTCGCCGATAGGCCAAGGGCATCTTGAAAACGGAAGCCCATCGTTTGTTGCACCAAGGCAAAACCCATAAACATCAAAACGCCGACGATAATAAACGGGAGGATCCTGGGGTCTGTGTACTTTAATACAGGTCCTTTAACCGTGCGTTTAATTTTGGCTTTCGGAGATTGGGGTAGAAATCGCCAGACAAAGAGACCGTTTAAAAATGCGAGAACGGCAATCAGCCACAAGGGCAAGAGCAGCGAAAAGACCGCAAGCCCGCTGAGTGCGGGACCCAAAATCGAGCCCAGATTGTTGGCAGCGCCCGAGGCGCCCATCCCTTTGGTTCGATTCTCAACCGTTGTGATATCGGCCATGTAGGCGGTGGCGGCAGGCATGGCGGCTGACATCACCGAGGCATGACACAATCGTGCCACAATGAGCGCCGCAAAGAGCGTCGATCCGGTGAGGGCGCCGGTTAAGCCCAAATTAAGAACGGAATTAAACAAGATCGTGCCAGCGCTGAAGCCAAACAAACCAATCAGCATCACCCGTTTTCGGCCAAGTGAGTCACTTAAGCGTCCCCAAATGGGTGAGGCCAAAAAGACCGCAAGGGATGACGCACCGATAATGCTGGTGATTTGAAATTCACTCAGTCCCATTTCTCGGCCAATGGGGGCGAGTAGCGGAAACAACACCGAAAACCCCATGCCAACGATCACAAGACTCGTTAACAGGACGCGGCGCGCGTAGGTTAACGCTTGATCATCCATGGTGTTGTCTGCTTCTTGAAGGTCAGTGTTATGATTCATGTGCCGTTGGGGCTGCCGGGATTTAACCGCCGCCAGTATAGTGTAACCAATCGGAAAATGTGGATCTGTTCCATCGAGCAATCTAAATACCATTCGCCGCGCTGCGCTCGAATCCTTTAGCGCTGCGGCATCAGGTCGTTTTAAGTCCGGTTACGGACAAGGTGAGTGAGGTAACGATGAGTAGAAATGAAAAATCCCGCCGAGGATTTGACCCGCTGGTGTATCGATTTCAGGATGAAGCGCCTGAGCCGGGTAAAGTGACCCAGGTCGCAGACGGGGTGTTTTGGGCGCGACTGCCACTTTGGGGGCGGTTGAATCACATTAATGTCTGGTTGCTGAAGGATTACGATGGTTGGACGGTGGTTGATACCGGGATTCATACCGATGAGGTCAAGGCGATCTGGGAGACTTTGTTTGTAGAAGTGTTAGGTGGGCAGCCGATTACGCGGGTGATCGCCACGCATTTGCACACAGACCATACTGGGAACGCGGGTTGGTTGGCTCAAAAGTTTGATTGCCCCCTGTGGATGAGTCGCAGTGATTTTTATATGTGCAAGGTGATGGCGTTTGATCAACCGAAAGATGTGCCCGAGGATGCGATCCGGTTTTATCAACGTGCTGGATTTGATGAGCGCCGTCTCAATCGCTACCGGGAGCGGTTTGGCCAATTTGGCGCCAGCATTTCTGCCTTGCCGGCAGGATACCAGCGGATACAAGATGGTCAGTATATCGACATCAATGGCCGGGAATGGCGCGCGCTGATTGGTAAGGGGCATGCACCCGAGCATGTTTGCCTTCATTGCCCTGAATTGAAATTGTTGATTGCGGGGGATCAAATCCTGCCGAGAATCACCCCAAATGTGAGCGTGCAGCCTTCAGAGCCGGATGCCAATCCACTTCGAGAATGGATCCAATCCTGCATTCATTTTAGAGAAGTTCTGCCGCCCAATTTGATGGTTTTGCCGGCACATCAGGAGCTTTTTGAAGGGGTCCATGAGCGTTTGACGGCCTTGGTTGATTGGCATGAGGTGGCGCTTGAGAATCTGTATGACTTATGCCAGGCGCCGAAGCGCGCAGTGGATGTGTTCCCGGCAATCTTTAAAAGCACCATTACGGACATGAGTTTTTTCCCGGCAACGGGTGAGGCCATCGCGCATCTGCACTGCGCTCGAGAGCGCCGCATGTTGGTTGCAGAACCGGACGATGCAGGTGTGCTCTGGTGGCGTCAAGCCTAATGATTTTGAACGGGTGCCTGATATCGGTCGGTTTGCCTTGGACGGGATCATATAAGAGGCGCGTATGAGTCGTCGGCCTCGGTGGTGGGCCATTGGTCGCATCCTTGTTCTTGCGCTGATCCTGCACGGCGTTTTTCTGGGCTATCCGTTTGTTCGACTTGGTCAATGGCTTGGGCTTGAAGGGCCGGTTTGGCTGCTGCTCGCTGCGCTCATCTTTTTCAGTCAATTGATCTGCCGGTGGCCGTTGCGACAGGTCGCACACCCAGCTGCACGGTTTTTAAAACAGATCCTAGAGCTCTTCTTGGCCCTGAGTCCGCTCGTTTTGGTGCTGGTGGTTTCGGCTGAGGTCGGGCTGTATTTTGAGTTAGCGACGCCGCAACGCTTGGCCGTCGGTATCCTTTCGATCGTGCTGGTTGCCTTGCCTTATGGTCTTTACCGAGGCTCGCGGCCGATCGTACAGTCGCTAAACCTCGTGGATGATCGGCTGAAGCGCGATCTGCACCTTGTCCAAATCACTGATGTTCATATCGGATCGCGCAGCCCTAGATTTTTGAAGCAGGTTTTGCGAATCGTTGCGCAACTGCAACCGGATGCGTTGTGCATTACCGGAGATTTTATCGATCAAACTGGGGTTCCCCCTGATGCCCTTGCGCCTTTGGCCACACTCGGGTTGCCGGTCTTTTTTGTCACGGGCAACCATGAGCGATATGAGGACACAGAAGACATTATCGTCCGCCTACAAAACGCGGGTGTTAGGGTGTTGCGCAATCAGAGCGTTCGATTACGAGGGGACGTTATGATTCACGGCGTTGAGGACGCGGACAGCGACACACAATTGGCGCAGGTGCTCCCGACGCTGACGGTGAAGGATACGGATTTAAATCTATTGCTCTACCATCGACCCGCTGGTTTGGAGGCGGCGGCTGATGCGGGGATGCAACTGACGTTAAGTGGTCACACTCATAATGGGCAGATCATGCCCTTTAATTTGCTGGTTCGGCGGGTGTTTCCCAAAATTAAAGGTCTCTATCAAACCGGATCCTGCTGGCACTATGTCTCGCAGGGCACCGGCACTTGGGGTCCGGTGTTCCGTATGGGCTCGGTTGGCGAGGTCACCTCTATCGTGATGACGCCGACGGTATCCTCGTCAATCTGACCAGAGCAAACAGCCCCAGCCGGTTTTTTTGTCCTTTGAGTTCTTATTACTTTGGTGAATGGTCTGTGCTAGAAGGTTGCGATTGCCAGCCCGAAGCCGTTGAAAGCCCACGTCGACTGGTCGATACTAAGGCAGTCCTAGGCGTGTGGCAAAGCCTCGTCTAAGGCGGGCATGCGGCTCGCGATGAGCGCGCGACCCCGATGCAGCGACCAAAATCGTTAACGCGAGCGCGCTTTAAGTGAGATGGTTTGAAAACGAGATGGTTTGAAAGTAAGGGCCCGTAATTCGGATTAAGCAGACAGTTTAGGAGTAAAGATGAGCTTAGAGACGTTTAGAGCAGAAACAAGAAGTTGGTTGGAAGCCAATTGTCCGGCCAGTATGAGAACGCCCATGGCGGCGGATGAATATCCTGGCGGCGGTCGCCGTGCGCAATATAAAAATCCTGAGACCAAAGATTGGATGGCCCTGTGTGCGAGTAAGGGATTTACGGCCCCAACCTGGCCAACTGAATATGGTGGTGGGGGCTTAAACGTTGATGAAGCGCAAATTTTGCGTCAAGAGATGGCGCGCATCAAGGCCAGGCCGCCTTTGGTCGGGATGGGCCTTTCCATGATTGGGCCCGCTTTAGTTGAATTTGGTACGGATGAGCAAAAGAGCGAGCATCTGCCTAAGATCGCATCCGGCGAGATTTGGTGGTGTCAGGGCTATAGTGAGCCCGGTTCCGGCTCAGACCTTGCCAGCCTGCAGACCCGTGCAGTGCCTGATGGCGATGAGTATGTGATTAATGGACAGAAAGTTTGGACCTCCGGGGCAGACAAAGCGGACTGGATTTTTTGTTTGGTTCGAACGGACCCCAATGCGCCCAAGCACAATGGCATTACCTTTATCTTGTTCGATATGGCCCAAGCCGGCGTGACGGTCAAGCCTATTAAATTGATTAGCGGATTGTCCCCCTTTTGTGAAACCTTCTTTGAGGATGCAAGAGCCTTGAAAAAGAATGTGGTGGGGCGGGTGAATGAGGGTTGGACGGTTGCAAAACGGTTGTTGCAATACGAACGCACCATGATTGGCGGCGGCGATGGCGGCAGTACTCGGCCGAAGATCGCAGACATTGCAAAGTCTTACCTAGGGGAGTCGAAGGGCAAGCTCGCCGATATCGCGTTGCGGCAAGAGATTACCCAGCACGCGATGGATGATCGTGCCTTTGGTTTGACCGTGCGGCGAACCTTGGAGGAATCAAAGTCGACCAAGGCGCCGAGCTTTGTCTCCTCTATGTTCAAGCTTTATGGTACCGAGCAAAACATGAAGCGCTCTGAGCTGTTGCTTAAGGCGATGGGCTCGCAAATGCTGGGTTGGGAAGGCGCAGGCTTTGACGCCGAGGAGCTTGATAGCACCCGGGCTTGGCTCAGAACGAAGGCGAATTCAATTGAAGGGGGCACCTCGGAAGTGCAGCTCAATATTATCGCAAAACGAGTGCTCAGCCTGCCCGACTGACTGCGCCAGAAACAAGATTGATCTCAGTGGCCTCCGGATTCACGGGCTGCGCCGTGGTATTTTTTTAATCGGTTATGATTTGCCTGGTTTTGGCGAAAGGATGGTTACATGTCTAGTTTGAGAGCGTCCCCGACATCGCACTCCTATTTCTCTCAGGGTTTGAGACTCCATTATCTGGACTGGGGTAACCCCGAGGCGCCGCCTTTGCTGCTGGTTCATGGTAATCGAGATCACTGCCATAACTGGGATTGGGTGGCCCAAGAGCTGCGGGATGAATACCATATTTTGGCGCCTGATTTTCGGGGCCATGGCGACTCGGAACACATCAAAGGGGGTAACTATAGCCATACTGGCTATTTGTATGACCTTGCTCAGCTCATCCATCAACAAAACCTAGCCCCGCTGAAGGTTATTGCACACAGCTTGGGTGGCAGTGTTGCGCTTCGATATGCGGGGACCTATCCCGAAAATATTGACAAGATGGTGGTGATCGAAGGCACTGGCGGCCCGAGTTGGCTGTATCAGGAAGTCCCGGTGCACGAGCGCATTCAGTCCTTCGTTGACAGTACGCGGGGCAGCGCGGGCCGAACGCCGCGGCGGTATGCCACCTTAGAAGAAGCCTTTGAGCGGATGCGCACGGAAAATAAGCATTTGAGTGAAGCCCAAGCGCGCCACTTAACGGTGCATGGTAGTAACCAAAACGAAGACGGCAGCTATTCCTGGAAGTTTGATAACCAAACCCATGTCATGGCGCCCTTTGATTTGACCCTTGCGCAGACGCAGCAACTCTGGTCGAGAATCAATTCGCCTTTGTTACTAATCAGCGGCAGCGAAAGTGAGTTTGGTCGTCACCAACCGGGTGACCCGGCGGAACACTTTAACAATGCCCGCTCCGTTCGGTTTGATCACGCGGGTCATTGGGTGCAGCATGATCAGCTCGACCGCTTTGTGGGGGAGGTTCGCGGATTCTTTAAAGGCGCTTAAAACGAGGCGACCCGTCACTGCAGACCCTTGGCTTTGATCTGTTGAATCAAAATATCGCGGACTAAAATACCGGTATCGACGGCGGTGATGGCATCGCCAAAGGCCAGGGTCGCGTGGGACGCGATAAACGAATTGGTTGCGAGCTGATAACGTCGTTCTGGATCGATTGCGTCGGCTGCGTGATGCAGGGTGGGCTCTTGGCTGAGTAAGATCAACAGGTCAGCACCGCTTAGGGTGAGCTTAACCAGGGTATTACCAAAGGGCTCAAGGTTCCAAATCATTCTCGCTGTGACATCACCCTCTGAGAGGACATCGCGAATACCGGTCCGATTGTAATAGCCCAGGTCGGCCCCGATAGCCTCGGCCAAGATGTCTTCAAGAATCGGTTGAAGCGCTATTTTGCTATAGTTTTTGCGAATGACAGCGATCTTGATATCGACTTGATCTTCAACCTTTGCTTCATAGGATGAAACCAGCGCTTGCGTTGCGGGATCCCCATCGGGCAGCTCGTTCGCGGCAATCAAATCGCCTTGAATATCGAGGGACCCCTGCCCCGCGTCGGGCACCTTGATCTTGATCAGCCCTAAATGACTGCCGTAGTGGTTGGCTTGGGCGACGAGGGTTTTACCAACCCGCACTGGATGCTGCACCAAGGTGTGCGAATGTCCGCCAATGATGAGATCAAGATCCTGGAACTGTTCTGCCAATACCAATTCTGCTTCATGTCCAATGTGGGAGAGTAGAATCAAAACATCGGTTTTGGGCCTGAGCATGGGCACGAGTTCGGAAAGTCGATCGGCGGGATTTAAAAAGGTTAACCCTTCGTTGCCGGTCGGTGAAAACAAGGTGGGGGCTGTCTCGGTGATCAAGCCGATGATCCCAACTCGGATGCCATCGAGGTTGCGCAGTAAATAAGGGGCATCGCCCAATAGCTCGCCGTCCGGGCCAAGAGCATTGGCGGTTAATAAAGGGTGGTTGGCGATGGCGCGAAAGCGCTCGATCTTTTTATAGCCATGATCAAATTCGTGGTTGCCAATCAGGCCGACGTCGTAGCCCATCGCATTCATAACATCGAATATGGGTTCGCCTTCAAACATGCTGGACACAGGTGTTCCAGAGATGGCGTCGCCAGCATCTAGCAGCAATACCGCAGGGTGCTGAGCTTTGATTTCCTTTACAAACGCTGCAATTTTAGCCGCGCCTGCGTACTTGCCCTCTTGTTGAATGTGCCCGTGAAAATCGTTGGTGTGGAGCAGGATCAATTCTTTGGCGAGTAGCCAAGGGCTGATAATGACCAGCAAGACACACAATATCAGTCGATTCGTCATAGGTTATTGCTCCAGTGAGAGTGCCGCTGAAAACCAGGGCAATAATTGCTTCAACTCTGATCGGGCAAAGGTGTGACCCAATCCTTTGATCTCATTATAAATGAGATTCGGATTGCGAGCGCCCAGTAATTCCGCTGCCATTTGGCCAATCTCCACTGGAAACATCCAATCGTTATCGCCGTGTACTAAGTAGATGGGCTTGTCTTGCTGTAAAAGATCCACCTCCTGACTGACGAGGGCAGGATCGAGGGTGCCTGAGAAAGGGGCCAAATGCGTAAATGGCGCGTCAGGTTGTAAGCCCAACTGTAACGAAAGCGTGGCGCCGTCCGATAAGCCAGAGAGTAGGATTTTCGTCTCATCGATTTGGATCTGATCTTTGACGAAGTGCAATAAGGCCAAAAGTGCCGGTTGTTCCAGCTCGGGACGGTTGAGCCGCCAAGTATCCTCGCTTGACGTGGGCGCGATCAAAACAAACCCTCGGCTGCGCGCTTCTCGTAACCAATGCCAGAGCATGTCCCGGCCATGGCCGGCTCCACCGTGAAGTGCGATGACCACGGGCGTCAAAGCATTCGGGTCGACCCAGTGCGGAATGTAGATCGACGCGCCGCCCCGTTGATCATAGGCATTTTCGATGTGGGTGATGGGATAATGGCTCGGCTCAGACAAAAATTGCTCGGCTACGTTCGGGCTGTGCCGCAGCGGCGCCTCTAGGAAAAACTGATGGATTGGATTCAATAGGGTCGCCAACGGGAATAGGTGATCCAACGCTTTACTGAAGGTTCTGTTTGCTCGGAAGAATGCCATTGAGTCTTCGGCTGTGGCGGTAAGATTCTCACCGGTCCGGCTTGCATACAGAAAGCTGGTCTTGAGATGCTCGCCAAACTTTTCGATTTGCGTGGGAAAAGTCAGCGGCGCAAGCGATGCGTGCGCCTCATTGAGCGATTCGATAAACGGTTCGATAAAGTTGATGGTCGCCTGTGGCCGAGCCGGATGGTGGCCCTGTTGCACCGTTTCCATTACCTCAAGCGCTGTGAGGAGCGCTGGAACGGCAGCGGTAATGACCTCGCCAAGGTGTTCGATATTCTGAGTCATAAGACCGATTCTGCTTCGCTGAACCGGTATGATACCCAAGCAGAAGGCAAGAAACGATTGAGACGGCGTAATGTGAAAGATTGGATCATTTATGAAGATGAGCACCTACTGGTGATGAATAAGCCAGCAGGGCTGTTTACGACGCCCGGTCGGTTCGAAAAGCGGTGTTTGCTGAACGAGGCTCAAGCCCTGCGAGCTGAGGCCCAAGCGGTGCATCGCTTGGACCTCGACACCTCAGGGTTGGTGGTTTTTGGGTGTTCTAAACGGGGAATCTCCGGACTCAATCAATTGTTTCGTGAGCGCCGGATTGACAAGCAGTATGTTGCGCAGGTTGCCGGAACGGCCGCAGTTGATGCTGGCGAAATCACCTTTCCACTTGGGCCCGACCGGTTACGACGCCCCTGCCAGCGGGTCAATTGGCGGACAGGGAAGCAGGCATTGACGCGATATCGGGTTCTGAGCGCAGCCGGCTCGCAGACGAGACTCGCCTTGATGCCCGTAACGGGCGTTCGCCATCAACTGCGACTGCACCTTGCCTTGATTGGGCTGCCCATTGTGGGATGCGATTTGTATGCGCCGGCGTCGGTGCGTGCGTCGGGGGCGCGGTTAATGCTGCATGCTCAGAGGCTGACCTTTGCGCATCCCGCAACGAACCGCGTCCTGATGCTCGAGGCAGCGCCTGACTTTTAAACCGATCGATGCGCGGTGTGATACGCGGGTTGGCAGAACGGGTTGTCAGTCATTAAGCGCTTTGCAGCGATTTTGGTAGCGCGTTTTCAGTTGGCGAATATTGTCATAGTTGCGATTCATTTGATCCGTCATGACACCTAGGGTGTCCGACCAATCACTCAAATAATCAGCCTCGGTATGGCCTAACGCCGCGCCGAGTGCCTTTGTGCGCGTGATCATTAGATTCATTTGATCCAGGGCTGGCGCGGCCAAGATGCCATTGCCTTGGCGTTTGAAACTGCCGGCCACCATTCGGTAGTACACGGCGCAGGTGAGGTGTTTGTTGTATTGGGCTGCAGGGGGGGCACCAGGTTCTGCGGCGGCGAGGGTACTTGTCGAAAACGTACTGACAAATAGACCGATGATTCCCATTGTCATTCCCATTGTCTTTGTCATTGTCATTGCCGTAAGAAATGATTGCGATGAGTCCGCATTGTGATGGGGTGTTCGGGCACGCTCGGTGTTGACCGGGATCATAGGCAGTTCCCTGCTTTGGCGCCTGCGCGGCAGGCTCTGATGTTGAGCATAGCGGATCCCAAGGCCTTGCGCTGACATCATATTGCGCACGAATTGTGCAAACTGTCTGATTACATCCCACTCGTCGCAATGCGGGTTTAGCTCAAATGCTAATTGTTCGTGTTTGCTCTATAATCAGGGTCCCCGGATCAGGGGAGAACTCGATTTGCGTGTTCAAAAGACACCACAACACAAGAAAAAGCGATGATTAAATGACAGATATCCCAAAGATTATTTATACCGAAACCGATGAAGCACCGAGACTAGCGACCTACTCGATGCTCCCCATTATTAAAGCCTTTACCGATACCGCCGGCGTCGAGGTCGAAATGCTCGACATCTCGTTGGCAGGTCGGATTATTTCGGCATTTCCGGAATATCTAACCGAGGCGCAACGTATTCCTGACCATTTGGCAGCGTTGGGTGAAATGACCCAGAGGCGCGATGCTAATATCATTAAATTACCGAACATCTCGGCATCCAACCCACAGATGCAAGCCGCAATTGTTGAATTGCAAAGTAAAGGCTACGGTTTGCCAGAGTATGTTGAGGAGCCGAAAACCGACCAAGAGCGTGAAAACAAGTTGCGTTACGACCGAGTCAAAGGCAGCGCCGTAAATCCCGTGCTCCGAGAAGGCAACTCCGATCGGCGCGCGGCCAAAGCGGTTAAAGATTATGCTCAGAAACATCCGCACCGCATGGGTGCCTGGGCCAGTGATTCAAAGACATCGGTTGCGCACATGCAATCAGGTGATTTCTACGGTTCTGAACGCTCTGTTGAAATGGCGCAAGCAGATCAGCTCGCAGTGCACTTTAAATCCAATTCGGGCGAGGTCGTGTCCTTAGCCGACGCCGTTAGCGTTAGTGAAGGCGAAGTGGTTGATGCTGCCGTTATGGGTAAGGCCGCGCTCGTTCAATTTTTGGAAGAAACCATCAAGGCGGCAAAGGATCAAGGGGTACTTTGGTCATTACATCTCAAAGCGACGATGATGAAGGTTTCAGATCCGATTATGTTTGGGCACGCGGTGAAAGCCTATTATCGAGAGGTCTTCGAGCAATATGAATCGGTTTTTGAGGCGCTCAGTGTTGATCCGAACAATGGCATTGGTGATGCCTATGAAAAGATAGAGCAATTGTCACCAGAACAGCGCAGCGAGATAAAAGCGGCGCTTGATGCCTATTTAACCGAAGGCACTGCCCAGGCCATGGTGGATTCTGATCGAGGCATTACCAACCTGCATGTCCCGAGCGATATTATTATCGATGCCTCGATGCCGGCAGCCATACGAGAGTCGGGCAAAATGTGGGCGCCTGATGGTGAGCTTCACGATATGATGGCCGTGATTCCGGATCGTTGTTATGCCGGGGTTTACGATGAAACAATTAAAGATTGTCAGGCGAACGGGGCTTTTGACCCAACAACGATGGGCTCTGTTCCCAATGTCGGCTTGATGGCCCAAAAAGCTGAGGAATATGGCTCTCATGACACGACTTTTGAGGCGCCGGGCACCGGTGAGATTCAGGTCGTCGATGCTGCCGGTCAAGTCTTGCTCAGCCATCCGGTTGAAGCGGGTGACATTTGGCGGATGTGTCGGGTAAAACACACGGCGATTCAGGATTGGGTGAAATTAGCGGTCGCGCGGGCGCGTGCAACGAGCTGGCCGATCGTATTTTGGTTGGATGAGAACCGAGCCCATGATGCGGTGTTGATTGCCAAGGTCCATCACGAGCTGACGCAGTATGACGTGACGGGTATTGACTGGCAAATTTTGGCGCCTGCCGCTGCGACTCGGCACGCCTTAGCGCGAACCCGCGCGGGCGAAAACACCATATCGGTGACCGGTAATGTGCTTCGAGACTACTTGACAGATTTGTTCCCGATTCTGGAACTGGGAACGAGCGCCAAAATGCTGTCAATTGTGCCGTTGATGAATGAAGGTGGTTTGTTCGAAACCGGCGCCGGCGGCTCCGCGCCGAAGCATGTCCAGCAATTTGAAAAAGAGGGCCATCTGCGTTGGGATTCTTTGGGTGAGTTTCTAGCCCTTGGGGCCTCGCTTGAGCACCTTGCTTTGACCTTTGATAATCACCGGGCTCGTGTTCTGGCTGAGACACTTAATGACGGCGTGGCGATGTTTCTTGAAAAGAACAAATCACCCTCGCGTAAGGTCCATGAAATAGACAACCGAGGTAGCCATTTCTACCTCGCGCTGTATTGGGCCGAAGCAGCAGCACGACAGGATAAAGATGAGCACTTGAGAGCAACCTTCACCAAGGTGGCAACCGCGCTCAGAGACAATGAAGCGACTATTGTTGACGAATTGCTGGCAGCGCAAGGTTTGCCTCAGGATGTGGGCGGGTATTACCAGCCGGTTGCGGAACTGGCCGATAAAGCCATGCGGCCCAGCGGCACCTTAAATGCGATCCTTAACGCGATTGGTGCGTAACGATTCGTTGGGGCCGGTCGGTTGTTAAACGACCTGGCCGCCCCCACTGGGTCTTCGCAAGTTGACTGTCATAAATCGTTGATCGAGCAGACCGCGCGGGTCTGGTGCGCCGCACCCAAAATAAATCGAAAAGGGCCGTAAGCAATCGTTTTATGGTTCGGCTTAAAAGGCATAAACGATGATGACCTTGATGTTGCTCAGTGTGTTGATCGGTATGTGTTACGGGCTGTATCGACTCGGTCAGCAGGCAGTATCGCTCTCGGTGCGTGTCCTGGTTGGGCTGCTGGGCGGCGCCATCTTTGGGTTGCTGCTGAACCTGTATTCAGTGTTTTTGGGTGAGGCACTCGGGTCGTTCTTAAGCTGGACGCGCCTGGTGGGTGGCGGCTACATCAGTCTGCTGAAAATGATCATCATGCCCCTGATTCTGGTGTCCATGATTGCTGCGGTCATCAAGCTGGAGGCTGTATCAGCCTTAGGTCGCATCGGTGGTCTCGTCTTGTTTATGTTGCTGGGCACAACGGCCATTGCCGCATTGATCGGCGCGTATATCGCCGTAAGTTTTGGATTGACCGCAGAAGGGCTGGTTGAAGGCGAGCGGGAGCTTGCTCGGGCTGAGGTTTTACTCAGTCGTCAGGTTGAAATGCGGGACTGGGCGCTGCCTGAACTGTTACTGAGTTTTCTGCCGTCCAATATTTTCTTAGATTTAACCGGCGCCAGACCAACCTCGATCATTGCGGTTGCTTTGTTCGGGATTCTGTTCGGCGTTGCGGGTCTGCAGTTGCGCGCTCAGAATGCCGCGCTTGGCGAGCGGTTACTGGGTGGCATTGCTGTGATTCAGGAATGGGTTATGGCGCTGGTGCGCTTGGTCATTCAATTAACGCCCTATGGGGTTCTCGCCTTGATGATCAACGTGTCGGCCGCAGCCGATGGCGATGACATCATGAACTTGATTAACTTCATTTTCGCGTCTTATACCGCTATTTTGTTGATGTTCATTGTCCACGGCCTGATTCTTCTGGGAGTGGGTTTTAGCCCGAAAGAATTTTACGGCAAAGTCTGGCCCGCGCTGACCTTTGCGTTCTCATCGCGCTCATCCGCCGCAACGATTCCGCTGAATGTCGAGGTTCAAACCAAAGCGTTAGGAAATGATCCATCGATCGCCAATTTGTCAGCGACATTTGGCGCCAGTATTGGTCAAAATGGTTGCGCGGGCATTTATCCTGCGATGTTGGCGGTGATGATTGCACCGACCGTTGGAATCGACCCCATGAGCTTGTCGTTTCTAGTGCCCTTGATTTTGATCACCACGGTGAGTTCCTTTGGGATCGCCGGGGTTGGCGGTGGGGCGACCTTTGCCGCGCTGGTGGTTCTACCCGCGATGGGATTGCCCATTACCTTGGTCGCGCTGTTGATTTCGATTGAACCGTTGATTGATATGGCCAGAACGGCGCTCAATGTTAATGGGTCGATGGTTGCTGGCACGGTGACACAACGATTGCTTGGAATGGGACAAGCCGCAGGTGATACTGAGGAAACTGCTTCCTAACGCAGGGTAGGGTGATCGCTTGTGACGGTTCAGACGCCCGTTTGAAAGTCGTTTTGATCCAGTTTTAGGGCTGTTTTCGGTTTTTGATCGTGACTGTGAAGGCGACCGAGGCCGCTTTGATGCGCCCGGCTGTGAGAAAGCGTTTGCCGGAGATCCTGCTGCGATGGACTCGGCGTTGATTTTGCAGGCGCCCAATGCACAGAGCCTGGTTCTGATAGGCGGTCAATCACTGAAACGATTTTTCGAATGAATTTGACTTAGAACCGGGTCAGTCCCAATCTGTGATGGTGCGTCCCGACCCGATCATGGGGCATGCTCTTAGGGCAACGCGGTATCGGGGTTTAGGTCAGGTGGTATCGCCTGTTATGTGTTTATGACTAAGGAAGACCCAATCGATGTCGAATGAATGGAAATCGCTCAAAATCTTGATCGTTGACGACGATTCGTTTCAGCGGACTATTGTGACGAAGGTGCTCAACCTCCTTGGGGTGACTCAGGTCGCGTCAGCCGCGGACGGCCACGCGGCCGAATTACGACTTGCAGAGGGATGGGACCTACTCATTCTTGATTTGAACATGCCAGGCATGGATGGCATTGAGTTTCTGAACGTCCTGTCAGATCACGCTTTGAACCCTGCGCTGATTTTCTTTAGTGGAGAAGATCTTCGGTTGTTGGAGGTTGCTGAAGACCTTGCAAGAGATCTCGGAATTCGTGTGATCGGGTCAATCTCCAAGCCAATCGATCGATCAAAAATCGAAGCGTTGTTGGATCGGGTTGAACTGAAGACGGCGCCCCAAGCGAAAACGTTTGTACAATCTGAATTATCCGAAGCTGAAATTCGGGCGGGACTTGCTGCAGACGCTATTCGATTGGTTTATCAGCCCAAAGTGGATGCTGTGTCTCTCGATATGGTGGGCGTTGAGGCGCTGCTCCGGTGGGAAACGCCCGACGGGACGCTGCTCGGCCCGGGGGCTGTTGTGCCGGTTGCAGAGCGCTCTGGGCTAATGTTTGCGTTGACTCAAGCCATTTTTACAACCGCGATGGCGCAACTGAGTCAATGGTGCCAAGCGGGCTATCGCTGGAAAGTGTCGTGTAACTTTTCCGTTAGTGATTTGACGGAGTCGAGTATCGTTCGGGTTCTGGATGATGCCTTGGCAGTATCGGGGGCACCTGCGGAGCTGGTGATATTGGAGGTCACAGAAAGTAAGTTGCCGGAAGATGTCTCGCGCGTCATGTCATCCCTCACGCGGATGCGTTTAAAAGGCTGTGGTATCTCGATTGACGATTTCGGCACCGGTTTCTCGTCGATGGAGCAGCTCAGACGGTTTCCCTTTACAGAACTCAAAATTGATCGGGCTTTTGTGAACGGGGCGCATTCGATGCCTTCGTCAAAAGCGATCTTCGAGTCGAGTGTTGATTTGGCTCGGCGGCTCGGCATCAGTTCTGTCGCAGAAGGGGTCGAGGACGAGGCAGATCTAACGCTGTGTCGGTCCCTTGGCGTTGATCTCATTCAAGGGTTTTACATTGCCAGACCGATGTTCCCGGAGGCCGTGGTTGAATGGGCGATCAAAAGGGGGCACTAGCAGGATTAGGCGTCGATAACGCCGAGCTCTAGCAATCGTTCGTGCAGATAGTCTCCAGCGGTATAGCGGCGGGAGAGCTGCACATCGGGACGCGGGTGTAAGAATAAAGGCATCGACATTCGGCTATCGGCGTCAAGTTCGGGATTCTCCGAGGCCACACGATGGGTTGTCGATGGGAAGTAGCCGTTTGAAGCCTCCGCCAGCATATCGCCCGTATTGACCAGCACCTGATCATCGCGGTCTTCGATTCGGAGCCACTCGCCATTCTTCCCAAGAATCTCAAGACCAGGTCCATTTGATGCGGGCAGAATCGTCAATAAATTGATGTCTTCGTGGGCGCTTGCCCGAGGTAGATCGGTGCCGGCACGAACCGCAGGATAATGCAGAATTCGCAATAAGCTAGATTGACTGGCGTCGATCATACTGGACAAGGGTTCGAGGTAGCCGTCGCAAACGTCCGTTGGGGAGTGGCGTTCAACCCAGGTGAGCAATGTTTTGGCGAAGTCTTCGGCTGCGTGATAGTAGGTCAGTAAGTCGGCGCGTAAATCACTCGGGCACCGGCCTGCGGGGTAAAAATGAAAATATTCTTTGAAATCTTGTACTGCACTGCCTTTAGCGGATTCGGCGTCGGCCAAACCAAAATAGCCGTCCTGCGTGTCTTTGTTAAATTGAAATTGAAATTTTGCTTTACTGTCAAAAAATGCCTGCCAATCATCATAGATTTGATGGACCCGGGTCATATCAAGGGGGTGATCGGTCAGAGCGGCGAAACCATAGTCGTGAAGGGACCGAACAAAGGCCTGATCGCTATCTTTTGAGCGCATCGATATCGTGGGTAAGGTGTGTTTTGACATAGGGAATCGAGACTTACTGAAATGAAAGGAAGAAACCTGCGAGTGCGGCACTCATCAAGTTCGCCAAGGTGGCAGTGAGCAAGGCTCGAAGACCCAGGCGAGAAATATCGTCGCGTCGGGTCGGTGCAAGGGCGCCAAGGCCGCCGAGTAATATGGCAATGGATGAGAAATTAGCGAAGCCGCACAGCGCAAACACAACAATAGCTTGGCTTATAGGTGACAAAGTATCAGCAATATCCAAGTACGCGATGTAGGCGACAAACTCATTAAGAACCAGCTTCTGCCCGATCAAGCCACCCGCAACATTGGCCTCAGACCAGGGGACGCCCAGCAAGAAGGCGATGGGTTGGAACAGGTAGCCTAAAATTAATTCAATGGTAACCGCCTCGAATCCGATCAATGCGGTCGCCCATCCCAGCAGGCCGTTGAGGGCGGCGATCAGGGCAATGAAGGCCAGCAGCATCGCGCCAACCGCCATGGCCATTTGAAGCCCCGTCATGGCGCCGTTAGCCGCCGCATCAAAGATGTTGACGTAGTGATGCATTTCGTCATCCAACGCGTCGCTAGGATCTGCCGGTGTGTCGGTCTCGGGTACCATGATCTTCGCCATCATAAGGCCGCCAGGTGCCGCCATAAAACTTGCCGCCAGAAGGTACTTCATCTCAATGCCGAGGGCTGCGTATCCCGCCATGACCGAGCCTGCAATTGAGGCAAGCCCGCCAACCATGACAGCAAATAATTCTGATTTCGTCATGGACGCGATATACGGACGCACCACGAGTGGCGCCTCGGTCTGGCCAATAAAAATGTTCGCCGCAGAAGCCATGGACTCGGTATGGCTGGTCTTAAGCAATTTTCTCAGCGCGCCGCCAATCAGTTTGATCATCCACTGCATGACATTGAGGTAGTACAAAACCGCAATGAGTGACGAGAAGAATATGATCACGGGCAAAACGTTGATGGCAAAAACGAATCCCGCGCCTTCCGCCGCTAAGCTGCCAAATAGGAAATCAATGCCGGCTTTTGAATAACCGAGTAACACCACAACTTTGTCGGCGAGCGCGGCGAGTAAGTCTTTGCCGAAGGGGACATAGAGAATGAGCCCGCCAAGGCCGGCCTGCAGCGCAAAGGCCCCAAGAACGGTTCTGAGCGAAATGGCTTGTCGATTGGTTGACAACAGATAGGCAATAAAAGGGAACAGTGCGATACCCAGCAGGCTGATCATAAGCGAGTTCTCGCAGCGGCAAAGCCTGAATCATATCAATCAAAGTGGGCGGTTGCGAAGGCTTTTGACCTGCTGGTCTTTTCAATGCACTCTGTTGGCACAAGCATCCAAGGAGCACTCTATGTTAACCAAGGGCGATGACTATCCGCTGCACCAAACCCCAGAGCCGATTGCTTACGTGGGGGGGAATCGCAACTTTTACGACCGTTATTTTTTTAACGGCTATAACGCTGACGGCTCAGTTTTCTTCGCGTTCGCGCTCGGGGTTTATCCTTACGTTGATGTGATGGATGGGGCTTTCTCGATTGTGATTGATGGGCAGCAGCACAATGTGATTGCGTCGAAGACCATGTCACTTGAGCGGTTAACGACCCAAATCGGGCCCTTGGCACTCGAGATTGAAACGCCGTTAGAGCAGCTGCGGATTCGGTGCGATGATGCGGAATCGGGTATCGCCTGCGATCTCGTGTTTACCGCTTTCATTCCGCCTCATGAGGAGCCGAGATTTGTTCGTCGTACTGGGGCGCAGCTTGGAATGGATTTGACAAGGATGATGCAAAACGGAACTTGGTCCGGATCGATAAAAGTTGCGGGCGTTGTCAAAGACGTCTCACCCACTTCATTTCAAGGCACGAGGGATCGTTCTTGGGGTATCCGGAATATTGGCGCGCCGGACGCGCAACCTAATCCTGCCGCGACGGGCTTCCAGTTCTTTTGGATCTGGGCACCGCTGAATTTTAAAGATTTTAGTATTCATTATTTCGTCAACCAGGATGCTGCGGGGGACGCATGGAATGAAAATGCGGTTTTGATTCCGAAAGCGCTAGGTGAGCCTGAAATTAAAATGAAACACTTCGGTTATGAGCAGGACTATGAGCCGGGCACTCGGTTCGCTAAAAATGCCCGGATCCATATGACGTCGGCGGATGGCGAGACTTATCAGATAGAACTGCAGCCAAAGTGGAATTTTTATATGAAGGGCTTAGGCTATGGTCATCCAACGCATCGTCATGGTGGCTATCACGGTGATCTATCGGTCATTCGTGAGCGCTATGAGCTGAATGCAGTAAGCCCTGAAAATATACACGTGCAAGCAATGTGTGATGCGATGCTTACAACCTCGAAAGGACAGGAGCAGGGCCAAGGTGTTTTAGAGCAATTGGTGATCGGACCCCATGCCCCGTCTGGCTTTACCGAATTGATGGATTTTGCTTAGCGTCTTGCTGCTTACAGTGGTCGACGTGCCGAGATAATGGCCCGCAAAGGCGCAGGGTAACCCTCGATCGTTTTGTTTGGATTGCACGGGTCGAGAAAATCTGCAAGGGAGTGAAAGACCATCCACGGGGTTTGGCGTTGCTCGATCACGCTTGTTTGCGTGACATCCAAAACGTTAAGGCAGTCAAAGCCCGCTTGCTCGAGTTGCGATAATAACCGGTCAAGGCTCGGCACCTCCCAGACGTTGCGCATTTTGGCATAGCGCGGTTCCGGCTTCAGTGCCGGTTCAGCGCCGTTCTTGATAATCAGGGTTTCAAGCACCAATTCGCCCCCCTTGGCTAGGGCTTGCTTACAGCGGTTCAAATGTTCAATAGGGTCTCGGCGATGGTAGAGCACGCCCATGGAAAAGACCGTGTCAAAAAAGGGGGTATTGGGTAGGTCTTCATCGATTAGTGGCAGCATCGCGGCGTTGTTGGGGCCTTGCAGCCGTTGCAGGGCTTGAAACTGGTAACAAAATAGCCGGGTTGGATCAATTCCGAGCGCGAGACGCGCGCCATCACCCAACATCCGATACAGGTAATAACCATTGCCACAGCCGATATCTAAAACGGCCTTGCCGGCAAGGGGTTGAATTTTTTTTTGCAGCCGCGCCCACTTCCAATCTGAGCGCCATTCGGTATCTAGGTCGAGTCCAAATAGGTTGAAAGGTCCTTTGCGCCAGGGTTTTAGGGCTTGGAGTTGTTGCTCGAGCACCAAGCGGTCGACCTTGTTGTGGCTGCTTAATCGCACGCTGGGTCGAGCGAGTTCCGCGCGCACATCATCCGTTTGGGGGAGGGCCTTAAGAATGTCGTCCCAATCATCGCTCCGGCCGTGAGGACGTAACGCAAGTCGTTCTTGTACCCGAGCTTTAAGAAAGTCATGGTCGTTGCGCAGTAATTCGTGCTGGGTGAGTTCGAAAAAACGATCAAAGGTTGCCAGACTCATCGCGTGCTCACCGACTATCCAGCCCCGATTGATGCGATGTGAGCTTTGGGTTCGTTCGTGGTTTTTGGCCCATAAAAGCGATGAAGTTGAGCGCGCGCGTGAGGGTTTGGGGAATCTCAAAGCCGCATTGCGCTAAGCGCTGATGGTGCGCAAATTCGGTCTCGGGAATTAAAACCGCCTCAAGGGCTGATCTTTTTTGGGCGATCTCAAGCTCGCTGTAACCCTGCTGTCGTTTGAAATCCAGATGCAGGTCGTTGATGGCTTGTTGCGGATCTAGCTCGGGGTTTGTCACTTTTTCGGCAATGAAAACAATGCCCCCGGGTAACAAAGATTGGTAGATTCGGGCCATCAATTGATCTCGTATCGCCAACGGCAGAAACTGAAGCGTGTAGTTGAGCACGATGATCGAGGCCCCAGAGAGGTCGGTATCGCTGATATCCTGGCAGCTGAGTGCGACGCGGTCGTTTTCGATGAGGTTGCGCAACGTAATTTGGCATCGGTCAATCATCGGTTGGGAATTGTCGACGCCGATGACCTTGCAAGTTGTTGGCGAGAAATCGGCCAGTACCTTTGTTGAGGTGCCGGATGAGCAGCCCAAATCAAATAATAAGCTGCCGGGTTGTGCATAGCGACTGGTGATCAGCGAGAGTACCTCATGACAGAGCGCATAGCCGGGCACCGAGCGCGCAATCATGTCGTCGAAAACCTGCGCAACCTGATGATTGAACACAAATGGGGATATGGCTTCTTTCGCCTCAGCGTAAACGCGATCAATATCGGGCGCGTTTGATTCTGGATTGTCGGGCAAGGAGGGCGGCATCTATCCGGTCTCTTAAACGTGAGGAGAATGGCTTGCGCTAGTTTAAGGGAGATTCGGGCCTGGTTAAATCGTTAAAACGCCCGGGGGGGCAACGCGCTAAATCGGCGCATCAACTTAGGGTCATGTCTTGAATTAATTGACAGCAAGTCTAAGATCAAATGGCATGCGACGGTTGTCCCATCGTTAGATCTTGGTGCAATCAGTTGTTAGGGCTGAGTGCCTGTGGGGCTATCGACCTTTTTTGAAGGAGCGCTACATGAACGAATGGATCTTGAGGATTAATACGGCAGGGTTGCCGCTGTCATGGCTAAGCTGGCAAGAAGCGGTCTCGCTGCATGCGCGCGAGCTGGTGAGCTGGACGTTCGGTGAGACATTGAAAGTGGTTCGAGGCGGTTATTCTAAAACGGGACAACGTACTGTGCTGGCCCTCACGAGCGTGCTGGCGTGTAAGGGGCGAGTTGTTTCAATGGATAGCAAAGCCGCCTTGTCTAACGCTACGCTGTTTAAACGCGATCATTATCGCTGTCTGTATTGCGGGCTTGCTTTGCCTGCGACAGCGCTGAGTCGGGATCATGTGCATCCCGTTTCTCGGGGTGGCAAAGATGAATGGATGAACGTGGTGACAGCTTGTAAGCGCTGCAATGCCCGCAAGGGTAATCGCTTATTGTCAGAATCTTCTTTGTCGTTATTGGCCTTACCTTATCGACCCAATCATGCTGAATACCTGGCGTTGACCCACAGCGGCCGGATCCTGGGTGATCAAATGACCTTCTTAGAGAATCAGTTTTCGATCAACGGTCGTGGCTTGAGGGGGGCGGGGCAACTCGCTGCCGAGACGATCTACGCGGCCCATTAGACGCCTTGATTGCGTGATTTAATGTGTGATTTAGACCTAAAAAGGAACCAAGCATGGTTGTGACTTATGAAATGGATCAAGAGACGGCGATCATTCGAATCAATCGACCGGAACAGTTAAATGCGCTGGATGAAAACGTGGTTCAAGGTTTAAGAGCGGCCTGGATTCGATACCGTGAGGACGACCAAGCGCGATGTGCCATTTTGTGTGCGGCGGGCGAGCGGGCTTTTTCGGTTGGCGCGGATATTAAGCAAGCGCCGAAGGAAATGTGGCAGGCGGTTCCATCGGTTGGGGTTCAATTAGACAAGCCGATTATCGCGGCGGTCCAGGGTTTTTGCGTCGGCGGTGCTTATATTTTAGTCCAGATGTGTGACCTGGTCGTTGCCGCGAGCGATACTCGGTTTCGATATCCCGAGGCGCAGGTTGGATTTACAGGCGGGTTAATAGCCAGCTGCGCCGCAAGGGTGCCGCATAAAATTGCGATGGAATTTATGTTGCTGGGGCAGGACATTGATGCGCAACGTGCCTTTGACGTGGGCATGGTCAATCGCGTGGTGCCAGCTGGCCAGCAACTCGCGGCTGCTTTGGAATATGCCAGAATTCTCGAGCGGAGCGCGCCCCTTGTGGTGCAGACGATCAAAAACTTTGTCGATCAAACGCTTCCGAAAGGCCCAGCCGAACGGGCAGCCCTGGCGCGCGATCATTTGCTTAAAGTCCGAGACTCCGAAGACGGCGCAGAGGGCCGGGCGGCCTTCAAGGCGAAGCGCCCGCCGGCGTTCAAAGGCCGGTAAACAGCCGTCTGGGTTGGGTTCGCCCGCATTTTTTTAAACAGCCCTGAGCGAACAACAGCCCTGAGCGAACAACAGCCCTGAGCGATAAACAGCCCTGAGCGAACAACAGCCCTGAGCGAACAACAGCCCTGAGCGAACAACAGCCCTCAGCCGTCACGCAGTCTTTGGTCAGTCGCAGACGGGAGGCGGTAGTATCAAACCGGATGCGCCTTGCGGGCGCCCATGCTGCGCTTCAATCACTGGCATGAATTGCGCCGGCGGCAAGCAGTTCCGTGACCTGGTCATCGGTCATGCCCGCGGCCAGCAAGATTTCGCGGGTGTGCTCGCCGTGCTTCGGGGCCGGTAGCCGGGTTTCGAGCGGCGTCTTGGAAAATCTTGCAGCCGGCCGGGCTTGTCGAATATCGCCGGCAACGGGGTGCTGGCTGGTAAATAACAGGTCATTAGCAAGGACTTGAGGGTGATCAACCATTTGGCTTCGAGTCAGGACAGGCGCGCAGGGTACCCCGGCGGCTTCCAGGCGTTCCAGCCAGTCTTCGGCGCTGCGACTCAGTAGCGCGGCTTGGGTCATTTCTAAACGCTCATTCGCATTTTGGTCTCGTAAAGCTGGGGTTTTAAACCGCTCGTCATCCTGCCACTCGGGGTGTCCCACGGCAGTGCACAATGCCAGCCATTGTTTGTTGGCCATGGCAGAGACTGAAATGTAAGTCGTTTTAGTTTCGTAAATGAGATCGATAAACGTCGCCGCCCGTTGTTGGCTGACGGTTTGGCCCACGAAGGTCTGACTGCCCATATCAGACGACCAGAGAAAGTTTACCACCGCATCGAGCATGGAGACTCGAACATGCTGACCCTCACCGGTTTTGAGTTTGTGAAACAGGGCGCTCGTTACCGCTTGGGCCGTGACAATGCCCGTGAGTTTGTCGGGCAAGATGGTCCGAATCAGTCGAGGTCTGAGTTCATCCGAACCGGCTTGAATGGTGGCCAGTCCGCTGACGGCTTGGATAATGGGGTCGTAAACCGGCTTGTGGGCAAGGGGGCCTGTTTCGCCAAATCCAGAAATAGAGACATAAATCACCTCTGAGTTAACCTTGCGAATATCGGCCTCACCAACGCCGAGTCGCTCAACGACCCCGGGCCTGAAGTTCTGGATGACAACGTCCGCATCTTGGCAGACAGTGAGTAGCGCTGCCTTTCCTCTGGGGTCTTTTAGGTCGAGGGCGAGGGCTTTTTTGTTGCGGTTGTTGTTCAAAAAAACCGAGGTAAAGTGGTTGGAGCCAAAGCCTGCGCCTCTGGCGTGATCCGGCGCTGAAATCGACTCGACTTTAATAATGTCGGCGCCTTGATCAGCCAATAGCATGGTCGCGGAAGGACCCGAGATGACGGTGGTTAAATCCACAATTTTGATGCCGCTGAGTGGCCCGGACATATTCGACTCCTATTTCGACGTAGCCCATAATGTAGCAGGTTTGGGATCTTCGCAGGGCCTGTTTTGCCTAGACCGGCAAGCTTCGATTGGTTGCATCTCGGAACTAACGAATCATTGTTACGAAAGGTCCTTGCACCCTGGTCGACAGTGTCATCGAAAAGTTAAGCCTAGATCAATAATGCGGATGCGGGCTCCGAGAGAAGCGCTATGAAGAGTGAATTGAACGTGCTGCTGCGATTGTCCGCGCCGATGATTGCGACCCAGTTTTTTATTATGGGTATGGGGTTTGTTGACACGGCAATGTCGGGCCAATACAGCTCGTTGGATCTGGCGGGCGTTGCGATCGGTGGCGTGATTCTCTGGCCGCTGTTTATGTTGTTCGCTGGGGTTTTAACAGCGCTCACGCCGATGGTTTCACAGCATGTGGGCGGTGGGCGGCGGCTTGCGGTTGGGGCGCTGATCCAGCAGGGCATCTGGGTCGCGATGATCTTTGGCGTCATCTTGTTTTTGTTGGTTCGAATTTCCGAGCCGTTATTGATTCTCTTTGATGTTGCGCCGGAGGCGGTCTCGATCGCAATGGCGTATCTGAAAGCCGCATCCTGGGGTTGTCCTGCGGTGATGTTGTACGTCACGCTTCGCTATGCCTGCGAAGGCCTGGGCCAGACGTTGCTACCCATGTTGATCGCCGGCACGACCTTGCCCATTAATGCTGGCCTGAACTACGTGCTGATCTATGGCCTGTTCGGTGCGCCGGAGCTGGGGGGCGAAGGCTGCGGCTGGGCCACCGCGATTACGATGTGGTTTGAACTAGGGGTTATGTTGCTCGTCATTCGCAGGCCCTGGTTGCGCAATACAGGATTATTTGAACGGGTTTTAAAACCAAAGCTGGCGACCATAAAAAGCATCTTGCAGGTCGGGTTGCCCATAGGGATGACCATGTTTCTTGAAATGACGGTTTTCTCGCTGGTCAGTCTGTTGGTGGGCTCGATTGGTATTGCGGCCATTGGCGCCAATACCATTGGTGGCAACCTCAATTGGTTTGTTTTCGTGATTCCAATGGCGCTGGGATCCGCGGCGAGCATTCGTGTGGGTTATCACGTTGGTGCAAAGGACTATGCGCTTGCGGCAAAGGTTGCTCGGTTAAGTGTTTTGATTTCCGCGACCTACGCCTTTCTAGCCAGTTTGGTATTGGTTTTGGGCCGCGAGGTCTTACCGAGAATCTACACGTCTGACCCTGCTGTTTTGGCGTTAACGGCCGAAGTTTTACTGATTGTTGCGGCCTATCAGTTTTTCGATTGCACCCAAGCAACCATGATTGGGGCGCTGCGGGGTTATAAAGATACTCAGTATCCCATGATTATTTCGGTCATCGGATATTGGCTCATCGCGCTACCGGTTGGCACCATTTTAGGTTGGGGCCTAATGGGATGGAACCTTGGGGTGTTGGGGTTTTGGATTGGGCTGGGTTGTGGCGTGGGCTTTGTCGCGTTGTTTGCGATAGTCCGATTGTATCGCACCAGTCGCGACGTCGACAGAATCGCGCGATTTTCTAGGATATGATCAGATCATTGATTTCGTTGATGGAGTGAGTTTTGGACCGATTCCCGAAGGCGACCGCGCGCTCAGCATTTATCGAGGCACTGTCTAAAGATGGTGCATTGATCATTGAAGGGATGCTTGACCCCATTCGGCTTGAGGCACTGCGAGCGAGCATCCGAGCCGAGGCGGCGCTACGTTCACCTGGACCCGAGGGCGGGCCGCGCTATTGGCAAACGTTTCACGGTGCCAATACCAAACGCTTTACGGGTATTGGGCTGTTGTCTGAGGTCTTCTTTGATTTATTGGAAGATGAGGTCCTAGCCGGTATTGCTGATGCGCTACTCAAAGACAGTGGTCCGCAGTATTGGATGAACACCTGCCAAGCGATGATTATTGGCCCTGGCGAGCCAGCTCAAACCTTGCATCGGGACGGCGATAACTGGTCAAGCGTAATGCAGCACGGCTGGCCCGATTGCCCAGAGCTAACGGTCAGTATGATCCTCGCGCTGGAAGACGTGGATGCCGCGGTTGGTGCCACTCGGGTGATTCCTGGCAGTCATCAGTGGCCTGATTACGAACGCGTTGGGCAGCCTGATGAAACGATGCCTGCCGAACTGGCGGCCGGGGACGCCTTAGTTTACAGCGGCAAAGTGATCCATGGTGGCGGTGAGAATGGTACTCAAGATCGCTGGCGCTGGGCGCTGCATTTGAGTTTTGTTGTGGGCTGGTTAACGCCGGAGGAGGCTAGCACTCAAATCTATTCTGCTGAACCGCTTCAAAATCGGTCAGACCGGGTAAAACGTCTGCTTGGGTTTAGCGCTTTTAATCCTTACCCGGGGCGCGGTGGTCGGTTGTGGCTCAAGAACTTTGAGCCTTGGTAAGGCGGGTTAAGGCGCGGGCTCTGGGTCTGCGGTGGCCGATAGCGATCGGATTAAGACCGGATCACCGCTGAGTCTAAAGAGGCGATAACACAATAAGATGGACGCGCAGCCCACCCCCGCCGCCAAGCCAATCCAGAATCCGTATACCTCAAGCGGTGGCGCAAGCCAGCCAAAGCCGAGGGTGCAACCCAGGGGCAGGCCAATCACCCAATAGCTTACAAGCGCGATTTTCATGGGGACTTGGGTATCTTTGTAGCCTCTTAAGGTGCCGATTGCGGTCGATTGGGTTGCGTCAAAGATGAGGAAAAACACGACGAACATCAGCAGTTGTCTGGCCAGTTGCACCACATTGTTTTCTTCGGTGTACAGCTGGATCATCGGATCTCGAAAGAGATAAATGAGCAATGCGCCAAAGATCGCAAGCAACAAACTGCTGAAGATGGCAATTGCCGCCGTTGATCGGGCTTCCACGGCCTGACCCTCACCAATCCGATATCCAATACGGATGGTTGCTGCCATGCCCAAGGCCATCGGCGGCATAAACAGAACCGCATTAATGTTCATGGAAATGTTGTGCGCGGCAACCACCTCTGGCCCGTAACGCCCGAGTAAGAGTGTGGTGAACGCAAACAAGCCCATTTCTGCAAAAATCGTGGCGCCAATGGGTAGGCCAACTCTCAACAGGTTTTTAATCCTGAGCCAGTCTGGCCAAGTAATGCGCCGGAGCCATTGGGTTTTGTTAAATCGGGGTCGGGTCACCACGATGATGACCAGCAGCAGTTGGAGCCACATGATGATGGCTTGCGCAACACCGCAGCCAACGCCGCCCATCTCAGGTAAACCAAAGGCGCCGTAGATTAAGGCGTAATTTAGCGGGATTTTTAACAGCAGGGCCGAGACCGCAATCAGCAGCGCGGGACGGGTATAGCCCATGCCATCAGCGAGAAACCGCAACGCAAAAAAGCACATCAGGGCGGGAATGCCCATTGAACACATTTTAAGATAGGCAATGGAAATCTTGGCTGAGGATGCCTCGACGTCGAGCAGTTCGTAGATCGGCCCGATCAGATTTAAAATTAAAGCGGCGGCAAGACCGCCGAATAATGCCATCCAGAGACCCTGCCGAATGACTTCCCCAATTTCAAGGTAGCGCTTGGCGCCATTCAGTTGCGAAACCGTTGGTGTTACGGCTTGGATGCAACCCATAAACAACAACATGACAGGCCAGAGGACACTGCTGCCGAGCGCAACACCAGCAAGATCGATCGCGCTGTACTGGCCGGCCATGATGGTGTCCGTGACCCCCATACCCATTTGCGCGAGTTGCGCGCCCATGAGCGGCAGGGCCAACCTGTAGAGCTTTCTAGACTCCTGTACGACCGTTTGATAAGTACTCATGGCAAAGCCGGTCTCATGGTGTCGCTGATGCGCGTTCGTGTTTTAGGACCGGCCAG
>ERZ651776.646-NODE-646-length-47270-cov-17.571949_pt1 | contig 47270 bp, 41 predicted proteins | sample MGYA00514761_ERZ651776 | MGnify/ENA metagenome assembly ERZ651776
CCTACTTTAAGGGGTGCATTTTTAGCTCAGTTGGGTAGAGCACCAGCCTTCTAAGCTGATCGTCATAGGTTCAAGTCCTATAAAATGTAATAATTTTAAGTAAAAATTAAAATATTATCAAAAATTTTATGTTAATCACTGTTCTAAGTTTATTATTAAAAATTCTAGGTATAGTTGTCCCCTTGTTAATTTCTGTCGCGTATTTCACTTTAGTTGAAAGAAAATTAATGGGGTCTATTCAGAGAAGAAGAGGACCTAATGTTATTGGGTATTTAGGCTTACTGCAGCCTTTAGCTGATGGTTTAAAATTGTTTGCTAAAGAAACTATTCTGCCTAGTAATGCTAATTTAGGAGTTTTTATTTTGGCTCCGATGCTAACTTTCATACTAAGTCTTATGGGGTGGTGTGTTATTCCTTTTTCTGAAGGTGTTGTTATTTCTGATTTAAATGTCGGTATTTTATATTTGTTTGCAGTATCTTCTTTAGGTGTTTATGGTATCATTACTGCAGGTTGATCTAGTAATTCAAAATATCCTTTCTTAGGAGCTTTAAGATCTGCTGCTCAGATGGTATCTTATGAAGTTTCTATTGGGTTTATTATTATCACTGTTGTTATTTGTGCAGGTTCTTTCAATTTAAGCGAAATAGTTCTCGCTCAGCAACAAGTGTGATTTATGTGCCCTTTACTTCCAATGTTTATAATGTTTGCTATTTCTGCTTTAGCTGAAACTAATAGACATCCTTTTGATTTACCTGAAGCTGAAGCTGAATTAGTTTCTGGTTACAATGTTGAATATTCTAGTATGGGGTTTGCTTTATTTTTTTTAGGAGAATATGGTAATATGCTATTAATGAGTAGTTTAATCGCTATTCTTTTTTTAGGTGGTTGGTTGCCTGTATTAAATATATTTATTTTTAATGTATTACCAGGTTCATTTTGATTTAGTTTAAAAATTTGTTGTGGTGTAGTTTTTTTTATTGTAACAAGAGCTGCGCTACCAAGATTTAGATATGATCAATTAATGTCGTTAGGTTGAAAATGTTTTTTGCCTTTATCTTTAGGATGATTATTTTTAACCGTTTCAATATTAATGAGTTTTAATTGATTGCCAAATTAAACTATTTACGGCAGCTTACTCATTAATAAGTACTTTTTGTTAATAAAAATAAAATACAATACTTAATTTATTTTTATAAAGCTCATTTGGTGGAATTGGTAGACACGTTAGACTTAAAATCTAATTCTTTGATAGAGTATCGGTTCAAGTCCGATAATGAGTAAAAAATTAAAACTTTACGTAAACCTATAATTATTATGCCTACTATCAATCAATTGTGTAAATTTAAAAGAAAATTTAAAAATAAAATTAATAAAACTCCCGCGTTAGATAAATGCCCTCAAAAGAAAGGAATTTGCGTTAAGGTTTTTTCTAGAACTCCCAAAAAACCAAATTCTGCTATTAGAAAAGTAGCTAAAGTTAGATTAAGTAATAATTTAAAAGTTACTGCTTATATCCCTGGTGAAAATCATAATCTACAAGAATATTCTACTGTTTTGCTTAGAGGGGGGAGAGTAAAAGATCTTCCTGGAGTAAAATATCATTTAGTTAGAGGCAAACTTGACTTTACTGGAGTAAAAAATAGAAAAACTTCTAGGTCTAAATACGGAAAAAAATTAAATAAATAAAGAATGCGTGTTAGTCAATCTAATTTTAATTTATATGAAGAATTTTTTCAATCAGAATTAGGAAAAAAATTCGTTAATTTATTAATGGTCAATGGTAAAAAAAATATGGCAAAAAAAATATTATTAATTTGTTTATTTTTAATTAAGAGTTCCGAAAAAAATGATCCAATTATAATATTAAAAAATGCTATAGACAATGTGACTCCTGGAGTCGATGTTCGTACTATTATTATAAAACGAACTAAATTTCAAATTCCCATACCCTTAAAAGAAAAAAAAAGAATCTCAATGGGTATCAAATGAATAATTGAGTCTTCTAAAAAAAAAAAAAAAAAAACAAAAAAGAAAAAAAATAAAAAATTTATTTTAAAAAAAAAAAAAAAAAAAAAGCTCCTATTTATTTTAAATTAGTAGAAGAAATTTTAGCTGCTAACAGCAAACAAGGGGTTAGTTTTAAAAAAAAAAAAAATATCCACTATTTAGCTAATTCTAATAGAGCTTTTGCTCATTATAGGTGGTTTTAAAAAAATATTATGGTAACTAATTTAATTCATTATTTAACAGTCAATACAATACTTTTTACTATAGGAATTCTTGGGTTAGTTTTAAACAGAAAAAACATTCTAATTGTTTTAATGTCTGTTGAACTTATATTATTATCCATAAATATGAATTTTATAGTATTTTCAGTTTATTTAGACGACCTTTTTGGTCAAATGTTTGCCTTGTTCGTTCTATCTATTGCTGCTGCTGAATCTGCTATAGGCTTAGCTATTTTAGTTTCGTATTATAGAGTTAGGGGAACTGTCGCTGTTGAAAGAATTCAAACCATGAGAGGCTAGTTTTTGATTGTGTTTTTACTATAAAACCCAAATTTCATTCAATAATAATAATAATATATATGATACAGCGACAAAGTCTTTTAACGGTTGTAGATAATTCAGGGGCAAAAATAGTGCAATGTATTTCAATATTAGGTGGTTTTAATAAAAAAGTAGCTTTTATTGGTGATATTATCATTGTTTCTGTAAAACAACTTAGAGTTAAAAATAAATCTAAAGTAAAAATTAAAAAAGGCGAAGTTTTGAGAGCTATTATTGTAAAAACAAAATATAGAAAGAAAAAAAAAGACGGAACCTCTTTAAGTTTTAATTGCAATTCAGGTGTTTTACTTAACAAACAAAATAAACCTGTTGCCACTCGTATCTTAAGTTCTATTCCCAAAGAATTTAGGCATCATAAATTTATGAAAATTGCGAGTTTATCTTCTGCTATCTTATAACTATTTTCATAACAATATGTCTTGGTTTAATTATAATAATAAAAATTTAATAAAATATGAATTATTATCTAGATTTAATTATAATAGTTCATTTGCAACACCTGAAATTAAAAAAATAGTTTTAAATTTAGGTATAAAAAAGGTAAACTTTAAATCTCTTTTATTAGTAACGGCTCTATTGGAAATAATTTCTTGTCATAAAAGTCTTTTAGCTGACTCAAAAACTTCAAATATTTCTTTAAAAATACGAAAAGGTTATCCTGTTGGATGTTTTATTACTTTAAGAAACAATGATAAGGATGATTTTTTAAAAAACGTTAATATTAACATTTTTTCTAAATTAAAGCAATTTAAAAGTATAAAAATGTCTAAAAGAAAAATAATAAATTCTTTTAACTTTTCTCTTGAAAATTTATTAGTTTTAAATGATTTAGAGCAAAAATATGAATTATTTAAAGATTTTATAAAAGTAGATATTTCTATTGTAACTGATTGTAAGAATATCAATGAGTTGTTATTTTTATTAATATCATATAGGTTGCCTTTAAAATAAAATAATATGCGAAAGTAACTCAACAGGTAGAGTGTAACCTTGCCAAGGTTGAAGTCGAGGGTTCAAATCCCTTCTTTCGCTAATATCAGTAAATAAATATTTTATTATAGGATAAGTGATCGAGTGGTTTAAGGTGTCAGTCTTGAAAACTGGTGTATTGAAAAATACCGTGGGTTCGAATCCCACCTTATCTTAAAAATATGTAAATTTTTTATTAAATATAAGTAATTATTATATTTAATTTTTTAATAACGTTAAATTAAATAAAAAATATTTAAATGTATCTAACTTTAGTGTTTTTACCTCTTTTCTCTTTTATGGCTGCCAGTATTTTCGGTAGAAAATTAGGAAATAATGGGTCATGTATCGTAACTGTCTCTGGTTTATTTGTTACTTTTATACTTTCTGTTTTTAGTTTTTACGAAGTTGCTCTTTCAGGTAGTCCAGTTTATATAAAATTAGCGACTTGAATAGATTCTGAATTATTTAATATTGATTGAGGATTTTTGTTTGATACGTTAACTGTCGTAATGTGTTGTGTTGTTACTTTTGTATCATTTCTAGTACATTTGTACTCAACTGAATATATGAGTCATGATCCGCATTTACCTAGGTTTATGTCTTACTTATCTCTCTTTACTTTTTTCATGCTTATCTTAGTAACTGCTGATAATTATATTCAAATGTTCGTTGGTTGAGAAGGTGTTGGCCTTTGTTCTTTTTTATTAATCAATTTTTGATTTACTAGAATTCAGGCTAATAAAGCCGCTATAAAGGCTATGATAGTTAATAGAATAGGTGATTTTGGGTTAGCGCTGGGAATTCTTACAATTTTTGTTAAATTTCAATCGGTAGATTATGCTACAGTATTTTCTATTGCTCCAACATTTATTGGTTATCAATTTAATTTTTTTAATTTTAATTTTGATTTATTAACTGTTATATGTCTTCTTTTATTTGTAGGTTCTGTAGGTAAATCTGCTCAATTAGGGTTACATACTTGATTGCCTGATGCTATGGAGGGTCCTACTCCAGTTTCTGCATTAATTCATGCTGCAACAATGGTTACTGCCGGTGTATTTTTGTTAGCTAGAAGTTCTCCTTTATTTGAATATTCTCCTACGGCATTGTTCATCGTCACTATCTTCGGAGCAATGACAGCTTTTTTTGCTGCAAGTACTGGCTTACTTCAAAATGATTTAAAAAGAGTTATCGCTTATTCTACATGTAGTCAATTAGGCTACATGGTCTTTGCTTGTGGTTTATCTAATTATACTGTTGGAGTTTTTCATTTAGCAAATCACGCCTTTTTTAAAGCTTTATTATTTTTAGGTGCAGGTTCTGTTATTCATGCTGTTGCTGATGAACAAGATATGAGAAAAATGGGAGGTTTAAGAAAATTAGTGCCTTTTACTTATTCTGTCATGATGATTGGGTCTCTAGCTTTAATGGGTTTTCCTTTTTTAACTGGATTCTATTCTAAAGATGTTATTCTTGAAGTAGCTTTTGGGAAGTATACTTCCTCTGGGCATTTTGCTTATATTTTAGGTAGTTTTGCTGCATTTCTTACAGCCTTTTATTCTATGAGGTTAGCTTATTTAACTTTTCTAACTGAACCTAACGGTTATAAGCCTGTAATTACTAATGCACACGATTCGTCTTTTAGGATGGCTTTTCCTTTAGCCGTGTTAACTATTCCAAGTATTTTTATTGGCTATTTAACAAAAGATATGTTTATTGGTTTAGGTACAGATTTTTGAGGTAACTCAATTCACGTTTTACCTAAAAATATGAATATGATCGATGCTGAATTCATTCCTCATATTTGAAAGGTGACTCCTGTTATCTTAAGTATTTTAGGTGCTTCTTTGTCTTTTATCTTTTATACTTTTAGTAAAACTTTTTTATATAAAATAAAATTATCTTTTTTTGGTCGAAAAATTTATAATTTTTTAAATAAAAAATGATTTTTTGATAAAGTTTATAATGAGTTTGTTACTCAATCTTTTTTATCGTTTAGTTATAATATTAGTTATAAAATTATCGATAGAGGTATTATTGAAGTATTAGGCCCTATGGGTTTATCTAATCTTATAAGTAAGCAATCTTTTGACTTACATAGGTTACAAACTGGGTTTTTATATCATTATGCATTTTTCATTTTATTAAGTGTTACTTTTTTAATAGGTACTACTAAATTTCTAAATGATTTATGATGTTTTGTAGATTTTAGATTAGTTTTAGTTCTAATAGTAACCGGGTTTTTTTCATCTATTTTTAAGAAGTAATATCTATATAATTAAAAAAAATTTAATTTGAAAAATTAAAGTTTTATATTTAATATCAAAATAATAATATTAAAGCATTAAGTGAATGCCTTGATATTAAAACAAATATGGACGTTTTTTAACGACAAAAAAAGTTAGTTTTAAATTGTGAGCTTTTTATATCCATAAAGGTAAACCTTCTCTGATTAAGAGTATTTTTATTAGTAATAAAAATTAAATAAAAGTGAACTGAAACATCTTAGTAACTTAAAAAAAAATCAACCGAGATATCGTAAGTAGCGGCGAGCGAAAATGATTTAGGCTTTTTAAATAATATATTATTGAAATTTACCATAGAAGGTTAGTAGGCCTGTAAATAATGTATTTTTAAAATTTATAAAGTAAAGCGACACACGTGTTATGTTGTTTAAATATTGGGGGACCATCCTCAAAGCCTTAACCCTGTTTTAATAATCGATAGTGAAATAAAGTACTGTGAAGGAATCGGAGAAATATTTAATTAATTTATAAAAAAATATTAATTATTTTATGAAACTTGATGCTGACAATTTGATGGAGCTTCTTATAAGTTACATCGTGCTTTTTGCATAACGAATCCACGAATTTGTTTAAGTGGCAAGCTTTAAACCTAAATTAAAAGGTGTAGGCGTAAAAAAATTAAGTTTTAATTTAGCAATTAAGTGACTTAAACAAGACCCGAAACTAAGTGATCTAATTATGAACAGGCTGAAACTTAAACAGTAATGTTTATTGGAGGGCCGAACCCGTGTATGTTGAAAAATACTGGGATGATTTGTGATTAGGGGTGAAAGTCCAATCAAACTTAGAGATAGCTGGTTTTCTGCGAAATCTATTTAAGTAGAGCAGATATTTATTTTTTTATGGGGTAGAGCACTCATTGAACTAGGGGAATTATTAATTTTACCAAACTCAGAGAAACTCCGAATACGTAAAAAAATTATATTTAGACATACTTTGGGTGCTAAGATCCAAAGTAGAAAGGGAAACAGCCCAGATTGTTCGTTAAGGTCCTTAAAAATATTTAAGTGAGTAAGAAAGTAAAAAAATTAAAACAACAAGTAGGTAGGCTTAGAAGCAGCCACCCTTTAAAGAAAGCGTAACAGCTCACTTGTCTAGATTTTTTGCGTCAAAAATGTACAGGGGCTTAAAATATTTACCGAAACGGCAAATTTTAATTATTTAAAATGGTAGCAGAACGTTTTGTATGTTTATAAAAATATATGGTGACATATATTGATAATATCAAAAGTGAGAATGTGGATATGAGTAGCGTAAAACAATGATTATATAAACATCATTGTCGCCGTAAATCCAAGGTTTAAATTAACGATAAAACGGCCCCTAAGAAAATACGAAAGTTTTATTCGATGGGATAATGAAATTTATTCATTTTTATTTAGAAATGACAAAGTTATAATATAAATTATATTACACGAATTAGTATAATTTATGTAAAACTTTCGAGAAAAAGTTCTAATAAAAAACCGTACCCTAAACCGACACAGGTGGATAGGTTGAGCAAACTAAGGCGAGAGAGAACTATGCTAAAGGAACTCGGCAAAATGACTCCGTAACTTCGGAATAAGGAGTGACCTTTAAAATAAACATGTTTTGATTTTAAAGGCCGACAGAAAATCGGGGGTGGCAACTATTTAATAAAAATATAAGTCTCTGCAAACTCGTAAGAGGACGTATTGGGACTGATACCTGCCCGGTGCTGCAAGGTTAAAAGTAATAAGTTTTGGCTATTTACTTAAGCCCCAGTAAACGGCGGCCGTAACTCTGACGGTCCTAAGGTAGCGAAATTCCTTGGCATCTAATTAATGTCCTGCATGAATGGTATAATGACTGCCCTACTGTCTCTAGCATAGACTTAGCGAAATTGAAATGTCTGTGAAGATGCAGACTACCTACAGCTAGACGGAAAGACCCTTTGCACCTTTACTATAGTTATATATTGCAGTAAAAAAATTTTTGTGTAGAATAAGTGGTAGTTTTTGAAATCTTTACGTCAGTAAATAATAGAAACCTCTTTGAAATACCACTCTTAAATTTTTTTTCAGCTCATTTTTAAAAACATTGTATAATGGGTAGTTTGACTGGGGCGGTGTTCTCCTAAAGAGTAACGGAGAAGTACTAAGGTAAATTCAAACCACTTTATTTTGGTTGTAGAGTATAATAGCAGAAGTTTGCCTGATTGTAAGATTAACTAATCGAACAAGGACGAAAGTCGGTTATAGTGATCCGGTGATTCTTAATGGTAAGATTATCGCTCAACGGATAAAAGGTACGTAAGGGATAACAGGCTAATGATTCCCTAGAGACCTTATCGACGGAATCGTTTGGCACCTCGATGTTGAATCTTCACATCCTGGGGCTGCAACTGGTCCCAAGGGTAGGACTGTTCGTCCTGTAACGTGGAACGTGATTTGAGTTTAGAACGTCGTGAGACAGTTTGGTCCCTATCTACTGTAGGCTTAAGAAAATTGAAAGTATTAGACCCTAGTACGAGAGGACCGGGAATAGAAAATCACTGGTGTATCAGTTATTGTATCCGTAATAACGCTGAGTAGCTAAATTTTTAATAGATAATCGTTGAAAGCATCGAAATGAGAAACTAAACTTAAGATAAATTTTCTAAAAAAAAAGTAAGAGAATATTACATTAATAGGTCTAGTGCGTAAAAGTTGTAAAATTTTAACCTTATAGATACTAAAATTATTGTATATTAATAATATCTTGGATGTTTATAACTAAAAACTCCTTGATATCAAAAAAGTATTAAAAATGGTGAAATCCCTTATACTGACATTATTTTTTAATAAATATTTATGTTCTGATATTATAATTTAATATATCTTTTTTCAGTTATTTCATATCAAACCTCTGGTCCAGGTGTAAATGTTGTCGTTCATTTAGACGCGGCTGTTCCTTGACAATTAGGATTTCAAGATCCTGCTTCTCCAATTATGGAAGGTATTATTCAATTCCATAACTATTTAATGATTTTTATAGTTTTGATTGCTGTAGCTGTTTCTTGAATATTATTCAGATGTATAACTTTATATACAGAAGACACAAAACAACCTAGAACTTTATTTACTCATTCTACTGTTCTTGAAATTATTTGAACTATAGTGCCTGCTATTGTGTTAGTTATAGTGGCATTACCCTCATTCTCTCTTTTATATGCTATGGATGAAATGATAGACCCTTCTTTAACTTTAAAAGTTATAGGTCATCAGTGATATTGAAGTTATGAATATTCTGATTATTTAAACTCAGACGATGATGAAGTTACTGAAGATACTTTAAAAAACAAAAATTTTGAATCGTATTTAAGATCTATGGATAATCTAAAACCTGGTAATTTAAGATTACTAGAAGTTGATAACCGTATTATACTTCCAGTGAATACTCACATAAGACTTATTGTATCTTCTGCTGATGTGTTACATAGTTGAGCGGTGCCTTCGTTAGGAGTTAAAGTTGATGCTTGTCCAGGTAGATTAAATCAAACTTCACTTTATATAAAAAGAAAAGGAGTTTTTTTTGGCCAATGCAGTGAAATTTGTGGTGTAAATCATGGATTTATGCCTATTGTTGTAAAATCTATTTCATTACAAGATTATTTAACTTGAATGTGTAGAGAAGACTAAACAATTATTGTTATAAGTTTTTTCTTAATGTAAAGTAGAGCAGTTTGGTAGCTCATCAGACTCATGATCTGAAGGTCGTAAGTTCAAATCTTACCTTTGCAAAAATTATAGCCAAAGTGGTGGAATTGGTAGACACGCTGGGTTTAGGTTTCAGTTCTTTTAGATTAGGGGTTCAAGTCCCCTCTTTGGTAGTTAAAAAAATTCAAAAAAAATAATATTATTATTTATTAATAATATTTTTATTATACATATACTGTTATCCAAATTTTCTTTAGAAAAAAAAAATGTTTTTATTTAGCCCTTTAGAGCAATTTCAAATTTTACCTATTATAAACATTGGCTTTGGTAATTTAGATTTCTCTTTTACTAACGGAAATTTAATTATTATTATCGCGTTAGGTAGTTATATCCTTTTAATGAATATGTTATTATCTAATAAAGAAAGTTTTTATATAGTGCCGTCGAAATGACAAATTGTTATCGAAACTTTTTATGAAACTATAGCTAATATGCTTTACGATAATTTAGGTAATAGAGGATCTCAATATTTCCCTTTTGTTTTCATTTTATTTATGTTTGTTTTATTATCAAATCTGATAGGGTTAGTTCCTTATAGTTTTACGATAACTAGTCATTTAATTGTTACTTTTTCTTTAGCATTGAGTGTGTTTATTGGTGTAAATATTATATGTGCTAAAGAACACGGTTTACATATGATTTCTTTATTTCTACCTTCAGGTACTTCGTTAGGGTTAGCTTTATTATTAGTTCCTATCGAATTTGTTTCTTATATGTTTAAACCTATAAGTTTAGGAGTTCGATTATTTGCTAATATGATGGCCGGACATACTCTATTAAAAGTTATTGCAGGTTTTGCTTGAAGTATGATGACTTCGGGAGGTTTGTTATTTGTAGCACATTTTTTGCCAATTCTTGTTTTAATTTTATTAGTAGGTCTTGAATTAGGTGTTGCTATGATTCAAGCTTATGTTTTTACTATTTTAACTTGTATCTATTTAAATGATGCTATTAATTTACACTAATATGTTGTAAATTAATTTAGGAAAAGTAGCTTAGCAGGTTAAAGCGTCAGCCTGTCACGTTGAAGATCGCGGGTTCAAATCCCGTTTTTTCCGTTATGTCATGAGGCGAGTATAACTCAGTTGGTTAGAGTGTTAGGTTGTGGTTCTAAAAGTCACGGGTTCAAATCCCGTTATTCGCCGTGTAATTATTATTAATTTTAGGTGTATAGCTCAGTGGTAGAGCACTGGACTTTTAATCCATTGGTCCTGGGTTCAAATCCCAGTACACCTAGTTTCTATTTTGTTTAGATAGCTCAGCGGTAGAGCAAAAGACTGAAAATCTTTGGGTCGGTGGTTCAAATCCGCCTCTAGACATAAACAAAAAATAACAAAAAATTATAAATGAATCATTTATTATGAGATATGTTAACCCGTATACGTAATGGACAAAAAGCAGGAAAAATTTCAATTTTACATCCAAAAACTAAATTATGTTGTAAAATTCTAAATATTTTTTTAGATGAAGGGTTTATTTTAGGTTATAATGTTTTACCTACGAATCCAAGAGTTATAAAAATCCATTTAAAGTATTTTAATAATCAACCTGTTATAAATCAAATTAAAGCAGTATCAAAACCTAGTAAAAGAGTTTATATTTCTTCAAAAGAATTATGAAAAATCAATAATCTATTAGGAGTTTTGATTTTATCTACCCCTAAAGGTGTTTTATCTGATAAAAATAGCAGAAAATTAAATGTTGGTGGTGAAGTTTTTTGTATTATAAAATAAAATAAAGTAAATGTTACATTTAAAAAATTATTCTATAAAAATTCCTAAAAATGTTAATTTAAGTTTAAATAACAATGTCCTTATTATAAAAGGTCCTTTAGGCATTAAAAAAATATTAATTCAAACTAATATATATTTAAATGATACCAAAACACATATTATAGTAACTTCTAATTTATTAGAAAAGTTATCTTCCAATAAAAATAACAAAAATTTTCAAGATGTTACTTTTTCTTTTATAAAATTTTTGATATATGGTGTTAGGTTCGGCTTTAAAAAACAATTAGTAATCGAAGGTGTTGGTTACAAAGCTTCTCTTAATAATAGTCATTCGGTTCTAAATTTAAAATTAGGGTATAGTCATTTAATTACGGTCAAAATACCTTTAAATATTAAGGTACTATGTCCTAAACCTAGTCTTATAGTTATTTCAGGTATATGTAAACAAGATGTTAATAATTTTGCTGCCCGTATTCGTAAATTAAGGCTACCGGAGCCTTATAAAGGTAAAGGTATAAAATATTTCGATGAAATTGTTATTAAAAAAGAAGGTAAAAGATCTTAATATTATATAAATATAATGTATAAAAAAAATAAAAATATAAATTTAATTACTACTTTAGCTAATTCTAAAGTATATTTGGGTAATAAAAAATCTGTTTGAGATTCTTCAATAAGCCCTTATTTGTACGGTATCAGAAACGGTTTTTGTATTTTTGACTTAGAAAAAACTGTTATAAACTTAAAAAAAAGTTTAAAGCTTATTAGTAATATAAATAAATCAAATAAAAAAATATTATTCATAGGATTTCCTAAAGGTTTTGAAGATAAATGTATAAAATTATATAATAAACATGGACATTTTTATGTTTCAAATAAAGGATGAGTTAATGGTATTTTAACAAATAGTAAAGATTTTTTTATTTTCAAAAAAAAAAGTTTAATGGAGTTATCAAATAAAAAAATAAAAGAAAAACGTTTTTTTTATGAAAAATTTGGTGGTATTCTTAACTTAAAAAATAAACCTGATTTATTAGTTGTTTTCAACCACGGGAAAAATTTAGATGCTATAAAAGAAGCTGCTGAAATAAATATCCCAATCATCTCATTTGTTAGTAGTAATGATACTATAAAATATGTTGATTATCCGGTAACTGGTAATTTTAATTCTAAAGAATTTGGAAAACTATATTATAATTTGATAAAAAATGCATTATTATGAAAAATCTAATTGAAAGAGATAAAAAAAGACGTATTTTAATTAAAAAATACGAAAAAAAAAGAAAAGCTTATAAAAGTATTATTCATAATTATAAGATATTATCAGACATTAGATGAAAAGCTTGTATAGAGCTTTCTAAATTACCTAATAATAGTTCTTCTGTAAAATTAAATAATAGGTGTATTATTTCTGGTCGCAGTAAATCTGTAAATAGACTTTTTAGAATATCCAGATTAGTTTTTAGAGAATTGGGTAGATATGGAAAAATTCCTGGTTTAAAAAAATCAAGCTGATAATATATTTCAAAGTTGAATTTACATTAGAAATTAATTTATATATATATATTAAATTATGAATACTAAACATAAACCTATATATAAGAAATTTTTACGATTACGTGAAAATATTACTGGAAGTAAAAAAGTATTAGTTTTTAAAAAAAAAAAATGGGGGTTTTTGAAAAAAAAGAGTGTAAAATTAAATAAATTTTTAAACCATAATTTACATCAAGTATCAAAAACAGCAAAGCCTTTTAAAAATTTATATAAATCTCAATTATTAACAAAACAAAAAGTGAAATTATATTATACAAAATTATCTGATAATAAATTAAAAGCATTATGCAAAAAAGCTTCTTCTAAAAGTAATTCATTAAAAAGAAAAAAAACTTTTGATTTATTATTTCATTTATTAGAAAATAGGCTTGATGTAATTTTGTTTAGAGCAAATGTAGTTAGCAATATCCTCACTGCCAAACAATTAATAAGTCATGGTCATGTTTTTGTTAATAATAAAAAAGTATTAAGTTCTAATTTTTTATTGAAGGTTGGCGATATGATTGAATTATCAAAAAAAATAAATCCTTTAGTAAATAAAAATTTATTAGATAAAAAATTTAATTTTATCATACCTAATTATTTAGAAGTTAATAAAATTATCTTTAAATTTTATTATATCAATGAATTTTCTTTTGATAAATTATTAGGATTTTCTCCCTTTTGATGTGATTTTCAAAATCTAATTTCTAGTTATAATAAATAAGTTTAAAAATTATTTATCGAGATATAACGCAGTCTGGTAGCGTGTCTGTTTTGGGAATAGAAAGTCATGTGTTCGAATCACATTATCTCGAATTTAAAAATTAAAAAAATCTAATTATGTTACCGGTAAATTTAACTACAAATTCTTTAAATATTTCTTCAAATGTTGATACTTCAAATACGGATAAAGTTTTTGATTTATACGATATTTCAGGAGTTTTAAAAAATTCTTCTGATCATTATAATAGCTATTTATTTGAGTTTTTGAATAATAAAGATTCCATTTTTTACACGAATATTCCTAAAATTCAATATTTAAATTCATTATTTCAGGAAGAATACTTTCCAATTCTTTTATTTTTATTTATATCGATAGCATTATCTTTAATAATTTTAGTATTTTCGTATTTATTAGCGGTGCAAAACCCTGATACTGAAAAATTGTCTGCGTATGAATGTGGTTTTGATCCTTATGAAGATGCTAGACATACTTTTGATGTTAGATTCTATTTAGTGGCCATTTTATTCATCATTTTCGATATTGAAACTATGTTTTTATTTCCTTGAGCTCTTTCTTTAAGTAATTTAACCTCGTTAGGTTTTTGATCCATGGTTGATTTTTTAATTGAGTTAGGTATTGGATTTATTTATGCTTGGAAAATAGGAGCGTTAGAATGAGAATAAAAAAAAAATTAATTTATGATTTTGTATTTATTTATTATAATACAAAATAATCAACAAATATTACAAAAAACAAAATGCCTCAATTTGATAAAATTACATTCTTCACACAAATTTTTTGGTTAACTATAATTTTTTTTAGTTTCTATTTTTTTACTTTAAAAGTATTTTTACCTAAAATAGCTACAGTCTTAAAAACAAGAAAGAAAAAAATCCTAATAGGGTCTTCTGGTCTTTTAAATTTGAATAAAGAACAGGTTTCAGTTGAATCTTCAAGAAATAATTTACTACAAGAATTCTCTGAAAATAATAAGAATAAAATATCTGCTTTAGTCGCGGATCATTTAGATTCTTTTAGAAACCCTTGAGATTTTAATAAATCTTGATGAAACAGTAATAATGCTGGGTGAGTTAAAAGTCATGAATCATCAACAAAATCATATTATTCTATGCAAGTTAATTATTTAAAAGCTATGGGTAATATTATGATAAAAAATAAAATGTAAAATATTTTTTAAAATTCTTTAGTAGCTCAGTTGGTAGAGCGAATGGCTGTTAACCATTCTGTCGTTGGTTCGAGTCCAACCTAAAGAGATTTATTTATAATGGAATATCGCCAAGTGGTAAGGCCACCGTTTTTGGTACGGTTATGCGTGGGTTCGAATCCTTCTATTCCAATTTATTTTTTAAGTAATAATAATTATGATAATAAATTCACTAGAATTAAAAACAAATTTTACTTGTTATTTAACAAAAAAATTAGAATTAAATGAACTAATTGGTTTAAATATGTTAGATTTTTGTACTCATTCACCTATTTATTTTTTTAATGATATAAAAACAATATTGCCGGAGTTATTTTTTATAACTTCTATACTAATTTTAACTATATACGGATCCATTTTAGTTGTATCTTCTAATTATAAATATCCTTTACTTACAAGAAATATTTCATGACTATGTATTTTAGTTTTAAGCTTCACTTTTTTGTTAACTTACAATAATATGGTCCTAACAGGACCTATTTTTACAAAAACTTTCATAAATGATGATTTAAGTAATTATTCTAAGATGATAATACTTTTAAGTTCTATTGCTTGTTTGGTTATTTCTCAAAATTATGTAGTAAATAATCGTATCAATTCATTTGAATATTATTTAATTATTTTATTATCTATTCTAGGATTATTACTTTTAGTAACTTCTTATGATTTACTTTCAGTATATTTAGCTTTAGAACTTCAAAGTTTGTCTTTTTATATTTTAGCTTCGTTTAAAAGAAATTCTACATTTTCTACAGAAGCTGGCTTAAAATATTTTATTTTAGGTGCTTTCGCTTCAGGTATAATTTTGTTTGGAATTTCTTTAATTTACGGTTTTACTGGATCTACTAATTTTGAATGTTTATCGAAATTATTTTACTCAGGCTTTTCTAATAACATTGCCGGTATAAATAGTGTTAAGCTTGGGGTATTATTTATTATTGTAGGTTTTTTATTTAAATTAGCGGCTTCCCCTTTTCATGTTTGGGTTCCTGACGTTTATGAAGGGTCCCCGACAAGTTCCACAGCAATTTTTGCTATTTTACCTAAAATAGCTATTTTGGTTGTTTTAACTAGACTTCTTTTCGTTAGTTTTTCTAATTTAATTGAAGTTTGACAAAGTACTATTATATTTTCCGCATTATTCTCTGTAATTATTGGGTCATTAGTTGCATTAAAACAAAGAAAAGTAAAGAAATTAATCGCATATAGTTCTATTAGTCATGTCGGTTATATGTTGATTAGTTTATCAACAGGTACTTTTGAAGGTTGCCATGCTATATTTTTTTATATTTTAATTTATATGATCACAGGAATTTGTTTATGATCTATTATTTTTTCTGTCGAATTAGAAAATAATTCAAAAAGTAGAAACATTACAGATTTATCTTCTTTAGTAAAATCGAATAATGTGTTAGCTATAACGACAGGATTAGTTTTATTTTCATTAGCAGGAGTTCCTCCATTATCAGGGTTTTTCGCTAAATTATTAATTTTTATATCTGCATTAGAATCTTCTTTATATTTTTTAGCTTTAGTGGGAATACTTTCGAGTGTCATTTCAACTTTCTATTATATTCGTATAATTAAAGTTATATATTTCGAAAAAGTAAGTTATTGAAATTTTTATAAACCTATTAGTCAAATGAAATCTTTAATTTTAGGATGTTCTTTTTTTTTAATAGTTTTATTATTTTACAACCCAAATCTATTTATTTTAAGTACGTATAAAATGAGTATGTCTTTATTTTTATAAAATATTTTATATATTTAAAATAAATTTAAGGTAATTAACTCAATTGGTAGAGTGTTTCGCTTACAACGAAAAAGTTGGCGGTTCGAGTCCGTTATTACCTAAATTTTATGTAAAATGATTTACAAAAATGAATAATTTATAATAAAAAAATTATCAAATACAATAATTATTTATGTTAAAAGTTTATGTTAACAACAATGCAATATTGGTTAATCCTAATACTACCGTTTTAGAAACCTGTGAAAATCTAGGTATAGAAATACCTAGATTTTGTTTTCATTCAAGACTTTCCATTGCAGGTAATTGCCGTATGTGTTTAGTCGAGATTGAAAAATCTCCTAAACCTGTTGTTTCATGTGCAATGCCTGTGATGGATGGTATGAAAATTTTCACTAATACTCCATTAGTGAAAAAAGCAAGAGAAAATGTTCTAGAATTTTTACTTTTAAACCATCCTTTAGACTGTCCTATTTGTGATCAAGGCGGAGAATGTGACTTACAAGATCAAGCTTTATTATATGGAAGTGATAGAAGTCGTTTTTATGAATTTAAAAGAAGTACTTTAGATAAAAACGTGGGTCCTTTAATTAAAACTATTATGACTAGATGTATCCATTGCACACGTTGTGTAAGGTTCGCTGAAGAAATCGCTGGAGTAGGAGATTTAGGTACCACTTCTAGAGGTATTACTACAGAAATAGGTACTTACGTTGAGAAAGTTTTTCAATCTGAATTATCTGGTAATGTTGTAGATTTATGTCCTGTTGGAGCATTAACTTCTCAACCGCATGCTTTTAGATATAGACCTTGAGAATTAAAAATAGCTGAATCTATAGATACTTCTGATGGTATTGGTTCAAACATTCGTATTGACTTTAAAGAAAAAGAAGTTATCAGAGTATTACCTATAATAAATGACGAAATAAATGAAGAATGAATTTCAGATAAAACTCGTTTTTGTTACAGCGATAGCTTAGTTAATAATAGAATTCTAAAACCTGAAGCCCGATTTTTTACCGAAGTTGAACAAAAAACCAATCAACCTTTATGATGAGTTTGAGCTCCTATATTAGCTGAAACAAATAAAAAATTAAGTGATTTAAACCTAAAAGAAATTGGCAATAAAATTCTAAGTTATAGAAATTGAGAAACTTCTTTATGGTTTATTAAATTAATACTTAATTATTCAAGTAATAATAATTTAACAGGGATATGTAGTAGTAATAGTAATTTAGAAACTCAAAGTTCTTTAAAGTACTTATTAAATTCGTTAGGTTCTTCTAAAATAGGATTTGAAAAAAATTACAACGCAGATAATTCATTTTCTTCTAATTACAGATTAAACTCTACTTTAAAAAATATTTCTGAATCTGATTTTTGTTTATTAGTTGGTGTAAACCCTAGGTACGAAGGATCTCTATTAAATGTAGCTTTAAGAAAAAGATATCTAGAAGGTAATTTTAAAATATCTTCTATAGGAACTCCTTCAAATTTAACTTATCCAGTTAATCATGTTGGTAGTAGTTTAGATTCTTTTTTCAAACTGTTGGAGGGGAATCACTCTTTATGTAAACAACTTTTAAATTCCAAAAAACCTATGGTAATTTTAGGAACCAGTCTGTTTAAAAGATTTGATATGGTAAATATACACCACATTTTAAAATCATTAAGTAAATATTCTTCTATCAATACAAAAAATTGAAATGGAATTAATATTTTACAAAATGATGCTAATCATGTAGGGTCTTTAGAATTAGGTTATAATTATTTGGATAATTACACATTATCAAAATCAAAAATATTATATTCATTAAATACAGAAGAATTCTATACAAAAGAAAGAATTATTCCTTTTTTTAACTATTTTAAAAAGAAAGGTTACTATCATATCATATCTCAAGGTTATAACAAGATCAACCCTGTTCAAGAATATGCAAGTGTAATATTACCGTCTTCGTCTATTTTAGAAGAAAATGGATACTTTCTAAATACGGAAGGCAGAACTCAAAAAACTGTTAAAGTATTACCTTCATCAAAATTAGTTAGAAATAATTGAAAAATTATTAAAGTTTTATCTAAAATCGTAAGCAGTAATTTAAATTATGCTAATAAAAAAGAATTAGAATATCGTATTTTAAAAAGTATTCCTTCTATAAATAATTTAAATAGGATTGAAAAATCCGTGTTACAAACTACAATAAATTTTGTGTCTAATAAAAAAACTTCAAATATTATTTTAAAAAATTTAATAGAAGATTTTTATAAAACAAATTCAGTGACTAAAAATTCTGCAATAATGTCTAAATGTTCTATTTTTCTTAGAAAGCTAAGCAACAATTTTGATAAAAAATAATTTTTAAGGTTAGATCGTATAATTGGTTAATGCTTAAGGTTGCAAACCTTACAATGAGGGTTCAAGTCCCTCTCTAGCCTTATAATCTATTTAGTAATTATTTTTAAAACATAAGTTTAAATTTTTTAATTTAAAGTTTTATAATACGAAAAGATTCTATTATTTACATATTATAATCTATATAGTTTGAGTTTGATCCTGGCTCAGAGTGAACGCTAGTAGTATGCTTGACACATGCGAGTTGAACGAAAAAAAATTCGTAGCGAACGGGTGAGTAACACGTAAGAATTTACCTTTTAGTTTGGGATAAGTATATCTTTAAAAAAAGAAAAGAATTTATTCGTACAAATACCAAATAATAAAAAAAGATTAATTTCGCTAAAAGATAAGCTTGCGGAAGATTAGGTAGTTGGTAGTTTAAAAGACGACCAAGCCTTCGATCTTTAACTGATTTGAGAAAATGATCAGTCACATTGGAACTGAGACAAGGTCCAAGCTTTATTTAAAGCCAGCAGTGCGGAATATTGGACAATGAACGAAAGTTTGATCCAGCAATACTACATGAATGATTTGAAGACTAATTTGGTCGTAAAGTTCTTTCATCAAAAATGATAATGACATTATTTGAAGAAGAAGTCCCGGCTAATCTCGTGCCAGCAGCCGCGGTAATACGGGAGGGGCAAGCGTTATTTGGAATAATTGGGCGTAAAGGGTTCGTAGGTGGTATTGTAAGTTGATTTCGAAAACTTAAAGCCCAACTTTAAGAAAGTTATCAAAACTACAATACTTGAATTTAAAAGAAAACAGTGGAATTTTATATGTAGGAATGAAATCCCGAGATATATAAAGGAACACCAAAGGCGAAAGCAACTGTTTAGTTTAAAATTGACACTAAGGGACGAAAGCATAGGTAGCAAACAGGATTAGATACCCTGGTAGTCTATTGCCGTAAACGATGAGTGTTCGGATTTAGAAAAATTTTTAGATCCTTAGTTAACACGTTAAACACTCCGCCTGAGGAGTAAAATCGCAAGATTGGAACTCAAAGGAATTGACGGGGGCTAATACAAGTGGTGGAGCATGTGGTTTAATGCGATAATACGCGCGAAATCTTACCAGCTTTTGACATACAATTAGAATTTTAGAGATAAAATTTTTTATATTGATACAGGTATTGCATGGCTGTCGTCAGCTCGTGTCGTGAGATATTTGGTTAAGTCCTTTAACGAGCGCAACCTTTATTTTTAGTTACTTAGATATGTTTAAAATATGAGTACTCTAAAAAAACTGCCAATAATAAATGGGAGGAAGAAAAAGATTACGTCAAGTCAGTATGGTCCTTATAAGCTGGGCTACACACGTGCTACAATGATAATTACAATAAGTAGCAATAATGAAAATTGGAGCGAATCTTTAAAAATTATCAAAGTTCGGATTGTGGGCTGTAACTCGCCCACATAAAGTTGGAATCACTAGTAATCGCAAATCATCATGTTGCGGTGAATTTGTACCTTAGCCTTGTACACACCGTCCGTCACATGAAGAAAATTAATTATACTGGAAATTTATTTTTTAACTTTATCTAATATATAAAATTTAATTAAAAAAATTAATTGTTTTATATAAAAATTCAGATAAAATAAATCAAAGAAAAATTAATAATTTTTATGAAGTCGTAGCAAGGTAGTTGTAAGTGAACTTGCATCTGGAATAAATAAACATCAAAAAAAATGATAAATAGATTTAATTTATAATCAACATGAAATAATTTTTAAATATTTTTGTGTTATATGTAAAATAATAATTAAATTATTATTCAAAACATAATTTATAATGCTTATAATAATTAAATAAATATCCCGAAACCTTACTGAATTCGACAGTTATTTAAAATTATTATCTTAACTACTCAAAAAATGGGGAATCAAAGAAAATTATAGGGAATATAACTCAATTGGTAGAGTGTGTGCTTTGCAAGCATGAAGTTATCGGTTCAAGTCCGATTATTTCCAATAAAATTTTATTAAATTATAAAAAACATAAGTCACTTATGTACAGTCTAACTGAAAATATTATATACTATACGATATTAATACCATTATTAGGGTCTATTTATTTATTAACGATCCCTTCTTGAAATCATCAACTACTTAAAATCACTGCGTTAAAAATAACTTTAGTTACCTTTATACTATCTTTATTTATGTGAGTGTTATTTGATAATTCGACTTCGAAATTTCAATTTGTAGATGAAATCTTATGATTACCTTCTTTTAACTTAAATTTAACAGTAGGAATTGATGGTATTTCTTTATTCTTGATTATTTTAACTACATTATTAATACCTTTATGTCTTTTAGCTAGTTGGAATGGTATTAAAATTTATGTGAAGGAATATTTAATTTCTTTTTTAGTTATGGAAGCTTTTTTAATAGGAGTATTCTGTGTATTAGATTTACTTATTTTTTACGTATTTTTTGAAAGTGTATTAATTCCGATGTACCTTATCATAGGTATATGAGGATCTAGAGAACGAAAAATAAGAGCTTCTTATTTTTTCTTTTTATATACATTGTTAGGTTCAGTGTTAATGTTATTAGGTATTATTTATATTTATGACCAAATAGGAACTACTGATTACGAAACGTTATTAAGTATTTCTTTAACAAATACAGAACAAAAATATTTATGATTGGCATTTTTTGCATCATTTGCAACAAAAGTGCCGATGATGCCTATGCATATTTGGTTGCCAGAAGCTCATGTGGAAGCACCAACAGCAGGATCTGTCATATTAGCAGGAGTTTTATTAAAATTAGGTACTTATGGATTTATACGATATTCTTTACCGTTATTTCCAGAAGCTTCTATATATTTTACCCCTCTAGTTTACGCTATGGGAGCCGTTGCAGTTATATATGCCTCTCTAACATCAATCAGACAAACAGATTTAAAACGTATTATCGCGTATACTTCTGTAGCTCACATGAACCTGGTTGTAATTGGATTGTTTAGTTTTAATATAATTGGCCTAGAAGGAGCTTTATTACAAAGTTTGAGTCACGGGTTTGTTGCAAGTGCTTTATTTTTGATAATAGGAGTTATTTATGATAGACACCATACTAGAATGGTGAAATATTATGGAGGGTTAGTACATATAATGCCATTATTTAGTGCCATATTTTTAATATTTACCATGGCTAACATAGCATTACCTGGTACTAGTAGTTTCGTAGGGGAATTACTAATTTTAGCAGGGATTTTTAAAACAAACACTACAATCACTGTATTAGGTGCTACTGGTATGGTTTTAGGAGGAGCGTATTCTTTATGGTTATTCAATAGAATAATTTATGGAAATTTAAAGATACAATATTTGTATAATTTTTATGACATTGAAAAAAGAGAATTTTATATTTTTTTACCTTTATTATTAGGTACTTTAATCATGGGGGTGTATCCTGAAATATTTTTAGACCCAATACATATAAGTATCAATAATTTAGTTGATCAAATTAAACCCATAATTTAAATTTATTAAAACTATTTAGGTCCTTATCGTCTAGTGGTTTAGGACATTACCCTTTCACGGTAATAACACGGGTTCAAATCCCGTTAAGGATATAATAAAAATATCACTATATAAAATACTAGTACATATAATTTTTTTAAAAAATGATTTCTTACAATTATGGCTCTTAAAAAAAGCGAATTATCTAGAAAAATAAAAAATTTTACAATAAATTTTGGTCCTCAACACCCAGCAGCTCACGGAGTTCTTAGATTAGTGCTAGAATTAAAAGGTGAAGTCGTAGAAAGAGCAGATCCTCATATCGGATTACTACACAGAGGTACCGAAAAGTTAATAGAATATAAAACTTATATGCAAGCTCTACCTTATTTTGACAGGTTGGATTATGTGTCAATGATGGCTCAAGAACAAACATATTCACTAGCTGTTGAAAGATTATTAAATTGCGATGTTCCACTAAGAGCTCAATACATAAGAGTCCTTTTTTGTGAAATTACTCGTATTTTAAATCATTTATTAGCCGTAGGTTGCCACGCGATGGATGTAGGGGCAATGACTCCTTTTCTTTGAGCTTTCGAAGAACGTGAAAAACTTATGGAATTTTATGAAAGAGTATCTGGTGCAAGGATGCATGCAGCATACATCAGACCTGGAGGTGTTAGTTTAGATTTACCAAAAGGTCTTTTAGATGATATTTATATATTTTCTGAGCAATTTAGTGTTAGAATAGATGAAATGGAGGAAATGTTAACAGGCAACCGTATATGAAAACAACGTCTAGTAGATATAGGAACTGTTAACTATCAAGACGCTTTAGATTGAGGATTTAGCGGAGTAATGCTTAGAGGTTCGGGTATTCAATGAGATTTACGTAAAACGCAACCTTACGATGTTTACGATAAAATGAGTTTTGAAATTCCTGTAGGTACCAACGGTGATTGTTACGATAGGTATCTAGTCAGAGTATACGAAATGAGAGAATCTTTAAAAATTATTAAGCAATGTTTAAATGAAATGCCTAACGGCCCTATTAAAACAGATAATAAAAAGGTAACTCCACCCTCTAGGTTTTTACTAAAACAATCTATGGAATCCATAATTCATCATTTTAAGTATTATACAGAAAATTTACAAGTTCCTGCTGGAGAAACTTATACAGCAACAGAAGCGCCTAAAGGTGAATTTGGTGTTTATTTAATTTCAAATGGAACCAACAGACCTTACCGATGCAAAATAAAAGCTCCCGGGTTTGGACATTTACAAGCATTAAATTTTATGTCTAAAGGTCATATGGTAGCAGATGTGGTCACAATCATAGGGACGCAAGATATCGTATTTGGAGAGGTTGACAGATAAAAATTATTTATATGGATAATATAATAATTTTAATTTAATATTATGTAACAAATAAAAGATGAGCGTTAAAAATTTAAAAAAAAAAAAATTTTTGAATATTTTATCTGACGGCAGTACTCAATTTGTAACAAAGTTTGCTTTAAAAAATCAATATAAATATGGTATGGTAACTCAAGATTTGAATAATAATCAAATATGAGTAAAATCTAAATTGGTTACTAATATAAATGATAAAATACATTTGTTTGATTTCCGAAAACAATACGGAAAAAAATAATTTTAATAATAAAAAATGAACAGAAACCTTCAGTTAAAGTATGTCGAATCTTTAAAGAAATTAATACCAATTAAAAACATTAAAATTTTTAATAACGAGATAGTAATAGTAGTTAGCCCTAAGAAAATTAAACCAATTCTATTATTTTTTAAAAACCATATAAATTCTCAATATAAAATATTAACATCAATTTCGGGTACAGACTACCCAGAACAAAAAAATAGATTTGAAGTAGCTTATGAAATTTTAAGTATTAAATACAACACGAGACTTAGAATAAAAACTTACATAAATGAAATTTTACCTCTAAATTCTGTTGTCAATATTTACAGTTGTGCTAATTGATGAGAAAGAGAAATATATGATATGTTTGGTATTTTTTTTTTTAACCACCCAGACCTAAGAAGAATTCTAACTGATTACGGATTTGAAGGTCACCCTTTAAGAAAGGATTTTCCATTAACAGGTTATATAGAAGTAAGATACGATGAATTAAAAAAAAGGATAATATATGAACCTGTTAAACTTTCTCAAGAATTTAGAGTCTTTGATTTTTCTAGTCCGTGAGATAACAATAACAACAGAAATATGAAATCTTTAAGTTTTGTATAATTTATTGAAATATTTGATTAAAAGTCTCAAATATTTTTTTTTACTATTTTCAAAAATTTACAATAATGAAATATACATTAATACTAAAATCTCAAAATATATATATATTAAAAAATTTTATTAATAGTCTTCTATATTTAAACAATATATCATTTATTAATTTACCAAAAAAAAAAAAGAGAATAATAACATTAAGCTCACCCCACGTGAATAAAAAATCAAAAGAACAATTTGAAATTACAACTTATAAACGTTTGATAAAAATAAAAAGTGAAAATAATAATTTTTCTATGGAATTATTAAAAAAGATATTAACAAAAATACCAAGTAATATTTCTTATAAAGTAAAATATTCAAAATAATTATATACTAGGAAAATAACTCAACGGTAGAGTGTTAGTTTTCAAAACTAGCAGTTGTGGGTTCAAATCCCTCTTTTCCTGTTGACAACTTTTACACCTTTGAACATTTAAAACGCCGACTTTTGCTAAAATTATTTTTAAATTATTTTTAACAGAAAAAGTTAAAAATTGTTAAAAATATATAATATATTAATATAATAAAGTATGTCAAAATATTCTTACGAACGTTGTGGAAAAGAATTTTCTCAAAAATCTCATTAGGATTCTCATAAAAGGAGGAAAAAACATTGTGAAAATTATTCAAATAAAATTCAAACTATGGTAGATAAAAAAGTAAAAGAGACTATTAATGATTTAAATTTTAAAAATGAAGAAATAATTAATCAATCATCTTACAACATGAACACGTTCAAAGACCTATATGAGTTTCTTCAATTGTATAAAGAAGATAATATTATAACTTGGTTAAAAGAACCATGGGTTGGTAAAGATAAACAAGAATCCCTATTAAGATTATTCGCTGGACTTGGATTAATAGACAAAATAAAGTCATATGATATTTGTAAAGGTAATTACAATGAAAAACACATAACAAAAAATACTACAATAAAAGATGTATTTTACAATCAAGAAGATAACCTTATTAATTTAAAAGATAAAGGAGATTCATCTGATCTAACTGGTATTTGTAAAAAGAATGAAAAACATTTATTAGTTTCAACATCAAAAAATTTAAATAAAACACAAGTAGGAAAACTTGATATTGATAAAATATTAACCAATTTTAAACAGTATGAAGATGAAGACTATACTATGTCATTATGCATATGTGTTAGAGATAGAATTGATTTTGAAATTATGAAAAAAAATGTAGAAAAAACTAATCATCAATTAAAATCATTGTTAGAAAAAGAAGATACTATTATTATTGACTGGAATGACTTAAACCAAGCATACCATCAATTCAAAATATTTTATGGAGAAACTTCTATTGATAATATTATTAATTCAAATAAAACTACATTATGTTTAAAAATGCACCAACATCTTGGTGTTTTGAAAACAATTAGAATGAAGAATTTCGAAAAGAAAAAAATTCTGTGGGGTCATATTCAAAGAAGTGGAAAAAGTTATATTATTGGAGGTTGTATTATTGAGGATAGCAAAGATAAAGATGAATGTAATTATTTGGTAATTACAACAGCACCAAATGAAACAATAGAACAACAAAGAAAAGTATTTAATTGTATTCAATTAACAGATTTTAATATTATCGTATTAAATGGTAAAAATAAAAAACCTGATTTAACCAAAAAAAATATTATTATTTGTTCTAAACAATTCTTACAGACTAAAATTGATAAAGGACATGATAAAAATAAACATAGTGAGGAAAAAACAAAAAGTATTGGTTGGTTAAAGAAAATGTCTTTTGATATGAGATTCGTTGATGAAAGTCATAATGGAGGCACAACAGAATTAGCAAAGAAAACATTAGAATTTTATGGTAAACAAGCATTTACAGTTCAAATTACAGCAACATATTCTAAACCAATAAATGATTATAATATTCCAAAAGATTGTTGGATTTTATGGGATTTAGAAGATATAAAACTTTGTAAAAATATTACAAATGAAGGTAGCATCATTAGATTAGTAGAAAAACACGGTGATTGTATTCAAAATATCATTTCAAAATATTCCCAAGATAGTATAATTAGTGAATATTCGAAATATCCAGAATTGTGGTTATTAACAGATGAAATTAATCCAGATATTGTATCTGAAATAATAAATGATACACAAGATAATAATTATGGATGGTCACCTGATGCTTGTTTCCTACTTAAACAAGCTATAAAAAAAGACAAAGAAACACATAAATCTAAAATAGTAATAAAGGAAAAGTTTCAAAATGAAGGAGAAAATTTAAAATTATGGTATAGACTTTTTGGAAAAATAAATAAATTTGGAATTCCTGATAAAGATTATCCAGATGATATTGTATTTATGAAGAGGATTGAAAAAATATGTAAAGACCCAACAATAGATTCACGATTTATTGGAGAAGGAGATTTTCATAATGAGCCTATGATTATTATGGCATTTTTACCTCAAAATAATATTGATAAAATTTCAAAAGCAACAATAAAACTTTTGGAAAGAAATAATATTATACCAGACTATGAAATAATTAGTATAAATAGTAAAACAACTAATAATCCTAAACAATCTATTGAGGATGCACGTATCAAAGCAAGAAATAGTGAAAAGAAAGGAGTCTTGGTATTAAGTGGAAAACAATGTAGTCTTGGAGTATCAATTGATAATTGTGATATTGTATTATTACTAAATAATAGCATGGGATTTGATATGATTTATCAGATGATGTTTCGTTGCATGACAGAAGGGAAAAATAAAAAATGTGGTTTTGTAGTAGATTTAAATATCCATAGAGTAATTGAAACTTCTGTAATTAATTATGCTTCATTGATAAAACCAAATATTCATCCAAGAGACGCTACGAAATTCATTCTACAAGAAAGACTTATCAATTTAAATGGTGATCATTGGATGCCTTCTTTCGGAAATGATGTTTCTAAAATTACTGCTTTATGTGAAAATGTATATGAATTATATTCGTCTAATACTGAAAATGCAGTTAATTATTTCCTAAATCGTCTTCGTTTTAAAGAGATATTACTTACAAAAGAAGAGCAAAAAATATTTAATGCTATGTTTAGTAATACAACACCTACAAAAGAACAAAAAGAATTAATAGATAAACTTTTGGAGGAAGATGAGGAAGAAGAAAAAATTAAAAAGGGCATTGAAAAAACAAAAGTTGATAATGAAGACATTAATACATCATCAGGAACAAGCAATGAAGATGAAAAAGAAGAAAAACAAATAAACTATATGGATATTCTAAAACATATCATTCCTCTTATATGTTTATTAACAATTCATAATAAAGAAACATCGTTTGTGAAAATGTTTGAATTAATTGAAAAGAATAAATATGTGTATAATATACTAATTGACCAAACTAAAAGTTGGTGGGGTAAATCCATAGATTCAAAAATAATAAAAAAGTTTATCAATGTGTATATAAAATATATGAAAGATGATAAAGAAACTAATCAGATTATTAGAACTGTCAAAGAACTATTTACAAAAAATATTAAAAATAGTAGAGAACTATCTAATTTGATTGACAAGTATTTAATACCACAAGAACTTGAAAAGAAAAGAAATGCTGAAGTTTCTACACCATTTAAGTTAAGACAAGAAATGTTGGATAAAATACCTGTTGAATTCTGAACGTCTATAAAGAAAGTGTTTGAACCTTGTGCTGGAAAAGGTGGATTTATTGTAGATATAATTAATAGATTTATGAATGGTCTTAAAGAAGCTATTCCAGATGAAAAAGAAAGATATAAAACAATTGTAGAAGAGTGTTTGTATTTTAGTGATATTAATCCTACAAACATATTTATCTGTAAATTATTAATAGACCCTTATAATGAGTATAAATTGAATTACAATGAAGGAAATACATTAGAATTAAATATTAAAGAAAAATGGATTATTGAATGGTTTGATGCTATTATTGGTAATCCACCTTATCAACCTCCATCTAATAATAAAAAAGGAGGGAAATCAATATGGGATGAGTTTGTTAAATATTCTCTAAAAAATTTAAAAGAAAAGGGTTTATTATTATATGTTCATCCAGCATTATGGAGAAAACCAGAAAATAAGATGAGAGATATAATGTTTAATAAACAAATACATTATCTATCAATTCATAATGATAGCGAAGGATTAAAAAATTTTGGTGCTACTACACGATATGATTATTATCTTATGGAAAATATAAAGCCATATAAAAAATCATCAGTATATTTTGAGGATAAAAAAACATATTGAATAAATATTAATAATGATTTACCATTCATTCCTAATTTTGGGTGGTCTGTATTTTCAAAAATTATTGATAAATTAGACGATAATGGTATTAACTTAATTGGAGATTCTGATTGTCATACTATGAGAAATTATGTATCAAAAACTCAATCAGAAGAATATACTTATAAATTATTAAATAGTATATCAAATACAAAAGGAAAAACATATTGTTATTCATCAAGACCTCATAAATGTCAAACAAATAAAAAGGTTATATTTTCAAATGGAAGACATATAGTTCCATTCTATGATAATGGTAAATTAGGAGTTACACAAGGAGGGTTGTATATACTAGTAAATACTGACGAGAATGGAAACAAAATGGTAAAATACCTTAATACAAATATTATTAAATTAGTTGTTAAAGCAACAAAATGGAGTAATTTTGAAACTACAAAACAAATATTCAATTATATACCTAATATAATTAATGAAATTGAAAATATTAATGATAAAAATATTTATGAATATTTTGAGATTACAAAAGAAGAAATCAAAATGATTGAAAGTTTAATCTAAATATATATAGCATAATTAAAAATAAAAACTAATAATTATTAATACTATTTATTAGTTTTTATTTCTAATTATACTGCTCCATATCAACATTATACAAATGCCATAGAGGGATATTTTAATGTATTGAAATCACGATTACAAAAGAAAAAAGGATTAACATATGATGAATTAGTTAATAATGTAAAAGATGTATTAGATGAAATACCAATACATCTTTATAAAAATCTAATAAAAGGAGCATATGATAGAAGTGAAAAATATGTAAAACGACCATCAACCAGAAAACGTAAACCTAAAAAATATTTGGATTAAATCAACGTTTAAAATGTTCAAAGGTGTAAAAAGGCTTATAGTTCAGTAGGTAGAACGTACCGCTCATAACGGTTTTGTCGTAGGTTCAAATCCTGCTAAGCCTAAAATTAAATATAAAACAATGTTACAAAAAATAAAAAAATTTAAAGTTGAAAAAATAAATCATTATTTAAATCATCAATCTATTCTAATATTTCAGCTAGGTAATACTAGCTTAAAATCTTGATTAAAAATAAAAAAATTATTTTCAACGTATGGATTAGAGCCATTAAAAATAAAAAATACAATATTTAACAAATTTTTTGCAAATAAAAATAATATAGGTAATTTTTCTCAAAGTTCAGTTATAATAGTTAAAAATAAGACTTCTAATATATATAAAAATTTGATAAATAAAGTAAATAAAAAACAAACAAATTTAATTTTACTTGGTGTAAAAGAAAAAAATTATTATTATTTATCAAATAAAGTAAATAAAATTTTTACAACATTAAAAACAAATACTGTTGAAGAAAACTTAAATTTAAATTTGATAAATTTAAATAAAAAATTTTACATATATTTAAAGATTAAAAGTACTAAAAAGACGAAATAGTTCAGTAGGTAGAACGTCGGGATCATAATCCGAATGTCGTGGGTTCAAATCCCGCTTTCGTTAATTATAAGAAAAGATGGCTGAGCGGTTTAAAGCACTGGTTTGCTAAATCAACGTATATTAAAAAATATACCATGGGTTCGAATCCCATTCTTTTCAAATAAAAAAATCTTAATAAATAAAATGAAATATATTAAAAATTTAGGAATTTTTAACAACCAAAAATTAAAATCAGAAACTCTAGGGAAAAAAACTTCCGGGGGACGTAATAATCATGGTCGAATTACTGCTTTTAGAAAAGGTGGAGGGCATAAGCAATCATACAGAAAAATTGATTTTCAACGATCTAATGTAAACGGAATAGTAACTTCGATCGAATATGACCCAAATAGAACAACTAATATTGCGTCTATATTTAACCAAGAAACTAAAAAATTTAAGTATATATTAGCTCCAAAGGGATTAAATTTCGGAGACATCGTAAAATCCGGGTTAAATGCTGAAATAAATTTAGGACATTCATTACTTCTAAACGAGATCCCTTTGGGAAGCTTTATACATAATATTAGCTTAGCCCCAGAAGGAATTGGTAAATTGATACGATCAGCAGGAACCTATGCTCAGTTAATCCATAAAAACAAGTATCATGCAACAGTAAAATTAAAATCGGGAGAACACCGTTTAATACCACTTAATTGTCACGCAACATTAGGTATTTTGTCAAATGAGAATAACAATAATATTCTGATAAAAAAAGCGGGAAGATCTAGATGATTAAATATTAAACCCACTGTCAGAGGTGTTGCTATGAATCCAGTAGACCACCCGCATGGTGGAGGTGAAGGAAAAACATCTGGAGGAAGATCTTCAGTGACTCCTTGAGGTAAACCTACTAAAGGTAAACCTACAAGCCGATCTAGTAAGAAACTAGTAACTATTTCTAGGAAAAACAAATAAAAAATAATATGAGTAGATCAAAATGAAAAGGACCATTTGTAGAAAAATCTATTTTACAAAAAAAATTAATAACATGATCTAGAAAATCTACTATTTTACCATTTTTATTAGGACATAATATTACGGTATATAATGGTCATAAATTTGTAAAAATAAAAGTTACAGAAAATATGATAGGACACAAACTAGGAGAATTCGTACCTACAAGAGTGAAATTTTTTTATAAACAAACAAAAAATAAATAATAATGGGTCAAAAAAGCAATCCTTTAATAACAAGAATTAATTCTAAGACTAAGATAACAAAATCTGTTTTTTATGGCAAAAATTTAGAAGAATCTTCTTATTATTTGTATCAAGATTTAGAGATTAGGAAATATTTAAACAGTATTTTAGAAAATAATGGAATTTTATTGTCAGATTGTAGAATTCAAAGATCTAATAATGATTTAAATATATCAATAGATTTTTATCCAACAACAGCAATAGTATCCAAATGGAAATCTTTGATAAATACAATAAAACACAGTATTAAAGAATCAGAATTAAAAAATAATAATTTTAACGTTAATTATTTAATTCAAAAAAAAAAATCTAATTTAGAATTATTTTATACTGTAAAATCGATCATTTTACAAAAAAAATTGAAAAGAAAAAAAAGTTTGAAAAAAGATATTAAAACCCCTGATTTATTTTTTAAATTAAAAAATAAATTAGGTAGTAAATTAGATAATAAAAATTTTATAACTGTTAATAAACTAAATAATTTTTTATTACAAAAAAAAATAATAAAAACTTTATTTAAATTTACAAATTTATCAAAAGTTAATTTAAATTTTAATAATTTACAAAATAATCAATTATTAAAACAAGATTATAAAGAATTAAACATATACAATAAAAAAATTTTTTATAAAGAAACTATTAATATCATAAATTTAATATATAATAAACGCGGATCAGCCCAATTATTAGCTAAATATATAATATTACAATTTCAGACATTAAAAAAACATAATTTATTTTTAATTTTTTTAAAAAGAGTTTTACAATACTATTATAAATTAGATAATACTCAAATTAAAGGTATAAAAATAATAATAAATGGTAGATTCAATGGAGCTCCAAGATCAAGAGGTAAAATAATACAGTACGGTAAATTACCTTTACAAACGATTACTCAAAAAATAGACTATTATTATGACCAATCACACAGTATTTATGGTGTTTTTGGTGTAAAAGTCTGAATTTGCAAAAAATAAAATGTTATTACAACCAAAAAAAACAAAATTTAAAAAATATAAAAAAGGAACTCTGCCTAAATTAGAATATAGATCTAACCAATTAAAATTTGGGATCTTTGGTTTAAAAGCTATGAATTCAGGTTCTATATCAGCTAAACAAATTGAATCAGCTAGACAAGCAATTACTAGAAAAATAAAACGAGAAGGGCGTGTTTGAGTAAGAATTTTTCCAAATTTACCAATTACGGCAAAGCCTATTGAAGTAAGAATGGGTAAAGGTAAAGGATCCGTTAGCCATTGAGTTAAAAAAGTTGCAGGTGGGGCTATCTTATTTGAAATAGATGGAGTTTCTGAAAAATTGGCAAGAACTGCTCTGAGAACAGGTGGAGCTAAACTACCTGTTAAAACCAAAATAATAATATAATAATGAAAACTTTTAAATATTATATAAAAAATAAAGCTACGGAATTAAAAGTACCTTATCTTGAAAAATATAAATTAAAAAGCACTCCGCAAAATAAAAAAATAAATCACTTAGAATTAGACTTTGGACACTTTGAAACATTTAAAGTACATAAAGACGAAATTAAAAGTTATTGTAATTACAATAGAATTTTTGATGCATATTCATTAAAAAACAATATAACTGATTTGTATTTGTTTTTTAAAGAATTTTCTTTAAAAAGCCACCCTGTTTTAAAAGATACTGAATATAAAATAAAACAAAAACCTTTTAAGCAAATAATAAAATCTGTAAAAGTGATACATAAATCATTACTACAAAAGAAATTATTAAAAGGGAAAATTATAAAAGAAATAAAAGGCGGATTTATAGTATCGATAGCTGGATTTAAAGCTTTTTTACCTAACAGCCAGCATTGTATTCAAAAAGACACTAATAACTTAAATTCTAAATTATTTTTTAAACCTATATTAGTTAAAGTATTATCAGTTAAAATAGTAAAATCAACTTTCAATACTTCAAACACATTTAATTACTTTTTAAACATAATAATTTCTTCTAAAAAACCTATGAAAAATTTAAAACGAAAAAGTAAAAAAATGAATATGAAAAAAATAAAAATATCTTCAAAACTTTTATCAATTAAACAATTTAAGTTTCCTAACTAGGATGATATCCTATTAAGAAATAAAATAATAATTTTTTTATAAATATTTCTCAATTATATTAAACTTTAATAAAATTTATCATGTTATTACAAGCAGCTAAATTTATTGGAGCAGGGTTAGCAACCATCGGGTTAGCTGGAGCTGGAGTTGGTATCGGTACCGTATTTGGTGCTTTAGTATTAGGTACTTCAAGAAACCCTTCTTTAAAAGATGAATTATTTAGATTAGCTATTTTAGGTTTTGCTTTAACTGAAGCAATTGCATTATTTGCATTAATGATGGCGTTTTTAATTCTTTTCGCATTATAATTTTAAAATAGTAACTTAACTTAAACAGAATATGTCGTTCAAAAACAAAATAAAACATTTACTATGAATATAAGTTTTAGTCAAATAATAATAATATTATTACTGCTATTATTATTTTTTTCTGATATATCAAAAATAATAAATATAGTTTTAGATAACATTACCCGATTAAAAACATCTATTAAAAAAAGCCTTAATAATAAGAAATAATATTGATAATGTTACAATATATATCTGAATTTAAAAATAGAATTTTATACTTTTTTTTATCTTTAATTTTTTCAATTATTATTTGTTATATATATAAAGAATCTATACTGCTTTGATTATCCTTGCCAATAATTCAACTAAATAGTACTAAATATTTTTATTTTATTTATACAAATTTGACAGATATTTTTTGAATTTATTTACACGTAATAATTTTTATAACTTCTATTATAATAATACCTTTCGCATTATTACAGATATGGTTTTTTTTCAAACATGGTTTATATAAAAAAGAGAAGAGGCACATAAAAAAACTGTCATTAATAACAATAATAACTTTATTTTTACTTGCATATATAACGTATTATTATGTAATACAATACAGTTGAAGGTTTTTTTATGAAATGAGTGCAAACCAAAATATAGGATTATTAAACGTACATTTGGAAGCAAAATTAAATGAATACATAAACTTTATATTTAAATTATATTTTAATAGTTTTTTATTTGCGCAAACCTGAATATCTTTTTTTTATTTTTTGATAATTTTAAAAAAAAAAGATTTACAAATACTATGTTACGCGAGAAAATATGTTTACGTAATAATAGTGATTTTTTCATCGCTAATAACCCCACCAGATATTTTTAGCCAAATAATAATTTCTCTTCCTTTTATTATGTTATATGAATTTTTCTTATTAATATTTCTGATAACTAATAAATAAATAAAAATAACTTTTTAAAATAACAAATGTTAAAAAAAAAAAAAAAAATTTTAAAAAAAAATAATTGAAAACGAAAAAATCTTAACGAAAAAATTTTCGTTAATGGAATAATACATGCTAAATTTTCACTAAACAACACCTTTTTTACATTAACTGATTTATCCGGAAACACAAAAGCGTGAAGTTCTTGCGGAAGTATGGGATTCAAAGGAGGGAAAAGATCTAGTCGATTTTCTGGGCAAATTGCTGCAGAAAATATAGGAAATAAAGCTGTTAATTTAGGTTATAGTAAAGTAATATTACATTTAAACGGTGTTGGTAAAGGTAGAAATGTCTGTACCACTGGTTTAAAAAAATCCGGAATCGAAATACAAATAATAAAAGATTTTACATCAATACCTCATAATGGTTGTAGACCTCCTAAAATTAGAAGAATTTAAAATTTAATAGGAGAGATGACTGAGCGGTTTAAAGTGGTAGATTGTAAATCTATTAGTTGTTATACTATCGTAGGTTCAAATCCTACTCTCTTCAAAAAATATTATAATTAAAAAAATATTAACAATAAATCACAGAAAGAAACTCTTTCTTTGTATATTAAATTTTTTAAAAAAACTATGAAAATTAGCATTATCAAAAATAATCAAAAACACCCTTTTCATTTAGTAGACCCAAGCCCATGACCTATAGTTGCAGCTATAGGAGCTTTTTCTATAACTACAGGTTTAGTAATGTTTATGCATAATTATATTGGAGGACTTGCTTTATTCGAAACAGGTATAGTAATTACATTATATGTAATGTATACTTGATGAAGAGATATTATTAGAGAAGGAACTTTAGAAGGTCAACATACTTATGATGTACAAGTAGGTCTTAGAATGGGTATGATATTATTTATTGTATCAGAAATTATGTTTTTTTTTGCATTCTTTTGAGCATTTTTCCACTCAAGTTTATCCCCTACTTTTGATATAGGAGCGGTTTGACCTCCTGAGAAAGTTCCAGTATTAAGTGCTTGAGAAATTCCTTTATTAAACACTGTAATATTATTAAGTTCAGGAGCAAGTGTTACTTGAGCACACCATGCAATAGTAGCTGGCGCTAGAAAAGAAGCGTTAAAAGGATTATATATAACTATAATATTAGCAATATTTTTTACAGCATTACAAGCATTTGAATATTTAAGTGCTCCTTTCACAATGTCTGACAGTGTTTATGGTTCTTGTTTTTATATGGCGACAGGATTCCATGGATTTCACGTATTTATAGGTACTTGTTGTTTAACAGTATGTATGTTAAGATTAATGTGACATCATTTCACTAGAGAGCATCATTTTGGTTTTGAAGCCGCTGCTTGATATTGACATTTTGTTGATGTTGTTTGACTATTTTTATTTGTGACTATTTATTGATGAGGGGGTAATTAATAATCATTTATTATCAAAGAAATAACGTAATACAAAATAAACATACAATATGAATTTAAATTTTTGAAATTTTATAGCAGAATTACCCGTGAGTGATTTATCTAATTTACCGAAAATATCAGCAAATATCCCTGATATTTTTTTTTTGACTTTTTCAAGCATAATTATTCTAGCAGCAATAATGGTGATTACAGTTCAAAATCCAGTACATTCAGTACTATTTTTAATACTATCATTCATAGCAAGTTCAGGTCTTCTATTTTATTTAGAAGTTGAATTTATCCCATTTATATTTATAGTAGTATATGTGGGAGCAATCGCTGTTCTTTTTTTATTTGTAGTAATGATGCTTGATATCAAAATAACGACAGTAAATAAAGATTTCCTTAAATATTTCCCTGTTGGTAGTTTAATTGGGTTATTTTTTTTTTTAGAAATATGAGAAACTTTATCCAAAGATGTACCAACATGCCCTGCAAATTACGAAGAAACATATACTTTAATTAATTGAATCAATAATATAGATACTGTAACCAATATGGAATCTATCGGACAAATATTGTATACAGGATTTTTTTCATATTTTTTGATAGTAGGTTTAATATTATTAGTATCTATGTTTGGAGCAATATCTTTAACATTAACTTTTAATAAAAAAGCTAAAATTCAATCAATATATAGACAAATATCTAGAAACTTTAACAATGCTGTCTTTTTAACTAAAAATTAATAGTTATGAATTAATTTTTTAAATCCTGTAACTCAGTTGGTTAGAGTGTGGACTTGATAAGTCTAAAGTCAGTAGTTCAAATCTACTCAGGATTAATATATTCTTTTTTATATTAAGAATTTTTTGATAGGTATCTAAATTTCAAGCTTTTTGAATTCCGCGTCAGAAACCCCCTATAGAGAAGAAGACCAAAAATCCGGGATTTTCCCCAAAAAGTAGTCTGGATTTAACAGAAAGTGATTAAATTAATTAGATTTTTGTATTTATCAAACAAATGTCATTAGACTTTTTTTACTGAAAAATTTTAAGGAACTTTCAGGAAGGGAATTTGGCTCAGCAAGGGTACCCCCTTGCTGAGCTGAAAAAAGGCCTTTTTTCAGGAAGGGAATTTGACCCTAAAAAAACGAAAAAACGTTTTTTTGAGGATTCTTGAGAATTTAGCTATTTTTAGTCCAATTTTAGCCAATTTTTGAGTTTTTGATGGGTATCTAAATTTCAAGCTTTTTGAATTCCGCGTCAGAAACCCCCTATAGAGAAGAAGACCAAAAATCCGTGATTTTCCCTAAAAAGTAGTCCAGATTTAACAAAAAGTGATTAAATTAATTAGATTTTTGTGTCAATCAAACAGATGTCGTTAGACTTTTTTTACTGAAAAATTTTAAGGAACTTTCAGGAAGGGAATTGGGCTCAACAAGGGTCCCCCCTTGCTGAGCTAAAAAAAGGCCTTTTTTCAGGAAGGGAATTTGACCCTAAAAAAACGAAAAAACGTTTTTTTGAGCATTCTTGAGAATTTAGCTATTTTTAGTCCAATTTTAGCCAATTTTTGAGTTTTTGATGGGTATCTAAATTTTGAACTTTTTGAATTCCGCGTCAGAAACCCTCTATAGAGAAGAAGACCAAAAATCTATAATTTTTAATAAGAAATGATTAAATTAATTAAATTTTAAGGTCAAAAAATGCATTATTAAATATATGTATAGAAATGTAGTCGCGGTCTGCAAAAGATGTAGTCGCCCACTTTCTATATATACATGACGTTTATCTTATCTGTATATTTCTTATACAATACTATTATAATACTATTATATAATATAGTTTGTGTAAATTAATAATAATATAATATAATAATATTATATTATTATTATATATTGTATATATATTATTATATATTATTATAAACAATAATATATAATAATATATATACCTCTACAAATATAATTGTAGTTGTTACAATACCTATTTTTTTGTGAATTCTTAGGAATTTGGCTATTTTTCGTCCAATTTTAGCCAATTTTTGAGTTTTTGATGAGTTTGATTATTACTTTAGGTTAATTAACTTCTGTTAACCTTTGTTACCGAGTGACCGGCAGGGTTTAAAGTCCCTACTATGCTATGGTTAGGAATCTACGAAAATTTCTAAACTTAACTATATAGTATATATTATATATAGAGCAGCCAACTCCTATTAGGAGAAGACAGTCTACGAGGCGTTATTATCAGAATTATACAAATGACAATGAAATTTAGGATTTTTCGAAATATGAAAATATTGACGAAGTATGGACAAAAGATTCCTCTTTGAAAGAGTGATTCGCAAAACATATCTGGCAATGAGTAGGTTAACGAACCTATGTTGCAAGCCGTTGGCTTGTAACATAGGTAAAGGAACCTATGGTTACAAGCCGATGGCGAGGGATTTAAGTCCCGACTATGATATTTTTAGGAATTTACGTAGATATTCCTAAACTAAAATATGTAAAGAGAGCCACATCTCCAGTTAGGAGAATAAATCGGTTGAGGTGTCTAAGGGTCAGAACTAGACACGTATTACAGTGAAATTCGGGATTTTTCAAAATATGAAAATATAAAACTCCCGCGCCGCGTACAAAAGAATTATCTCTTAAAGATTGATTCGCAAGATATATCTGACTATGATTGGGTTAACGAACCTCTTTTATAAGTTGATGCAGGGTTTAAATTTCCTATTATGTTATGGTTAGAAATTTACGTAGATATTCCTAAACTTAAATATCTAAAGCAGCCATTTACGGTGAGGATAATAGTCGATGAGATGTCTAAGGTTAGAATTAGACAGATCCAGAAGCATGCACAAGAGTCATCTCTGAAAGATTGATTCGCAAGCTATATCTGACTATGATTGGGTTAACGAACCTCTTTTATAAGTTGATGCAGGGTTTAAATTTCCTACTATGTTATGGTTATAAATTTACGTAGATATTCCTAACCTTAAATATCTAAAGCAGCTATCTACAGTGAGGATAATAGTCGATGAGATGTCTAAGGTTAGAATTAGACAGATCCGGAAGCATGCATAAGAGTCATTTCTGAAAGATTGATTCGCAAGCTATCTCTGACTATGACTCGGTTAACGAACCTCTTTTATAAGTCGATGGCAGGGTTTAAATTTTCTACTATGCTATGGTTAGAAATTTACGTAGATACTCCTAACCTTAAATATCTAAAGCAGCCATCTACAGTGAGGATAATAGTCGATGAGATGTCTAAGGTTAGAATTAGACAGATCTAGAAGCATGCACAAGAGTCATCTCTGAAAGATTGATTCGCAAGCTATATCTGATTATGATTCGGTTAACGAACCTCTTTTATAAGTCGATGGCAGGGTTTAAATTCTCTACTATGCTATGGTTAGAGATTTACGTAGATATTCCTAACCTTAAATATCTAAAGCAGCCATCTATAGTGAGGATAATAGTCGATGAGATGTCTAAGGTTAGAATTAGACAGATCCGGAAAGCATGCACATGAGTCATCTTTGAAAGATTGATTCGCAAGCTATATCTGACTATGACTCGGTTAACGAACCTCTTTTACACTCAATGGCAGGGTTTAAATTTTCTATCATGGTATGGTTAGAAATTTACGTAGATATTCTTAAATTTAAATATCTAAAGCAGCCATCTGCAGTGAGGATAATAGTCGATAAGATGTCTAAGGTTAGAATTAGACAGATCCGGAAGCATGCACATGAGTCATCTTTGAAAGATTGATTCGCAAGCTATATCTGACTATGATTGGGTTAACGAACCTCTTTTATAAGTCGATGGCAGGGTTTAAATTTCCTACTATGCTAAGGTTAGAAATTTACGTAGATATTCCTAAACTTAAATATCTAAAGCAGCCATCTACAGTGAGGATAATAGTCGATGAGATGTCTAAGGTTTAAATTAGACAGATTCGGAAGCATGCACAAGAGTCATTTCTGAAAGATTGATTCGTAAGCTATATCTGACTATGACTCGGTTAACGAACCTCTTTTACAGTCGATGGCAGGGTTTAAATTTCCTATTATGCAATAGTTAAAAATTTACGTAGATATTCCTAAACTTAAATATCTAAAGTAGCCATCTGCGGTGAGGATAATAGCCGATGATATATATAACAATAACTAATAATAATAACATATATATATAATTGAATATTTAAAAATCTCGTTGTCACATTTACGACACTCATTTTTTTCTGCTTTTGCAGATATGAATTAATGGTAAATTATTTGCCTTCCAAGCAAACTATAGGAGTTCGAATCTCCTTATCTGCATTTTATTGCAATAACTTATAATATTTATATTCATTATTAAATTACTTACTATGGTTTATATTTTTGGAACGAAAATGTCTAATAAATTAAAAATTCAAAATGCTTTAACTAAAATTTTTGGTTTAGGTATAAATCAATCTAAATACTTATTAAATAAATTAGGAATAACTGAAAACGTTTATGTTTTTGAGTTGACTAAAAATCAAAAATTAAGATTGGTTCAATTATTAGAAGTCTCACCTCTTATTTTAAAATTAGATCTAAAGCGTAATCAAATTAACTCTTTAAATAGATTAATAAAAATTAAATCTTATAGAGGATTAAGGTTATTGCAGAATTTACCTTTAAGGGGTCAACGTACTCATACTAATAGAAAAACTGCAAAAAAACATTTAAATGTTTTTTCAAGGAAAAAAAACATTTAGTTATAAAATTACCAATACATAAAATAATGTCTCGTATTAGATTAAATCAAAATTATTTACTTTCTATAGTTAATAGTCATGTAGTTGACTACCCTTCTCCAATAAATCTAACATATGCATGGAGTTTTGGTTCTACCGCAGGAATTTGTTTAGTCATTCAAATTTTAACAGGTATTTTTTTAGCAATGCATTATACTCCGCACGTTGAGTTAGCTTTTAGTAGTGTCGAGCATATAATGAGGGATGTTAACAACGGTTGATTAATTAGATATACTCACGCTAATGGAGCCTCTTTATTTTTTATAGTTGTTTATTCTCATATTTTTAGAGGACTTTACTACGGTTCTTATATGTACCCAAGAGAACATTTGTGATGTTCTGGTGTTCTTATATTTATTTTAATGATGGGTACCGCTTTTATGGGTTATGTTTTGCCTTGAGGACAAATGAGTTTTTGAGGAGCCACCGTTATTACTAATTTAGCTTCAGCAATACCTTTAATTGGTGCTTCTATAGTTGAATGACTTTGAGGAGGGTTTTCTATTGGGAACGCTACTTTAAATAGGTTTTTCAGCTTACATTTTTTATTACCATTTCTAATTGCAGGTCTAACTTTAGTACATTTAGCTTTATTACACGAACACGGTTCTAATAATCCTTTAGGTGTTGAAAGTTCAGTTGATAAAATATCTTTTTATCCATATTATTATGTTAAAGATCTTTTAGCTTTTTTTGGGTTATTAACTTTTTTAACTTTTTTGGTTTTCTATTTCCCAAATAGTTTAGGTCATCCTGATAATTATATTCCAGCAGATCCTATGTCAACCCCGGCGCATATCGTTCCTGAATGATATTTTTTACCTTTTTACGCTATATTACGATCAATTCCTGACAAATTGGGTGGTGTCGCTGCAATGGGTGGTGCTTTAGTTATTCTATTAACAATTCCTTTTACTAATACCTCTGAAATTAGAAGTAGTCAATTTAGGCCTTTATTTAAATTTTTTTTTTGATTACTTGTCGTAGATTTTCTTATATTAGGTTGATTAGGTCAAAAACCTGTTGAACGCCCTTATATTTTTTCAGGTCAAATAGCTACTGCCTTTTACTTTTTATTTTTTTTGATATTATTACCTTTTTCAGGTATATTAGAATCTTATTTAATGAAAATGAAAGTCATAAATAAATAAAAAATCTTTTTTGATTTTTTATTAGTATATAAATTTTCAAAAAATTCAATGAGTAACAACTTTTCAGTTTACAATTGAATGTCTAGATGATTGTTTTCTACAAATCATAAAGATATTGGTACATTATACTTAATTTTTGGAGCTTTTTCAGGTGTAGCAGGAACTACATTATCTGTTTTAATCAGAATGGAGCTTGCTCAACCTGGAAGCCAGATTTTGGCTGGTAATAGCCAGTTATACAACGTTATCGTCACAGGGCATGCGTTCGTGATGATTTTTTTTATGGTTATGCCAACATTAATTGGTGGTTTCGGTAACTGATTCGTTCCTCTTATGATAGGGGCTGTCGACATGGCTTTCCCTAGAATGAATAACATCAGTTTTTGATTATTACCTCCATCTTTAATTTTACTACTATGTTCTACTTTAGTAGAATCTGGTGCAGGTACTGGTTGAACCGTTTACCCTCCTCTATCGAGTGTGCAAGCACACTCAGGTCCTTCAGTTGATTTAGCTATTTTTAGTTTACATTTGTCTGGAGCATCTTCTATTTTGGGAGCTATTAATTTTATTACTACTATTTTTAACATGAGAGCACCCGGATTACATATGAATAGGTTACCTTTATTTGTTTGGGCAATATTAATTACTGCCTTTTTATTACTTTTATCGTTACCTGTACTTGCCGGCGCGATCACAATGCTATTAACAGATAGAAATTTTAATACTACATTTTTTGACCCAGCTGGAGGAGGAGATCCAGTACTCTACCAACATTTATTCTGATTCTTCGGGCACGGGCGGGTTAACGCTCTAAATTCCTTCGCTAACAGTATACCACTGTGCGAATATCTAAGCAAATGAGAGTCGTATCTATTGTAAACTTTATACATAAGATAGTATTATTGGGAGTTGAATATACATGAACGGTATATAGAATTCCATATTATCTATATTTTAGGTTAGACCCACTTAATAGGAGAGAGAAAGAGGGGTTGTCTGTGCCGGCAACTCTGTGGTATTCAGAATCTCGCAAATGAAAAGCATGACAAGTGGCGGACCACGCAAGAACCAATAATATTTCACAAGACGACAGATTTAGAGAAAGTGACCCCTTAAACTTTGTAAGAACTTGGGGTGGTTCCCGATACCTTTCTCGTTGTAGAACGAGACATATATTACGTAACCGGGATATTTTCGGATTATTCTCTAGCGTATGTGTGACGGGTTTAAGTGAGATGGTAACGAACCGTGAAAACGGGTACATTGTCACAAGAAAATACTGCACGAATAGAAGTTATAGTCAAGGAAACCGAAAGTTCCTCGATCAAAATCCTACGATCATGGACACACTTTTGGCGGAGATTAATAGTGAGACTAAACGTCTTACTCCCCTTCTACGGAAATGCATGGACAATAATAACTGACCAATGATTCTTCATAGTAAAGCCCTTATTGAGCTTAAAACGAAGAAACAAATGTGATTATGTCTAGCAGCAGGTAAATATGGAGTACGTTCAATTCAAGTTGAAACACAGTTCAGTGAATGACTATGCAGCCTGGACATGCGGGTCTCAGCTGTGGAAACAGTATATCGAAGCCGGGGGAATCGATTCCCTGGAACAGATGAAATTTTCCTCACTGCAGAAAACCTGCTTAGCCATGTAAATGCGCTGAGTTTCAACCAATTATTCAAATATAAGGCTTCTCCAATAAGAAGGGTATTTATACCTAAACCGGGAAAAGCTGAACTAAGGCCTCTTGGCATACCGACGATTAGTGATAGGTGTATGCAAACTTTGTTTGTACAACTACTTGATCCGATCATCGAGGCTATGTCAGATGATTTTAGTTATGGTTTCCGTAAAGGAAGAAACGCTCATCAAGCGATAGGTGATCTCTCAAATCACCTACGGACTAAACCACAGCTAAAAAGGCCTAAATCGGGCCGTAGACGATACTTTAGTCACTCCAAGTATGTTTACAGTCTTGACATCAAAGGCTTCTTTAACAATGTATCTCATGATTGACTTGTTGAGAATGTTCCTATTCCTCTACGCTTTAGAGAGATTTGAAGTCAATGACTTACAAGTGAAGTTTACTATCAAGGTAATCTTTCACAAGTTCTTTCAGGCTTCCCGCAAGGAAGCGTGATTGGCCCAATTCTTGCAAATTTTACTCTTAACGGTTTTGACGACTTATGTCAACCGACGCAGAAAACTGCATTTGATGGTGAGAAATCAAAATTCTTGCAGGAGCACTATGGTGAGTACTATAAAGAAGGACAGAGTATAGTTCGGAAGACGTTGGTACAACGGGCCTTCAGGTATGCAGACGACATTGTCGTTGTCTCTAATGATATGCCGCAGTTGTCTTTGCTGAAGACACGTATTGACTCCTTCCTCAAGACTCGTGGACTGGAAATCAATACGGCAAAAAGTTTCCTGATAAAATGGGAGCATAATCAGAAGTTCGATTTTCTTGGTTTCACTTTCCACTATATCTTGAATTCAGTCAAATCAAAAATTACGGAACAACGAACTGCCAGTGGAGAACTCATCTTAAGAGGTGGACTATACGTTTACCCTTCGGACTTAAGTGTGTCTCTGTTTAAACATAAGATCAAATCTGTTATCAGACAAAACCTGAACTCTTCACCCTTTATCATGGTTAAAGTACTTAACCCAATTATTCGTGGTTGAGGAAATTACTTTGGAATCGGAACTCTAAGAGTATTCAGTAGACTTGATCATTTCATTTACTACCGATTGTGACGATACTTACAGAGGAAATTCAGGAAGGTGTCAACAGGTCGTCTAATTGAAAGGTTTTTCCAAGGGATACCAACTCCCTCAGGTAGGCTATGACAATTTCACGGCATTCACGTTAACCAATCCGCCGCTGCAAAGCTTCGGAAAGGAGAAGTGAACTGGTTACTCTTATTATGTAAGCTGAACACGCCAGTGCCAGTGCACACGCTCAAAACTAGCAAGGAACTTCGTAGCACTTCCAAATATGTTGATAGCAGAAGTCATCTGAAATGATATGAACACACGATGATTAGTCGTTCCAAAACGGCTGATTCATCTAATAATTGAACAGAATTGTATAAACGACAGAAAGGACTATGCCCAATTTGTAACACATCTCTAGGATACTTACTAGAAGAAAACTTGGAGATCCACCACGTGGAATGTGTTGCTGAAGCGGCAAAATTCTATCCGGCTAATCGAAAGGTAAACCGGATTGATAACCTTATGCTAGTACATAAGACTTGTCATAAAGGACTTCCTCGTTAAGTATTTTATTTTTTTGAAGAGCCGATTGCAGCGAGAGTTGCTTGGTCGGTTCTGTGCGGGGCTATTGGGGCGACTCAATATTCTATCGCGATCCTGAAGTTTACATTTTGATATTACCTGGGTTTGGTATTGTTAGTCATATTGTTTCTAACTTTTCTAATAAACCTGTTTTTGGTAATATCGGTATGATTTATGCTATGTTATCTATAGGTATTTTAGGTTTTATAGTTTGAGCTCACCATATGTATACCGTCGGTCTTGATATCGACACTAGAGCATACTTTACTGCTGCAACAATGATCATTGCAGTTCCTACTGGTATAAAGATATTTAGCTGAATAGCTACCATGTGAGGAGGTTCTTTAGATTTAAGGACACCCATGCTATTTGCTATTGGTTTTATATTTTTATTTACTATCGGAGGATTAACTGGAATCATTCTTGCTAATAGCGGTTTAGATATTGCACTACATGATACTTATTACGTGATTGCTCACTTCCATTACGTTTTGTCAATGGGAGCTGTTTTCTCTATGTTAGGAGGGGTTTATTATTGATTTAGTAAAATAACTGGAGTTGAATACCCTGAAGTTTTAGGACAAATTCATTTCTGAGTATTTTTTACTGGAGTAAATTTAACTTTCTTCCCTATGCATTTTTTAGGTTTAGCTGGTATGCCGAGACGTATACCTGACTACCCTGACGCTTTTAGTGGATTTAATGCCATAGCTTCTTTTGGTTCATACTTATCTGCTCTATCAGGTATATTATTTTTTTACATAGTTTACGTGTCTTTAGTTCATGGTAAACCTATAAAATCTAATAAATTATGAACTTTATAAATTAAATTTATTTTCATTATTGTGTTATCTTAAACGATTATTACAGTTTTAATACGCGTCATTAGCCTATTTTTACTAAGGAATTCTATTAAGTTTATTTATGTCTTTATTATTTATTCCAACCGGCCGTACAGATATCTTATATTCAAAAATTATAATTCGGAAGGGGTCTAGCCTAACAAGTGAAGAGAAATTTCTGCTTTTAGGTCACTATGAAACCCCACAACTAAAAATATTAAAATCGAAAATAGACATTGGAGAAAAAGTCACGAATTTATCTATTATTATGTCTGATCCTCAGTTTTTACTTTCTTGTTGGGTTAAATTACGTTCCAATAAAGTGACATCATCAAAATCTTTAACAAATGACACTCTAGATGGTCTAACTGAAAAATGTTTTTATGAGGTATCTAATACTATTAGAAACGGATCATTTAAATTTTCACCTTCTAGTGTAACATATAAAAAAGCATGCGTTTTAACTATAGTTTCACCAAAAGATGAAATTGTTCAAGAAGCTATGCGTACGTTATTAGAGCTCGTATTCGAACCACAATTCTCAGAACGATCGCATGGGTGGGGATCAAATAAGAGCTGTTCTACTGCTTTGAAACAAATTCTATATAAATTTGGCAGCATGGTATGGTTAATTAAAGGAGATATAAAAGATACGTTTCCGACCATAAACCATAAAATACTAATAAGTTTAATTTCAAAAAAAGTAGACGATCAACCGTTCATAGATTTAATATATAAATATTTACAAAC
>ERZ651776.647-NODE-647-length-47240-cov-7.465026_pt1 | contig 47240 bp, 37 predicted proteins | sample MGYA00514761_ERZ651776 | MGnify/ENA metagenome assembly ERZ651776
GTATTTTTTGTGTCTTTTTTGGTCCAAATTTTGCGCTTCAAAAGGCGAGCGCTTTTCCCCCTTTTGGTGTCTTTTCCCGCGAGATTTCTCGTTTTTTTTTTTTTTTTTTTTTTTTTTGCTTCTCTGACTCAGAAGCGAAGGACAGAAATGAAAGCTTTTCGTTCTTTCAACGCGCTCTCGAGCAGGCGCGAGTTTCTCTTCTTTTCTGAGTTTCTCTTTTTTGAGCGCAGATCTGATGCGCGCGATTCTCTTTTACGAGGAGAGAAGCGGACGCGGACGCGTTCTCGTTCGCGAGAACCTTCCTTTGGAGAGCGATGAATTCGCTTTATAATAGACGCGAATTGGAAATGCGCAAAACGAACTCTCTCTCGTTTTTTTTCTGAATCCTTCGAAAAAAAGGAAAAAGGTGCCCGCTCGCTCGAAATCTCTGCACGCGCGCGCGCTCTCTCACGGCGAACGCGAAGAAGCGCGAGGGGGAAAAACGGTCGAAATCTATCGCGTACCTTTACTTGCACGCGTTCGTGTGCTTTTTATTCGCGCGAGTTCTTTTTTCTTTCTTCTTGCGTGTGTTTTGTTTGCGCGCGCTTGGTTTTGACGACATTCTTTCTTCTTTCCCGTTTCCAAAACGAAGATATTTTTCGATTTTCCTTCTGTTTTTAGGCGAAACTGCGCAAAAGGGGGAAATGGGAACGAAAAAGAAGGCACGAAGTGATGAAAGAAAGAGGTGTTTTTTTTTGTTTTTTGGCGGGAAAGATTTGTCTGTTGTTTTGCCCAAAAGCACACAGACATGAATCATCACGTTCTTTGTAAAGGTGGGGGGAGAGGCGTTCAACTCGCTTTCGCGGCTTTTTACTTCGTCCAACGACGATAACGTCTAAACTACGCGTACTATTATTACTACTACTGCTAAAAAAAGAGCTCACGACGACGCGATGTAAAAACAAGCATCCACCAAGGCAACGCACCTGAGCTGTTTTTAACTAACCCGTGGCGACGCCCCATAACATCGTCAACAGAAAGACTTGGAGCAAACCTCTGGCGAAGTGTTGCGGCGGCGTCAACACCATCATCTCTTCCGTGGCGTCCGGGGGTAACGGTCCCGGGGAGTTGTTCGTAAACATATACGTGTTCGCGGGGGTTACAGCTAACGTTAACGCGAATAACCCAAACGCGGAGACTTTCCCGAGGGAGGAGTTCGGATCGACGACGAGCGAGAGCGTGCCTAAACCGCCTACAATTTCGCACGCGCCGGTCCAATTGACGTGGAATCGCTTCGAACCCGGGAGTTTCCAGAGGCCTCCGAACGCGTTTTCGTGCGGTACCATGGCATCAAAACCTTCCGGTAACGCGAAGTGCGCAGCTCCGGCGAGCACGTACGTCAGGCCGAGCAAAGGCCACGTGCGCTTGGAAAACTGAAAAACAAAGTCCGGAACAAGCTCTTCCACGAAAGGGCCGACTTTCGCGCACGAGACGTACGTCAACAGACACAGACCGATCCATATCGAAACGACGACCAAAATTTGCGTCCGGTCGTCTTGTTGGGAGACCCACGCGCCTTTGTATCCAGGTTGCGCCCACGGCGATGAGAGGGAATTGTCTTCTTTGTCTTCTTCTTTTCGTGCTTTCTTGGAGTCGTCGTCGTCGTCGTTCGTTGCGCGGATGTGGAGTCGACGATGAGAAGCTTTTAATGGTGCGCTGAAAGGGTGCGTCCTCGTCGTCGTCAGACACGCTTTTGTCGTCGTCGTCGTCGTGGTACACTTCGCGCTCCGCGAGGAGGAGGAAGGAGAATCTTTACGACGGGTGAGCGTTACGGTTGGTGAGAAAGCGCGCATCGTCATCGTCATCATATCTTCTTGCTTTTGTGGGGAGAAAAAATGGTGGAAAGTGAGAACCGAAAACGCTTTACGTTCGCGACGAGTACCAACACCCCAACCACACTCTCTCTGACTGGAAAGAAGAAAGGGTGGTCACTTCCTGTTTTTCCCACCCTTCTTGTTTCGCAGTTTCTCTTTGACGACGCCACCAGAGTTTTTACCGCCGCCGTGAATGCTCTTCTTGGACCGCTCTTGGCCGCCGCCGCCGGCGTGATGTTTGCCTTGCGTTTGACGTAACCGCGCCGGGGTCATCATCTTTCGTTTTTTCTTCTTCTTTTGCACGTCGTCGTTTACGTCGTCGATATCGACGTTGTTGTTGTCATTGGTGGTGGTCGTAGTGGTACTTTTCTTGGTGGTTTTCTTGGTGGTTCCATCTTTACTGCGGTCCTCCTCGTCGTTTTCCGCGCTCTCGCCTAACTGCGCCGCGAGGTGCGTCAACACCGCTTTCACCGGGTTCTCTTTGAACGTCGGGTGCTTCAACACCATCTTCATCCGGTCGTTCTCCACTCGTGCGATCAGTTCCCGTTTTTTATTATTCGTATTGCTCCCTTTCTTCTTCCCTCCTCCTCCTAACAAAGCGCTCGACAACATCCTCGACATCTTCTTCGACCTTTCGCCGCCTTTCATCGACACAGCCGCCGTCGTCTCCAACAACGATGTGTTCAAATCCTTCGCGAAGTCCGCCAAGCCGAACAAAAGATTCTTCCGTTTCTTTTTCTTCGATTTCACGCTCGACTGTTTCGAGACGCTCGATTCGTGCGTCCGGCGTATCTCTGTTGTGCGTGTTTGCGCGTTTAAGAGAGAGAAAGAGAGAGAGAAAGAGGAACGGTTTACGAGGTGAGCACGTGGGAAAAGAAACGACCACAACGGAGTAAAAGAACGAACGCACTCTCTAAAAACCTCGCCTTCTTCGTCGCTTTCTTCATCGCGTGTTTCGCTATTCTCACGCCTTCAAACGACGACCTCGCATCAGTTTTGGACGACGGGTTTCGGGGGGTCATCATCGAACCGCTTTCAAGCCTTTCTTTGCGTAGTAGTAAATTGGAAACTTGTGAGGAATGCCTCGTTTGAAAAGGTGCACAAAACGCGCGCAGCAACGCGCGGTTGACGCATCACAACATCACGACAGAAAATCATGCTCCGAGCAATCGCGCGAGGCAGCGCGTCGTCCTTTTCGAAGAAACCAAGGCAAGGGCGCGCTTTGCAAGAAGAGTCGGACGTGCAGAAGTTGTTCTTATTGACGCAGTTTCGGGAACGGACGATGATGATGACGCGAGAGAGGAACGAGCGCGAAGGAGAGGAGGAGGACAGCAGGGCGAGAAGAGAAGCGGTCGCGAAGGAAGTTTTGGAGGCGTCGACCAAGTGTTCGTCGGCGGAGAGGAAAGCGCGAGTGTGGAGGAGCGTTCAGACGCAGCTGACGACGATTGGTTTGGATTTGATGGGGAGGACCGGGGATATCTCAGAGACGAATACCACGAATAAGAATACGGTAAAACCGTCCGACGGCGTCGAAAACGAAGAGGGGGTGTTTTTAAATGGACCAGCTTCGGTAGGGACGGTGGTGTCGTTGTATCCGGGGATAGTATACGCGAAAGAAGCTTTGAGGTTTCTCAAAGGCTTTCCGAACGTGGCGAAAGAGAACGCTTTTTTGGTCGCGCGGTACGACGATACCGTCGTGGACGCAAAGCCGTGGGAGGAAGAACGGAGGCGGAGTAGCAGCGAGAGGAGTTCGAGTGGAGTTGTTGAAGGTAGTAGCGATAGTGAGAGTAGCATTAATAGTTCGGGTAGTAGTAGTTGGCCCGGTTTTCCTCTTCGAGAAGACTTGGAAAAGGAAAAAATTGTCGGCGCTTTGAAGAAAGAGTGGGTGGAGAAGCTTCCGCCGTGGCTGGAGAAGCTCTCCAGACCAGAGTTACACGCGAAGATAAAAAGGGCGTGCCTGGACGTTTCAACGGACCTTTTAGTACAAGCGGGGAAGCATCCCATAGCCCTCGCGCACAAAGCAAACCATCCTCCTCAAGGTAAAACGCCGAATGTGATGATATGTATGCACGATTATGACGTGGAGGAAGGCGCAAAAGAAGCGTTACGGATGATGAATATGGACACAGAAGACTCTCAGAAACTGGAAAGAATGAAACACTTTGTACGCGCGGCAATACCGAACGTGTACTTAAGCAACGATATACGCGATTACGAAAGGTTTGACCCCGCAAAAAGTGCACGGAATGCAAGCTTCCTCAAGATGGTGTCATCGTTCGCCGCCGGTTCGGTATTCGAGGACCCGAACGAGAAAGCGAAAGATTTGAACGAAGCGCAAATGGTTGATATCGTCATGAAAGCCGCGCCAACAATTGCATTAGTCGCAACGAGGGACATCGAAGCGAACGAGGAATTGTTCTTAGATTACCGGTTATCCTCGCACGTCGAACGACCGGATTGGTACGTTCCAGTCGACGAAGAAGCCGAGAAAAGACGATGGAGTTGATTTGATTCGCAGATAATATTTGCGCAGATATACGTTCGTTGTAGTTTTTAGTTGTAGTTTTTAGATAAGTATGTATACATTACACGCTACCCTTTTCAGACGTCAATACTAAATCCGCGTCCGATCTGTGTTCCTTTGGAGCACCACCGCTCTCACTTTCCGGAAAGTACGCCAGAAAAGCCCTCTCCAAGACTGCCGCGAACGCCGGCGTTCTGGTCTTCTTGGACACCGACGGTAACATCATCGAACATATCGTCACGGTGACAATAACCCCGGTAATGTCCATGACTACTTGCACCACCGTACCTGCATGCGCGGGATCTGCACCAATCTTTGCCAACAAAAACGGCAACATCACCCCTATGAGTGTTGATGAAAACACAATCACCGCTAAACAGCACGTCAGCGCCAGCACGTTCAAGAAACCACCCCGCGCTCTTCCGTGCGTAATATACGCTCTCACAAAACCTCCGATCGCTACGAACACGCACAAGAACATACCGACGATTACTTCTCTGTGCATTTCGCTCAAGAAGGATCCGATCGAAACGGTGATTTCTCCTAGAACAATCTTTTCTATAATCTTAATAGCGCTTTGGTTACCGGCGTTACCTCCGGCGCCAACTAACATGGTCAAAAATACCGCTATAACGACGTGCTCAGCTAATAACTGCTCGTATCGCTGCAACACAACCCCCGAGAGCGACTGAAGAACTAACAACCCTAACAACCAAACGCTTCTCTCCGCCACTTCATCAAAGATACTTCTACCGCCATATCCTCCCATGGCACACGCTCGCATCACCGTCGCGTCTCTCTGTTGCAAAGCCGCCAAAAAGTGATCAAAATCCACCGCGGGATGATCGTGGTTCTCCGGCTCCCCTGCTTTTATGTGGACATACTCGCTAAAATCCTTCACATACCCTCTATCTAAATTCATCTTCTCCGCGTACGCCTTCATCTCGTTCAGCGATATCTTCCCGTCGCCGTTCGTATCCATCTGGTTGAACATTGCGCGTATCCATCCGTGCACCACGTCGTCCGGGTTCGAGCTGATCGCTTGCTGCCGCAAATCCTGCTCTTTCTTTCGCAGCATCAACTCTTGCTTCCTTTTCTTCTTATACTGCCTCGATTTCTTTGACACTTTACCTATGATAGTTTTACCGCCTCCTCCTCCTCCTCCTCCTCCATCGTCGTCGTACTCGTCGTCATCGGTTTCGTCGTACTCGCCGCTGGAGGAAGCTTTCGGAATCTCAAAATCCACGTGTTGCATGAATCGTTCTTTTTCTTCCTCGGACATGCTCTTGTGATTCTGGTTCCTTCTCTTCGAGGAGGATCCGCCGAACAACTTTAACGCGTCCAAAAAGTTCCCACCTGTTGTTGAATCCAATTCGGTTTTCCCAAAACTGGACGAGCCATCAAAGGTCAACAATATCGCGAAGAAACCGAGACACAGGGCGACTAAAACAGAAGCCATTCGTTTGGAGTTGGATTCCATTTTAGAAGACGCGACCGGTCCAGGATCGGTCATTTCGACGCGCGTCAATAAATAAGAGTTGTAAGCAAGGAGTGCTTTTTTGTGAAGATGAGGAGGTACATACAATGGAAAATTTTACGCGGTTGAATACACTTTGCGTCCGCCAACCCAGGTTTCATAAACGATGGAGCGATCGTCGATGATCTCCTCCTCCCCTCGTTCTTCTTCTTTTGATTCTTCTTTTTCTTTACTATTGCTAGTTGCGCTACTCTTCTTCTTCAATACGACAAAATCCATCAGGGCGCCGTTGAAGAAACCACCGAAAGCGTCTTCGTTGAACGACGCTCGCGCGCCACCAATCGTTTGCGCTTCTAACGCCATCTCTACACTCATAGACTGACCTTCTTTGTTCAACGTTCGTTTTGTGGAGGCTTGTAAGATGGCTTCGAGTGGATTCGCAGGCGCGATGGGAACGTCCGAGCCGAACGCGATGGTGGTTAATTCGCTCAACGATTTATACATGTGAGTTCGTTCCATTCTCGAGCGTCCAAGTTTCTCCACGAGTGCTCTTTCCGAGTCTAATGCTAAATGCAATGGCTGCACCGAGGCGATCGGTTTTAATCGCTTAATGCGCGCCTCGACGGTTTCTGTTTTCAAGTTTAAATTTTCGATGCTTCCGTCGCCGCTCAAGTGTTGAATATGTTCGATTCGAAACCGTCGATCCCTTTTTCCGTTCGTTTTCTCAATCGTTTCGAGCATATCTAAAGCCGCGTCCACGGCGGCGTCGCCAATGGCATGCACAGCAATTTGCAATTCCGCTTTATCCGCTAGGATCGCTATTTGTTTCGCGTGTTGGACGTCTCGGACAAACATTCCCGTCGCCGTGTGACTGGTTTTCGTGAAACCACTGTTATACGGCTCGTGAAATTTTGCCGTATTTGCGCCGAGACTTCCGTCTAGAAATAACTTCACGCCGGCGATGCGCACGTTTGACCGTATCGTCTGATCCAAGTTCAATTCTTTTTGCCGCAATTCGTTCCCTTTGTATCCGGTGTAATGAAAAAACGCTCCGTTCCCTCTTTCTTGCTCCAACGCGGCAAACTGCCAGTCGTCAAACGGCAAGTAACAATTCACTCTCAAAGGAAGACCGTGAGGCCGCATTTCGTTATCTAACTCCCTCAAAATCATATAGTCGCTTCTGGAAAGTTCAAAATCATACGCCTGTAACGCATCGATGGCGCCAAAATCGCTCACTCTCGTTATCCCTAACTTTGAAAGCGGCGCGAGCGCTCGTTTCAAAGCGTTCTTCCGTTCTTTCTTCGTTCTTTTCGGTAGGACTTTTTGAAACAACTGCATGGCGTCATCTTTGACTTCACCCGTATCGAAATCGATGTAATCGCGAAACCGCCTGTAATACTCGTGGGTCGTGTTTTTCTTCACGTCCGCCCATCGCACGTTAGCTTTTCGAAACCCGGCTTGATTGACAATCGCCGTGTGCATATCCGCGCGAAACGCGATTACGGGATTGGAGATGTCGTCGATCCACCCTTTATACGGTAAATCCAGCCTTCCGTCCTCTCTGAGTATCTTACCATCGTCGTAGCCACTGGCAACAATCCACTCTTCGCTGAACTGTGGAAAAGGCGCCCAACTCCTTTCCTTCATTTTCAACCTCGTCACGAACTCTTTCTTCGTTTCGACGTCGGACAAATCCACCTCGAACTCTCTCTTCAAAGCCAACGATAAAACGTGTGTGTGCGAATCGTGAAATCCAGGCACAATCAACTTACTCTCGTCTCCATTCTCCGTCACTACGACTTCAGTTACTGTCACTCCTACGCTCCTAAAGGTTTCAATCATCTTCTTTGCTTTCTCCTCCGTGCTCGCGACGCTCATGATTCGTTTCGTTCGGTTATTCATCGCGACCGCTTTCGCGTACGAATTCGAAGTCCCTCCGAGCGGAAAGAACCTATCCGCGATGCGTTCTCCCACGTCTTTCTTTTTTTTCTCCTTTTTGCTCTTTTCCTTTTCGAGCATCTCGTTCGCTTTCCTCTCCTCTCGGTCCCACGGGAGCTCGTTCTCGTCCTCGACCAGTTGTGTCGATTGCGTCTTTTTTTGCTCCAGTTTGCCTTTCACGTAAAAATGCCCTCTGTAAACTATTATGTCGTCGAATTTTGCAATCTCGTTTTTCTTCAACATCGGAGGACCAACCTCGAGGTTGTTTACGCCTTCGACGTCGTAAGACACCAGCTTTGGATGCCAGGAAGGTAAATCAGACTCTAAGTTCACATTTGATCTCGATTGGAAGCCAAATGGACACTTTTTTTCCTTCTCATCAAAGCGCTCTTTTAAGGTCGTTAAAGGGAAAACGACCACCGCGAGGAGGACGAGAAAAAAGGCACACTTATACTCTCGCGGCAACGCGGCAAAACGATCGAAAATCTTATTCGCGAAAGTTCTTTTCGTCTCCTTCTCCTTCTTCTTCTTCGCTGTCTTGACCTTTTTCTTCGCGTCGTCGTCGTCGGACATGATGGTGTTGTTTCGCAAAGAGAGAGAAAGGAAGACAAAAAGTAAGGAAAGCGCAGACATTTTTTCTCTTTTGTGTGTACGCGTGCGGCAAGAAAGTTGGTGTTCTGATGTACAACAGTAGTGTTTGTTAATGTCCAATCTAAAGGAGGAGGAGGTATCCGATGACTTTATCATCTGGAGCTCCACTCGTCGGACGCTTCCGATTTTGCCGCGTTTTCGTTCATCATCCTCAAAGCGGCGACTTGCGACGCGTCGAAGACTTGTTGCTCTTCGCGTTCGTTCCATTTCAAACATCTTCGTAAACTGGAGATGAAATCACCGGTTTGGTTTTCAAAGTTAATCGTAGGGACTGGGTATTCGCTCATTTTGACAAAGACGGAGTCGCCTCGGCAGAGTTCGCACCGTTCGCGACCGTCGAAGGAGACCCAGGCGCTGTTGCGAGCGTTTTCCGAGACGCGAAGTTCGACTTCGACCGAGTCGGGGAAGATGACGGGGCGGAAGGAGAGGGTGTGTGGGCAAATTGGAGTCATCAAAATAGCCTGAACGTTCGGGTGAACCATGGAACCACCGGCGGAGACGGAGTAGGCGGTGGATCCAGTGGCCGTGGCGAGCATGACGCCGTCGGCTTGGATGGAGGTGATGAGTTGCCCGCGATCGTACGCTTCGATTTTGGAGAGAAACGGGGAAGGGCCTCGGTCCACGAGGACTTCGTTGAGGATAGTATACGTGAAAGACGGTTCGCCGTTGCCACCGTTTTCAACTTTGTCCGCGAATTTAAACACTTCGCAAAGTAAACGCATGCGCAGAGTGATCGGGACGCCGCCAGAGATGTTCGCGATTGGCGGCCCGCGACCGAGCGCCATGAGTAAACTCGGCGCCATATCGTTTCCTGGATGGTTCGTCAGGAAACCCAAGGAACCTAAATGGAATCCTAAAACCGGCGGCGTCGGACCTTGGAACATTTTACTCGCGTGTAAAATAACCCCGTCGCCGCCTAAACAGACGCACACGTCAATCGTGCCCCAATCTTCTTTCGGGATTTTTCCTTTCGAATCTTTTTCCACCCACAAAGCTTTCGTTCGCACTTCCGTTCGGTTTTGTTCGTCCACGGTTTCCAATTTGATCGTTTCATCTTCCAATTCTCTCTTCACGTCGGTATCTAAAATGACATGCATTCCCATCGTCATCAACGCGTGCGCGACTTCGACCAACTGAGGTAAAAGCGCGTTGCCAATTTTTTTCAACAAGAAGATTGTTTTCGGCGGTTCTCTCCAAACCAAAATCATTTGCTGCGTAGACGGGTGCGAAATCTTCAACTCTCTGTTTTCCACGAGTTCTCTCGTGCACGAAAACCCATCGGTTCGGATTAAATACATGTCCGGCGCTTGGTCCAAACTGGAAAATTCACCCGACGCGGAAACGTTGCCCATCATGTTTGATCCCATGGCAGAGACATCCGTGACGTCTCCCATGCTCCCGTACTCGTTGACGGGATCGTACGACGTTCGATACTTCGCATCGGTTTCAAATTTCGATTTTTCCACGGCTTGCTCAAACTTCTTCACTTCCGTTTCGTGTTTCAAATCTGCGGCGTAATCTCTCACGAATTGTTCTTGCGCGATGCATCCGAAATCGCACACCAAACCAGCCTCCATCGCCAACGCCTCTTCCACGTCCACGCCTCTCGAAATTCTCCAGCACGCGACTAAACACCCGGTTCGTCCAATTCCGGCTTTACAGTGCAACAACATCTTCTCCTTCGACTCTCCAGCTTTCTTCGTCTTGTTCTTCTCCAACACGTCGTTCGCGATGTCGATAAACTCCTCGACTTGTTCTTTCGTAGGAACGCCCATATCTGTTATAGGAATATTCGTCGTGTCGAATTTCTTGTTCTGGTTAAACGTGCCTTGCCCGTCGCCTCCACCAAACGGTTTCACCCACTGATTGTCGCGATCTTCGCCTCGTAAATCAACCACTCGAGTAAACCCGTTTTTGGAGAGCCACGACCGGCCTTCCACCGAAGGTTGTCCGCCTCTGTAAAACGCAATCTCTCTTTGAGAGATCTTATTGTCCACGTCTTCCTCGCCGCCGCTGCTACTCGCCGCGGTACCCATGACTTCCTCGAATGACTTCACTCTCGGTTCCATGACCGCCTGTAAATTCGGAATCGCGGTCGCCTCGGGCCCTTTTTTCAAACGCTTCGACGCCGGTAACACTTCCATCGCCGCCGAACGCAACGTCTCGAATCGATGTCTCACGTTCAGCGAACACCCGCCTTTCGTCGCGCAATACGACTCCAACAACACGCGTAAATTCCACAAAGACCCTCTCAACCTGGAAAGCTCTTTATTCCGTAAATTCGAGCTGTACTTGCTCGCCATATCCGCGCTGTTGCACAAAACCACCACTTCGGCTAATTGTTCGGTGACTTTATTCGTGCACTCTTCGAAGACTTCTTGGTCGTACTCCACCGAACACGTAGCGTCTTCGTTGGCTAACTCGTCCGCCAAGTCTCGCACGACCGCGCGTTCCAGTAACGTCGCCAACGCCGCCAGTTTCGACGACGAATTGTTGTTGGTTTGTAACGTCAGCGTGTCTTCCTTCTTCTTTCCTCTTCTCTCGCGCTGCTCGTTGTCTTCTCCGCTCTCTGTCAACCGGTCCGCTATCGCTTCATTCCTCGTCAATAAGAATCTTCCCCGTCGTCCTCCTCTGCTCAAAACCAACAAAGATTCCGACGGGCCGTTCTTCTTCTTCTTCTTCTTCAGAGAAGCTCTTCGCTCGTCGCGGCATCCTCGCGGGGGCAAAGTCTTCGTTTTTGCAACTGCTGCTGTTGTTGTTGTTTTCCCCACCGAAGAAGAAGACCACGCTTTGGTGGCGGATGAGAGAAACATACTCTTTGAAAGCTTCTTTTCGAGGTTGTTCTCGTTAACTCGTTGTTGTTTGTAAGGAAAAACGCTCGCGTTAGTATGAAGTCAAATGTCTCTCATATCCTCATCCCTCGAGAGAGCGTTCCTCGTCAAACCCCCAGAGAGCTCTCAAAGGATGAAAAAACGAAAAAAGAACAACACCAACAGTTGGTTGTGTTCATTCTCTCTCGTCTTTTTCGTGCGCTTTTCTTTCTCTCTTTTTTTTCGTGACGTGTCAACGCTCGCGTTCCTTCACTTTTTCAACCGCAACGAAGAGAGTTTTCGTCAGTCTCTTTCCCTCGATACAATAATGCAATCCATCCAATCCACCGTCGTCGTCGAGGTGCGCTTTAAATTCTCTCTCTCTTTTAAACTCTCTTTTTTTACCTCTTTCGTCGCGCGTTTTATCTCTCGTCGCTCCCTTCTTCCCTCTCCAAAGCTTCCTTCTTCCTTTGGAAAGTCGCGCTCCGTGATGATGATTACATTTTTGGATATCTTTTTGGATCGATTACCCGGGAAACGTTTTGTGGTGTTGTTGTTCACTTTAATCTCTCTTTTCTCTCTCTCTTACAACACGCGCATTCCTGCGTCAAACGCGTGCGAATGAATATAAACAAACAGCGATTTTCGTTCAAGCGCTCGTGCGCGGGGTCTTCTCGCAAAACGTTCGCGCAGAAGAGAACCTTGTTGAACACCCCCAACGCGGTGAATAAAGTTTCTTTCAAAGTGGAAAACAAATCTGTTCTAATCGTGAATACCAACGGCGGCGGCCACGCGAACATCGGGTTCTGGCTCTCGAAGACGCTCGCGAGCGCGAAACACGACGTGACCTTATGCGTGGTTGGTGAAGAGACGGATAAGAAGATGCAAAAAGCACCGTTTACGTATTTCGAGAAGGATTTGAAACCGATGGGGGTGAAGACGATGTGGTCGAACCCGGCGGATTTGAAGAGCAATTTAAGTGGCGCGAAGTTTGATATCGTCTGCGATAACAACGGGAAGGATTTGGACAGCGTCGGGCCGGTGGCTGAGTTTGCCAAGGAAGCAGGAGCGGAGCAATTTTTCTTCGTTTCTTCGGCGGGTATTTATAAGCCGACGCCGACGCCGCCGCACGTGGAAGGCGACGCCGTGAAAGAAACCGCCGGTCACGCCATCGTCGAGAAGCATTTAGTGGACATGAAGTTTCCGAAAGGAATGGCATCTTTCAGACCGCAATACTTGACCGGGTATGGCTCGAACAAAGATTGCGAGGAGTACTTTTTCGATAGAATCCAAAGAGGTAAGCCGATTGTCATCCCAGGCAGTGGCGACCAGTTCGCGTCGGTCTCCCACGCGGAAGATTTGGCGACTATGATTGCCAGCGCCGTGGACAACGCCAACGCGAAGGATGAGATCTTCAACTGCGTGACGCAAAAAGGTGTCACGTTGAGAGGTATGGCGGAGGTGTGCGCAAAAGCGATGGGCAAAGAAGCGACGATTGTCACGTACAAAGAAGGCAGCGTGGAAGGCGTCGAAGCGAAGAAGCAGTTTCCGTTTAGAGTCGTGCACTTTTACGCTTCGAGCGCGAAGGCGATGGCGAAATTGGGCTGGGAACCGAAGCACCCGAATTTGGAGGCGACTTTGAAGGACAGATACGCCGAATATTGCGCGAGCGGAAGAGACAAGAAGGAGATGACCTTTGAGTTGGACGAGAAGGTTTTGGCGACGTTGTAACTTCTGAACTTATTAGTAGAATACATTTATTTTTATTCTTACTATAGTATCGCGCGTTCTTGCTTTTCTTTTTGACACACACTTTAGTGCTAATGCTAACTAGTAAATTTTCTAACTCGTAACTCTTCTGCACGGTTCGTGTTCGGACGGGAACGGTTTATTCGGAGGTCGACAGTCTAATCTATCGCACGTGGCGAATATTGCGTCTCTCTCTGGAACGTATTTCGCTTCGCCGACGCCTTTGGGAACGATGGAAGAATCTTCCAACGCGGCGAGGTCGACGAAGACAGTTTTCTTCCCTTGCGATAACGAATCGATTTTCACTTCAATCGTCGATAAATCAATCTCGTTCCCACTGTCGTTGACTACATCTTTCGCAGAGACGACGATAATGTCATCGCGAAATCGTGCGTATCGAGGGTCGTTCCAGAAATCAACTTCGAGCATGACGCCTTCGTCGCAATCAAAGTTTAAACTTTGACAGCACATCTCGTTGCGTTCGCGACCGCAGAGTTGGGACAAAACGATTTGGTGACGCATCATGATGCCGTGCATGGCAGACGGGTTCTTCTCGATCCAAGGCGCATCGCACGGCACAGTCGGTGAGATTGGCCTTCTCCCCGCAGACGTTGCGATTTCAACAACCCTGGCCACGGATAAACCGTGCGATTCTACGCCGACTATTGCGTTCGCTTCGTTCGTTTTCAAACCGATAAAACCGAGGACGCCTTTCTTACCTAATTTTTCCTCCACGTTTTGTAACTTGTACGGCTTATACGCTTCGGCGCCGTAGTTCCACCATCCGAGACCTTTGAACGTGGTCGTTTTTCGTAAAGCACCGACGGCGTGGCCCATGACAATCCTCGCCGGTTTCGCCGTCCAGTACCCCGGTTGGCCTTGGACTTGCGCCGGACCGGCGATGCCGGACCAACCGGAAACGAACCAAGGAGGGAACCCGCAGACGTATTCGTCTTTGTTCGGATCCTTCCCGTTTTCTGTTGGCGAAAAACCTTTCAACCCTTGAAACTTTTTTGATTTGATTTCGTACGTGTCATCCACTTTCATCGGTCGAACGTCCACGTCTTTCAAACCGAGCGGCAAGACTTTTTCGTCAATCTTTTCCATGGATAAATCCCACGCGGAATGGTCGTAGTTTTGGTTCTTCACCCAATCATCGCGCAGTCGGTTCCCATCTCCAGGGTCAATCAACCGTTGCATGGATCTTTTGAACACCGGTTTACCGGAAACTGCGGTTTCTACGACGTCGTTGAAGATGTGTTGATCCCACAACGTTTCCTTGGCGCCGGCGGCGACTTGGCCGTTCCATTTCTGTAACGGCGGCTCTGTGTCGATAATTCGAAGCATTCTCGAGACGGTTTCGTTGAGAACCCATCGAGTGACGCCAAATTCAGGCGCATTTTGCGCGTATACGCATCCAATGTTCAAACCACCCGGATGTCCGTTTTCGTCTTGAGCGAATAAGGTAAACTTATCAAACGGAGGCGATTTCAACAATGGGTACGGGTTCATTTCAAAACGTACGTCCGTATCTACGTACATCGGGTTATATCCCATCCCAACTAATCGTTCCATGTAATGAAATCGCACCCACCACAAACGAAACGGCGTCGCTTGTTCTTCCGCCGTGACTTGAAATGTGCCCATTTGTTTCGCCCGATTTTGTAAAAACGAAGTCCATCCGCAATCGACGCCCCACGGGCCTTTGAGCAAATCGTAACACGTCTCCGCCGTATTTGTGATTAGAATGTAATGCTCAAACCCAAGTTTGCGTAAATTTGCGACCGTATTCGCGGCTAAATGGTTCCCTCCTCTGTTCGAAACGAACAAAATAATCTCTTTTCGAAAACTTCTCCTCTCGGCGGCGACTTTCAAGTTCCCTGGGAAATCTAAATCCATACCGTTGATCGGCATCACCTGTCCGATCGACCGCCATTCGTGTTCTTCCGGAGTGTCTTCTGGATCGCTCAGCGGCAACGCCCCACCGGTAAAAATATCGAAATTCGGCGCCTGGTCTTCTAACGAGATGGCGGTCGAGTCGCCGATTTCAACCGCCTCTTCGACGACTTTGGGAATCGTCGGCGTCGGCGGCGCCGTCGGCGCCGGCGGTGACCAACTGAGACCGTAATGCGACGTCGCTCTAACGTACGACCCTTCTTTCGTCTTCTCGCTAAAATGTTCTGGTTCTTCTCCTAAATTAATGTTGTTAGTATTTCTATCATCTCTACTACTCTTACTCTCTTCCGACTGCTTCTTCGCCTCTTCTTCTTCCAACGCTTCCTTCTTCTCCTCGTCCTCTTTCGCGTCCTCTTTCGCCCTTCCCATCTCTTCCATCTCTCTACGTTCTCTCTCTAACACTTCCTTCTTCTCCTCTTCCTTTTTCCTCCGCGTTTCCTCTTCCTCCTCCTCGATCCTCCGCCTCGCCTCCGCCTCTTCCTTCTCTCTCTTCTTCTTCTCTTCCTCTTCCTTCTCAATCTGTAACGCCATCTCCGCGCCTTCCTTCTCCTCTTGCTCTTCCTCTACGATCTCCTCCGCTTTATCTAACCCCACTCGATCGATGAGTTCTTTCTCGTTGTGCTCCTCGATCGTCTCCACGCGTTCGCGCTTCCGCTTCGAAATGTGCCTCAAGTTCAGGTCTAATTTCCCAGTCCTCGTGTCAATCAAATCCGACTCTGGTTCCTCTTCCCCGAGAAGCTGGGACGCGCCGACGCCGGATTCGAGGCCGAAGAAATGTTTCCGCACCGCCACTCGAGCGACGAGTAAGTCCTCGTAAAACACGAAGGAGGCGATGAAGATGAGTAAGTAACAGAGGACTTTTAAAGACGCGTGAGACGTTTGTTCTTTCCCGTCGTCCCCGGTATTCGTTTCGTTCATCGAGGCGGAGGAAAATGGATGCCTTTTCTTCTTCGGCGGCGACGGGGTGGTGGACGACGATAAGAGCACGGACGGATGCGGACGATGATTTTCCAGATCGACCACATCTTCTCCTTCGTCTCCTCGCTCTCGGTGTTGGTGTTCTCGTCTTTGCGTCGCCATGTTTCTTCTTCGTTCCTTTTGTTTTGAAGCGACCTTTTGAGATGTCTGTCCCCGAAAGAGGTCTCGTGTCTTAATAAAAAAAAAACGCATATTTTAATCCTTAAAAAAAGAAAAGAAAATGAAGACGTTGACTACGACCAGAAGAGTCTACGGGAACGAGAGCCCCGATGATACGGCGGGAACGATGTGGCGTCCGACGGATTTCGACGATTTTAACGACGGAGGCGCGTATCCGGAGGTTTTCGCGGTGCAGTTTCCGAGCGAAATTGGATGGCAGAAGAAAGAGATTAATGCGGAGATCAACGACACCATCTCTTGCCCTCCGTCGTTGCCGGTGGATATGGAGACGCTGATGAAGGATTCGACGGAGACGATGTTAAGAGTGAAAGGAAATCGAAACAGGACGGATGCGCACGAAAGTTACAAGGCTTTCGTGCGCGCGTTCGAAAGGGATGCCGAGGCGAAAGAGATTGAAACGTTTGGGAGCTTGTGCGAAGCGAAATCGATCGAGATTATCGATAACGATACCGTGGACGCGAAAATGTTCGAGAACGAGTTTGTGACGTGCGAGAATGGCGTCGGGAAACCGTGCGTGGTGCGAAATATCTTCAAGGATAGGTTTCACGGAGTCGATTTGTTGGATCTCTTCCCGGAAGAAATGCTCACGGTGAACGATAAAGCGCCCGCTCGAAGAACGGACAAGGGCGCCATGAGACAGAATACGTTGCTCGTTACCTCGAAGAGATACAAGGAGTACATGGACGACTACGAGAAGTGTAACGAAGACGACGACGATGCGAAACCGGCACCATTTTATAACAACGGGTGGCGAATATTTTCAACGCACCCGGAAAAAGTGAACCCGTATTTCGCGAACATGCATCCTGCGTTTACTCGAGCGGCGGACGAAACCGAAACGATTTTACGCGAAACGTTCAAATTCGTAGTGAAATCGTCATCCGCGCCACACATGCAATCGCACGTCGACGCGATGACCGCAAACGTATCGAGATCGCTGAACAAAGCGTTCATAGGCCCGGCCGGATGTATCACTCGCCTGCACTACGACGCGCAAAACGCGCACGGTTTTTTAGCGCAAACCAAAGGACGAAAGCTGTTTGTCCTGTTTCATCCCGCAGCAGATGTTGGCGCGACAAACTGTTGCTCGAGCGCGGACGAACAGACGGAAATGAACCAATCGTTGATCGATCCTTTGCGGCATATTCCTGAGAAGGCGCGAAAGCACCTCTACGCGTGCGTCGTCGAAGAAAACGAAGCAATATTTATTCCTCATAAGTGGTGGCACTACGCGGTCTCGTTAGATTCAAGTCACACAGTTATGCGAAACTTTTTTCACTCGAAAACGAACGTCGAAGGTCTGGTGACGATGGTCATGCGTTCCGTCGCCAATAATCAAACGAATTAAAGCTTTTGAATATTTCGACGTCGTCTTTCTTCGGTGTGTGAAATAATAGTAATAGATATGAACAACGATTTATGAAGCTATGGTAGTATAAAATTCCTCTCTCATGTCTTTCGCCTTCTAGAATAATAGTAGTATTTATATTAAGCGGAAAACAATTCCTCGAGCGTCATGTCTCTCGATTCCGCGACCTCTTTCGCGGTTCTCATTTGAGCTAAGCCTTTCACCGTAGCGCGAGCGTTGTTCAACGGGTTGTTACTCCCGATTTGCTTCGCGAAGCAGTTTTTGTATCCAGCAAGCTCTAAAACCGATCGGCAACTCCCACCGGCGATGACCCCAGTACCCGGCGCCGCTGGTCTCAACATGATGTGCGACCCGCCGTTGCCTTTCACCGTGACTCTGTGCGGGAACGTGTCTCCCTTTGCAATCGGCACCTTCACCACGGACTTTCTCGCGTCCGACGCCGCTTTCATCACCGCCCCTTGCACTTCCTTCGCCTTCTTGCACCCGACGCCAACGGCACCTTTACCGTCTCCGACGACAACCGTCGCGCGGAAGGACATCTGCGAGCCACCTTTGGTCACTTTCGTCACTCGGGAAACTTGGACGACGTTTTCCGTGAACGGGTCGTCGTTCTTGGCACCTCGGCCGCCTCTGCCACCTCGGCCGCCTCGGCCGCCGCCTCGGCCGCCGCCTCGGCCGCCTCTTCTCCCGTCGCCTTCGCTCTCGTCTTGGCTGCCTTCGGCTCTGACGAGCATCGACATCGTTCTGGACGATGATGATGATTTCGACGACGAGGAGCATTTTGAGGTTTTATCTAAATTCGCCGCGATGTGTACGCGCGCGGATAAGGAACTCGCGGTTAAAGAAAACATGTTTGAAAAGAGTAAATTCGAGTGATGCGAATGCAGTCGCGTGAAACGAGCGCTTCGGAAATGTGTTTAGGACTTCGCGAGGAGAGGTAGCGTGGCTGTTTCAAAGCGCGCGGTTTCTCAAAATTAGTGGCGACTGCGAAAGAGACGAAGGAGGATAAAATTTCTTCGAAGAGGAGGTTTTTACAACAATTTAGGGTTTTAATTTTTGTCGTATTTCCGTGCTGCTGATGTCCATTCTGAAAGTTTCCAGCGCTTCAAAGACGTCCGAAACTGCGTCGGGCACGCGAATATCCTTCAAAGTTTTAAACGCATTCGAAGAAGAAGAGGTATCATCTTTTCGACCGCAGACGAGGAAAGCGCAGTTCTGCGCGTCTTTAATTTTTCGTAACTCTCGAACCATGACGTCGGCGTTATCGTCGTAATATTTCGGGTCGACTAAGCGAACGGCGGTGTCGTAACCGACGACAAAGGTGGTGTTTGGTAAGAGCTTCGCTTTTTGGCTGAACAAAGGCGCGTCTCTCGTGAGAATGAGCCTGTTTTGCCCGTCCGAGTCGAACTGTTTCGCGCGTTGGACGACGACGTTCGTTTCGAGTTGGCCTTTATCCGCGTTGGAGATGGATAACTCGAACGCGGGAGTGGCGAGGAACGCGCGTTCGTCTTCACCGCCCTCTGTTTTTTCGCGGTTTCGTTTCTCTCGAAGATATGTCGTCGCCGCTTCTAACATGCCTCGATGGCCTTCGTGGACGGGATTGAACGACCCACTCAAGACAACATTCGCGGTGGAGCACCCGATTGTTTCTAGTTTACCTCCGTGCATCGAATACACGCTTCGTTCGGGCGTGTTCCTCGATGCACCACCCTTATCGTCGCTACTGCTACTGCTACTACTACTACCACTACCATCACCACTATTGTTCATCGTTCTTCCTACATCTAACCACCTCTCTAATAAAGACTTCTTCGTGTTCATCTTCTCGTTTGCTTTTTCAAACCAAGGCGCGTCGTACTCCAAAAACTCCAACCTGTCGTCTTTACACGTCAACGCGCCTTCACGAAACGCTTTCCAAGATTCATCCTCCCCATCTTCTCTTTCACTAAAGCTCGCGTCGTCGTCTTCTTCCTCCTCTTCTTCTTCCCTCTTCATCCATCTCTCTCCGTCTCCGATCGCCGCCCTCACCAAACACTCGCTCGCGACTCGATCCTCCTCCGCTCTCGATCGCTCGCTCTCTTTATCCAGCGTCACCTTCCTCGTCGTCACGCCAAACTTGGAATAGACGCTCACGAAGCACCTGTGTTCGCCTCTTTTCGGTGACATCGAGACGAACGCAGACGTCGCGCCGACTCCGAGAATGTGCCTCGCCGTCGTCGTCCACTTCGCGTTTCCGCTCTCCTCTTCCTTCCTTCCAAACTTGTAACTCTTCTTGGTGTAATGCGTTTCTATGGCTTTCCGGTACGCCGCTCTCGCCAGGTCTTTGCTCGTCTCTCGATCGCAAAACGATTCTCTCGTCGCGTTCTTCTTCTTCTCCTCGTTTTTCTCATCGAGCGCGTGTACCACCGACTCTCGACTGTACAAAACGTTCGCGCATAAGATCGTCCTCGAGGCGTTCGGGACGGCGAGCAACCACTGAATCGCCGAAGCGCATCCTCCGGCCACGTTTAAAGATATCTTAGTATGACTCGCAGATCCATTTTTGAGCGGCTTTGTCGTCTGCGCGCCGCCGGCGTTGTGAAACTTTTGAATGCGTTCGAACACGTCTCGCGGGATGTGTGTCGCGGAACGTGGAGGAGGTTTCGGTGGGAGCGGCGACATCATCGGAAAAACGTCGCCGCGTTTCGAACGGAAAGTGACGACACAAATACTTTGAACTGATTCAACTCGTCGTTTGCTCATCTTTTGGTTTTCGTTTCAAAACGGGAGATACGAGAACGAGCGTGACACGACAACGAGCGCCTCCTCCTCCTGCTGCTGTTTCTTCGCACAACTCTGACAGCACATGTCTTCTTCGTCCGCTCGTCAAACAACATCACGCAACGACAACAACACCAACGCGCATAAACAACAACGACGACGAAATTTGGAAGAAAAAGAAGAAAAGTATTTATTCGTCAACGGAGAATCAATCGCACACAACGCGCAAATCAACACGAAAACGTTCACGTCGCTTTCCATTTTGAGCGGATCAATCGCGGGGATTTTAGGCGCGACCGATTGGATCGGGTTCGTTTGGTATTGCGCGACGATTTTGGTCGTCGGTGGAGTCACCGTCGTGTTTCGGTGCAAAAACGAACCGAAACGATTCGCCGCGGAGTCGGTCGGAAGCGCGATATTCGGACAAGGGTTCAGCGGCGGGTTCGCGAGTTTTATCTTGTTTTGGACGTTGTTTTATAACGTGTGCCATTTGTTTTAAGAGCGTATATGTGCTGAGATGTTCGGGTACGGTATGAACAACGCGCAACAGGAACAGTTCGCGGAGCAAGCGAGACAGAGAAGACCAATCGCGTACGTTTTACCGCACCCGGAATTCGAGGAGAGACACGTGGGTGGCATTAATGCGTTGGATCTGAGTTGTTACGATGATAATAGTAACGATGATAAGAGGAGGAGGAAAGTGTTGGCGTCGGCTGGAAGAGACGCGAGCGTGCGGTTATGGGACGTCTCGGAAGCGGCGGATGTGAAAAAGATGGCACTGTTCGTGGGTCACCGCGGGTGGGTGAACGACGTGAAACACGTCCCGTCGATGAATAGAGATTCTTTGCTCGTCGCCTCGGGCGGAAGCGATAAAACTGTTCGATTGTGGTCGCACGATTTGTTGAACTCTTCCGGCCTCGGCGGAAGCACCGATAGTAACGATAATAAAAATAGTAACATTAGCGACGCGTCGTGCGCGTTAGGGAAACTGCGAGCGCATGATGATTACGTCATGGCTTTAGCAACGAATAGAGACGGATCGATTTTAGCCAGCGGCGGTCTCGGTGGTCAACTCTTCGCCTGGGACGTGGAAACGCTGAAACAAAAATGGTCGATCGAAGGCGCGAGCTTGGACGAGTATTCCTTGAAAGGTGCCAAGGCGTCTATTTATTGCTTGGGTATCGCGAAAGATGCAAATCTGATAGTATCTGGCGGTACAGAGCTCGCTTTGCGCGTGTGGGACGCGCGCATGAAGCGTAAAGTTTCCAAGCTCAAAGGACACACGGATACCGTGCGAGGCGTGTGTATAAACGACGATGGGAAAATTGCAATCACGGCATCCTCGGATGGGACCATTCGCGTGTGGGATATTTCTTTAGGTCGTCAATCAGACGTGTTCGCTGGAGCGCACGAAGGTGGGTGTTGGGCGGTATCTGGAAACGCGAACTTTACCAGATTCTATTCCGGCGGCGCGAAAGGCGACATTTGCATCACGGATATCAAAGAGAGAAAATCAGCCATTTTGTGTCGAGAGACGAGCGACGCGGCTGGTAACAACGGCGTTCTGGATTTATGCGTCGATTTAAGCGCGAATAGTTCCGAGGCATGGGTATGCACGGCTGGTAAAGACATTCGCCGATGGCGCATCGACAGTAGTCAAGCGCCGTCGTCGGCGGCGGCGGCGACGACAAAATCGTCATCGAACGTCGACGATTGGTTCACCGTCGGTTCGCCGGCAAAATTTTTAAACCCTTCCTCTCCAGCCTCGCAGGGTTTCCGCGGGAACCCGAGAGTGAGGAGTAGTCCCATCAATGTTACCACCGGCGCTTCTCCCAGTGCCGATGGTGGCGGGAGGAGTCTTAGCTCTAGCCAGAAAAGACAGATGCTTCAAAATAGTAGTCCTGGGAAGAGAAGTCCCACGCACGCGACGCCGAGCGGGATCATTCCTTCCGCTTCAGCAGTCGTCAGACACGCGGAGCTGCATGACCGCATGCGATTTCTAACCGAGGACGATTCCGGTGCTACGTCAGTTTGGCACATTTCGGAAGGTTTACTAAATACCTTCCCCAATCGCGCGTTCGAGGTCGTTTTGAACGACCACGAGATCAACGAACCGTGCGCGGTGCCGAAATGGTTCAACTTGAGTCATCGCGAAGGGTCCGTCGAAATTGAATTCAGTCCAAGTACGTTCGCCAAAGCCGAGTCGTACGCGATAGATTTAGGCGACGAAAGTGCAAATGCAGATGCGAAACTAAACTTGGGCGTCGAGATGGTGCAAGCGTTGTTGATTGGTTTGCATTTGAACACGTTGGACGAGACAAAATTAGTCGGCGCGAAGAGAGACGTTGCACAGAAACGTAAAGAGGCTTTACAAAAAGAAGAGGCGCGCGAGAAACAACGGCGACGCGCAGATGGAAGCGAATCCGGGACGGATAGAGACTTATCGTCCGAAGAGTCGTCGTCGTCGGCGTCGGCCGAAGATGACGAAGATAGAAAGGCGTCGAACAATCGTGGTTTGATGAACAAATTCCGAGCGTTTCAATTCAACGCGTCGTCGCCGAGGCTTCGCTTTTCGTCTGGAGATCGCGAATCGATACCGTTGGAATTTTCAAAATCTACACCTTTGGATATCTCTTTACCCGAGGTGGCAAAGAACGTTCCGAAATGGGCGCTCGACGTCGCGCTTGGAATTTTCCCGGCGCCGTCTTCTGCCAAGGCTTCTTTCGCAGTCTCTGTTTGCGAAAGCGCGATAAGCGATTTCCGCGATTACGACGTTAACGCGATAAAGCAAAAGTCTGTGAACGCTCCGCGCATACTCACCATACGAAAAGTCCGAAACTACGTCGCCGATAAGCTGAAGATGGATGCCACCGCGAAAGAAGATTTAGAAATTCTCTGTCACGGCAGAGCTTTAAAGTTAGACATGTCGCTGGCTACTGTGGATGCGTACTTTTGGAAGAAAGGTGGCGCGATACGTTTAAATTATAGATTTAAACGTTCTTCGTATTCTTAATTTTGCATACCGTACATTACTACATACTACTACCTACATATCTAACTAGTCCAATATTATCATCTTCGCTTGATGTCGTATTCAATCGGCTCTAAGCGCCTCTTCAACTCCATCACGATTTCCTCCTTCGTTCTTTTCTTTTGTCCGTAAAAAACGTACCTCTCCGCTAAATAGTCCAGCTTGCCCAGCATAACGCACAAGCCGACGTCGAAAAAATGCACCCCTTCAAACACTAACGCGTCTTCCTTCGCGTGCTTCTCTAACGTTTCCTTTCGGCTAAAATTGCTCGCAAACGTCGACCAGTGCATTCGACTGTCCACGTGGTGTTGCACGTGATACCCATCGTCGAACGTTTTTTGATTCTCGAACGAATTAATGCACGTATACGTGCTTTTATAATCGTTCCTGGGGTCGTCCGGGCACACGAATATGTGCTGCGACCAGTTCCCGAACATCAATCCCAAGCTCGCGATCACGTGGGTATACGCGAGCGTCCAATTCGCCGCGGAGGCGTTCACGTTTGCATTCAGATACCACCACGCCGCAAAACTCCCAGCTACGTTCGAATAACATCGCACCGCATCTACCAACCCTCGATATTTCAGCATGTTCATCGATAACTCAATCGGCGCCAAAAACAGAAATCGCATCCAATACTTGAAAAAATCAAACGCCGAGTCTCTTCTCGAGCGTTCGGTGGAACTCAAATCCGCGTACGCCGCGTTCCCGTGCACGTGATGCATCGCGTTGTGATGGTACCAGTATATCCCCGCTGGAATACCGAAAAATGGCGCTATGACGAACGTCGGTATCGCGTTTAAACATCGTTTAAAGTGTTCGCTCTTCTTCGCCCGGACGGCGTTCACGTGCGTGTGATAGTGCAAGGCCAACGTGAATCTTTGCAAAAACAGAGCTCGCGTGATGACGAACCACACGAGCCCGTACCAAAACGAGCGGCGCGTCTTCTTCTTCTCGTTCGTATCGACGAAAAAGAGCATCACTCCTGGTACCACCACGAGGAGGAAACACTCGAGGAACGTCAGAACGACCCACGCGTCTTCCGGTTCGTTCGTTTTCTTTTGGAGAAATGCAATCACCCATTTTGGATACCGCGGGAAAACGCACTCGTTTCTTTTCGCGCGCACGTCGAGGTTGAGGATGATTCTCGATCCGTCGTGGTTGGTGCCGATGCGCGGAAGCGCAGCAGTGCTCTCGCTCTCGTCCTCGCGATTCGAAGCGTTTTGAGAGGGAGGAGAACGCGTGGACGACCGCATCATCGATGTGAACGCGCGATGATGACTCGAACGACGACGAGAAGAGTGACGAACGCGTTTAGATACGAAACGCGCCACTCTTAACGCGCGACGATGATAACGACGACGATGTCATCTCAAACGCGCCTCTACGAGTGTTGTTGTTCTCGTTGCACTTCGAGAGGGACCACCTTTTCTCGTCGTCGCGGCAAAAAAGTGGCAAAAGTTTCGCGTTCGTCGTCGTCGTCGTCTTCGTCTTCCTCGTCCGGGACTTTGGACGAACTGATTTCCATCGCGTCGAGCGATGACCGCGGAATAGGCTCGACGCGACGCCGGGAGATTGAATCCATCATCGACAGACTCCTTCTCGAAGAAGAAGAGAAAAACACGAAGAAGAAGAATACCAAGGAGGACGATTTAAATAGTTTGTCCGCGCGATGGAAGCTTCTCTGGACGAGCGAACGGGAGACTTTGTTTTTGTTGGAAACGTTTCAAAACTCGCTCGCGTATCAAACGATAGACGAAAAGGAGAAGACGCTGCGAAACGCGGTGGAATTTTCGGGTGGGAACGCGTTCGTAGTGGAGAGCGAGATTGAAATTTTGGACGAGAGGAAGGTGAATTTTACGTTTCTTTCGGCTGGGTTGAAGTTTTCGAACGGGTTTACGCTCCCGGTGCCGCCGGTGGGGAAAGGGTGGTTCGAGAATATATACGTCGGCGAGAGATATCGCGTGGCGAGGGATTCGAGAGGCGATACTTTGATCGTCGAGCGGTGTTGAACGAGCGATAAGTATACGTGCTAAATCTATCTTCTACGCGTTGTATTTTTAATGCGCTATGTACTATTATTATTATCTAGTAGTTTTTACCGGTCTAGACTATGTTGTCTGTCGTCACCACCGCTTCGTCTTCAAACTCTTCCTCTTCTTTGCATCGCTTGAATCTTTTCAACATTAAACTCGACGTGACTACGGAAACGGAACTCAACGCCATCGCCAAGCCAGCGACTTCTGGAGGCAACCGAACTTTCACGAATGGGTACAATAGACCCGCAGCTATGGGTATCCCGAGCGCGTTGTATCCTAACGAAAAGAACAAGTTCATTTCGATGCGCCGAAACGTGGCGCGCGATAAATCAAGCGCGTGGACGACGTCGAAAATGTCAGATTTTACCAAAACGATACCAGCCGCTTCCATGGCGATGTCCGTGCCAGCACCGACGGCGATGCCTATATTCGCGCGCGTCATCGCTGGTGCATCATTCACGCCATCACCGACAAACGCGACGACGTTCTTTCCATTTTTCGTCCTCCTCCTCGAACTACTACTACTACTACCACCACTCGAAGAGATCGGTTTTCGTTCTCTCGCTTGCAACTCTTTGACGCAGTTGACTTTATCTCGCGGCAAACACTGTGAAAAAATGTAATCGATGCTCCCGATTTGACGCGCAATCGTCTCGCAGACGGCTTTGTTGTCGCCAGATACCATGGCGATTTCAACGTTTCGTTGTTTCAACGCTCGCAACGCTTTTTGCGCCTCTGGTCTCGGCTTATCTGCCAACGCGATGAAACCGAGGAAAACGCCGTCCAACTCGACGCACACGACCGTGCATCCTTTTTCTTCGCAGGATCTTATTATTTCGGAGAACGACGACGACGACGAAATTGCCTTGCTACCGTCGTCGTCGTCGTCGAGAATGAAATCAGAATTACCGACGCGCAATTTCTTTTCTTGTTGTCTTCCCTCCGATCGCAACATGCACTCCAATCCTCGTCCAGGTACGGCGGCGAAGTTTGACACGGACAAATCGGAGACATCGAGTTGGCGGTCTTCCTCGACGTACAAAACGATGGCTTTCCCGAGCGGATGTTCTGAACTCTTCTCCGCCACGGCGGCTATTTTCAACAGCTGCGCTTCATCGATACCTACGTTTGTTCCAGGCGCACAGAAAACTTCAACTACGCTCGGTTTACCGAGCGTTAACGTCCCGGTCTTATCGAAACACACGACGGTCACGTCGTGCGCGATTTCCAGCGGTTCGCCACCTTTAATCAAAATACCAAGTTTTGCGCCAACACCGGTGCCAACCATGACCGCCGTTGGTGTCGCTAAACCTAAAGCGCACGGACACGCGATGACCAATACCGTGACGAAAAATACGAAACAAAATACAAACTCGCCTTCGTCGTCCGTCCATGATTTTGGCACCGACGTGGTCGCTTTCACGGCGATGAGCCAAAAGATGAAGGATAAAAACGCCAGCGCGACGACAGACGGGACGAAGACGGCAGAAATTTTATCCGCTCTGGCTTGTATCGGCGCTTTACTCGTTTGCGCGTCTTCTACCAAACGCACGATTTTGTTTAACGCGCGTTCCGCACCGACGTTCGTGGCGGCGACGAATACGGTTCCAAACGTATTTGTCGTTCCAGCAATGACAAAGGAGTTTTTCGTTTTTGGCACCGGTAAGGATTCACCGGTTATCGCGGATTCGTCCGCGGCGGTTTCACCGCTCAAAACGACGCCATCCACGGGAAACGCCGAACCAGGGACAACTTTCACGACGTCGTCGCGTTGTAACAAGTTTGAATCTATCTCTCGCTCGGAAACAATCTGCATTGCTTCGATGTTGTTGTTGATGACTTCGCATATGATTGCCGTGTTTGGCGCCAAGGACACGAGCTTTTGTATCGCCTCGGACGCCTTTCCCTTCGCGCGCGCCTCCAGCCATTTACCCAAGAGTACAAATGAGATTAAAACCGTGGACGTTTCGAAAAATATCGCGTCTTCCTTCCCGTGTTTATTCTCGTCGTCGTGTGACTTTGAAAAAACATTTTTCAAGACGACGTAGACTGAATAAAAGTACGCGGCGGACGTGCCCATGGCGATGAGCGTATCCATGGTGGCTGTTTTGTGTTTCATCGCCGAAAACGCGCGCGCGTAGAATTGGTACCCGAGAACAAATTGCGCCGGTGTCGCTAATATCCACGATATGATCCACATCAGCGAAACTCGCTGATTACCGTCCACTTTTTGCATGAAGAACGCTTTCGTCTCGTCAATCGGATCAAACACAATCATCATCAAAAGCAACGGCAACGCCAGCGGGACGGAGAGTAAGAACTGCTTCTTGTACTTTCGTTCGATGAGTTTCGATTTCCGTCCTTTTTTTTCATCGCTTTCGTTTTCGTTCCATATTTCGCACCCGTACCCGAGACTTTGAATGGCGTATAAAATATCCCTCGCGCCGACGGACGTCCCTGGTTTCATTTCAACCACCACTTTCTCCAACAGTTCCGACGCGGACACGGAAACCACATCGTTCGGGAACCGTTTCAAAATTGCATTCTCAATCCTAGGCGGACACGATTGACACACCATGCCGGAAACGTTAAACTTCATCGCGTCCGGTTTCGACACCGCGCAGTCGAAACCGAAATCTGAAATTTCATTCGCGATATCGTCTGGTTTCAACTTCGAGTCATTCGCAATTACCACTGTTGCACTTTCGCTCAATAAGTTCACCGAAAACGAAATCATAGAGTCGTCCTGGATACTTTTAATCGCGTTTTCCACCCCTGACACGCACGACGCGCACGTCATGCCTTCCACGTTGAAGTGATACGTTTTTGATTTTATCGTCTGCTTTTCGGTAAACGAGGAGGCCGAATTACTACTCTTTATTAATCTTCCCTTTTCCTCTTCTTCTTCTTCGTCGTCGTCTAAGAATACTCCTGGATTCGTTGTTGTTTTCATTGTCTTATTATTCTCGTTGCTTTCGACGCATCCATACCCGGCCAACTCCAACGCTCGAATAATATTTTTAGTCTCCGTCTTAGAGGAGGAGGAGGAGGCACCTTTTTTCTCATCATCATCAGACAACAACAACTTTAAACTCACACAAACGTTCCTCTCTGTCGTCTTCACCGATTTCACGCGAACATCGACCACGTTCTCGACGTTCTTCTTGATCGCCTCGGTCACCCACATCGCGCATCGGTCGCAGGACATCCCGGAGACGTCGAATTCGAGAAGTTTGATGATTTCATCTTTCTCGTCCATCATTTCTTATTATTGCAAATTGTTATACTCCCAGACAGAGAAGAGAAAAAGAACAATAAGAACAAACGCGCTCTTCTCAACACGAGGAGTAGCGCGACGACGTGCGCTCTCTCTCGTCTTCGTATCGAGATATATAGATATATAATAAGTACGCTTTTCTGTTACGCTCTTTTGGGGGGGCCCAAAATCGACAGACATTTTCTCTTTTTGCTTGAAACCCTAAATTTGTTGTTTAAGGTTTATTGTTAGTTTTTATGTGAAATAGGGTTGTACACGGACATCGGTTGGGAAATTCCCGCGTAGGTTCAAGTAACCCTCAAGTCTTTATATAAAAAAGTTACTAAAAATCTAAATGTAGATCCTGCCGACTGCGTTTTAATCTCTAAGAAAAGCAGTCGTGTCCGAGTGGTTAAGGTACTAACCGCGACAAGTAAAGTCAGTAACAATTACTAAAACGAATATCCGTAGGAGACCGACTAGAAGTATACTTTCTTTTTTGCACAGCTCCTTTCTTCTCGTCTCTGCGTTTTCTTTTTTTTCCCTTTTCCTTCCTTTTTGCACCACATTCGTCGTTTTTATCCAATCGCGCGTCTCTTTTTTTGTGGCAAGATGATGTCAAAAATTTTCGAAAAAAGAAAAAAAAAGAGAAAAATTCGCTTTTCGTTACTTTTACACGCACAAACTTCACATTCATCATCACAAAAAGAAGGTACGTCGTTTATTATTATAATAATAATACGAGAGCGTTAGTATTCGTTCGTTCCCACACTCCAATTCGCATTCGCGTTATTGATTCGCGTGGTGTCTCTCTTTCTCTCTCTTTTACTCTTGCAATTGGTGTCATTTATACCGCTTATAAAAAAAGGGAACAACTTTCTCATCGCGAAAAAAATCAACACACCACGCGCTAAAATCATCGCGACGACGGCTCCGAACGCGAGCGTCGCGCGCACCTTTTGACGCGCAAAACGAACGCGCGTGAAAATGGTGCTTCCGTTTTTCCCGTTTTTTTTTAGATGTGGACGTCGAGATGTGCACATCAAAGCGTCTTTTCGTGAAGCGTCGCCGTCGAAGAGGAGAAAAAATTAGACAGATTCATAACTTTCGTTGAGAGCCGTCAGTTTTGGGTGTGTGTGGTGGCTTTTTAAGATAATATACTGACTAATCATTATTACTATTATTATTATTAAAAACACAATAAACAGATATAACATAATAAATAATAATGTCTCAAAAGATTGAAAACTTTCTCTTCACGTCCGAGTCCGTCAACGAGGGTCACCCGGACAAACTCGCCGATCAAGTCTCCGACGGCGTCTTGGACGCCATCTTGGCCCAAGATCCGGATGCCAAAGTCGCTTGCGAAACGGCGACCAAGACGAACATGGTGATGGTTTTCGGTGAAATCACCACCACCGCCAAGGTTGACTACGAAGCGGTCGTGAGACAAGTCTGCAAGGACATCGGCTTCAACTCCGAAGAAGACGGGTTGAACGGGAACACGTGCGAAGTTTTGGTTCGATTGCACGAGCAATCGCCGGATATCGGCCAAGGCGTCCACGGTATGGGGACCAAGGCGTTGGAAGACATCGGCGCCGGTGACCAAGGCATCATGTTTGGTTACGCCACCGACGAGCACGAATCTTTGATGCCGTTGACTTTGGTCTTAGCGCACAGACTGGGCCACAGATTGACCGTCGTGAGAAAGGACGGCACCTGCCCGTGGGTCTTGCCGGACGGTAAGACGCAAGTCACCATCGAATACAAGAACGACAACGGCGCCATGATCCCGCTTCGCGTCCACACCGTGTTGATCTCCACGCAGCACAAGGAAGGCGTCACGAACGAGAAGATTGCGGAAGACTTGATGAACGAAGTCATCAAGAAGGTCATCCCGGAAAAGTACTTGGACGACAAGACCATCTACCACTTGAACCCATCTGGACGATTCGTCATCGGCGGTCCGGATGGCGACGCCGGTTTGACTGGCAGAAAAATCATCATCGACACCTACGGGGGCTGGGGTGCGCACGGTGGCGGTGCCTTCTCTGGTAAGGATCCGACCAAAGTTGATCGCTCCGGAGCGTACATTGCCAGACAAGCGGCCAAGTCTGTCGTCGCCGCCGGCCTCGCGAAAAGGTGCTTGATGCAAATCTCCTACGCCATCGGCGTCGCCAAGCCGTTGTCCGTCCACATCGACACCTACGGCACCGGCTCAATCTCCGACGCTGAAATCTTGAAGAAGGTCGAAGCCGCGTTCGACTTCAGACCGGGGATGATTGGCAAGAACTTGGACTTGAAGAGAGGCGGCAACAAGAGATACCAAACCACCGCGGCGTACGGTCACTTTGGCAGAGACGAGGACCTCAACATCTTCACCTGGGAAAAGGTTGTTCCGCTCTAATACTAAGTGATTGATTTATTATATTACATTTTATTTAGAGAGAGAGAGAGAGTAAAGGGTAAAGAGAGAGATAATTAGAAAACACACATCATCGTATAAAGTCACTATCGTATCATCGTTGAAAAGAAGACAAACAAGAAGAATCTTTTTTTGGTTTCGTCTTCAAAGTTTTCGTTGCTTTTCCCTTTCCTTTATGCGCGGCGAATACAATGTTGTTTGCAACACGGAAGACATCTATTATTTCTCGAAATGATACTCTAAATCGCAAAACGACTAAGAAGAGGAAGAAGAAGACGTCGTCGTCTGATGCTACTAATACTACTACGAATGATTTCCATTCTGAAAACGCAAACGTGAACTCTTCCCGAACGTCCACGGCGAAACTCATCGAAACCGTCGCGTCGAGCATATTATCGTTCAACTTGAAAAAGCAAACCAGCGTGACTGTATCGGTGAATTCAGACGATTTCGAAGCGTTGACGAGAGGAAAAGTGCGCGAAGTGCAAATTAAAGGCACCGACTGGTCGAGCAAAAAGAATTTAACGTGCAAGAGTCTCGATATTTCCGTGGGCGAAGTCGAAGTCGATTACGGGAAGATTGTCACGACTGGACGGATAGAGATAAAAAAACCCGGAGGACGAGGACGGGCAAAACTATTCATGAGTTTCGAGGACTTTCGGAACTTTTTGAAGCATCCTTTAACGAACGAGGCGTTGAATGAAGTGCGGATGACGTTCGAAGACGAAGCGCCGAAGCGAGACGAGGCGTCCGAAAGGCTCGTGTTGAAGGCGATATTTGACGAGGAACGAAACGCGGTGAGAACGTTTCAAATGCAGCCGTTGGAGGACGAGCGCGTTGATGTATGCGACGTGAGTAGTGGTACGAGTAGTAGCAATAGTAGTAGTAATAGTAGTAGTAGTAGTAGCGAGCAAGCGGAGAGAGTGAAGCGATTTTTCGAAACGCTCGAGCTCGATTTGATGGGCACGAAGTTGAGATATCAAAACATGCGAGTTCTGGAAAACGGCGTCGCGTTGGACTTGTACGTTTTAGTCGAAAAGTTTCCACCTCCCGTGATAGATTTTTAGTTCTTCTAGATTACTACTTTTAACAACAACACTATGTACTACTAATTCGCTAGAAATACCTCCTCCTCACAACGACCCTCCTTCCCGAATCAATCGGCGTCGTTAAACTCGTCTTCGAAATCCCAATCGCGTTTACGCCGGGGAAAAAGCCTCCTCGGTCGCCGCCAACCGTCACCGCGTACGGAACCTTCGCTTCAATCAACCCCACGGGTACGATTCCCACGTGCTCCACCTCCTCTCGCTCGCTCGCTATAAAACAGTGTCCTTTCGGTACCAACGCGTCTTTCATTTCCTCTCCTCCCGTCTTCGCGTTCGTCTCTTTCCACGCCACGAGGTCGTTTTCCAACGCCACCACTCTTTGCAGCTCCATCGTGTGCCTTCGAATTGGTCTGCTTTTTGCTTCGTTTTCTTTCCCTTCCACCACTCTTTGCAGCTCCATCGTGTGCTTCCGAATTGGTCTGCTTTTTGCTTCCTTTTCTTTCCCTTCCTTAGAAGAAGATAAAGAAGAATACATCGAACCAGGTCTCGGCACGTGCACCGCGTCGCCTCGTTCCACGTCCCAGTATCGGTAGGACATTTTATCCAGCATCGCGTACAGACGTCTTCGTTGTTCTCGTTCGTCGGAACATTCGATGCCTTTGAGACCGGACTTTTCTGCGTCGATTTCCCGAACGGAAACCACCGCATCGTTCGCGCACCACACGACTGGAATCCACGGAAGCGACCGCCACACTTTTCGCCACATTAGTAGTAATATTCGGTGGTGTTTCACCGAGCGTTGCGGTGCTTCATCATCTGTTTTTACGCGTACGTTTACTCCTCATAAATTTTCATCACGTGCGACGGAATTGTAACGAGAAATCCAATACCAAAACCGATGATACCATGAGCACTGCGACCACCAAAACGCGATCGAGAAGTCCTCCTTCTCGTCCTCGGTGCCGTCGTCGTCGTAAAAGTCGTGCATTCGTCGTCCAAATACTCTGCCTCCTCCTTTTCTCTCTTTCCCTCCTTCGAGTGTGCGATGCGAAGCACAACGAGTGGGTCGCCCCGGACGGAGATGTCGTCGTCGTCACCGAAGAAGAAGAAGAAGAAGAAGAAAACGCTTCGTTTAAGAACGCGAAGGAAAAGAGTCGTTACGACGATCCCTCGACGCTTTCGCAACTCTTCGACTGGGCGATCGAGAATTCCGACCGAGACAAGCTGAGAGCGATGGCAAAGGCGATGAAAACGAGAGAAGAAGAAGAAGAAGAAGAAGATGAGACTGGTGATGAAGGAAACGAGAGAAGGAATTGGCGCTCGGAGGAACTTCTCGAAAAAGCGAAAAACGTGCGCGCAATGCTGGATCAAATGGCCATGCACCCGTCCGAGGTGGAGATTTTGAAAGAAATCACGGAGAAGTTCACGGATGGAAGCGTAGACGTCCGCGAAAGAGTGCGCGCGTTGGAACGTTTGGACGAAATGGTGGCGCAAATCGACCTGGCGTTTGATTTTCACACGATACTCGGATTGAAGCCACTGTTGATGGTGGTGGAGAACGAGAGCGAGGTGAACGAGGTGAGAGCGCAGGCGTGTCAAGTGTTCGCGACGTTGACGAGTAACTACGAGAAGATTCAGGAAATCGCGGCGGATGAGTTTAACGCGGTGTCGGTGCTTTTGAACGCGACTTCGTTGGCGTTTGAGAAGAAGGACGAAACGGTCGCGAAGAAGTGTTTGTTTGCGTTGACGTCGTTGACGAGGAACGTGAAACGATTGAGGAGCGAATACTTGTTCAACGGCGACGACGTGATGCGAGGGAAGTTGAGCCACGCGAAGTATTTATTCAAGAGCTCGCTGATGGCGCCGAAATCAGTCATCGGCGACGCCGTGTGGACGAGGACGGCGAATTTTTTAAGCGACATCGTGATTAACGCGAAACACAGAGATTATAACAACGACGAAGAGACGCAGTTGATGGCGAATTTGTTTAAAGACGATTGGACGGCGATAGAGAAGGCGGCGATACAGGTGAAATTACGCTTTAACTCGCCAAACGCGAGCGAACGAGAGGCGAGCGCGAACTTGGCGTTGGCGATGATCGATAGCAAAGACGACGCGTTTAGAAACGCGTTCAAGTCGATTGATTTTGAAATAGATTTGATATCGTACGATGGGAAATACCCAAACGATTCAAACGAGTTCAAACATCTGGTGAGAGATATTCAACGCGCGTTTAAGAAAAATACCCACGAAGAGTTATAACTTTCGGAGAAGAAGCGCGAGAGGATGTTGTTCTTTTTTAGATAGTATAGTAAGAGTAGCTTTGATGATGAATTATCGCAAAAACGCGCCCACAATTTAAAGACGATCTCTCGGACCCTTCACCGCTTCCTTTTGCGGGCCAATCGTGATCGGTAACTTCGCGTCCTTGGAACCCTTACCGCCAAAGACCAAGCACGCCGCGCCGCCGCTCAACGCCAAGAAGGAGTACATCGCTTCTCTTCGGCCTAAACCTTGCGCCGCGTTTTCGAAAAACTTAGCCTGTTGGTCCGGGTATCTCGCCGTGGACTCCACGCCGTACACGTCCCAGGAGCCAGTCGTGGATTCGACGTCGCCGAGGTCAAAGTACACGGATTCGTCCCCGTATTTCGCGGAGATTTTTTTAGTAGAGGCTTTTGATCTGTTGGTTTTGAATAGGAACGAGAGGTGTGTACTAATGGTCAGGCACAGACACCAAAACGGACGGAAAGAGATGGGCGAGCGCATCTTCGCGAACGACGACGACACCGAGAGGCAGTTGCTCTTTCCACTCTCTGACAACAAAGACGACGAGAGGGCGACTCGTCGTCTCGCCTCTATCTCTCCTTTTCCCACAAAACGACGAGTCTTTGTGGTCCCCAAAGGAAAAGAAGGGAGGGAGGAAAAAAAAAATGGATTCACATTTGCGCGCGCGCGAATAACGTATTCAGAGCAAGAGAAAACGAAACGCACCGTCGCGTCGCGTTTTTCGCCGAGACAACTCTCGCGCCGGTAAAGGTTGAGCTTTGCAATGCAAACATAATTTCGCAAATAAGTGTGTTTATGACGTTTTCGTCTCCTTTTTTTTGTTGATGGTGTTTCCGCGCAATTTGTACCAAACCAACCGTATCTTTGATCTCTGAGTGAAAAAGGAGCTTTTTGAGGCGAGAAGGAAAAAAAAAAATTGCAGCCTCAAAACGACGTTTGTTGACACGAGACGAAATTTATGTGCTTGCATTCACATGTTTTGAGATTTCAGCAGGGGCGAGCAAGGGCGACGAATGAAGAAAACCAAAGAATGAAGATGTGAGCAGAGAGGAAAAGAAGTCGTTTTGCTTTTGAAAGAGAGCAACCGCGTTGTTGGGATTCTTAGTAGTAGTATTCTTATTCTTATTATATTAAATTCTCAAAGCTCTGGCGATACTTCCAGCTAAACTCATCACTCGGAACGGCGATTGGCCGTTGACGGCGTCCACGGTCAACGGACACGAGTCGGTGATGAAGAAGTGTTCGAAGCGTTCGCTCGCGTCTGAAGGTTCGGTGAATTTTTTCCAGCTGGAGTTCGGGAAGACGCCGTGGGTGACGTACGCGGAGACTTTGGTCGCGCCTTTTGCTTTGAGTAATCGCATGCATTCGATTAAGGTACCACCGGATTGGACGAGGTCGTCGACGATGACGACGTGTTTGTTGAGTGGGTTGCCTTCTTTGAGCGTGACGATGCGTTTGTCGCCTTCGCGGACTTTGGTGCAGACGACTTCGGTGAACTCGTCCTCGAAGAAGCCGTGGAAACGTTTACAGGCGCCCTCGTCTGGGTACGCTATGGCGATTTCTTCCTTTCCGGCGTCTCCTCTTTTCAATTCTGCGAGTTGTTCGAGCAACAAAGGGATCCCGGACTCGAATAACGGCGACACGCCGTCGCCAAAGTAAAAGCGTTCTTGCAACGCGTGAATGTCGAATATAATCGTCGAGGTTGGTCCACCTCTCGAACTCGGAATGTTGGACAACATCCGCGCCAACGTCACCGCAGTCGGCACCTCCCCTTCTTTATCCACGCGCTCGAACGTCCCTGTCGGGAAAAACGGTAAAATCAGCGTAAAACTCGCCACGAACATTTTCGGCAGCGAATACACGACCGAAATCTGTTCGAATATGGTCGCCGCGTCGTGGAAAGAGGCTAAAAAAGCAACGTGTCTGCCTCGGATATCGTCCGCGTTATCGATAAATATGTTCGGGTACCCGTCTGGAAATCTTCGCCATTTGATCGTGCCCAGTTCCACGGCATCTGTTTTGCGTTTGCGTCGTTTACGAGAGAAGAGGTGTTAGTTACACACAACAACAAACAAACTTTTTTCACGAGAGAAAAGAAAAACAAAACCTCCCGCGCTTTTGCGGGGCGCGACGACAACAACAACAACAACAAAGAAGACTCTCATTTACCCGGATCGTTCGCTCGAACTTCTCTCGCCATCTTTTCCATCTCTGGGCAGTAAAAAACGATTTTCTTCATCGTTCCTCGCTCGGCTTGGCTGGACATTCGTTGTTGCTGTTGATGCGTCATCTTTTGATGATTTCTTTCCCCAACAATACAAAATGAAACAAGCTCTTTTTTTTTTAATACGTGCGTGCGCGTGTCGTGTGTCGCACTACTCTCCGGTCCAAGTTCTCAATCCTCTCTTCTTTTTCTTCTTCAGTTCTTCTGCTACAACCGACGAGAGAAAGGAGTCACGCGCACTCGCAACACCAACTCAACACGAGAGATATTTCTTGCAAAAGTCTGCAAAACAAATGAAGAAATGTGTCACAGGAATGAATTTTTTTTAAACCAAAAAATTCAAAAATTTTCTCTCTTTTTCTGCTTTACTTCATTTTGAATTTCACGCGCTTAAGTAAGTATTATAAGCGAGTAAAAACAGCATGAACGCGACGACCACCACCACTGATGATGTACCTTTACCACCACCATTTGCGCCTCCTCCGTTGCAGAGCATAGAAAATACGACTACTAATGATACTAATAATACTACTATTACTAATTCGAATAAAAATGCGTACGAAATCGAGAGAGACATGAAAGTGTCCATGAATTTAGCGCGCTTGAAAGCGCTCGGAATCGACGTCGCGAGAGAGAAGTTAGACCTGGAAAACGCGAAGAAGAAGACAAAGACGAAGAAGCACAACAACGCGAGTAAAAAGAGAACGGAATTTTCTTCTCCTTCTGAGCCGAGAGTGACGAGGAGACAACGAATGATGCAAAACGAAACGAGCGAGGAACGAGCGCAGAGAGAAGCGGCGGAAAAAGTGCAACGAGACGAACTGTTTGACGGAGATGGAAAGCGGAAGAGAGCGAGCAAAACGACACACACGAAATCTCGAGGGATGGAATTTCCAAACGTCCGTGAGGAGTTCCCGAACTCTCTGGGCATGTTTGGACCGTTCGCGATGAAAACGCCAAAAACGAACGGACCGGTCACGGTCGTAGAGGTTGGCGAAGTAGTAAGCGGAGGGCGGCGACGGTTCGCGAGCGAGTTTTGGTCGCGGTCGGGATGTTTGTATCACCACCCGTATTTAATCGGGTATAAAGCGGAGAAAGTATTTCAAGGACGAGTGTATTTGATGGAAATCGTAGACGGTGACGATAGGCCGATGTTTCGAGTGACGGATAAGGAAGCTCCCGGGAAGACGTTCGTCGGAGAAACGCCGACGGCGCCGTGGTACGATTTGCTCATCAGTAAACGGTTAGGGACAAGGATTAGCGGGCCGCAGTTTTTCGGGTTTTCGGAGAGGACGACGATGGCCGCGATTGGGTTTCAACTGGAAAAAAGTGGAGAGAAGGAAATGTTGAAACAGTGCTATTCGAAAGGATACGCGATGGACGACGGCGAGGTTGAAGAAGAAGAAGAAAATTAGAGAGAGAGAAAGGAAACACGAGGAGTAGCGCACGCAACACACACACACACACAACGGAACTGAAAACTATCTACCAAATACCAATAATTACTACACGTCTACACGCAAATCTAACATCCTAATAAATCCTAATAAATCCTCCCGCAATACCGACTCCGCGGATACTTCTCTTTCAACTCCGGCCACATGACGAACACCACATCCGCCAACCTTAACCCGTAACACAATCTCCCACTCAAGCTCATCCGTCTCGTCCTCGCCACGCTTTCCACGTACATCACTTTACACGCGCTGTTATACCCGAACACTTTCCCGAGAAAACACGCCAAGATTACCGGGACGCACGTCCCGGGTCCGTTCGTTAATATCGCGTCTGGTTTCGTCTTCCAGTACACTCTCCAAGAGTGCCAAAACGCCAACAACGTTGTAAAAACGCTCGTGAAATAGCTCTGTCCAACCTCTCTCGCTCTCGGGACGAAATGATTCCTGTACTCGCCATTCGTTCCTCCTTGCACTTCTTCCCGCTCGAATCGCTCGATTTTCGCCACGCTCGTCGTATCCGAAACCGCGAAGATATACTCTCGTTTGGGAAACAAATTGGAAAAATCTCTCTTCTTTGTCTTCTTTTCATCTGACAAAAACGACCGCAAAATATGCACCATCTCCGCGGTGTGCCCGCCAGAACCGATCACGACCAGAAGTTTTGCGCCGTCTGACTTTCTCTTTAGTTTTTGAGACGATGGTGACGACAAAGCGACGCGTACCGTTCGGAGGAAAAGGACGACGATGATGATGAGAAAAACACCAAAGTTTTGCGTCATTTTTTGTGACGATGAGAAAAAGATACACACAAAATACGAACGAGCGATGACGATGAGAACGGCTGAACGATCGATTGCAGAACCTCTCCTGGCATCGTTTCTGGTCTCCTTGGTCTCCTTGGTCGCGTGCGCGATCGCGCCGATTTTAACCCGCCTCTCCTCTCTCGCTTCTGTATCTTCTTCATCAACAAATTGGAAGAAATCAAACGCGCGCGCGATGGCCTTGTTTGGAAGCGGAGCGTTACTCGCCGACGCGTGCACGCACGGAATTCCGAACAGTTTTGGGAAACTCGACGGAGGAGGAGGAGAGTTTGCCGGCGGGTGTTTTTTGAGCGGCGTGTTGACGTTCTATGCGCTCGATTGCTTCATTCGTGCGAGAGTACGTGCGAAGAGTCTTGCTTCTGAAGATGACGATGGAGTCGCGAAGAGGAGGAGGAAAAGGAGAACTCGAGGAGGTCAAAAGGAGGAGGAGGATGGCAGCGGCAAGAATCATCCTGGTCACACTCGATGGCAGAATATCGCGTCTGGAGGATGGTTGAACTTATTCGCGGATGGGTTGCACAATTTTACGGACGGCGTCGCGTTAGCGATGTCTTTTAAAAAAGGAGGACGAAAAGCCGGCCTGGCGACTGCGACGGCGTTGGCGACGCACGAGCTCCCGCAAGAGATTGGCGATTACGGCGTGTTAAGAAACTGTGGGTTTTCGCATGGACACGCGTTAGGGTTTAACTTTTTATCCGCGACGCTCTCGATTGTAGGGACGGTGTTTGCTTGGTACGTCGGGAAGATGAGCGAGAAGTGGGAGGTTGGATTGGAGGCGTTTTGCGCAGCCGGGTTCGTGTTCGTGTCGATATCGCAAATGGTGACCGTATCGGTGGAAGAGGAGGAGGAGGAGGAGGGGAAGCACCGAGATAAAGGTAACAAAAGGCCGTACGCGAGAGACATGATGAGTGTTCTATTGGGCGTGCTCGTCGTGTATCAAGTGCACGCCGTGTTCGGGTGTTGCGGAGGTCACGAGGAAGAGGGACATCATCATCATCAACATCATCATCACGACGAACACTGATTTAAGTATTCATAGTAGAAGAATTGTTACGAACGTATCGAGTAGTATATTAGTATGCATGTATATATATACACATAATGTATTTGTATTTTAATAACAGATCACCTCCTCCTCCTCCAATAAAGCATCATCTTCACACTCGTCCTCCGTGAACGTGTTTGCAATCGGGATTTTTCATTTGATCGAGCTCTTCAACCTCCGGTATAACCTCTGGATACACAACTTTCACTACCGCTTCTAATTTCTCGTACTCCTCTCTCGCCTTCCCAGCCTTACCCATGAACGAGTTAATTCTATCGTAATCCAAAGCTCCTTTCTTCCTTTGCTGTTGCACTCTAAGTTCGTGACACAACAAATTCACCCGCAACTCCTTCAATCTCGCCACCGTCGCCGCGCGATTATCTCTCGATTGCGTCCATTCCGAGTGCATTTGCTGAATGTGCTGCGGCACACCCGCCCCATCAAAATCTGTCCCACCGATATCCCCGCCGTCCATAAACGCCCTCTCCTTATCCAATCCAACCATCGGCTGGCTCGCGCCCGCTCTCGCCCCGCCCGACACCAAACACACGTCCGCTTGCCTCTTACATTCCTTCGCTTGCATCGCGCACCACTGCCCTTGTTCTCTCCCCGGCATCGTCGCCGAGTTCCAGTCGCCAATGTACACGCCGAGCACGCACACGCAAAACGAATACGCCAGGAACGTCGTCAGAAACCGTTTCTTATCGAGAACGAGACGATCGAGCCAATCGTACACGGCCATTCGAGCGTGGTATTGATTATCTTTTCTTTGTTGCATCGCCGCGAGTTGCGCCGCGGTGGTTGTTTGCTTGTCGCTCGAATTCGTATTCGCTTCTTCGTCTTTTAAAGAGGAAGCGTTTCCGAACATGATGATGTGAATGTGTGTGTGTGCTTTAAACGCTCTCTTTATGTGTCTGTCGAGCGAAATGAAGACAAAAGTGGTGGATGGATTAGAGAGAAAAATCGACAGAAAAAATATTTAGGGTTTAATATACAATTAGGGTTTAAGGCAAAGGGGAACTTTTCTTCATTTAAACAGAAGACTGATATTTACTCTTACGCGCGCGCGCTCTCATACACATCGATATAAAGAAGAATGGGCGCGTTGAAGAAGCTGAAAAAGAAACTCTCATCTGCTTCCTCGAAGAAGAAGTTTATGAATAATGATACGAATTCTAAGAATACTAAAACTGTTTTAGGCGACGTGACGAATGCTTCCCCGGGAAAGTCCAACAAACGGGGGAAGACTTTGAAACCGTTCCGGACCGCAGATGTCTCCTCGGCGAAAAGAAGCAACGTAGGAGGCGTTTCTTTGAAAGCGGTGGAGATATTCGAGGACGACGAGGCGTTTGAACAACAACGAGAAGGCGGGTCCAAGGCACCTCCGCCGTCCTCGGCGAGTGATTCTGTGTCGCCTGCCTCGTCGAAATCCTCGAAATCCGCGTTGGACGAGTGGGCGGACCACCTGATCCTTCCGGTCCTCCTTCCGGTCGGAGGGTTCAACGAGAATAAAGAAGAAGAGAAAGAGCAACCGGAAACGCCGACAAAAACCACCGACGATGATAAAGATGATGATGATGAAGAAGTGATGAATGTCGTCGACTCCGGTTTCGCCGCTTCGCCGATAGTCGTGTCGTACGAGTTGAGCGAAAGCGAGTGCGGGACGCCAGGCGAGGTAGAGGAGAGAGTTTTAGGAAACGTTGAATCTGTTGTTCTCGCGAATGACAACGAAGCAGTAGATGTAGCAGAAGAAGAAGGAGAAGACGCGTTAGAATCGTACTTGTTTACGCCGCCGCCGGTGAATTTGGCGAAGAAGGACACTTTGAAAGAAGACGCGGTAGAGGAAGAGAAGAAGAACACGAACACGCAATCGGCGAGACTGTCCTCGTCCATGTGGGATGTGAAGATGATGCACAACGTGAGTTTCATGAAGAACGTGAGCGCGATGGATGTAGCCATGGGCGCAGGCGTAGCTGCGGTCGTGTTTAATTTTTTTATGCCGTCGTTTTTGAAAGCTTCGTTTTGAGCACCCTTTCGTTCGTCTCGTCGAGAAAAGAAAACGCCAGCGCTGAACAAGCGAAACGCGGGACAATTACGAGTTCGAGACAGAAAGGTTTATGTTATGTTTTATTATTGCTATCACTATCACTATCATTACTCTTGTTTACGACGAACGAACGACTACGATACGCATTATTTATTTCAATCTCTTAAACGTTATTATCTTCTTCGTTCTGAGTTCTCTCTCTCGCCGGACTTCGTACTATTTCCGCTTCCATTTGCCTCGAAGCCGTCTCGGCGTCCTTCTCAATCGTTCCTTTCATCATCAACAAAAATAATCCGCAAATAAACCACATGCTAAAAGCTACGTTAAACGCGATTTGCCGTCCGTTGAAAACGACAATCAAACCGGCTATGAATACTGGGCCTAAACCTTTTCCGATGTCGTCCACTTGGGAGTAACACGCAAACACCGAGCCTCGAGTTTCTGGCGGGTTGATGTTCATCAACACCGCTCTCACGTTCGGTGGCGTCAAGGAACACAAAATCCCAGTCACAAAACATGAAAAGTATAACAGAGACTCGGATGGACCGAAATACGTCGAATTGACGAAATAATACGAAGGTAAAGCACCGAGCATAGTGCTCAATCCCATGAGTACCGCCACGGAACTTTTGTTTCTGTTGTACAAACGTTGCCCCCAAACGCCACCGCCGATGACGCCAATAGCACCACCCAAACCAAATAAAGTCACCGCCGCGGTACCTTGACCAACTGTTAATCCCCGGTTGGCGTGTAAATAGTCCACAAAGTACGCGTTCAAAACGCCCCACGGAATTGTCCCGAATACGCCTTGGATGAACACCAACACGTTCGTTTTCACTCGCAGTTGTCTTTTGAGTTTTTGCACGTCCATTTTACCCGAATAGATTTCAATATCCGAGACGGAGAGCTGCGATATGATGTCGTCCTCGTTTTCGTCTCTCTTACTACTACTTTTACTACTATCCTTGCAGCTACTCTTCTTCTGCTTCTTCTTCTTCTTTTTCTCCTCTCCTCCTATCGCTACTCCTCCTTCCTCGCTTTCTTCTCCTACTCCTCTCGAAGCCGCCCGATTTTGATGTCCAAAATGATTCCCGTTCACCTTGACATCCATTCCACCTCTCACCGGCTCATCGACTAACATCCACGTCAAAAACGCGAAAAACACCGCCGGCGCCGCGCTCACGACAAACGGCACCTTCCACCCGTACTTCGGCCCGACCGCGCCGGACATGATTTGCCCGAACGCGATTCCGGCCCCCGTCGCGATGGTCAAAAACGACGCCACCTTCGCCCTCGTCTTGTGACTGAACAAATCCCCGCACAAGGAAAACAAAAGAGGTAAACACCCTCCCACCGCGATCCCTGTCATCGCTCTCAGCATGAACAACTGCCAATACTTCGTCACCCAATACGTGGCTAAACACGGCCCTTCGCCGATCAACGTCGTGAGAAACAGCAACCGCACGCGGCTCTCCGTCTTATCGCACATCCACCCGATGATTAAACTCGCCGGCGACCCGACCACGAAAAATGCCAGTTGTAACCACCCGGCCAGTTTCACGTCTTTTTCGCGGTCCGAAAAGTTGAACTCCTCCGCCGCTTGGGATAGGTTCGGGGAGAGTAAGTTTTGGTCCGCGTATAAGAACGCCGAGGTTGTGGTCATCAAAAACACCGAGAAATACCTCTGTTTTCTACTCGTTTTTCTTTCGTCGATATCCTCCTCGATATCGTCGTCATCCGCAGTAACAGTGTCCACAAACGAAGAAGTCATATGCACTGGTGGTTTTGGTGGTGGTTTTGGTGATGACGACGTTTCCATCGATGTCTGTTTCGGAGGGAGAAGGAGCGCTTTGTGGATGGAATTCGTCCGCTGCTCAGATACGGACGACGACGATTCAGACGACGATTCAGACGAAACGAGGCCCGCGAAAGAAGACGAGGACGAAGAGGCGCGCTCGTGGGACATGCACCACCGAGAGGACGACAAAATATCCGAAACTCAGAGGCGCTCTCGCTCGTAATAAGTCTCGTCCGATGTCCGCGAGTGACACCAAAGTTGTGGAGATTTTCGACTTTTTCCTTAAAGGTAAACCATGCAAAGAGCCGCACGTGCGCTCTTCTCTTCTTCCGCTACATCAACGACCAGAGCATCAGAGAGCAGCACTCGTCGCCGTCTTAAACGTCACACAAACAACGGGAGTACTAAGGTTGGCGTGTTAGCTACCACGGCGTCGATTGCGTTTGGGTGTTGTTACCGATTCGTTTCCATGGCGAGTTCTTCGTCATCGCAATCGTTTACCGAGTACAACTCCCCACCTCCGTTCGTGGTGGAAACAACAACCGGAAACTGCGATAAATCGATCATTTTTTTACACGGGTTAGGGGATACCGGACGCGGGTGGTCGGATATACCGAACCAAAGCGCGTTAGGGGAGATTAAAAATTGCCGTTGGATATTCCCCAACGCACCGGTTATTCCGATTACGTTAAACGGCGGAATGTCCATGCCCGGGTGGTTCGATATGAACGCGTTAGAGAGGGAAAGTTTGATCGACGATAAAGGGATGATTGAGAAAGCGAGTCGATACGTGGATTCTTTGGTGGAAGAGGAGATTAAGAAAGGCGTTTTGGCGAAGAACATCGTCGTCGGCGGGTTCTCGCAAGGCGGAGCGATAGCGTTGACGCACGCGATGACGAGCGCGCACGATATCGGCGGGTACGTCGGTTTGAGCACGTATCTACCGATGGCGGATTCGTACTCGAAAGAGAAGTCCGGGGTGAAAGTATTTCAGGCGCACGGCACGGCGGATGCAGTTTTACGGTTTGATTACGGAACGAGCTCGAGCGAGAAGTTGAAATCTTTAGGGATGGATGTTCAGTTTAAGAGTTACGGAGGCATGGCGCATTCGGCGTGCGCGGAGGAGTTGGACGATTTGAAAGACTTCTTGAACGGGAAGGTGTTCAGTTAAGTCCCTGTTCTTTTATTAATATTATTAACGTGCAATGCTTTTTACTACAATATTTATTCAAGTTCTTCTATTTATTATTATTAGGAGACGAACCAACTACTCGTTACTTTTTGACGTTTGCGCCGAGCTCCTCTTGCTCTTTCTTCTCTTTTTGTCTCGTCGCTTCCGATTCTTTCAGTTTTGTTGTTATCGTTGCCTCGGTGACGCCACTGTCTTTACACAAGTCTCGCATCGCGTCGTTTTCGCACGTCAATCGACTAATTTCCTCTTGCAACTCGCCTATGGTTTTTAATTTTCTCGCTCTTGACCGAGCCGCAGATTGTCTGTTTTTATACACGCGCTCCTCCGCTCGTAGTTTCGTCTCTTCTTCGGTTTCCACGACGGTTGGGTTATTCGGACGACGGCCTTTTTTCCGCGGGGGAAGAGCGTCTTTGATGCCGCCCGGCGTGACGATTAAATTTTTGTTCTCTTTGGTCAACTCGACGATTTGGGTGTTGTCGATTTCCACGCGCGGAACGTTGGTTTTCGACACTTTACGTTTCTTCATATTCGCTTCTTCTGAATCTTTGTTGCGTTTCTGTTTTTTGGCGGCATCATCGTCTCCGTCGTCCTTTTGCTTTCTCTTCGATGGAGTAGGAAGCGGTTTCTTATTCTCTTTTTTCTTGTCCATCTCCTTCTCGAGCGCTTGATTATAACTCGTCCTCTTCGCGTGCTGATCGAAAGCGTTGCCACCACTACCACTGCCACTTCCAAACGTACTCAACATCTTCGCCATTTCCGTATCGTACGAAGTCAAGTTTGCCTCGTTGACCATTTGCTCCATGGACGACGCGTTCTGCGTGTGCGCCACCCCTAACGTATTCGCGAGGTCCTGCGCGCCAGCCGAGAACAAAGATTTTTGCGCCATAATCAAAGACGCCGTAGCCGTTCTTTTTACATTACCATTACCGATCTTCTTCGCGTTATTTGCCATCACCACGTCCATCATCACGTCTTCCAACGTCGTTTCATCCTTCCCTCTACCGTTGGCGTCGTTGTCGTTCCCTCTCTTCTTCCCGCTGTTAATCTTCGCCCACGCGTCGTCGAGGCTCGCCACGTCGCCCCCACTTTTCCTCGCCGTCGTCGCTGTTGATGTCATCTTAGTTTTCGTCTTCTTCTTCTTCGCGTTATCATCGTTCATCGGTTTCACCTTCACGTCCGACATCTCCCGAAACGCCTCTCGCAAACTCTCCTTCAGCTCATCCTTCCCAATTTGGCCGTCAAAAGGAAACCCAAGGTGCGCTAAATCTCCCGATTTAATCGGATCTCCGGAGGATAACCCCGGCGATTTCGATTGACTGCTCGACGTGTTCGACTTGCTCCTTTTCAAAGCATCGTTGTTGTTGTTGTTGTTGTTGTTGTTGTTCTCTCGGTTCTTGGTAATTAATTTCTCCAACTGCACATCAAAATCGCCGCTCGCGTCTGGGTGAAATAGCGAGGTGGACGACACCCCGAGACGATTCACGACGTCGGAGGACCATTTTTGTAAAGCGATTTGCGGGGAGATGTCTTCCAACGCACCGAGATCATCCCCAATGGGGTCAGGTTGTTTGGATGACTTTTTGTTGTTGTTGTTGGGTTTTGCCTTTGGCATTCTTTCTCCAATTTTATTATGCGTACTTTGAGAGGAGGAAGAGAGACCTCTACTAAACGAGTGACCCGATTTGAAGCAAGCGGACCAAAACTCGAGTATTGCGCGGTGTGCGTTTGGAGGAACGTCGAGAAGCGAGACGACCCAAAGGGGAGAGTCGGAGGAGAAGTTGTTTTTTGTCGAAAATTATTCTTTCTTTTCTTCTTTTCTTCTTTTTTCTCGCGACCGCACATTTTTTTTCGCGCGAGAAAAAAAAAAGAAATATGGACGACGGTAAGAAGAAGAAGAAGAAACAACTCTCCGGCGCGCAGAAGAGGAAGAAGAAAAAGGAGAAAGAAGAGGCCGTGATGGAGGCCGTGAAGGAGGCTGTTGCAGAAATGGAGAGGATAAAGCTTGGACCGACCAAGTTGTGGACGGGATTGGTGTTGCATTACAAGGATGTGTTTGTCTCGCATGTGATTTCGAAATTGAACGGGACGGATCGGTGGTTCTTTGCATTGGTGAATAGAGAGAGTCGGGGTGTGCTTGAGTACGCCGGGGTAGACGTATCGCAATTAAAATGGGATGTTTGGCATTGCACATCGATTTCGACGTTGGAATGGATGTGGGAGTACGTGCCCTGGGGAAACATAGATAACGGTGGATACGTGATGGATCAAGCCTGGTTTTGCGCGGAAGTTGCTGGAACGAACAAACTCGAGTTTCTCAAGTGGGCGAGA
>ERZ651776.650-NODE-650-length-46989-cov-7.182704_pt1 | contig 46989 bp, 49 predicted proteins | sample MGYA00514761_ERZ651776 | MGnify/ENA metagenome assembly ERZ651776
TTCCATATTAATAATCCAATATTTCTTTAATTACTTTGCTGGCTAACTTTTTTGCAACCTTTGTTTTTGAGCATTTATCCCATGATTCAATATTATCTTTAGTAATAAGTGTAATATTATTATTATCACCTCCAAATACGCCAGGCTCTTCTAGTACGTTATTAGCAATAATCCAATCACATTTTTTACTTTTAAGTTTATCCTTAGCATTATTAATTAGATTATTTGTTTCAGCAGCGAAACCAATAACTAATTTAGGCCTATCCTTTTTTTTATTAGAAATATACGCCAATATATCAGGATTTAATGCAAAATTTATTCTAGGAATTTTTTCATTATTTTTTTTAATTTTATTCTTCGAAGGATTTTTTATAGCCCAATCGGATACCGCGGCAGCACATATTGCAACATCTATGTTTTTTATTGTTTTTACGGCTTCTAACATATCATTTGCTGTTTCTATATTTATAACTCTAATATACTCTGGAACCGTTTGTGAGCTTGGCCCTAATACTAAAGTCACATTAGCACCTAATTCAGAAAACGCTTTAGCGATAGCTATACCTTGTTTTCCAGAAGATCTATTTCCAATAAACCTCACAGGATCTATTGCTTCAAAAGTTGGACCAGCAGTAACTAGTACATCAATATTTAACTTTTTTTTTTTAAACATAGAACTAATATATTTTTTTATATTTTCTGGCTCTGACATTCTGCCATTACCCTCTTCCCCACACGCCAAATCTCCTGGTTCTGGACCAACAAATTTATAATTATTATTTTTTAAGAACTGAACATTATTTTTTGTGATAGAATTATTCCACATCTCGACATTCATAGAAGGAGCAAATAAAACAGGTTTGTTTGCTGCTAATATTATAGTAGTTGCCAAATCATTAGCAATGCCTGCAGCAACATGTGCTATAATATTTGCGGACGCAGGAGCAACAAGTATTAAATCATTTTTTCTTGAAAGTTGAATATGCCCCATTTCTGTTTCATCTTTAAGTGAAAAGAGATCTTGATACACTTTTTCTTCAGAAAGCGCAGCTATTGATAAAGGCGTAACAAATTGCGCCCCCCCTTTTGTTAAAACCACTTGGACCTTAATATTATTCTTTTTAAAAATCCGTATAAGCTCTAAGCTTTTATATGCTGCAATTCCTCCAGAAATTATGAGAAGTATTTTTAAATTATTATTCATTATCATAATATTTTTCTTAACATTTTTTTATAGAATTATATATTAACCTTATAATTCATTTATTTAAACTATTTTAAATTCTTGTTGCTATATATAAGCAAGCAGTGCCGCTTAAATATTTTTTAAGTTTAACAATTTTAAAATTTACAGATTGTAGTAAGTCACAAAAATCATTAGGTGCATAGAATGTTTCTATACTTTCTGCTAAATATTGATATGCCTTTTTATTATTAGCTATTTTATCACCTAAAAAAGGTAAAACGTTTTTTAGGTAATAATCATAAAATTTTTGGAAAGGAATTATTACTTCAGGTGAAAATTCTAAAATTAATAATTTGCCTCCAGGCTTAAGAACTTTATAACATTCATTTAGAGTTTTTTCTATCTCTGCCACATTTCTTATGCCAAAGGCACATGTAATGTTATTGAAAAAAGACTGATTAAAAGGCAAATATGCAGCATCGCCCGCTACCCAATTAAGTCCACTATGAATATGTTTTTTTATTGCTTTTTGTTTTCCAACCTTCATCATTCCGAGTGTAAGGTCCATAATAGTAATTTCATTTTGATTAAAACGTTTTTTTAAAGCAAAAGCAATATCGCCTGTTCCTCCAGCTAGATCTAGTATCAACTTCTTTTCTGTCAAAATTTGCTCTCTTTCTAGTCTATATACTAGATCTTTTTTCCATATTCTATGGGTCCCTAGACTCATTAAGTCATTCATGAGGTCATAATCATTTGATACATTTTCAAATAAGTTTGATATTTCTTTTCTTTTTTGGTTAATTGGTATTTTTTTAAGGCCATATATTACTTTTTCTTCGTCTAATTTTATTTTTTTATTCATAATATTATAGCTTTCTATAACTACTTATTTTAGTATTCAATTATGCCTGAACTTCCTGAAGTTGAAACTGTAACGACCGGTTTGAATTTTGCAATTAAAAATTTAATTGTAAAAAAAGTCTATGTTCAGCGTTATGATTTAAGAATTACAGTATCAAAAAATATTAAGTCTGTAATTAATAATGTGAAAGTAATTGGAGTTCAACGCCGAGCTAAGTATGGAATAATTCAATTTGATAATAATTATTCTATAATTTTTCATTTGGGCATGTCTGGCAGTATAGTTATAGAAAGAAACAAATTTAAACCATTTCAAAAGCATGATCATATAGCTTTAGAATTTAAAAAAAATAATAATATTAAAATACGTTTTATATTTAAAGACCCTAGAAGATTTGGGTTTTTTAATATTTACAATAATGAAGATCCCAGTTTTAAAAATATATTTAAAAATTTAGGTCCAGAACCTTTAATTAAAGGGTTTTCCATTAGACTGTTTTATGAAAATATAAGCAAAAGGCAATCTTCAATTAAATCATTACTATTAAATCAGTCTATTATTTCTGGTCTTGGAAATATTTATGTATGTGAATCTTTATTTTTGGCTAAAATATCTCCTTTTGCCTTAGGTTGCGATTTATCTTTAAAAAATATTGAAACTCTTTATTCTAAAATTGAAAAAGTCTTAAAAAAAGCAATTAGAGAAGGTGGAACAACACTTCAAGATTATAAAAATATTTCTGGAGAAATAGGCTATTTTCAAAATTATTTACTTGTTTATGATAAAGAAAATAATAAGTGTATTAATGATTGCTCCGCTCTTATCAAAAGAGAGGTCCAAAACGGAAGGTCAACATATTATTGTCCAACTTGTCAAAAATAATATATAGTATACTTTTACTTTTATTAAGTAAAAATGCTTTCGCTATAGATTTTCTAGAGTGTATTAATGATATTCCCATTAATAAAAGTATTATAGAAAATAAAGATTCATGTTTTCTTTTTGATTCTGATATAGGACAAATAGTAAGTGTTGATGCTATATCTTCGCAAAAAGACTTTGAAATAGAAACTTTTTATAAATCTGTTTTAATCCAATTCGGATGGGTTTTAAGTAGTGAATCTAACAATAAAGATTTAGTCTTTGTAAGAGAAGAAGAAATATTAAAAATCAACATTAAAAAAATTAATAATAAAATACTTATTACTTACAATAGTTTTCTTAGCTTAAATATTAATTAAGGAAAAATTACATGACTTTAAAGAATAATTATAAAAATATAATAACAAAAACAATTTCAAAAGTAGCTTTAATTACTTTAAATCGCCCTGGATCTTTAAATGCATTAAGTAAAGACTTAATAGCTGATCTAAATGATGCTCTCGATATTATAGAAAATAATGAGAATATATCTGTTATTGTAATTACTGGTTCTAAAAAAGCATTTGCGGCAGGTGCTGATATAAAAGAAATGAAAAATAAAACTTTTATTGATTTAATCAATAATGATTTTATTAAACCTTGGGAACAAATTAGTTATTGCTCTAAACCCACAATTGCAGCAGTTGAAGGTTATGCTTTGGGTGGAGGCTGTGAACTAGCAATGATGTGCGATATGCTAATAGCTAATGAAAACTCAAAATTTGGGCAACCTGAAATAAATTTAGGAGTTTTCCCTGCAGCTGGGGGAACGCAGCGTCTGCCAAAAGCTATTGGTAAAGCTAAGGCAATGGATATGATATTAACAGGTAGGATGATGGATGCAGAAGAAGCAGAAAAATTAGGACTAGTTAGTAGGGTTATACCATCAGAAGGTTTTTTAGATAAAGTTATAGAAATAGCTATTGAAATATCAAAAAAATCACTTCCTGCTTTAAAAATGGCAAAAGATGCTATTAATTCTTCTTATGAAAATACATTATCTCAGGGCGTTGTTTATGAGAGAAGGTTATTCAGGTCCTCTTTTTCCTTAGATGATAGAAAAGAAGGAATGAAAGCGTTTATTGAAAAAAGGAAAGCAGTTTTCAAAAACACTTAATATTCCAGTACAATAGTTGACCTATTTGTAAAGATCGGTTATGAAAAGTATCTAAAAAATAATTTAATAGGATTTTAAGGAATATTATATGGCTAATATAGCTTCTGCAAAAAAAAGAATCAGATCTACGAATCGCAAAACTATCATTAATAAAAACAGAGTAAGTAAAATACGTACTTATGAAAGAAAAGTAGAGGAAGCAATTACTGCTGGAAACCATGAGATAGCTATGACTGCCCTTAAAGTTGTTCAGCCTGAATTAATGGCTGGAGTTAATAAAGGTGTTATTCACAAAAGCACCATGTCTAGAAAAATTTCTCGATATAATAAGAGAATTAAAGCTTTAAAATAAATTTTTATATTGCTGATTGCATTGCTATAAATAATTGTTATAGTTTTGTTCTACCTATTTTGGTTTATACAAATATAACATAAGGTGATTTATGCTCTCAGAAGATATAGCTATAGAATTGTGGGAGCAAGTTAGGGATAAACTTAGACAAGAGGCTGGAGAAACAGTTTTTGAAAACTGGTTGGGGTTAATATCTCTCTCGAGTTATGCAAGCGGAAATATAGTAATTGCTGTACATAGTAAATTTCATAAAGATTGGATAGAACCAAGATATGGAAATAGAATAAGATCTTTATGGCACGGCTTAAGCAAAGAGGTATCTAGTGTCAATTTAATTGTAGATGAAAGACTCTCTGGAAGGGTTACAAAAAAATCAGAGGATGCAACTTCTTCTATATTAAAATTATCATCTCCTTTAGACCCAAGATATACCTTTGATAAATTTGTCATTGGGCCATCTAATAACTTTGTAGCGGCAGCAGCACAAAGAATTGCAGAATCAGAAGATATAGCATTTAACCCTGTAGTAATATATGGGGGTGTGGGTTTAGGTAAAACGCATTTAATGCATGCTATAGCTTGGAAAATTAGAGAAACAAATCCTAATAGAAAAGTCGTGTATTTATCAGCTGAAAAATTCATGTATCAATTTGTAAGAGCCTTAAGACAGCAGGAAACGATGGTATTTAAAGAACAGTTTAGGTCTGCTGATGTTTTAATGGTTGATGATGTTCAATTTATTGCAGGAAAAAACTCTACTCAAGAAGAGTTTTTTCATACATTTAATGCACTTGTAGATCAAAATAAGCAAATTATAGTAAGCTCGGATCGTTCTCCTGCAGATTTAGAAGGGATTGAAGAAAGGCTTCGTTCGCGTCTTGGGTGGGGTATAGTTGGAGAAATTCATCAAACAACTTATGAGTTAAGGTTAGGAATATTACAATCTAAGGCAGACGATATAAAGAATTGTATTGTCCCTAAAAATATAATTGAATTTTTAGCACATAAAATTACATCAAATGTTCGTGAACTAGAAGGTGCGCTTAAAAGATTAGTTGCTCATTCTCAATTGGTTGGGAGGCCAGTTTCACTTGATAGTGCTCACGATGTTTTACATGACTTGCTTAGAGCTAATAATAGAAGAGTTACTATAGAAGAAATACAAAAAAAAGTAGCAGAACATTTCAATATTAGATTAAGCGATATGTCTTCCCCTAGAAGAGCAAGGGCAGTTGCTAGACCAAGGCAGATAGCCATGTATCTTTCCAAGCAACTTACTTCTAGGTCTCTTCCAGAAATAGGAAGAACTTTTGGTGGTAGGGATCATACTACTGTGATGCATGCGGTGAGTAGGATAGAAGCTCTTAAAGTAGAAGATAATATAATGGCGGATGATTTAGAGCTCTTAAAAAGAAACCTTGAGTCATAAAATAAATATTGAGTAACTATTATTACTAGAAATATAATAATATTTCATATAGAATATAGCTATAAATATTTGTAATTTTATATATAATATATAAGCTATATTGCTTTATATAATTACTAAAATAGTATGATCTTACATATAGAGAAAGGGACGAATGATGAAATTTTCTATTGATAGGTCTGCACTACTTACAGCTTTGCAGCATGTTCATTCAGTTGTTGAAAGACGAAACACAATTCCAATTTTATCAAATGTGTTAATTGAAGCTAAAGAAGATGGAGTATATTTGACTGCCACAGATATGGATATAGCAGTAATTGAAAAGATAGAATTAGATAAATCAGAGGTTGCGCAATTAGGAACAGTTACTACTTCAGCACAAATGTTATATGATATAGTGAGAAAGTTACCAGGAAATATAAAGGTAGAATTATTATCAGAAAAAAATGATAGATTAGGTATTAAAGCTTCTAATTCTTCTTTTGCCTTAAATTGTTTGTCTGCAGAAGATTTTCCTTCTATTTCTCAAGAAGATTTTAAACACTCCTTTAATATTGAGGCATCAGATTTAATTAGACTATTAGATAAAACATCTTTTGCTATGTCATTAGAGGAAACAAGATATTATTTAAATGGTATTTATCTGCATGCAATAAAAGAAGATAATATTGATAAGCTTAGGACAGTTGCAACAGATGGACATAGGCTATCTAGAGTAGATATGAATATTCCACAAGGCGCTGAATCCATACCTGGTGTAATTATCCCTCGTAAAACAATTCTAGAGATAAGAAAAATTTTAGAAGACCATACTGGAAATATAAATTTATCTATAAGTGAAACTAAGATAAAATTATCTTTTAATAATGTTATTTTAACATCTAAGTTGTTAGATGGAACATTTCCTGATTATTCTAGAGTTATACCAGAAAAGAATGATAAATTAATTTCTATTTCTAACCAATTGTTGTCAGAAGCTGTAGACAGAGTTTCTACTGTTTCAACTGATAAAACTAGAGCAATTAAAATCAATATCAACAAAAGTGGATTAGTAATTTCTGCGACTAACCCTGATAAAGGAAGTGCAAGTGAACATGTTGATGTAGCCTATGATGGAGAAGAAGTAGAAATAGGTTTTAATTCTAAATATGTCCTAGATGTTGCTCGTCAAATTAAAGGAAATGAAATTTTAATAGAATTATCTGACTCGGTCTCTCCCACGCTTGTCTATGACAAAGATGATAAAGAAGTTTTATTTGTTTTAATGCCGATGAGGGTATAAAAATAATTGTCTGGGGTTCAAGGCATTAATTTACAAAAAGAAGAAATAAAAAATAAACAACACAATTGTGCTAAAAATTATATTGCATCATTAAAGTTATCAAATTTCAGGAATTATCAATCTTATCAGGCAGATTTCCCAAATTGTCCGGTTGCTTTTATAGGAAAAAATGGGACTGGAAAAACAAATATTTTAGAAGCTATTTCTTTAATGCAGCCTGGCCGAGGTATAAGATCAGTTCGTTTAGAGGAGATAGCATATAAAAACTGTGGCAATTTTGCTATTCATGTGAACCTCATAAAAGATATAGAAAAATATGGAATTGGAAGCTCACTAGATCTAAATTTTAACAAATCTAGAAAAGTTAAAATAGATGGCAAATTTATGTCTCCTTTAGCTCTTACAAAATATTTAGGTATAATTTCTATAACTCCTTTAATGGATAAAATCTTTATAGAAGGATCCTCAAATAGAAGAAGATTTGTTGATAAAATTACATGGATATTTTTTAGTACCCATGCAAAAAATGTTAGACTGTATGAAAAATTAATTAGAGAGAGAAATAGTTTATTTAAAGATAATGTAGTAGATAAAAACTGGTTTGAGACTATAGAGAAACAGATTGTAGAACATGGGAGTCAAATTATTATTGATAGGTCTAAAATTATTACATTATTAAATAATGAAATTAATAATAATAATTTTCCTAAAGCTGATATGATCCTTAAAGGAGAAGTAGAAAGCAACTATAATAGCATAGCTGATTTAGACTCATTCAAAGAATATTTTTTAAAAATTTTATTTGATACAAGAATTAAGGACTCTTTTAGAGGGTTTACAAGTATAGGGCCCCATAGAAGTGAATTGGAAGTAAGTTATAAGGAAAAGGATATAATGGCAAGCCTATGTTCAACAGGAGAGCAAAAATCTTTATTAATTTCAATTATATTGGCAGTAGCAAAATCTTACAAAAATTATTGTAATCTATCACCTATATTGCTCCTAGATGAGGTTTTTGCACATCTAGATAATAGCAAAAAAGAAAGTCTTTCTAAAGAGATTAAAAGCCTCAATGTTCAAGCATTTATGACTAGTACAGAAGAAAGTGATTTTATGACATTTAATGAAAATTCATATATAATAAATTTAGATAACACAAAGGATGGGAAACTTTATGAGTACTGAAAATAATGCTTTATATGATGAAGATTCGATTAAGGTTTTAAGGGGGTTAGATGCTGTCCGTAAAAGACCAGGAATGTATATAGGAGATACGGATGATGGAACTGGTCTGCACCACATGGTTTTTGAAGTTGTAGATAATTCGATAGATGAAGCACTTGCTGGGCATTGTGATCAAATAGATATAGAAATACATTCTGATGGTTCAGTATCTGTAGAAGATAATGGAAGAGGCATTCCAACTAGTATTCATCCTGAAGAAGGAGTATCGGCCGCTGAAGTGGTTATGACCAAGCTTCATGCAGGAGGTAAATTTGATGAGAATAGTTATAAAGTTTCAGGAGGCTTACATGGGGTTGGAATTAGTGTTGTAAATGCGTTATCTGAAAAATTAGATTTAACTATTTATAGAAACAATAAATTGTTTTCCATGGCTTTCATTAAAGGAGATGCTGAGGCACCTTTAAAAGAATTAGGCGACTCTGATAACAAGTCGGGAACTCTTGTAAGGTTTTATCCATCTATAGACGTTTTTTCTTCTATAGAATTCGATTTTTCTATTTTAGAGAAGCGATTTAGAGAACTAGCTTTTTTAAACTCTAATTTAAAGATTAATATTATTGATAGTAGAAGCGCTGAAACTAAAGAGGTCAAGCTTTATTATGAAGGAGGTGTAAAATCTTTTGTAGAGTATTTAGATCGATCTAAATCATCTATACATGAGAGTATAGTATATATAAAAGGACAAAAAAATGATATTGAAGTTGAATTAGGCCTTTCTTATAATGATAGTTATTATGAAAATGTATTATGCTTTACAAACAATATTCCGCAGAGGGATGGTGGTGCACATTTAGCTGGCTTTAGGGGTGCTCTCACTAGAGTTTTATCAAAATATATTCAATCTAATCCAATTGGAAAAAAAGACAAAATTAATTTGTCTGGGGAAGATATGAGAGAAGGAATAACGGCAGTCTTATCTGTAAAAGTACCAGATCCTAAATTTTCGTCACAAACTAAAGAAAAATTAGTTTCTTCAGAAGTTAGGCCAGTTGTAGAAGGTTTAGTTAGTGAAAAACTAACAGCTTGGTTAGAAGAGAATCCATCTGAGGCTAAAATAATTGTTCAAAAAGTTATTGATGCTTCAGCTGCTAGAGAGGCAGCAAAAAAAGCTAGAGAGTTGTCTCGAAGAAAAGGTGTACTAGAATTTGCAAGTCTACCTGGAAAATTATCAGATTGCCAAGAACGTGATCCGGCTAAATCAGAACTATTTTTAGTCGAAGGAGATTCAGCTGGTGGTTCAGCAAAACAGGGTAGATCCAGAGAAACTCAGGCAGTTTTGCCTTTAAGAGGTAAAATATTAAATGTTGAACGAGCAGGAAGAGCTAGAGTTTTAGGCTCTAACGAAATTGGAATAATGATTTCAGCTTTAGGAACAGGCATACATGATGATTTTAATATAGAAAAGTTAAGATATCATAAAATTATTATCATGACTGATGCAGATGTAGATGGGTCTCATATAAGAACATTAATTTTAACATTTTTTTATAGACATATGGAGACACTTATCTCAAATGGTCATTTATATATAGCACAACCACCTCTGTTTAAAGTTAAAAAAGGTGCTAGTGAGGTTTATTTAAAAGATGAAGATACTTTAGATAATTATCTAGTTGACCAGTTAGTTACAGACACATATTTAATCACTAATAATGATGAGCATAGAACTTCTAATGATTTAAAGTCTTTAATATTGTCGGCTAAAAGGCAAAACTCTTCTATAAAAGCTCTATCTAAAAACATTAATATTGACCTAATTGAACGTATGGCTATAAGTGGGGCGCTAGATGTAAATTTACTAGATGATATAGAAAAAGCATCGATCGTAGCAGATTTTGTTACAAATGCGCTTAATAAGTTTGCCATACCTGGAGAAGATGGCTGGAAAGGAGAGTATAATATTGAAGAAAAAAAATATTATTTTAGCCATGACAGAAGAGGAGTAATTTCAGAGTATATAATTGATAAGGTAATATTGGGGTCTGCAGACGCACGTAAATTAGGAAAGGATGCTGCAGAACTTCAAGAAACTTATTTTAATGGCGCAACCTTAGTAAAAGGTGATGACTCTTATAAAATATCTGGTCCTTCCGATTTATATGAAACTTCTATCGAGCAAGGAAGAAAAGGTCTTGCGATAGCTCGTTATAAAGGATTAGGTGAGATGAACCCAGAACAGCTTTGGGAAACAACATTAGATCCTGATGCAAGAATTTTATTAAAGGTAAATATAGATGATGCAGCAGAAGCAGATAATGTATTTTCAACATTAATGGGCGAAGAGGTCGAACCTAGAAGAAATTTTATTCAAGAACGCGCACTAGAAGCAGAGAATATTGATATATAGGCTATAAAGATTATTTTTCTTAAAAGGCTAATATTAAGCCTATCTATTGTTTTTATATTTATATTATTAGGAATCTTTCTATATTGTTGGGTAACCTTGCCCAATCTTAATGATTTATCACAAAAATCAAGAAAGCCTTCTGTAGTAATTAATGCTAATAATGATGCTCGTTTAGCAGTATATGGAGAATTATATTCTAACTATATAGAATTCAATTCTATTTCTCCTAATTTAATAAATGCTGTGATTGCTATTGAAGATAACAGGTTTTATTCTCATCCTGGCATAGATATAAAAGGAATTTTAAGAGCTGTATATGTAAATTTATTAAGCGCTAGTTACAAACAAGGTGGTTCTACTATTACACAGCAATTATCAAAACTTATATTTTTAAATTCAGAAAAAAGTATCTTAAGAAAAATCAGAGAATTATTTATTACTTTAAAATTAGAAGCAATTCTAGATAAAGAGGAAATAATTTCATTATATTTGAATAGAGCTTATTTTGGTTCTGGAAATTATGGAATTAGTGCTGCAACCGATAGCTATTTTTCAAAAATACCTAAAGAATTATCTATATATGAAGCCGCAATATTGGCAGCTGCTCTTAAATCTCCTTCAAGATTAAATATGCTTTCTTCTCCTGATAAAACGAAAAAAAGAGCCTCTATTGTATTAAATAGGATGTTAGATATAGGTTTAATAAATAAAAATGAATTTATTTTAGCAAATTCTAATTTAGAAAAATTAATAATAAATAAAATTTTTACAGATGAAAGCAGGTATTTTTCAGATTGGATATTAAGAAGAACGTCAAAAAATTACAATGATGTATCTGATATTATTATAAAAACTACATTAGATCATAAAGTGCAGTCAGAAGTTGAAAAAGCAGTCTTGTTGATATTAAAAGAGAGAAAAGACATAGAAGCAGCTGTTATTGTTTTAGATACGAGTGGTGCAGTTAAAGGAATGTTAGGTGGCAGATCTTTTTATAAAAGCCAATTTAATAGAGCTACTCAATCATTAAGACAACCTGGCTCTGTTTTTAAAATATTTACTTATTTATCGGCTTTAGAATTAGGAATGGATTCTGAAGATAAGATTGAAGATCTACCCTTAGAATTGGATGGTTGGGTTCCAAAAAACTACAATAAAAAATATAAGGGAGTTATTAGCATTAAAGAAGCATTTTCAATTTCTTCTAATGTTGCCGCTGTTAGACTACAAGAAATTTCTGGAAGAAATAATGTTATAAAATGGGCAAAAAAATTAGGTGTCTCATCTACTTTGAAACCTGAAAGATCATTATCTCTTGGCACACAAAGTGTTTCATTAATAGAAATGACTAATGCATTTGCTGCGGTTGCTTCAGGAGGCGTTGCACCATTTATTCATGGAGTAGAAAGTATCAGTGATAGAAAAGGAAATTTAATTTATAAAAGGCAAAGCTCTAAAAGAGATTCTGCAATTAGTAAAAGAATTCTAAAAGAAATAAAAATTTTACTAAAAAACTCTATGGATAACGGAACATCTTCTAATGCAAAAGCATCTCTATTAAATAATAATAATATCTTATATGGAGGAAAAACAGGCACTACTCAGAACTCTAAAGATGCATGGTTTATAGGCTATATAAATAATTTAATAATTGGTGTCTGGGTAGGTAAGGATGATAATACAAAAGTTGAAGGTTTGTCAGGAGGTAATCAGCCCGCAAAAATATATAGAGAAATAGTAAGAAATTTGTTAATTTTATAATATTAACAGAAAGATTATTTTATGAACAATAGTTTTCCACCTTTTCATTTAGCTTTTCCTGTAAAAAATTTATTAGAAACTAAATTTTTTTATACTAACTATCTAGGTTGTTCCGTTGGAAGAACTAGCAACAAATGGATAGATTTTAACTTTTACGGACACCAAATTACAGCACATTTATCTCCTAGTTCGTGCGATGTTATAAATAATAATAAAGTTGATGGTCAGAGTGTTCCAGTAAGACACTTTGGGTTAATAATGGATTGGGATGACTGGCATATAGCAAAAGACAAACTGATTAAAAATAAAGCTCAATTTATTATTGAGCCTTATATACGCTTCAAAAATAAATCAGGAGAACAAGCAACTTTGTTTATAGTTGACCCATCATTTAATGGTATAGAGTTGAAATCCTTTAAAGATAAGAATATGATTTTTGCAAAATAATTTATTATTTTTTTATATAGATAGGAGTTTCAAAAAAAACTAATTGATATAATTTTTCAATGTCTTTATTTGAAAGAGCTATACAACCATTAGTCCAATCTTTCTGTTCGCTTCTGTTCTTTTTATTAGGCTCTCCATGTATCATTATATAATCACCTGCATTTCTATTAAAATTTTTTGCGTTTCTTTGATCCCATTTATTGGGGTAAGAAATTTGTAAAGACAGATGAAAATCACTTTTCGTAGATTTTTTACTTATATAGTATAATCCTTCGGGAGTTTTACCATCACCTTTAAAATGCTTGTGCCCAATAGGATCAAAACCTAAATCTATAGAAAAAGTTTCAATTATAGTTCCTTTTTGTATTATTTGTAAGGTTCTCAAAGACTTATCTACTAATATCATATCAATATTTTCATTGGCATTAGCAACAAATATAAAAATATAAAAATAAAATAATATAACTATTTTTATCATGGTTTTATCTATCAATTCCTGTACCTAGCTCTTTAATTATACCTCTTGCAGCTTCTTCATCATTAAGCCCAAAGGAAATTTTACTATGCCTACTATTTATAGGAGCAGTTTCAACTTCTAGAGAGGAAGAAGAGAATTGTTGCCATTGTATGGAATCTAGACTTGAACATTTAGGACAGATTAATTCCCATTTTCCAGGTATATATGAACATGAAGTGCATCCCCATGTAAAATCTAAGGGAGCATCCCTGGATTTATTGTACCAAATTTTAAATTTATTATTATCACCATGTTCTTTCTTTTCTAATTCAGCCATCATCAGATAAATGTATTTAGTCCACTTTTCTTCAGAAATAAGATTAATAGTCTTTCGAGCTAGTGACCATGCTTCAATTTGTAAGGCTACTTTTGCTAAGGCAGCACTAGTATATATATCATTATTTAATTTAATTAGAGATTTAATAATATTTAATAATTTATTTTTAGATTCATTGTGAAATATATTTATTAAATAGTTAGTAATATCAGGATGAGGATATTTTTTCATAGATTTTTCTATATACATTAACGCTGATTTCTTATCTTTTTTATACAATAATTTAGCTTTTAAAACTATAGCAGGCGGAAATGATGGATCAAACTTTAAAGAATTATCTACATCATGAGATTCTATAATTTCCTGTTTTTTATGAACTAATGCTTTATGTAAAAATATTCTACTTTTAATAAGTTTCAATGAATTCGTATTCGTATTTGTATATTTATGTATATTTTTAATGCAACTATTAACTTGCTCCCAATTATTATCTAAAATATTTAATTGTAAAGAGGTATAAAAAAACCACTTAGGAGTATTTTTAGATTTAGGACTCATATTAATTATTTTAAGTGCATTTTTTATTTCTTTGTTATCAATATTTTTTAATGTTAATTTTTTTATACTCATTAATAGAGTTTCGGGATGCTGTAACATGTTTTGATGATATTCTAGCGATTCTACTTCATTTCCGTAATAATTACTTATTTCTGAATCTAAAAGAAGTTTTAAAGGTGTATTATCTAAAAATTTAGCTCGTTTTGAATAACTTTTTGCTAAGTCTAGTTCGCCCATATGCTTAGCAGCAAATGCTTTAATAATAGCAATATCTGCTTTGATTTTTTTTCTATTATTCAAGCCTTTATGTAAAGTCCTTGGAAGAAAAATAATTCTCTTAATAAAAAAGAATAATATCAATAATATAGAGACTAAAAGTAAAATTAATGTGCAGATAATAGGAATAGAAGATTCTATCAGCCAACCATGCCATTCTATAGAGATAATGCCAGGGTCTTCTTTTAACCAAATGGTTATGAAGCCAGTTATGGTCAATAATAGAAACACAAGCAATATTTTAAACATATAATTAACCTTTATAAATGAGCCAATTAATAATATTATCTAAAGAGGTAATTAAGATATTTAAATCGTTAATATTTTTAAGCCAAATATTTAGCTCATTATTATTTTTTACTGATTTAAACTTATTCAAAATATATTCATAATTATAACTATTAAGACTATTAATTATATTAGACTCAATAATACTTTTATTCTTAAGTTCACTATTATTTATTTTAGTAATTGTTATAAGCTTTTTTAAGTAGGTTAAAATATCAAATTTATTGTTGTCTTTTTTATTTACGCTAATTTTATTATTTATATCCATTAGTATAAATGTAATTTCTTCCATTAATTTATTATGGCTTTTTAATTCTACCTTACTTAGGTTATTTAAGTTTAAAAGTGATAAGGTAATCTCATCCGGTAATACAATTTGGGAGAAATAATTATTTATTAAACCTAAATTACTTAAGTTAGGTATCGAAAACCTAATATTTTCTTTTAATATGATGAGGTATATTAAAGTGCTGTTAAAATTATAGAGTTCAGGATTTTGTGTTCCAGTTTTACTGTTTAGAGACGTCCTAATACTTTTTTCTAAATCTTTTAATTTATTTCTATTATCTATAGTTGCAATAGACATATTTTTTATATCTAATGAATGCTTTTTACTAATACTAGTTTGGTTTTCTATAAAATTATTTATTGAGGCTAATTTTTTATCATAATCATTATTTTGATATAATGCAGTTAAGTTTTCTAGGTTTAATAATCTTTGATTTATGGACTTATTATTACTTTGATAGTAGAGGAATTGTATTATTAGAATTAAAAGGAATAATAAAACCAAAAGCATTGGTATTATATTTTTCTTTACAATATTATTGCTAATGGAAGTTATTTCAGTTTTATTTTTAGATGAAGTTAAGCTATTTGGCAAAATATCTTGAGGGATATCAATACTTTTGCTATCTGCTAATTCCTTAATATATAATAAATATCTGTGCGGTATACCATTATTTTTCCATTTATATATTGACTCTATATTAATATTGATATTTTTAGAGATAAGGAAGCTATATATAGACTTTGCGCCACCTAGAGACTTTATAAATGATAATGTATGACTAGCATCAGAAACAGAAATATTATCGTTTTTTTCTTCCATTCAACTCTCAATATAGTTTTCTATGTCATATTACTCTTAATAATATTGTTGGCAAAGCTTTTTAATTCTATATTTTCTACAACTTGAACTTTTTTCCAATTCCTAACTTCTAATATTTCCTTTGTTTTCATACCCAAACATGTAACATTTATGTTTATAGTATCAATGTCTTTGAGAAGGCGCATAAATATAGCCGCTGTTTCAGGAGAATAAATTACTACATCTGAAATATTATTATTTGTAAGTAGTACCGAACAGGAATGAGAAAATTTTTTATGTGGTATTTTTTTATATACTACAATATGTTCAGCATTTATATTTGCATCTTTAAAGCTAGGTAGAGGGTCATAAGCTAAGTTCTTTACTCCTGCTATTAATATTTTTTTATTATTACTTTTAACTCTTTTAATTACTTCGTCAGCCAATGTTTTCCCAGATTTAGAATTAGTTCTTATACAATTGAAACCAGCTTCTAGAGCATACTTTTCTGTTACTTTTCCAACACAGTAAGTTTCTATTGTTTTAATTTTTTCTTTACTATTAGTTTTTGCTAGTATCTTGACCGTGTTCGCACTAGTAATTAATAGAGCTTGATATTTATTGAAATCAATAGGCTCATATTTAATAGAAGCTATTTCATAAATTGGCTCAATTAGAACATTAATATTATTCTTAACTAAAATCTCTTTGAGGGGCAATGCCCTTTCGGCATCTCTGAGTATTAATGTGTAAGACTTTAAATTATTAGTAGTCATAACTGTAGTATTCTCAAACCTCCCTTTTCTATTAGTTTATGTCCTATATTTTCTCCTATGATTTTAGCCTCTTCAAGTTTGCCAGAACTAGAGGCTTCTACCATATCCAAACCATTTTTTGAAAATACCTTTGCGTATATTGTAATATCTTGGTTATTAATTGATGACGTTACTGCTACCGAGGAATGGCAATCACCGTTAATAATTTTCAGGACAGACCTTTCTCCTAAAGCTTGATATTGCGTCAGTAGATTTTTATTTAATTCTAGCATAGCCTTAATGTTTTCATTTGTTCTAACATAAGTGATTCCTACTATTCCTTGAGATGCCGGTGGCATACATTCTTTATAATCTAGTACGGCGTAATTCACATCAATATTTAATCTAGTAATTCCTGCTAATGCTAGTATTGTTGCTGATATTTCATTATCTTTGATTTTATTTATTCTGGTTGATACGTTTCCTCTAATAGATTTTATAATAATATCTGGCCGTATCCTTTTAATTTGTGAATATCTTCTAGGGCTAGATGTGCCTAATATAGTATTTTGAGGTAAAGATATTAAATCTTTAGAGTTTGAATTCGATATTAAGATATCTTCTGGTGCACCTCTTGGTAATATATAGGCTAAACTTAATTCTTTAGGAATTATAGTAGGAACATCCTTTAAAGAATGCACGGCTATATCTATACTACCATTTATTAATTCTTGATCCAGTTCTTTAGTAAAAAGGCCTTTGCCTCCAATAGAAGCTAAGGGTTGGTCAATGATTGTATCACCTGTAGTTTTAATTTTAATGATTTTTGAATGAGGTAATTTATTACTAACTTGTTTGGCCTGCCATAACGCTAGAGGGCTTCCTCTAGTGCCTATTTTTATTATATTATTAATTTTATTTAACATTAATTATATTTACAACATTTTAAGCTGTTAAAAAAGATTAATAGTAATATATAGTAAAATTATGATTGTATTAGGAATTGAAACAAGTTGTGATGAAACGGCAGCTGCTGTAGTTAGTTCGGAACGTGAAATATTATCAGAGTCTATTTATTCACAAATAAAGACTCATGAAAAATATTTAGGTGTAGTTCCTGAACTAGCAGCAAGAAGTCATATTGATCACTGTAGTGCGGTAGTTAAAGATGCTATAAATAAAGCTAATTTATCTATAAGCCAAGTAGATGTAATTGCTGCTACTGCGGGCCCCGGCCTATTAGGAGGTTTATTAGTAGGTTTGACAACCGCTAAAGCAATATCTTTAGCAGCAAAAAAACCTTTTATAGCTATAAATCATTTAGATGGGCATGCTCTAACCCCAAGACTTTCTCATTCATTAGAGTTTCCCTATTTACTTTTATTGATTTCGGGCGGCCACAGTATGTTCTTAGCAGTTGAAGGACCAGGAAAATATAAATTATTAGGACAGTCTATAGACGATGCTTTAGGAGAAGCTTTTGATAAGACGGGACGCTTGTTAGGTTTGGGATATCCTGGAGGGCCGGCAATAGAAAAAATTGCAGTCAATGGAGATCCTTTTAGATTTAGACTTCCGCACCCTTTAAAGGGTAGAGATAACTGTGATTTTTCTTTCTCTGGGTTAAAAACAGCAGTCAGACAAACAGCTGAAAAATTATCTCCATTAACGCTGAAAGATAGAGAGGATATAGCAGCATCTTTTCAATATACAATTTGTAAAATAATAGAAGAGCGTCTTAAAAATGCAATACGAGAATATATTGAATATTATCCCAATGACAGAAGATTAGCTACTTCAGGCGGTGTTGCATCTAATAATATGATAAGAAAAACTTTACTAAATTTAGCAGAAAAAAATAGTTTTGATTTATTTATACCTGAGTCTAAATTATGCACAGATAATGGTGCTATGATTGCATGGGCAGGAGTCGAACATAGCTTATTAGGGCATAAGAGTGATTATTCATTTGATGTTAGAGCTCGATGGCCTTTAGGAGAGAATTGTTATGAGTTTTGATTTCGCAGTTATAGGAGCAGGTGCCTGGGGTACAGCTATTGCAAATAACTTAGCTAGGTTAGGTAAAGGAAAAGTTATTATTTGGGCAAAAGAAAAAGAAGTAGTAACTCAAATTAATAATGAAAATAAAAATGATATTTTTTTAAACGGGATAAGTTTAGAAAAAAATATTTTTGCCACAGAAGACTTATCTGAAGCACTAGCCAGCTATATATTTTATGTTACACCTGTACAAAGGTTTAGAAGCATCATTAGACTACAAAAAAATTATATAAGTAATAGTAAGGTTATAATTTGTTCTAAAGGTATAGAAATTTCAAGTGGACACTTATTAAGTGAAATTATGAATACTGAATTACCCAATATTAATTACAGTATTCTTTCTGGTCCATCTTTTGCTCATGAAGTTGCAGACAATATGCCTGCCGCATTAGTTTTAGCATCTAAAAATATAAAAAATGCAATAGATTTAAGTAATATAATATCATCTAAAAATTTTAGGCTGTATCCTAGTGATGATGTTGTAGGTGTTCAATTAGGAGGAGCCATTAAGAATGTATATGCAATAAGTTCTGGGATAGTTAAGGGGTTAAATTATGGAGAGAATGCAGGTGCAGCTTTATTGACTAGAGCAATATCAGAAATGGTGAGAATTAGTATAGCATTAGGTGGAAAAAAAGAATCAATTTTTGGACTCTCTGGTGTAGGAGATATTTTACTTACTTGTACTAGTGAAGTTTCTAGAAATTTTACTTTAGGTAAAGCAATAGGCCAAGCAAAAGATTTAAATACAATAATTAATAATAACAATACTATTGCAGAAGGTTATTTTACTACTAAAGCAATTTATAATTTAGTAAAATCTAAAAATATTGATGCGCCTATTTTAAATTCTATATATAGAGTTTTGTATAAAGATGCCAACCCTAGAGATGAAGCAGCATCTTTACTCAATAGACCATTAAAAAATAAAGAGTTTTCTTAGTCTCTAAGTAGTTCATTAATAGAAGTTTTTGAACGTGTTTTTTCATCTACCCTTTTAACAATTACTGCACAATATAGAGATAAATTGTCCACATCATTATGCGAAGTAGTTTTCATGGAACCAGGCACAACTACAGAATAGGCAGGGACTTTTCCATAAAAAACTTCGCCTGTTTTTCTATCAATAATTTTTGTAGATGCACCTATGTACACGCCCATAGATATAACTGCACCTTCTTCAACTATAACCCCTTCTGCTATTTCTGATCTTGCTCCTATAAAACAGTTGTCTTCTATTATGACAGGAGTTGCTTGTAAGGGTTCTAAAACCCCTCCTAATCCTACTCCACCAGATATATGACAGTTGTTTCCAACTTGCGCACATGAACCTACAGTTACCCATGTATCGATCATAGTACCTGATCCAACTCTTGCCCCTAAATTAACAAATGAGGGCATCAATATAGCCTCAGGAGATATAAATGCACTATACCTAACTATAGAGCCTGGAACTGTTCTAAAATTATTATCTTGAAAGTCTTTAGAATTCCATTTTGAAAATTTAGAAGGAACTTTATCCCACCAATTACCATTGGCAGGACCTCCAGGAATTATTTCCATGGGCCATAGTCTAAAGGATAGAAGTACAGCTTTCTTAAGCCATTCATTAACTTCCCAATTACCTTCTATTTTTTCACTAACTCTTACTTTTCCGCTATCGAGTAAACTGAGACATTCTTCTATAGCATCCCTTTCCATACCTTTCGTAGAAGAGGATATATTTTCTTTAGTATTCCATATTTTTTCAATTGAATTTTTTAAATCTTCTAGATTCGTATTCATAGTATTTGTCATTTTATATATTTTCTTTCTGGTTTAAATATTATTTACATAATTAAATTATTTAATTGTTTATGTCTAAATATATTTCTTCGAGTGTTGAAGGAAGGTCATATGATGCATAATCAATAAATTGGCTATTTACACTTTCTTCTTTAATAATATTAGTATTAATATCTGGGTGAGAATTGCTTTTTATTAAAATAGTCTGAAATCCTAATTTTTTGGCATTAATTAAATTTTTTGAAATATCTTCAAAAAATATTGCTTCTGATGGGTTAATATTAAACTTTTTTATAAAACAATCTAAGGATTCTTTGGAAGGTTTAGGAATATAATTTGCATCTTCTATATCAAAAATTTTACTTATATAATTATCAATTTCTAATCTTTTCATCACATTCAGAGCATGACTTGTGGAGCCGTTAGTATAAATATATAGCTCCCCTGGAAGTTTCTTTAAAATTTTTCCTAATCTAATGTCTTTATTTAAAGAACTTGTATCAATATTATGGACATAATCTAAAAAATCTTTAGGTAAAACATTATGATTTATCATAAGTCCAGAAAGAGTAGTTCCATATTTTAAGTAATATTCCTTTTGCATAGTATAAGCCTCTGCAGGATCTAAATTGAGTGTTTTTATAATAAATTCTTTCATTCTTACATCAATTTTACTAAAAAGATTAGAAGATGCAGGATATAAAGTATTATCAAGATCAAATACCCAGTGTTTTATTTTTTTAGAATTTATATTATTATTCAAAATTATTATCAATCATAGTACCGGAGCCACCAGTTGTAAATATTTCACGAAGTATTGCATGAGGGGACCTTCCATCTATAATTACTGCTGCCTTAACTCCAGATCCTACAGTTTCTAGACAAGTTTTAATTTTGGGTATCATTCCCCCAGTAATTATTTTATCACTTATCATTGATTCAGCTTTTGTCACCGAAATATTAGAAATTAATTTTTTATTGGAATCTAAAACGCCTTTTACATCAGTAAGTAATAATATCCTTTCTGCTTTCAAAGAACTAGCTATAGCTCCTGCAGCAGTGTCTGCATTTATATTATAGGTTTCATTATTAGCTCCAAATCCAACCGGAGCAATAATAGGTATCATTAAATTATCAGAAATAATATTTATAATGGAAGGGTTTATTTTTATAGGCTTTCCTACAAACCCTATATCTAAGAATTTTTCAATATTAGAATTAGGGTCTTTAAACTTATCAGTTAGCTTATTGGCTAATATTAATTTGGCATCTTTGCCAGATAACCCAATAGCAAGTCCTCCAGCTGCATGAATCTTATTAACAATATCTTTGTTTATAGAGCCAGATAAAACCATTTCTACTATCTCTACTGTTTCTTCATTAGTTATTCTTAAGCCGTCAATGAAAGAGGATTCTATTTTTAGCTTATCTAACATTGAGCCTATTTGAGGCCCTCCACCATGGACTACCACAGGCTTAATACTTAGTTTCTGTAAAAGCGTCACATCTTCCGCAAAGGTATGGGCTAGCTTCTTGTCACCCATAGCATGCCCGCCATATTTTATTACAATTACTTTATTTTGAAATATTTCTACATATTTTTCTATATCACTTACAGATGTCCCTAAGATTATGGAGATATTTTTTATAGTTTCATTTATATTCATGGTAATTCTTTCTCAGAAATATTAGCAGTGTTTGCGATCAAATTAAGGCATTCATGAATTTTATCAATACCTATTTTTTTATGCGCGCTCGTTCCAATAATTTCAGGAAAGGCAGCAGCATACTTTTGAATTTGGGTCGTAGTATCACTATAAAGCTCTGTTAAAGCATTTTTAGATATTTTATCAATTTTAGTAAAAATACATTGAAAATTAACAGCCACTATATTTAATAAAGTCATTAATTCATGGTCTGAATCTTTTAAACCTCTTCTAGAATCTATCAATATAAATACTCTTGATAAGTTACTTCTATTTTTAAAATAATCTTCCATGAGCTTAGTCCACTCATATATTTTTGATTTAGAAACTTTAGCATAACCATACCCTGGTAAGTCGGACAAAAATAATTTATCTTGCACACTATAAAAATGTATTAACTGTGTTCTACCTGGAGTATGGGAAGTACGCGCTAGACCACGTTTACTGCATATTGAATTTATCAAGCTCGATTTTCCAACATTAGATCTTCCAGCAAAACATACTTCAGGAATATTTAAATCTGGAAAATGCATCGTGCCTGAAGCTGCAGTATAATGTTCTGTTTGCTGATTAAAAATTAAACCTTTTTTATTTTTAATTTTTTCATTCAATTTATTATCCTATGATTTAGCTGGCTTATTATTATCCATTTTTTTCATAATAATCCATTGCTGTGCAATTGATAGGATATTATTACAAGTCCAATAAAGAACTAGCCCTGCAGCAAATTGAGCAAATAAAAATATAAAAATAAAGGGAAGCATTCCCATTACTTTGGCTTGAATAGGGTCAGGCGGTGCAGGATTAAGTTTTTGTTGAAGAAACATTGTGGCGCCCATTAAAAGTGGCCATATACCTATAATTAAAAATGAAGGAAGATCAATTGGAATAAGACCAAACATATTAAATATAGAATAAGGGTCTGGAACAGATAGATCCTTGATCCACCCATAAAATGGAGCTTGCCTCATTTCCAAGGTTACAGTTAATACTTTATAAAGTGCAAAGAATACTGGAATTTGTAAAAGTATCGGCAGACAGCCAGCAAGTGGGTTAGCTTTCTCTTTCTTGTATAAAGCCATAACTTCTTTTTGCATTTGAACTTTATCATTGCCATAACGCTTTCTTATTTCCATCATTTGTGGCTGTAATACTTTCATTTTATTCATAGATTTGAATGATTTATTAGCTAGTGGAAATAAAATAATTCTTATACATATAGTTAAAGCTATAATTGCTAATCCAACATTGCCAAGAAAAGTAGAGAAAAAATGAAGGAGGTAAGCTAGTGGTTTAGTGATGATATAGAACCATCCAAAATCTATTGCTCTATCAAACATAGGAATACCATTTTCTTCATGTTTGTCTAGAATAGGAACTTCTTTAGCACCTATATAAAATTGTGATGAGTAACTCTCTTGTTTATTAGAAGGAATAGTGATTTGAGGTCCTAAATAACTAGTTTGAAATTTAATTCCAGCTCCCCTAGAAAAACTTTGGAAGTGACCTTCAAAACTTGATGATTGGTTTGGTATTAAAGCTGCAAGCCAATATTTATCAGTTATACCTATCCATCCGGTTTTAGATTTTTCAGATATTTTATTATTATCTTCTAGGTCATCGTAATCTATTTCTTTAACCCTATCATTCATCACACCTATAGGACCCTCGTGCAATATAAATAAACCTGAAAGTTTAGGTAAGCCAGTTCTATTAATTAACCCATATGGATATATTTTAATTTCTTCAGATGTATTATTAATTATAGTTTGCTCAATATTAAACATATATTCTTCATCAAGGCGTATTGTTTTTTTAAAAATTATACCATTACCATTATCCCAAGTTAAAACAGCAGGTTGACTAGGACTTATTGTTGACCTATTACTTTTCCAAATTGTATTGGCATTGGGAAGTTCTATTTTATTATTGTTATTTGCAACCCATCCATATTCAGCAAAATATGATTTTTCAGAACCCTTTGGCGACAGTAATTTAACGTTATCAGAATCAGGCGATAGATCAGTAAGGTATTTTTTTAAGATAATATCATCAATCCTCGCTCCGGTAAGGTTTATAGAGCCATTAATAAATTGATTTTCTATATTGATACGCGCAGATTCATTTATTATTTCATTTCTATCTTTAGGTAATTCTGCAATTAGCTCTGGTTCAGGAGCAAAACTGTCATTTATTTCTTGAGCATTATCAATTTTAGGAACATCTTTTGTAGGAAACAATAGTTGAAAACCTAGTAAAACAACTAGAGATGCTAGTATTGCAAGTAGTAAATTCTTTTGATCACCCATTAGATATCCTTATTAATATATTATTAAAGATTATTAATTTTGCTTTATTAGTTTTACCTCTTTTAGTGCATTGATTAGATCTAATTTTAATAAATTCATATTTCTGTTATATGTTGTTTTTCTAGCTATTAAAACGTATTCGCTATTTTCTTTTGCACATTTTATTAAAACCTCTTTTGCTAGAGCTCTTAACTTTCTTTTACACCTATTTCTAATGACTGCATTACCAACTTTTTTTGTCGCAGTAATACCAAACCTTATTAAATTATTATTAGATTCATCCATTTTACTTATAGATTGAAGCACTAGTCCTTTTTGAGGAGATGAAACTCCTTTTTTTGAAAGATTAACAAAATCAGCTCTTTTTTTTATAGATTGTATATCGCAAGACATAATTATTAGGCAGATAAAACTTTTCTACCTTTGGCTCTTCTTCTTGCTAGTACTAACCTACCATTTTTAGTAGCCATTCTTAATCTAAAACCGTGACGTCTTGCTCTAACAAGGTTACTTGGTTGAAATGTACGTTTCATCTAACTTCTCCATTACTTATTTAGTGGCCTTGAGCTCTTTATATAAAATTATACTTATATATTAAAAAAATTAAAATGTGTAATTAATATGGCAGTATATAAAGAAAGGTCTATATATTATACTTATTAGTTTTTAGCACTATCTTTTTTAATAAAATGGTATATTTATTTTTAAAATGAGAAAATATTGGAAATTATATTTATTAGCAACTTTTTTATTAGTTATTATTATCCTCAATTATACAGGAATATTCTCTTTTATAAATATTTCTTTGATTAGCAAACATAATGTTTTTATTGTCGATTATATAGAAAATAATTTTTATAAAGCATCCTTATTATATATTGCAATGTATATATTAGTTGTGGTTTTATCATTGCCAGGTGCCTGGTTGCTAACCTTAACAGGAGGTTATGTGTTTGGGTGGCAAATAGGAAGTTTCATTACAGTTATAGGAGCAACTATAGGTGCTTGTATTATATTTGTTATTACAAAAAGTCTTTTAGGAAATTATTTTAAAAATAAAATTAATAATAAAAAAGGCATGCTTAAAAAATTAGAACAAGGTATTCATAATAATGCTATTTCTTACCTGTTGTTTATGAGGTTAATGCCCATATTTCCATTTGTTTTTGTAAATATAGCGCCTGCAATAATAGGGATACGTTTAAATATATTTTTTCTAACTACATTTTTTGGAATTGTGCCAGGTACAATTGTGTATTCACTTATAGGTGCTGGAGCAAGTGAAGCTTTCATGCAGGGAAATATTATGGAAATAGATGGTTATATGTCTTTTGAGATTATAATCGGTTTATCTGGGTTATCCCTTTTATCTCTTTTGCCTATTTTTATAAAATATATAAAAATCATTAAAAACAAGTAGGAAGAGAAAATTTATTGAAAGCTCGTCCAAAAATACAATCATTTTCAAATGTAGTGTTATCAGTTAAGCATATTTATAAAAATTATGGACTGATAAATGCTGTATCTGATGTTAGTTTTTCTGTTGAAAAATCAAAAACTATTGGCTTGTTAGGAAGTAATGGGGCAGGCAAAACTACAACCATTATGATGTTAATGGGTATTCTAAAAGCTACTTCTGGCGAGATAAAGATTTTAGAAAAAGATGTTTACAAATGTAGAAATAAAATAGCTAAGTACATTAATTTTGCTTCTCCTTTTGTTGAACTTCCTCACAGGTTAACGGTTTTACAAAATCTTAAGGTATTTGGCCATTTATATGGAGTAAAGTATTTAGACGATCAAATTCATAAAATATCTATGGATTTAGATATATTAGACCTTTTAAAAAGAAGAGTAGGAAAGCTTTCGGCAGGCCAAAAAACTAGGGTTTCATTAGCTAAGTCATTAATAAATAATCCTAAAATACTTTTTCTAGATGAACCTACCGCTTCTCTAGATCCTGACAACGCAGATTGGATTAGGACTTATTTAGAAAAGTATCAGAAGCAAACAGGAGCAACATTTATTTTAGCTTCTCATAATATGCCGGAGGTAGAAAGGTTATGTCATAATGTTGTTATGATGGGGAACGGTAAGGTAATTGATTATGGCTCTCCTAAGAATTTGATAACTCGATACAAGAGTAAAGATTTAGAAGAGGTTTTTTTGCAGTTAGCTAGAAAAGATAAGGTTTAAAAAAATATGATTTTATTTATTAGAAGAATTTATGCAATGATATTGCGTCATATTTATTTATTCATGTGTTCTTGGCCTAGGGTATTAGAATTAATCTATTGGCCATTTCTCAATATGGTATTATGGGCCTTTATGAGTAAATTTTTAGCTCAAAACTCAAATATTTTTTTAATGGCTTCAGGAGTGTTAATTGCTTCTGTCATTATGTGGGATACTTTATTTAGAGGGCAATTAGGAGTTACTTTATCATTTATAGAGGAATTATGGTCTAGAAACTTAGGAAATATAGCTGTATCCCCCTTAAAACCTATAGAATTAGTAATATCTTTAATTATAGCAAGTTTCTTGAGAACGCTTATAGGTGTTGGAGGAGCAGGAATTGCTGCGTATTTTTTATTTGATTTTCACATACCTTTATTTGGAATAGGATTCATTCTCTTTTTTATAAATTTATTAATTATGGGTTGGGCTTTAGGTTTAGCTATTTGTGCTTTATTAATTCGTTTTGGGTTATCTGCAGAAACTTTTGCTTGGGCAGCATTATTTTTTATTCAACCTTTATGTGGTGTATTTTATCCAGTAACTATTTTACCTGAGTGGTTACAGCCTTTATCTTTGCTAATACCTGCAACATATATTTTTGAAGGAATGCGTTTAGCATTTTTTGATGGAGTTTTTGGATCAGACTTGCTATTAAAAGCTTTTCTTATAAATATAATATATATTTTCATAGGCGTGTGTTTGTTATTATTTTCATATTCATATGCTAAAAAAAATGGATTATTACTTGCAAATGGGGAGTAAATAAGTTGTCAGAAATTAGATTTTGGTGGATACGTCATGCTCCGGTTATAGGAAATGATGGTCGTTGTTATGGTAATAACGATGTTGATTGTGATGTCTCAGATAGCGATTCATATAAAGCACTTGCAAGTATTCTTCCTAAAGATGCTTCTGTTTATTCTTCTCATTTATCAAGAACAATTAAAACGATGAATGCTACAGTTGATGAAGGTTTTAATTATAAAGATTATGCCGTTGACGCAAACTTTGGAGAGCAAAATCTAGGAGAATGGCAAGGACTAAAATATGAAAAGCTACAAGAAAAAACTAAAGAACTTGGAATATTTCATCCTACTTGGCTTTGTTCTCCTGAATACACTCCGCCTCAAGGAGAGAGTTATAATAATCTTTATCAGCGCGTGACATTAGGGATTAATAAAATAGTAGAAAACAAGAAAGAAGGTGATGTCGTCATTTTTTCTCATGGCGGACCTATTAAAGCGGCTATTGCTCACGCAATTAAGGCAGACCCAAATTATACATTACCATTCTGGATAGATAATTTAGCATTAAGTAGATTTGATTTTATAGATGGAGTTTGTAGGGTTAGATTTATAAATTTATTGCCTAAGGTTATTTCTAATTCTTCAAAAGCATATGAAAGGTTTATATAATATAATGTCTTCCCCTTTTATTATTGGTTTAAAAAGAGGTTTAATAATCTCATTGGTACTAGGAGTTTTTTATTTATTACTGAACTATTTTTATTTTAGTAAATTAGAAAACAAAAATATCGTTACATTAGATGATAGAGAAAATGTGAAAATAGGAGGTGATTTTGATTTATTAGGTAAAGATGGCAAAGAATATAATCTAGCGAGCTTTAATGGAAAACCCTTAATAATATTTTTTGGTTTTGCATCATGTCCAGATATTTGTCCTTATGGCTTAACTATGATCAGCGAAGTTTTAGAAACATTAGGTGAAGATAGCAATATGATTAATACAGTTTTTGTTACTTTAGATCCTGAGAGAGATGATTATGCTTCTACATCACAATTTGCAAGCATGTTTCATGAAAAAATAATTGGTTTATCAGGCAGTGTGGACCAGGTAAATAGAGCCGCAGATGCTTGGAGAGTCTATAATAAGAAAGTTGAATTACCTGATTCAGAACTAGTTTACACAATTGATCATTCTGCATTCATTTACTTAATGGATAAAAATGGAAAATATTATACCCATTTTTCTCATAATACTGAGCCAGAAGAAATTATAAAAGAATTAGATAAATTATTATAATTATTTTCTAAAAGAGGGGTCTATTTTATCCATTAGTCTAACTAAAGAGTTAAAAGCTAATTCTCCTTTATCAGCATTTTCTATTTCATTGGAATGTGCTTTAGCAATATTATCTGAAACTTCTATTAGTTCTTCATTTAAAGAACGAGCTAACATTTGAACATGACAGGCCCTTTCAAGTGCATGCAGCCTTATAAATGCATGAGCTATAGAAGACCCCACGGATAACAAGCCATGATTTCTAAGAATCATTACACTTTTATCTGCTAAATTGTTTGATAATCTTATACATTCTGCTTCTCTAACAGTTACTCCTTCAAAGTCATGATATGCAATTTTATTAGTGAGAGAAGTGCTATCAAAATCAATATTTTTAATAGGATGTTTGAGAGCTGCTGCCGCCATTCCTGCAGGAGTATGTGTGTGCATTACGCAATGTGCATCTTCTCTAGCTGAGTGAATGGCGGAATGAATTATAAAACCAGCTGGATTAACGGGATGGGGGCTAGGTTCAACTATATTTCCTTTTAGATCTATTTTAACTAAATTTGATGCAGTAACTTCATCATATCTCAGTCCAAAAGGGTTAATCAAAAAATGCTTTTCAGGTCCAGGTACTCTTACTGTTATATGTCCATATATTAAATAATCCCATTTAAGATAATTAAATATTCTATAAGCAGCTGCTAATTGAATTCTTAATTCTTTTTCACTTAAGGCGTTCTCTTTAGGTTCAAAATTATTTAATTTTATAACTTTATTGTACTTTTCCATTTTACAGTTTCCAATATAAACAATAAGATTGAATGCTAACATATATATAAATAATTATAAACAAAGAATGGAAAGCAAGAAAATGGAAAATAACCCATTATTTAATTTAAAAGGTAAGACCGCAATTATTACAGGTTCTAGCAGAGGAATTGGAAAGGCAATTGCTATAAGAATGGCTCAATATGGAGCTAAAGTGATGATATCTAGTAGAAAAATAGATGCTTGTAATCAAGTGGTAGATGAAATTAAGAATTTAGGTGGTGAAGCCTATGCACAGGAATGTAATATTGCAAGTAAAGAAGCTTTGCAAAAACTTTGTGATGTATCGTATGAAAAATTAGGTAAAGTTGATATCTTAGTTTTAAATGCAGCTTCTAATCCTTATTATGGGCCTTTAGCTAAAATTACGGATGAAGCTTTCGATAAGGTTATGAATAATAATGTAAAATCAAACCTATGGCTTTCTAATATGGTTCTTCCTAAAATGGCGGAAACAGGTGGTGGCAAAGCTATAGTTATTTCTTCTATAGCAGGGATAAAAGGAAGTGATGTTTTGGGGGCTTACTCCATATCTAAAACAGCTGATTTAGGTTTAGTTAGATCTTTAGCTGTCGAATGGGGCCCTAAAAATATTACTGTAAATGCTTTGTGTCCTGGAATCATTAAAACTGATTTTGCAAAAGCTTTATGGGATAATCCAGAAATTTTAGAAAGTGTTGAAAAAAATGCTCCTTTAAAACGTATAGGTACCCCTGACGAAGTAGCAGGAGCTGCAATTTTATTAGCATCTAGTTCTGGTGGTTTTATTACAGGCCAAAAAATTGTTATGGATGGTGGAGTTACAATAGGCGGTATTTAAAAACTAATTAAGTGAAAGCTATAGGAAGACCTGTAAATATCTGCAGGTCTTCCTTTAATTATATAATTAGCTAGCTGGATTTACTTCAAATAGGCCTGCAGCTCCTTGACCACCGCCTATGCACATTGTCACAACTACAAATTTAGCTTTACGTCTTCTTCCTTCAATTAATGCATGTCCGACTAATCTTGATCCAGACATACCATAAGGATGACCTACTGCAATCGCACCACCATTAACATTTAAATTTTCATTTGGAATTCCTAACTTGTCTCTGCAATATAGGACTTGCACAGCAAAAGCTTCATTCAGTTCCCATAAATCTATGTCATCCATTTTAAGATTATTTCTTTCAAGTAGTCTTGGTACAGCAAATGCTGGACCAATACCCATCTCATCTGGTTCTAAGCCACTTACGGCAAGTCCTCTAAAAGTTCCTAAAGGCTCTATATTTCTTTGTTCTGCCAATTTAGAATCCATAATTACGCATGCGGATGCCCCGTCAGATAGTTGACTAGCATTTCCTGCAGTTATTGTTTTATCCTCTCCTAAAACAGCTTTTAAACCAGATAATCCTTCAATATTAGTCCCTGCTCTAACTCCTTCATCTTGTTCAAGCATTACTTCTACCTCAGATATTTCACCTGACTCTTTATCTTGAACTAACTTAGTTGATTTTAATGGAACTATTTCATCATTGAAGTAGCCAGCTTTTTGAGCAGCAGCTGTTCTTAGTTGGCTTTGTAATCCGAATTCATCCATTGCATCTCTAGAAATATTATATCTTTTTGCAACAACTTCGGCAGTTTCAAGCATACTCATATATAGTTCTGGTTTATTATTTAAGATCCAATCTTCATGAATATGATGCTTATTAGCATGATCATTTTGCACTAGGCTAATAGATTCTAATCCTCCACCTATAGCAATAGGAACATTATCTACAATTACGCGCTGAGCTGCCATAGCAATAGTTTGCATTCCAGATGAACAGAATCTATTGACTGTAACACCTGCAGTAGTAACAGGGAGACCGGCTCTAATTGCAGCTTGTCTTGCAATGTTTACTCCTGTAGCACCTTCCGGAGTTCCACATCCCATTATTACATCTTCTACTTCTGCGGGATCTATATTTACTTTTTCTACAGCATGCTTTATTGCGTGTGCTCCTAAAACTGCACCGTGTGTATTATTAAACGCTCCTCTATAGGCTTTTCCTATTGGAGTTCTCGCTGTTGATACTATTACTGCTTCTCTCATTTTTTCTCTCCTTTATTATCGTTTTGATGGATTAGATGTATCAGGCACAAATTCACTTAATTTACCATTAGATTCTTCTAGTTTATTCATTAGGCCTGACTCAGGCCAAGATAAATTATCTGCGTTTCTATGTTTATTTATTTCCTTAGCTACTTTATTGACACCATTTTTATCTGCTTGCCACATAGGCCCTCCTCGATGAGCTGCAAATCCATAACCATTCACATAACATACATCTATATCAGAGGATCTAAAAGCATGACCCTCTTCTAAAATACGGGTACCTTCATTTATTAAAGCTCCATGTAGACGAGATAATATCTCTTCATCAGAAATTTCCCTAGGGTTTACTCCTTTTTCTCTTCTTACTTCTTCAATTACTGAATGTACTTCAGGATCAGATTCTCTTTTTCTTGTTTTAGGGTCATATTTATAAAAACCTTTTCCTACTTTCTGTCCAAACCTTCCAAGCTCACATAATTTGTCTGCGATATCAGAAGCATATTTTTTACCTTCATAATAATTCTCTGCCTTATGCCTTTTTCTTATCAGCCAACCTACGTCATTGCCTGCTAAATCATTTACTGCAAATGGTCCCATGGCCCACCCCCATGATTCTGCTACAGCATCTACTTGTTCTGGAGTAGCTCCTTCTTCCACTAATAAATGTGCTTGTTGAATATATTGATGGAACATTCTATTACCTACAAAACCATCACAATTTCCTGCAATAATTCCAACTTTTTTAATTTTTTTAGCTAAGGACATTAATGTAGCAAGAATATCATTTTTTGTTCTACTGCCTCTTACTATTTCTAATAACCTCATCACATTTGCAGGACTAAAGAAATGAGTTCCAACTACTTCTTCTGGTCTATTTGTAGCATCTGCTATTTCATCAATATCTAAAGTTGAAGTATTTGAGGCCAAAATCGCACCTTGTTTTGCAAGAGCATCAATTTTAGTAAAAATTTCTTTTTTAATTGTCATTTCTTCAAAAACAGCTTCTATAACAATATCAGCATCTTTTATTACATCCCAATCTAAAGTAGGGGTTAAAAGATTCATTCTTTTATCCATATTTTCTTGCGAAAGCCTACCTTTAGAAACAGTTGCGGCATAATTATTTTTGATAATATTCATGCCTTTTTCTAAAAATTCACTAGTAGTTTCTATTATACTTACAGGTATACCAGCATTTACAAAACTCATCGCAATACCTCCACCCATAGTACCACATCCAATAACTACAGCATTATTAACTGGTCTCAGAGGCGTATTTTTATCCATTCCAGGAATTTTATTTGCCATTCTTTCAGAAAAGAAAGAATGAATAAGAGCAGCTGATTCTTCTGAATCATGACATAATTGAAACAAATCTCTCTCATTTTTAATACCATCCTCGAAGCTAAGATCAACAGCGCCTCTTACTGCTTCAATGCAGCGAAGAGGGCCTTTGCGTCCTCTGAGTCTAGGTGTGATTTTTTTGATAGCATTTTCAAACAAATCAGAAGATATATTTGAAATTTTTTCATTTCTTTCTCTGGTTTTAGGGTGTACATTATTTTGAAGGATACTTTTTGCAAATATAATAGCATTATCAATTAACTCTTCATGAGTAGTATTTTCATACATTTCTTCTATTAGCCCTTCTTTCAGAGCTTTACTTGCAGGAATAGGAGTTCCACTGGTAATCATTTCAAGAGCTAACTCTGGCCCAACTACTCTTGGGAGTCTTTGCGTTCCACCTGCTCCAGGTAGAAGTCCTAATTTGACTTCGGGTAATCCAAGTAATGTTTTAGAATTTGCGACGCGGTAATGGCACCCCAGAGAAACTTCAAGGCCTCCGCCTAAAGGTGTTCCGTGTAGTGCTGCAATAGTTGGTTTACTACTATCTTCATATTCAAATATAACCGTATTTAAATCTGGACTCATAGTAGGTTTTCCAAATTCAGAAATATCAGCCCCGGCCATAAAAGTTCTTCCTCCGCCAGTAACAATTATTGCTTCAGCAGACGAGTCATTTAAAGCTTCTTTTAAACAATCTGATAAGCCAGCCCTTACTGCTTGAGATAATGCATTTACTGGAGGATTATCTACAGTAATAATTCCTATATTTTCTTTACGTTCATAACTAACCGGACCACTCATATTAAACTCCTTAAATTTTTTATTCTAAATTATTTCAGAAATTAAATTATACTTTATGTCTTATAAGTAGACAACATCAATTTGAAAGAAAATATAAAATATTTTTAATATAATATTTAATTCTTATTTAAAATTACGAATTAATAAATTGTTAAAAACAAACTTATAATGCTAAGAATAAAATATGGTTGCCCTGTTAGCTCATCTGGATAGAGTACGAGTTTCCTAAACTTGGGGTAGTAGGTTCGAGTCCTACACAGGGCACCAAAATATAATACCAACAGTAAAACCTAATATATTTTCAAATTATATTAATAATGTCTTTAAAGTTTCGCCTATTTCTTTATTTATTACTTCATTAGCAATTGAATCTAGTTCTGTAGATTCTCTATTTATTATTACTAATTTAGCACCATTATTTCTAGCTAGAATTGGTAAGCCAGCTGCAGGGTATACTTTTAAAGAAGAGCCTATAGCTATAAAAAGGTCACAGGTTTTTGAAGCTTTTTCAGCTATCTTCATTTCTTTTTCTGGCATAGGTTGTCCAAAAGAAATAGTTGCAGATTTGATAATCCCATCACAATCTAAACACTTAGGCGGTTTTGTATAATTATTTTTTTTATCTTCTAAAAACTCTCTAATATAATCTAGTTCATAGCGTTTCTCACAGTCTAAGCATTTTGCATAAGTACTATTTCCATGAAGTTCTATAATTTTATTAGGGTCAATACCAGAATCATGGTGTAAGTTATCTATATTTTGAGTTAATACGTAGCTTACTTTATTAGCGGCAGATAATTTTGCAATAACCTTATGCCCTATATTAGGTTTTGCAATTTTCATATCTTGATCGATTGCAAATTTTCTTCTCCAGGATTCTATTTGAGATTCTTCAGAAGACATAAAATCTTGAAACATTATTGGAGCCATTTTTGTCCAAATACCACCAGGACTTCTGAAATCTGGAATACCTGACTCGGTACTTATGCCAGCACCAGTAAAAACTACTATATTATTGAATTCTTTAACCCAAGATTTTAATTTGCTCATAATAAACTATTTTGCTTTTCTGGATGCGGCATCCCAATAATATTCTAGATTTTTTATAAGTGCATCACTAAAGTGGCAATAAGCTTGATCATGACAATAGGCACTCATATATTGTCGGAATGTATCAAGTGACTCTTGTCCGATTCTAAATGCTCTTCGATTGCTAGCTGATCCCACTACACCAGAATTAGTATAAGCATCTATAGTTTTGGTAAGACTTTCATCCATTTTACCTTGTTCCACAATTTCGTCGCAAATTAATTTTCCATCTGGAGAATTTGAGTGAATGGTTAAACCATTTTGAATAGCTTGTCTGGCTATTCTATCACCAGTAAACCTCCAGAGTCTAAGGTTTGCCATTCCAGGAATAATACCCTCTTTTCTGGCTGGAAGAGTCATATAGCTTCCATTCTCTGCCATTATATGATCCATTACTAGAAGATATTGACATCCTCCACCTATAGCGAATGTATCTAAAGTTGCAATCCATGGCTTTTCTTGAAGAGGAAACAGAGAATTCTCTGGTTCGTAATATTCAGTTGCTAGGCCTCTAAAAACTTTATTAACTGCTCCCATGTCTCTTTTTATATACCAAAGAAATGAAATTTGACCTTGATAAAGATGAGTCAAATTAATTCCTGCTCCAAAAGTTCTATTTCCTGCATATTTGGGATGTTTAGCTACTTCCCCTCGTAAAACAGCAATATCAGTATCTTTATCTAATATTGCTAGGTCTATTGCCGCCTCCAGCGGAAGCAATGTTCTTTCATCTTCTGCATTCAAATACTCTCCATTCTCTAGTGTAACTAATACATGCTTTTCAAGTTTTTCAATACTCGCTCCGTCAAATTGTACTTTTTTTGTTTTGTTAAATTCTTCTTGTTTTTCTAACGCTAATTCACTTGGAAGTAGCATAGAATGACATAAGTGATTGCCTTCCAATTGATTTGAAAGAACTGCTGATAAGAACAAGCCTTGGTCAGTTTCAATACCTTCTTTATCTTTAAGCATCTTTTTATTTTCGATGCTTAGTTGTTCGATAGAAGGCGTTATATGTGAGACAATATTATTTGCTGAAAAAACTAACTCATCAATCTTTATAAATTTTTTTCTATTATCCGTTATGCGGTTATATATATTACTTGCATAATCATTTAAGAATATTTTTTTTGTTACTTCTACAAGGCTTCTTATTTTCTTTTTTTCTTTCTTATCTCTTACTTTTTTGTTTTCATCTTCACATTCTTGCCAAAAAGAGGAAAAGTTTATTTTATCTTTTTCAAAATCTTGAGAAATTATAGGAGTAAACTTTTTAATAATTTCATTTTCTGAGTTAAAGTTTAATTTTTTTAAATGATCTTGAAAAAATTTAGTATTCATTACTCTTCCTATTTGGTTTATTAAAATAGTTTTTTCATAGCGGTCATTGTTTCTAAAAGAGCCTTTTGAATAGGCGCTTCTAAAGAACTATGTCCGGCTTTTTCAATGATTTGTAAATTTGCATTTGGCCATATACTAGCTAGCTCGTAAGCACTCTCAGGAGGACATATGGAGTCGTATCTTCCTTGAATAATATCTCCATGGATATTTTTAATATTATTAATGTTTTTTAGAAGCTGTCCTTCTTCTAAGAATAAATGATTTAAAAAATAGTGAGCTTCTATTCTTGCTAAATTCAATGCCATTTGTACATCTACAAATTCTTCAGATATCGATGCATTAGGAAGTAAAGTAGAACAGTTTGCTTCATATCTAGCCCATGAAACTGCGGCTTCACCATTTATTATAGGGTCAATATTTATAAGTCTTTTATAATAAGATAATAATAAATTTTTCCTCTCATCTTTGGGTAAGAAAGAATTAAATCTATTCCAATATTCAGGAAAAATATTTTTAATTCCATGTAAGAACCATTCTACTTCTTTTTTTCTACACAGAAACACGCCTCTTAACACGATACTTAAAATATTATTTGGGTGTTCCTGAGAATAAGCTAGAGATAATGAAGACCCCCAGCTTCCACCAAAAACTATCCATTTTTCGATATTTAAAAAAATTCTTAATTTTTCAATATCTTTTATTAGGTCTTGAGTTGTATTATTTTCCAAACAGGCTGGAGGACTAGATCTTCCTGCTCCTCTTTGATCAAAAATAATAATATTATAATGTTTTGGATCAAAAAAACGTCTTAAATATGTGTTTCCACCAGCTCCGGGCCCGCCATGCAGAACTAAAACCGGAACGCCTTTTTTATTACCATTCTTTTCCCAATAAATTTTATGAATATTATCTACTTCTAGTAAACCATATTCATAAGGTTCAATATGAGGAAAAAGATCTAGCATTAATAACCTAATTAAAAAAATTAATATTTATGTAAAAATAATTTAGTTTATTTGTTATAGTTTTACTACATATATGTTTACATATTTGTTTATAATGGACTTCATAAAATGCTAAATAATAATTTACAAACAAAAGTTTTTTTAAATTCTCAAGACTATTTTGGAAGTCTAGTAGCTTTATTAGGTCCTACTAATACTGGAAAAACGCATTACGCTATTAATCGCATGATTAAATTTTCTTCAGGCATTATAGGTTGTCCTTTGAGACTTTTAGCAAGAGAGGTCTATGATAAATTAGTCAAAAAAAAAGGCTTACTAAATGTTGCATTAATTACAGGTGAAGAGCGAATAATTCCAGATAGTGCAAAATATTTTGTTTGTACAGTTGAAGCCATGCCTAAAGATTTAAAAGTAGATTTTGTTGCTATAGATGAAGCTCAGCTTTGTAATCATAATGATAGAGGTCATATTTTTACAGACAAAATTCTAAATGTTAAGGGAGATAAAGAAACTATGTTTCTAGGCTCTGATAGTTTAGAAATCTTATTAAAATATATATACCCTTCTATCATCATAAAAAATATGGAACGTTTTTCTAGCTTGCAATATACAGGAAAAACTAAGTTACATAGAATGCCTAGAAGGTCAGCAATTGTGTCTTTTTCTGTTAATGATGTCTATGAAATAGCTGAATTAGTAAAACGAAAACATGGTGGCACAGCTGTAGTTTTGGGCGCATTAAGTCCTAAAACAAGAAATGCACAAGTAGAGCTGTATGAATCTGGTGAAGTTGATTACTTAGTAGCAACTGATGCTATAGGTATGGGTTTAAATATGGATATTAATCATGTAGCATTTGCAAAAATTAATAAATTTGATGGAAGGACGACACGCCCTTTAACTACATCTGAATTAGCGCAGATAGCAGGAAGGGCTGGAAGGTATAGAAGAGATGGTACTTTTGGGGCTACTGCAGGATGCTTAGATTTTACGCAACATATGATAAGTTCTATAGAAAGTCATACTTTTCCTAGTATTAATAATATGGTGTGGAGAAATAGTTCACTAGACTTTTCTACTTTAAGGACTTTACTAAGAAGTTTAAGTTTAATGCCTAGTAAGCCATACCTAATATTAAGTCCGGAAGCAGAAGATGAAAAATTATTAAAAATTTTATCTAAAAACCAAGGTATAGTAACTAAGCTTAATGGAAAAAAAGAAGTAAAGTTATTATGGGAAATATGTTCTATTCCTGATTACGGAAAAAATTTTGATGATTCACATTCCAAACTTTTAGAAGAATTATTCTTTTTTATTGTTGATCAGGAAAAAATTCCAGAAAATTGGGTTAATAAGAAACTTGATGAATTAAATAATATTAAAGGAGAGTTGGACCTATTAGGTAGTAGGTTGGCTAATGTTAGAACATGGAACTATATTGCTAATCATAAAAATTGGATTAGTAAAAAAAGTGAATTAGGCACTAGGGCAAGATATATAGAGAATAGATTATCAGATGCTTTACATTTAGGGTTGGTGGAAAGATTTGTTGATTATAAAATGGCAAAATTTTCTAAACATTTAGAAGGCGAAAGTGATTTAATAGCTAGTGTTTCCATAGATAATTCAGTTTTGGTTGAAGGGCATTTTATAGGAAGAATAGAAGGCTTCAGTTTCATTAATGAAGTTTCTAAAAATGCAGAAGATAAAAAAGAGGTTTTAAAAGTAGTTAGAAGAACTTTATCGAAAGAATTAAAAAATAGGGTAGAACAATTTTATGCTGGTGATGACAAAGACATAAGTTTTGATGATCAGATGAATATTTATTGGAAAAATAATTTATTGGGTAAATTGATTAAAGGGCCTTCAATTATTAAACCTAGAATTTATCTAAAAAATTTTATCTTATTAGACGATACAGATAAAAAGATAATCAGAAGAAGGATAACATCTTTTTTAAAGAGCATTATTAAAAATATTGTCAGTCCTTTAACAATTCTCACTAATAAATATAAGAGTGGCAAAGTAAGAGGCCTTATCTTCCAACTTAATGAGTCTTTAGGAGTTATTCAGATTACCAAGGTGCAAGAATTAGTTAATAGCTTATCTATAGAGGATAAAGAAAAACTTAATGACTTTGGAGTAAAAATAGGAGGATTATTTATATGGCTGCCTAAACTCTTTGTAAGAAGTCAGATGCAATATTTATGGAACTTAAGGCAGGTATTTTTTGAAATTAAGCAAAGGGAGCCCTATCCTTCAATAGGACAAAAGATTAATTTAAAACACGCTCCTAAAGAATTGGTTTATGCAAATGAATTTATATTAATAGGAGATAGCTATTATCATATTGAGCTAACTGAGAAAATAATAAATAATCTTCAATCTGTTTTAAAGTCTAAAAATATATTATTTTTAAATAAAAAAAATATGTCTTTATTTAATAAAAATTTTAATATTACACATAGTCAATTTAAAATTTTACTAAGAAAATTAAATTATCAGAGAGATGAAAATAATCCAGTAAAGTATATCCTTAAGAATAAAAAAGAAGATTATAAAGACTCACTGTTTAAAGATAAAAAAAATATGAATTCTCCTTTTTCTATATTAAAAAATCTTAAAATTAATTAAAATCTTGCCTAGATAAATTATGTATATTGTGTTAATAGGCATTATCAAAAAGGAATTTTTATAATTTCTTTTTATTATAAATAATATATTGGAGTATGGTATGTTCGATTCCTTTAAAAATATTTTTAAAAATACTGATGTAGAAATAAAAGATTCTAATAATGATTATAAGGTTGCCTGTGTTGCAATATTATGTGAGGCGGCGTCAATGGACGGTGTCTTTGATAAAAACGAAGAATCACTAATATTATCTATGATACAAAAGCAATTTAATTTAGATGATGAACAAGCAAGTAAGATTTTAACAGAAGGAAAAAAATTAGCTGAAGAGGCAACTCAGCTACATGGTTTTACAAGGGTTATAAAAGAATCTTGGGAGCTTGAAAAAAGAATTAGATTGCTTGAGATGTTATGGGAATTAGCATATGTTGACGGAGAATTAAATGCTGCAGAAGATATGTTGATTAGAAGAATTGCAGGTTTAATTCATGTTGAAGATAGAGAGAGAATGGAAGCAAAACAAAAAATTTTAAAGAAAATACAATAATTTTATATGCATAAATTGTAAAGGAGGTACCAAAATGACTTATGTGGTAAACGAATCTTGTATTAAATGTAAATTTACAGATTGTGTTGAAGTATGCCCTGTAGATTGTTTTTACGAAGGAGAAAACATGCTGGTAATAAATCCAGATGAATGCATAGATTGTGGGGTTTGTGAGCCGGAATGTCCTGCAGAAGCAATTATACCTGACTCAGATTCGGAAGCGGAAAAGTGGCTTGATTTGAATGCAACACAGTCAAATATCTGGCCTAATATTACAGAACAAAAGGAACACGCGAGTGATGCCGAAGATTTTCAAGGAGTAGAAAATAAGTTTGAAAAGTTTTATTCTGATAAGCCAGGTGGATAATTTTATTAAATAAAAAAATTTGAGGATAATAATGAATACTATTGAAAGCACATATGAAATAGGAGATTGGTTAATATATCCTAAGCATGGTTTAGGTAAAGCTATAAGTTATGAGACTCAGACTATTCTAAAAAATAAAGTAGATTTTTTGGTAGTATTTTTTGAGCAAGAGAGAATGACTTTACGAATCCCGGTCAATAAAGTAGATGAATTGGGTTTAAGATCTATTTGTGAGAAGGAAGAAATGAATAAAGCGCTTACAGCTTTGAAAGGCAAAGCTAGAATTAGAAAAACTATGTGGGCTAAAAGAGAAAAGGACTATAAAGATAAATTAGATAAAGGCGACCCTGTCTCTGTTGCGGAAGTACTAAGAGACTTATATAGAGGAGAAGGCGATCCCGAGCAATCTTATAGTGAAAGGCAATTATATGAATTAGCTTTAGGGCGTTTTGCTCGTGAAATGGTTGCAGTTAATGATATTATGATTGAAGAAGCTATAAAAAAAACAGAAGAAAATCTTCGGGTTAAGTAATCAATGAAAGGTGTTTTATATGAGCAGCTATAAATTAAATGCTCATACAGGTTATGAAAAAAAAATATATGGGAGCAATATTAGAAATCATAATTTAGGCTCTTTAGAAAGAGTTTGGGTAGTAGGAGCAGTAAGAGGTAAAGCGGAATCTTTTGAAAAAGTATGTAAACAAATATTAGATAAAAGTAGATTAAAGGATAGATTAGTTCTCACAGGAAATTTATTAGGTAATAATAAAAATAAAATTAATGAGTCAAAAAAAGTAATCGATATTGCTCTTAAATTAAGATCTTTTTTCATGTCAAACAATTCTTTTGATATTAACGATGTTGTTTTCTTAAGAGGCTGTTTTGAAGAGCTTTTAGAAAAATCTAGAGCCCTGCATATGTCTCCTAATCCATTAGAATTAGTTGAGTGGATGTATAGTAAGGGTCTAGATCAAATTTTAGAGTCATACGGTATTTCTTCAGAATTATTATATCATGCAGCTAGAGATGGTGCGTCTGCTTTATCTAGAGCATCTGTAGAAATTCATAGGGCGATAGATAGTAATCCAGGACATTCTAATTATATGTCATCATTAAAACGTTTAGCATATAATGAAGAAAAGACGCTTTTATTTGTTTCTGCAGGATTATCTAAAGACAGACCTATAGAAGCTCAAAGTGATGAATTATGGTGGGGAGGAGGCTTTTCTAACTTGGAGGAGCCTTATATGGATATGGTTAGGTTAATTAGAGGTTTTGATCCAAAAGAAAAAGGTATAGCATCAGGTAAATTTGGTGTCACTTTAGATGGAGGAGAGGATCAAGTTTTTGCAGCTTTATTTGAAAAAAATGGTCAATTACTAGAAACTATTCAAAATTAGTGATTAATAAATATTTATGCAAATAGGTCTTTACAGAAATATAATCTATAAGGGTTTTCTTTTACAATATAACTAAAAAATGAAATATTAATTATGTATAAAATTTTAGTCAGATATTTTGCATAATTTTTTTATATTTGTTTTATGTTTATTTTCTATTAAATAGCTTTTAATTTTTAATTTTAATTTTGTCATCGCAACAGATTCAATTTGTCTCACTCTCTCCTTACTAATTTTGAGTTGCTCACCAATTTTTTCTAAAGTTAAAGGGGATTCACACATATGACGTGAGTTTATTATTATTTTTTCTCTTTTGTCTAGGGTCTCCAGTGCTTTAATTAACCACTTCTTTTTTCTTAACTTTTCATCATTTTTTATAAAAGCGTCTTCTATATTTTCTTGAGTATTATCTACTAAAAAATTTTGCCATTCTTCTACTGTCTCTTTATTTAAAGGAGTGTTTAAAGATGCATCTCTTTTAAGTATATGATTTTCTCTTTCAGAAATAAATTTTTCTTTTACACCTAAAAGCCTAGCTATATTTTTTCTTTCTTCATAATTTACTTCTCCATTAATTTTAAAACGTCTTAGATTAAAAAATAATGATTTTTGAGCAGAACTAGAACCAGTTTTTACAATCGACCAGTTTTTTAAAACATATTCTTGTATGGTCGCCCTTACCCACCATCTTGAGTATGTGGAAAATCTTAAATCTCTACTTAAATCAAATTTTTCAATTGCTAGTAAAAGACCAATATGTCCTTCTTGCACTAAATCATTAAATGGTAATCCATAATGCTTAAATTGTGAGGCAATTCTTATAACTAATTTAGTATAGGACAATATTAACTTTTCTAAAGCATGAGCATCTTTATTATCTTTCCATGATTTGGTAAGAGACTGCTCTTGTTCTTTAGAAAGCAATGGAGAATTCATAGAGTCTGATAAAAATTTTTTCTCTACTTGAAGGTAATTACTAGTTTTTTCCGTCATATTAATAGTCCTCTCTCCCTAAAAAAGATACGTAAGAAAAACTATTATAGATGTATGAATATGTAGGTGTTATATATTATAGTAATTTAAAATTAAGAGTTTTTAATAGGATTATAATTATGGATAATGAAGATTTGGAACGAAGACCTGAAGAAATTAGAACTGATAAGCAATTTAAGGAATTAAGGCAGATATTAAATAAGGCTATAAAGTCTTCAGAAGGCTGGAAAGATATATTATTAAATGTTAACTCAAATGAAATCATAAATAAAAAAAGTCTTCAAAAAATTCCAATAACGCGAAAATCATTATTATCGTCTATGCAAAAAAACATGCCTCCTTTGGGCGGGCTCTCTATTATTCCAGTAAATAATTATAAGAATTTATTTGTTTCTCCTGGACCTATTTATGAGCCTGGAGGATGTGATGATTTTTGGAGAATGTCTCGTGCCATGTATGCTGCTGATTTTAGTAAAGGAGATAAAGTATATAATACTTTTGCTTATCATCTTACACCTGCTGGAGAGATGATGGAACAAGGAGCTAATAAAATAGGAGCATGCGTAATTCCTGGAGGAGTTGGAAATACTGACCAACAAATTTTGGCTATTAACAGCCTAAAACCCAATAGGTATGTAGGAACCCCGTCTTTTTTAAAAACTATTTTAGAACAAGCTAAAGATAAAAGTATAGATGTTTCATCATTAAAAACTGGTTTAGTAGGTGGCGAGGCTTGCCCCCCATCATTAAAAAAAATACTAAGCGAATTAGGGTGCCCTGTTCTTCAATCATATGGAACAGCAGACTTAGGTTTAGTGGCTTACGAGACTTGGGATAGTGAAGGCATGTTTTGTGATGAGGGCGTTATAATAGAAATTGTAAGGCCTGGTTCAGATGATGTTTTGCCAGAAGGGGAAGTAGGTGAAGTAGTTGTTACTACTTTAAATCATGAGTACCCATTGTTTAGGTTTGCTACTGGTGATTTATCAGCTGTTATAAGTGAAAAAAGTAAATGCGGAAGAACGGCAATGAGAATAAAAGGTTGGATGGGAAGAGCCGATCAAACGACTAAAGTAAGAGGAATGTTTGTTAGACCAGAACAACTTGCAAATATATCAAATAAAATCAAGCAGGTATCTAAGTTAAGATTAGTTATTGGCAACGTCGATCATAAGGACACCTTAAAGATATTAGTGGAGCTTTCTGATAACAGTGATATTACAAATATATTGATAAATGAGGCTAAATCTGAATTAAAACTAAGGGCTGATGTAGAAATTGTTGCAAAAGGTAAGATACCTAACGATGGTATAGTAATAGAAGACACAAGAACTTATGAATAATATTATAGGTGATTAATTGAATAAAGATTTTTTAATTAAAGCTCAAAATCTATCTTTTGAAAGAAGCGGTAGAATAATTTTTTCTTCTTTAAGCTTAAATTTAAAGGAAGGACAGATTATTATTATTAAGGGTAAAAATGGATCTGGAAAAACTTCATTATTAAGATGCTTGGCTGGCTTCACTCCAATAACAAGTGGAAAAATATTATGGTTTGATAATGAAATATTACCGGCTTTTTATTCAGATAAACCTCTTATTGCCTGGTTAGGTCATTTAGATGCTATAAAAGGATCGCTAACTGTTAAAGATAATCTATTATTTTTTGCTAAAATGTGGTCAGTAGAACCAAGTATCTTTAATGAATGTATAAAAAAATTGTCATTTGAAAAGTTTATGAACTTTCCTGCTTCTTGGTTATCAGCAGGTGAAAAAAGAAGATTAAGTTTATTAAGAATTTCTTTTTGTCCTGCTAAAGTTTGGATTTTAGATGAGCCATCAACTTTTCTAGATAATGATAATCGAGAAATTTTAATAGATATAATGAATATCCACCTTAAGAATAAGGGTGCAATATTATGCGCTACACATGATAATTTAAAGGTGTTGAATGCACTAGAAATAACTTTATAGATATTTAATAATTCCATTTACTAAAAGAGAAGATATATAAATAAGTATGAAGAAATTTTATAGATTAATAGTAAGAGATATGCATCTAGTAATTAAAGGATCAAGCGACGCTGGTGCCGCTTTATTATTTTATTTATTAGCTATTATGATGTTTCCTTTATCTTCAGGCACGGACACTAATTTATTAACAAGTATTGCAGGTGGAGCAATATGGGTTGCAGCTTTATTTTCTTCTTTACTATCTTTAGATCGTTTATTTAGGTCTGATTTTGAAGATGGATCTCTAGAACAGTTAGTTTTATCAGGAATATCACTAGAAACTATTGTGCTATCTAAATGTTTTGCTCATTGGCTAACAAATGGTCTTCCAATAGTTATTCTTTCTCCTATCCTAGCTATGATAATAGGATTAGATATTTCATATTGGTGGGTATTATGTTCAACACTTTTATTAGGTACCCCATCCCTTACTTTAATAGGAGCTACTCCTGCAGCTTTATCTTGCGCAATAGGAAAAGGGGGGGTATTAACAGCATTAATAATACTGCCTTTAATGTTACCTGTTTTAATATTGGGTTCAGGGGCAATTACAGCTGAAATTTCAAGCTTAGGAGGTTCCGGACATATGTATGCGTTAGCAGCAATTCTTCCTCTTTCGTTATTAGTAGTTCCATTTTTAGCTTCTAAGGCTTTGCGCCTTGGTTGGGAATAAGAGAGTATGCATGCAAAATATATTTAACTTTTTAGCTAACCCATCTAGATTTAGAGTTTTTTCAGAAAAGTCTTATCCTTACGGATTATTTATGATGATTATATTAATATCTGTAGGGCTTTGGTATAGCTTATTTAATTCTCCACCCGATTATCAACAAGGAGAAACAGTAAGGATTATGTATGTTCATGTTCCTGCAGCATGGATGGCAATGATGGTGTATCTTTCAATGACAATAATGAGTCTATTTGCACTTGTATGGAGACATCCTTTAGCTGATATTTTATCTAAATGCAGCGCACCTATAGGAGCAAGTTTTACTCTTATTGCTTTAGTTACAGGATCAATATGGGGTAAACCTACATGGGGCACTTGGTGGGTATGGGATGCCCGTCTAACATCAGTTTTTATTTTATTTTTAATTTATATGGGACATATAACTCTAGTTAGATCTTTTGAGGATGAATATAAGGGAGCGCGCGCTGGAGCTATATTAACATTGATTGGAGCTTTTAATCTTCCAATTATAAAGTTTTCAGTTGATTGGTGGAATACTCTTCATCAACCGGCAAGCGTAATAAAACTAGATGGGCCTACTATACATATAGATATGATGATCCCATTAATTTTAATGGCTTTAGGGTTTTTATTTTTTTATTTTTCATTTTTACTCATCAATGTGCAAACTGAATTAAATAATAGAAAACTAAAGAAATTATTTATTCAAAATTTTAGTAAAAACAATTAATTGTAAAAGGAGGTACAATGGAAAACCATTTAATATTTGTATATTCAGCATATGTTTTTACCTTTTTAGTATTAATATTTATTGGTATAAAATCCTTTGTAGGATTTAAAAAATCTACTAAAAAGATTAATAGTTTTAAGAATAACGTAAAAAAAAATACATAGTATGAATATAGCAAAAATAAAAAGACGTAAAAGATTATCAATATTATTTTTAGGTTTCCTAGCAATCAGTATATCAGGTTTCCTAATATTATCTGCTAGCCGTGATTCACTAATATTTTTTTATTCTCCTACCGATCTATTAAATAAACAAGAGAT
>ERZ651776.651-NODE-651-length-46973-cov-6.833504_pt1 | contig 46973 bp, 46 predicted proteins | sample MGYA00514761_ERZ651776 | MGnify/ENA metagenome assembly ERZ651776
TTGTCCAAAGAGTTGAGCGCAACTGTATTGCTAGATGGAGACCGTCCTACTAACTTTTCTCAACTAGCTAGTATTATTCAGCATGCGGACGTTGTCATTGCTAATGACACAGGACCTGCTCATATGGCTGCTCACCTAGGATGTAAAGGGGTGGTTTTATTTGGAGCCCACACGTCTCCACAAAAAGTAAGTATTGAAACGAAAAATTTTAAAGCAATTACGTCAGAGAATTTAGAAGACCTCACTGCCTCATCCGTATGGGACAGTGTGCAGCCTTTATTAAAAAGCTAACTTGTAAAAGCCCAATAAAAAAAGGGGTATTTGTAAACCGAAGTTGGTTATGATCGCTTTGTCTTTATTTAAGATTCCAGAAACAGTCCAGCCTACGACCCCCAACCCATGAAAAAAAATATTAAGAGGATAGATGTTAAGATTAGTAAGTAAAATTCCTGTTAATACCAATGCGGTACTAACCCATTTTAAATACTGTTTTAAAAATGTCATAGGGTCTCCTTTAGGTTTAGATTAATTGTAAATATTTTTGAATTTGATTGTCCCAGTAGAATTGCTTGGAATATTCTTTTGCAGCCTGTCCCATTTCTAGATGCTTATCGTTTTTAAGCATTTGCTGTAAGCAATTGTAAATAGCATCATGATCTGTCCCGTCGCAAAGTAAGCCTGTTTGATTGTTCTTAATAATATCAGCAGCCCCACCAACTAACCCACCTATGCTGGGAGTTTTAAAGCAAGAAGCTTCTAAAAAAGAAATACCAAATCCTTCTACAGAAGCTTTATCTTCAATAGAGGGCATTAAAAATATATCCGCAGCTTCCAATAAGGCATTCTTTAATTCTTCTCTTACATCTCCTAAAAAAATTACATTAGTCTCTAAGTCCATATGACTAGTGATGGAACGTAGATCTTCTTCCTGTTCACCTTCTCCTACAATTAAGTATAAAAAATTAGGATGGATCGCTTGTAAATTTTTTAAAGATAAAATAACTGAATGAAGTCCTTTTCTTCGTTCCAGTCTAGTCACGCTAATCAACTTAGGACTCGTGTTGCCAAACAATTCTAAGGCCTGAGCTTTTGCATCTGAATCTGTTTTTAGAGGAGCGGTAATTCCAGGATTAATTACTTTAATTTTATTAGAAGGAATTCCTTTTTCTATAGCAAGTTTTTTGGTGAATTGAGAATTGGCAATAATGTATTTTGTTTTTTTTAAACTATTAAGCATTCTCGTATGACGTAAGCTTCTTAGCGGTTGGTTAATATCTTTTCCATGAATTAAACATAGGGTGGGTATTTTTTTACATAGATTTTCAGATACTTTTTCAATGCTTTTCCAATGATCTGCAATTAATGCTCGTGTATCTTTTTGTTCACCGCAGAATATTTCTACTTGATTTTTTTTTCTATATTTTTGAAGGAATTTAAAACCTTTAATGCGCTCTATTCTATAGAATTGCTGATTGTCAAAATCAGAATCTCCATCAGCAGAGTCAGCAAATACCTGAACCTTTCCATGCTTAGCAAGATTGTGAGCTAGATCACCTAGTAACGTCTGCATTCCACCAACTTCTGGAGGAAAACTTCTAGTGGTTATGACAAACATATTATTTCCATTTTATACTACAGCCCATACTAGCAAACTGTTTTTTAGGCCCCAGTCCATTGCTAGCAATTAATTTCATTGCTGATAATAATTCACTTTCACCTTCCATAACAGGAGTTAAATGATTGAGTTTTCTTATTCTACCTCGATACTGAAGTTGTCCTTTGTTATTATAGCCAAAAAAATCAGGGGTACAGACTGCACCAAATTTTTTTGCTACTTCTTGACTTTCATCTAGCAGGTAAGGAAAAGGAAAATGATTTTGTTTTGAAAATAATTTCATATTATGAAAGCTATCCTCAGATTCGTACTCAGTATCATTTGGCATGATGGCAACGGTATGAATACCAAGACCCTTGATTATGCTGCTAATGGTTACAGCTTCTTTCATGATTGCTTTGACATAAGGACAGTGATTGCAAATAAACATAATCAATGTTCCTTCCGGACCTTGAATGTCTTTTAAGCTTACTGTGATTTCTTCTGTAGATAACAAGGAAAAATCTTTGATAGGCTCGTTAAAATTACAAATAGGAGTTTCGATTAAGGACATAATACTAAGAACATTTTATTTACTTAATACTACAAACTTTGCTATGAATGAACCATGATTTATTCCTTAGGAAGCGCAAAGGTTAAAAGAGAGGGTAGGGTTTGGATTGCCCCCACAGCAATTGTAACTGGAGATGTTGTTTTAAAAAATGATGTTAATATTTGGTACGGAGCAGTATTGCGAGGAGATATTGAAACAATTTCTATTGATGAAGGAACTAACATTCAAGACAATAGTGTTTTACATACAGATAATAATTGTAAATTAACGATTGGTAAAAGAATTACCGTAGGCCACTCTGTCATTTTGCATGGATGTAGTATTGAAGATGATTCTTTAATTGGAATGGGTGCCACTATTTTAAATGGAGCTCATATTGGTAAAAATTCTATCATTGGTGCGAACTCTTTAATTACTGAAGGAAAAAAAATACCCGAACGATCTTTAGTTATGGGTTCTCCTGGAAAAGTAATTCGTGAAGTAACAGATGAAGAGATCAAAGCTATTCATGAGAATGCACAAAGGTATATTCAGAATTCCAAAAGATACGAATCGGAAGCGACTGAACAAAAAGATTAATTAAAAAATTTTCTTATAAATTTTATTATATTTCATTTGCAGCGCTTTTTCCTGCAATTCTTCCAAAAACTTGTCCAGAAACTAAACCAGCTCCTCCTGGATAGTTGTAATGAAATAGCCCACCCACCATTTCACCGCATGTAAACAATCCTGGAATAGGTCTCCAATCCGTCCCAATTACTTGAGCATCAGAATTTATTTTTAAACCTCCAAAAGTAAAAGTAATACCGCCAGTTGTAGGGTAGGCTTCATAAGGAGGCTCATCAATTTTTGTTGCCCAGTTACTTTTTGGTAGGCTTAAATCAACAGTCGACAAGCCGTCTTTGCATGTAGGATCAAAATTATTTGCAGATTGTGCGCACAAGTTATATTCTTTGATAGTTTTTAGAGCTTGAGCCTTATCATCAATATCCATTCCTTCAACAAGCTCATCAATAGTGTCAGCAACAATAGGCTCTCCAGTTTTATATCTTGGTTCTAGATGTTGAACAGTTTTTTGATCAAAAATTTGATACGCTTTGCCACCTGGTTGTTTTAATATTTCAGCTCCAAACTTTGCATAGGTATAAAGTTTTGTATCTTCTCCCTCATCAACAAATCGCAATCCTTTTCTATTGATCATAATTCCAAAGGAATAGGACAATCTATTGGACTGATCTCCTCTTTCACGATCTGCAAAGTCTGGCCAATCAGCATCAATTGGTGTTGAATGTCTGCCAGTCCACTGACCGCAAGGCATAGCCCCTATAGATAGGGCCATTCGCAAACCATCTCCTTGATTAAATGAAGTTCCTCTAACTTTCGCTTGGTCCCAAGGCTCACCTAAGTACTGAGCTCTCATTTGTGAATTCGCTTCAAATCCACCGCATCCTAATATTACTGCCTTTGCATATAATTTTTTTAGTCCATCTTTTTCTTTGGATAAAACTCCAATCACTTTCCCTTTATCGTTTTGTAATAATTCCAAAGCTCCTGAGCCATACCTTATTTCTATTCCAGCATTCTTAGATGCTTCAAACCACGAAGCTGATAAGCCTTTACCTTCATGTTTTGCTCGTATTACTACGCCTCCAGGAAAAGTCCATTGACCATTAACTAACACTCCGCAAACAGAGCAGGCAGGTTCACATTCAATTTTAGCTTTTTCTACAGCCCATTTAACTGTGTCGTAAGAATTATCTATTAATATATTTGCTAGTTCTGGATCAGACCTGCCTTGCGTTACTCTTAACAAATCCTCTTTATATCTTTTTTTGGTATAAGGTTGAATGCCGTCATAAAAATTAAGAAATTTATTTTCCACACCAGGTAAAAATGGCTTAAGCATTCTAGAATCATCAAAAGCAATTCTTAAAATTCCACCAGACCAATGAGTGTTTCCACCCCTCATCTCTTCGTGTGCTTTTTCTAAAATTACAACTTTATCAGCACCACTTTCTTTTGCTGATAAAGCAGCAGCTTGCGCTGCATTACCTGCTCCAACAATTATTACATCGTATTCAGACATATTAATTAATTTATATCTAAATTTTTCTTAAAGTTTCAACAACTTTTGGTTGAACTATTGATTTCTAATTAAAGGATAGACTTTAGGGTTTAAATATTTCAAGTTAGTTAACATTATAAGAACCAAGGTAACCAATCCAATAGAACCACCAAGATAAAACAGCACTTTCAAATCAAACAACCAAACTAAATTAAAAATAGTTTGAATGACAAACTTAGATCCAACCGTTGCGAAGAATACAGCAATTAATATCACTGATGAAAAGATAATTACAAACTCAATAATAGAAGACATCACGACCTCTCTTTTAGAAAAACCTAAAATTTTAAAGACTAAATTTTGGAACTCTTTCACTTTCCCTTGAACCATAATGGCGCTAGAGATTACGATAAGACCAATAATAATAGTAATGGCTGAGATAAGAATAACAGCAATAAATATTTTATTTAATATATCGGTGACTTTGGTTAAGTAGTCAGCAATTTTAATCATAGAAAGACTAGGCAGCACTTCTAGCATCTTTGCCTCATTAAATTGTTTAGGGTCTTTAAATTTTGCCGTTGCGAGGTATTCATGGGGTATGTTTTTTGCAAATTGAGGGTTAAATAACATAGCAAAATTAATACTGAGGTCTCGATATTCTACATCTCTAAAGTTAACTATAGTGCCTTCGATTTCTCTTCCATAAATATTAAGAGTGAAGATATCGCCTAGCTTTATTCCAAAATCTTTCCCAACTTTTGCGTCTAAAGAGATTTGTAATTGATCCGGCTTATTAAGGTCCCACCAGTTTCCTTCCAAAATGGGATTGTCTATAGGAGGTTCATCAACCCAAGAGGAACGGCGCTCTCTACCAATCACCCAAGAACTATCATTATCAGCGGTGATATAAGATGCAGGATCTACTCCGTTAATTTTAGAAATTCCAGAAGAAATAATAGGAACTACTTCCAAACGAACATTGGGGTCCATGGCAACAATAGCTTTTGTAAATTTATTTTCTTCACCATTTTGAATTCCTAGGAAAAAATAATCAGGTGCAATATCAGGAATGGATTTTCCAATTTCTCTTTTAAAATTAGTACCCACCAAAGCTAAGGTTAAAAGCAAAGTTACCCCTAAGCCTAAAGACATAATAGTAATAGGCGTTATACTTTTGGTTTGGGTAATATTCTTAATGGATACCTTTAAAGAGATATTAGAAGTATTTTTTAATGTTTTTAATAAATAAACAATAAGTTTTGATAATAAGAAAAAAACTATTAAACAAACAAAGAAAGCTGCAAAGTAACCCAAACTATAAATAGGTCTTGCCGAACCTAGGGTGAATAAAAGAATGAGCAGTCCCAATAAACACAAACTAACCGCAATAGATGTTTTGGTATAAAAAAACTGCAAATTTTGAAATACGTTTCTAAACAAGTTGGAAGCTTTAACTTGGTCGATAGCATTAATAGTAGGGATTGAAAAAATAACCAAGACCAATAGACCCACTAAAAATATTTTAAAAAAATTAATAAAAGAAAAAATAGGTTTAATGTTAAGTCCTAGATTGGAAGATAAATAGCCATCTGCAAGAGGAACCAGCAAGAAGCTTAATCCATAAGCACAAATACTAATGACACTTAATAAAATAAATAATTGTAAATAATAAATTGCCTTGATGCTGAATGAATTGAAGCCAAGGGCTTTTCTTACAGCAATGGACATATTGTTTTGATTAATAAAAGAGAGCAGGGTATTAGCAATTCCAATTCCAGCAATTAGCATCGCACTAATAGAAACTAAAGACAGGAACTGAGAAAAATTGTTAATCACTCTTTTTAATCCGCTCGCTGAATTTTCTGGATAGCGTAAACTTACTTTTTTGTCCTCTTCAAATAGTTTTTGAATTCTAGCTCTTAATGCTTGGGTGTTTGCGCCTTCTGGAAACCGCACTTTATATTCATGATTTAAAAAGCTTCCTAAATTATTTAATTGTAGGAGTTCTAGAGTTTGCTTGCCTGCTAAAGCAAAATCACCAAAGGTAACAAATCCACTAACATCAGGAACTGATTTAATCACACCTACTACGCTAAAAAGTTGATCTTGAACTTTAATCTTGTCATTCACTTTTAGTTGTAACGTTTTGTAAATATTTTCATTTACTAAAATAGTATTTTGTTCTTGGTGAATTCTTTGTAAAGCTCCTTGAGGCTCATACACAACCTCTCCATATAAAGGATAAAGCTCATCTACAGTTTTAATTATAGTAAATAGAGATTGATTATTTTCTTTATTGTTAGTTGAAAGCATTGTGGTGAATTCGACCATCTGCGAGATGGTGGCAAATTCTTTTACTTTATTTATTAAAGTGAGATTGCCTGGAATTCTATTATAATCAATTTCAAGATCCCCTCCAAGTAGAGATCTAGCATTGTCATTCAGTTCTTTTTTTAAACTCTGTTCAATAGTCAAGATAGAGCTCAAGACGAATAAGCTAATAAAAAGGGTAATAACAATACTAGAAATTTTTTTATAATTTCTGCCCAAATCTCTTAGAGCGTATGTAACAATTAAGCCTAGCTGGGTGGATTTAAGCAATGTTCCCATCTTTAATTTTAATTTTTCTTTTTGCTCGGTTAGCCAGTTTAGGATCGTGGGTCACCATGATTAAGGAAGAGCCTTCTTCTTTGACATATTTAAATAAAATATCTGCAATCATCGCTGAGTTGTCACTATCTAAGTTTCCGGTAGGCTCATCTGCTAAAATCAATTCTGGTTTCATGGCAATGGCACGTGCAATGGCAACTCGTTGTTGTTCTCCTCCTGATAATTGACTGGGAAGATTGTTTAAACGATGCTTTAGACCAAAACGATCTAACAATTCTTTTGCTCGTTCATTAGGGTTGGTGAATTTATTTAACTCTAAAGTGAGAGCAACATTTTCTACAGCGGTATAATTTGGAATTAAATAAAAAGACTGAAAAATGATGCCTATATGTTTTCGTCTAATCTCTGATACTTGGTCTTCGTTTAATTTTGTAATTTCCTGATCTTGAAAAAAGATCTTACCTGAGGTGACTTTCTCCAATCCCGCAATCAACATGATGAGACTAGTTTTTCCAGAACCGCTTTCCCCTACAATAGAGATGGTTTCTTTGGCTTTGGTTTCAAAGTTAATGTTTTGTAAAACTTTAATGACTTCTTTACCTGTTTGGTATTTAAGATTGATCTTTTTTAATTTAAGAAGAGTAGGCATGAATAAAAGTTTAATTATTAAAATTATCGTACTGTGTCTAGTGAGCATAACCGCCTCAGCCCAAGATAAAGTAGTGTTAGTAGGAGATAGTTTGATGGCGGGATACGGCTTGCCGAAAGAACAGCAATTATCGACGGTCCTTGAAAAAAATCTTCAAAAAAAAGGTTATAATATCAAAATTATTAATGGCAGTGTTTCTGGAAGCACCTCTTCGGGTGGATTGAATAGAGTTAAATGGACTTTAGAAGAACCTAATATTAATTTATTGATTTTGGGATTAGGTGCCAATGATATGTTACGAGGTATTGACCCCAAAGAGACAAAAAATAATTTAGATAATATTATTCAAATTGCGCAAGCCAAAAACATTAAAATAATCTTGGCCGGAATGCTAGCTCCTACCACCCATGGAATAGATTATAAAAAAAACTTTGATCGAATTTACCCTTCTTTAGCCACTCAATATAAATTGCCTCTTATTCCTTTCTTATTAGAAGGAGTTGCAATGAAACCTGAGCTTAATCAAAGCGATGGTATTCATCCAAATGAGCAAGGTACCATCATTATGAGTGCTACGTTGGAAAAAGGCATTGTAAAATTTGTTAAAAAAACAAAGTAATATTTATTTAATTAATTTAAAATAAAGAACAGGTAAGCAAAGTAGCCAGATAGCATTAGTGTTCCCATGACACGACCAATAGGAACGCGAAAGAATACCAATCCAGCAAACAGTATAGATGCAACTGTCATTTCAATAATTCCTTTATTCGCCATAGCTTCTGTGATGGGAATAGGTTGAACTAAAATAGTAATTCCCAAAATTCCCAAAATATTAAAAATATTACTTCCTAAGATATTTCCAATAATGATGTCGTTTTGTTTTTTAATAGAAGCTAGTATAGCAGTAGTTAATTCTGGAAGAGAAGTTCCAATTGCCACCACTGTTAAACCAATGACTGCCTCTGAAATATTAAAAGATCTGGCTATCGTCACTGCAGAGTTAATTAATAAATGCCCGCCCGCAATTAACAAAGCTATTCCCACTAAGCAGTAACACGCAATCTTAATCCCAGACTTTTCTTTCTTTGCTTGATCATGTTGTTGATTTTTATCAGCCACATCTGATCGGTAAGAAAAAAAAATATACAAAGACAAGGCAATCAAAAAGGCAATACCGACCATGCCATTTAATACATCTAAAGTTTTAACTACAATGAGAGCTAAGGTGCACAGCAACATTACCACCACATCTTTAGCGGCACTTTTTTCATTGGTAAAAATAGGACTTACGATAGCAGCAATCGCTATAACTAATAAAATATTGGCAGTGTTACTTCCTATGATGTTTCCCAATGCAATATCGGGGTATCCAGTTAGAACCGCCTCTAAAGATACAGTTAATTCTGGTAAGCTAGTTCCAAAGCCAATCACTAAAGCACTGACTAATAGTTTGGATAATTTTAATTTATGAGCTAAAGCCAGGGTCCCTCGTAAGGTACTTTCTCCCCCTACATATAAAAGACCAAACCCAAGTAAAAAAAATATAACTGCATTTATCATAGTGTTAAAAAAAAGCTTTAAAGCAAAAATAGCTTATAAGCATCTATTTTTTTTATATCTTTGCTGGCCTAATAACTTCAATGATTTTATGCGCAAATAATAATGCGAACGTATATTTGTGAAAAAATTAATTTTTTAATACTTATTCGTGCTCACCGCCGGGATCGCCTTTGGGTAGTTCTACTTTTTTACCTGCAATCCATAAGTTTTGCCTAGATCTAGTCGGAGTATGATATTGCGAATGCATTCTAAATTCCTTCGCATTGTGAAACTGTTTAAAGGTATAGTAAGCAGCAAAAATAACCAGTAAATGCGATATAAGAGTAATCACCCAGCCTGTTACAAAAAATACATTAGTAAAAATCCACAAACTAAAGGCTGTAGACCACACACCACTCAACACAATTAATAGCTGCAGTCGTACTGTTTTGGGAAGAGCTCTCAAATCATTTTGAGTATCATCAAACAAAATGTTTGCCGCATCTGTTAGCATTTGAGTTAATTTATTCATTATAATTTATCTTTATATAGTACTTGTTTTGAATTTTCATCTTTTTTTATAAAAAAACTTTTGGCTATTAATTTAAATAAATAAGACTAGATAGGCCAACAGAGATTGCTGCGACAAAACCAACTAATAATGGTTTAAGCCCTATTTTTTTAAATGAACTTATTTTTATTCGCAGTCCTAAAGCAACCATAGAAATTAAAATCATATATTTAGAAGCAATTTTGATCATCATTATCAAATTCTCCCAATAGAGGTGGTAGTTAGTATTTATGATAAATATATCTCCCGTAGTTCTAGCTAATGAGAGTGAAATAAAACCTAAAACAAAAAATGGAAAAAATTTTACAATTGAGCTTTTGTTTTTTGTTTTTTTACGATCGTAGAAATAAGTAAGCAAGGGGATTAAAATTATTAAAAAAGAGTTTCTTAGTAATTTAGTAGTCATGGAAGCCTCCAGGGCAACAGGACTAGAAAATGTTTCTTGATAAATAAGCCCCGCAGCGCTTACTTGCGCTGTGTCATGAATAGCTGCTCCTAAAAAAATTCCTGCATTTATATCGTTTCCATTAAACATGTAATGAGCCATATAAGGATATGCTACCACTGCAATCAAACCAAAGACCGTAACGACACCAACGGCATAGCCAGTATCATGTTGATTGGATTTGATAATAGTAGAAGTTGCAGCAATAGCTGTTACTCCGCAAATACTGGTTCCCATAAATATTAAAACGATTAAATTTTTAGATATTTTAAAACATTTTCCGAGCAATATAAGAATAGCAAAAACTAAAAGAATATTTATAATAATTAGCAATACAGAGCTTAATCCATACTTAAAGAGCTCGTGAATACTCAATCCAATTCCTAGCAGAGCAATTCCAACCTTTAATACATTGGTTAAAATAAAACTTATTAATTGATTGGTATGTTTGGAAAAAGTAACAAGATTACCAACTAGCAGACCAACCATTATGCAGAAAAATGCCGGGGAGATTATATAATTATTTAATAAGAAAAAATTACTTAGAACAATTGATATTAACAAAGTAATTATAAATAAAGATATGCCTTTAGCGTATTTCATAATTGTTAAAGCAAAAAAGATTTGGAAGCTTCTGTCTTTTGGATCCATTCTTTGGGAATGGATTTTATTCCTTTAAAAGCAGCAAAGTAGGCGCCCACAAAATTAGCTCTAGAACAATTACATCCACCCGCTTTAATTGTCTTTAACACTGCGCTTTTGTAATTTTTTGAAGTAATGATAGCATGAAGTGCACCACAGAAAGTTCCTGGATAGCTGCAGGCCATTCCCATTTTTTTGACCACCATATTGTGTGGTTTTTTTTTAAGAGCTTTTACTTCTTTAATTTTGATAATTACTCCCTTGAAATAAGATTTGTTTTTATTTTGCTTAAGAAAAGCATCTACCGGATTTTTTAAGCCTTTATCTGCCAAATTAATGATCATCAGTTTAGCCAAAGCATACTCCATACTAAGTTTAGTATTTGCCACCGCACTCACTACGCGTTTTATATTTTTAAATGATTGATAATATAAGAAATAGGGAAGTGCTGCACAGTAACCATCGGACTCATTTACTTTAATTCCACCTGTAATTTTTTTCTTCCTTTTAATATTTTGAATAGTTTCCATAATATTTTGATGAATCCATGGGCCTTTAATCTTACTTCTCCATTTAATTTTTTTATATTTTTTTCGTAAAGTTAGGTTCTTCCAATACAAAGAACCTGGACCAAAGTTTTTTACTATATTTTTTTTAAAAACAGACAGTATGCCTTTTTCATTTTGATCTTCTTTCAAAGAGCGGAACATTACTTGTCCTACATCATTATATCCTGACACTTTGCCTGTTTTGATAGAATAAAATGGGCTTTTATTCTCCTTAAAAAAAGCAAAGTCTTTTTTCCCTTTAATATGTTTTTGTAGGGTTTTTTGGTCATAGATCCAATGCAAAGGCCTAGCGGCAGCATCTGCAACAGTTGCTCCTAAAAAAATATGAAATTTATCGAACATGAATCAACCTTACATGGTTTGTTTCTGTTTTTGAATAGAAGTATTCGAAATGTTATTCTATTCATGATTAAAGTATTATTATGAAACTATTAAAACATTGGGACGACAATAATTGGCTGTCTTCTAAAAAATATATAGATGCTTTTTGTGTCTTTGTGTCGAAACAAGTTCGATTCCGTAAAGATACAAGAATTTTAGATATTGGTTGTGGCCGCGGTAAAATTGCAGGAGCCTTTAAGAGAAAGTTTAAACTACTCAATAAGCCAATAGGAATTGATATTATTCATCACCAAGACAAGGATAAAGATATCGAATTTAAAAAAACAGATATTTTTAGTTACTTGGAAAAAAATAAAAATTCTTTTGATCTTATTCTTATCAAGCAAACTATTCATTTTTTTAACCCCACTCAAATTAAAAAATTATTAAGACTTTGTAAAAACAACCTGTCTTCTAATGGGGTAATGCTTATCTTCAGTTTAGAAACTCATCGCAATCAAATACCCTGTTTTTCATTAATGAAATCAAGATTACAACAAGGGTTAAAAAGAGATGTTAAGATTCAAAAAATAATAACAAAGTCTTTATCAGGATTGGCCAAAAATAAATTTCACTTTTCTGTTAAAATTAGAAAAGGCAAATATATCGAAATGATTAAGAAGCGATATATCTCCTGTCTTTTAGATCTTAGCCAAGACGAAATTGATCAAGGGATACAAGAATTTAAGCATCAGCACAAAGCTACGATAGCATTTAAAGACACCTTAACTTGCATGAAGTATATTTGGGCATGACTCAATATGATGTAATTATCCTTGGCGCAGGCGCCGCAGGTTTAATGAGTGCGATCGAAGCTGGCAAAAGAGGAAGAAGTGTTTTGGTCATAGATCATGCCAAAAAAATTGGAGAAAAAATTCGTATCTCTGGTGGCGGACGATGTAATTTTACTAATATTCACACCCACGCTAATAAATTTATTTCAAAGAATCCTAATTTTGTAAAATCGGCTTTAAGCCAATACACAGCAGATGATTTTGTTGATCTGGTTAAGAAGCATAAGATTGCTTTTCATGAAAAAAAATTAGGACAATTATTTTGTGATGATAGCGCCCAACAAATCATCGATATGCTATTGCTAGAATGTGAAAAAGCCAAGGTATCTATATTAAAAGATACTAAGATTACAAACGTGGGCATGCAAGAGAAACAATATTTTGTGGAATACAATCTGAAGAAATATTTTTGCCATTCTCTAATAGTTGCAACAGGAGGCTTATCTATTCCTAAAATCGGCGCTAGTAAATTTGGTTACGATCTAGCAGAGCAGTTTGGTATGAATATCATCGAACCCTTACCAGCGCTGGTTCCTTTAACGTTCACAGAAAAATTATTAAATATGTGTAAAGAATTAAGTGGTCTATCCGTAGAGGCAGCAGTTTCTTTTAAAAAAACATTGTTTGAAGAGGGAATGTTATTTACCCACCGAGGACTAAGTGGACCTTCGATATTACAAATTTCTTCGTATTGGATATTGGGAGAAAAGATACAGATCAATCTTGCTCCGAAAGCCAATATATTTTCTTTATTACAAAATGCTAAAGCAAATTATCCCACTCAGGACATTCAAAGCAGCGTATCAGAGATACTTCCTAAACGATTAGCCCAGATGATTTGTAAAGAGCAGGGTGTGAGCGGACATATATGTGAATTATCCAACAAGGTGTTACAACAGTTAAGCGATTCCATTAACGCTTGGACAGTGAACCCCACAGGTTCAGAAGGTTACCGAACAGCCGAAGTTACCTTGGGAGGAGTAGATACGAATGAAATCTCTTCTAAGACCATGATGTCTTTGAAGTACCCTGGGTTATTTTTTATAGGCGAGGTTATGGATGTAACTGGCCACTTAGGCGGATACAATTTTCAGTGGGCCTGGTCTTCAGGCTATGTAGCAGGACAGTACGCTTAATTGATTAATCTGAATCTTTTTTAACCACCACTTTTTCTTTTGTTTCGGTCGAACGACTTCCTGTTCTCTTTTTAAAAAACTTCTTTTTACGAAACTTTTTCTTATGAAAAGTTTTTTTACCAGGCTTATCATCAGAATCAGAAGGATCTTTATGGAAGGTCTTTTCTTTATTAAATGGCTCTTCAATAGCTACTTCCACTTCATTCTTTAACTCTTCTAGTTCTTTTTTCTTACTGTCTTTAAAAGATATTTTAAAATCATCTGATAAAAAATCAGGGTTGGCATTAAATTTTATTTTAAATTTAAATTTTTTCTCAAAAAAGTCTATTTCATCCTTCATATCGGCTTGAATAAAATCGATAATTTTTTTAGGAAGATCCACCTCTACCGTTTTTACTTTTGGGATAGAAAATATTTTTTCTTCTATAAGTTTTAGTATCTTTTGAGAAAAGGATTCAACACTTAGTACTGTTTTCCATTGAATAGAGCTTTCCCGTAATCTTTGCCTGGTCATCTCAAGAAGGCCAAAATTACTTATTTTTCCTACCTGAACTCTAGCTTTATCGTTTCGCAATGCTTCTTTTAATTTTTTTTCAACTAACCTTCGATTAGAATAGTTTTCCATATCAATAAAATCGATTACAATTAAACCAGCCAAGTCTCTAAGTTTTGCCTGTCTTGCAATTTCAACAGCAGCTTCGATGTTGGTATTCAAGGCTGTTTTTTCAATATTTCGTTCCTTGGTAGATCTTCCAGAGTTAATATCGATCGCAACCAAAGCTTCGGTAGGATTGATGATTAAATATCCGCCTGATTTTAAATTAATTCTTGGTTCAAAAATTTGATTAAGATATTTTTCTATTCCCTTGGAGTGGAATAAAGGAATTTTACCTTTGTATTTTTTTATTTTTTTTACCTGATCTTTGGCAATAATCTCAGCATATTTTTTTGCTTTATCAAAACCTTTTTCTCCATCAACGGTCACTTCCTTTATGTCATTGCTAAAAAAATCTCTAATTGTTCTGTAAATGACATCTCCTTCTTCATGAATGAGAGTTGGAGCATTAGATGTTAGAGTTTTTTCTTTTATCTCCTCCCATATTTGAACCAGCACATCTAAATCGTTTTTAATTTCATTTTGAGTTTTTTTGGCACCAGCAGTTCGCACAATCAAACCCATTGTTTCCGGTATGGTTAATTCTTTAATAATGCCTCTGATATTTTTTCTATCTTGAGAATTGAAAATTTTTCTAGAAATACCACCGCCTTTGGCAGTGTTTGGCATAAGTACTATATATTTTCCAGCTAGAGATAAGAAAGTAGTAAGAGCAGCTCCTTTTTTTCCACGCTCTTCTTTTACAATTTGAAGAAGTATTATTTGTCCAGGCTTGATTACTTCTTGAATTCTATATCTTTTGAATTTTTTCTTAGCTCTTATATCGCTGATTTTTTTTTCGTAAGAATTCTTTTCTAACTCAGGAATCTCTGTTTCAGAGCTATCTTCTCCGTCTTCAGAATTTTTTAAATCCTCATCTGATGCATCTTCAGTAGATTCGTCTTCAGAATCATCACTTTCAGATTCGTTGGAGGAATTAGAATCTTCGGGACTAAGTTCATTAGTCTCTTCTTCTAGTTCTTTTCTTAATTCTTCTTCTTCTTTAAGAATTAGCTCTTTGTCAGCTAGGGGTATTTGATAATACTGAGTTTGAATGTCATTAAATGCTAAAAAGCCATGACGCTCATTTCCAAAATCAACAAAAGCTGCCTGTAAAGAAGGCTCTATTCTACTTATTCGGCCTAGGAATATATTTCCCTTAAGCTGTTTCTTTTGCTCATTTTCATACTCATACTCTTCAACTCCGTTATCAGATTTGATAGCAACTCTCGTTTGTTTCTCTTGAGAAGCATCAATAAGAATCTCTTTTTCCATGTTGTTAATTTCCAGTTTGTGTTGTTTAAGATAATTTTCATAAAAAACTTTTTAATATTCAATTGTTAGATAATATTGTATTTGCTCACTTTTGAAAGAAATAATAGTTAAAAGATATAAATAAATCAAAAAAAGGACAATTTCTACTGATTTAAGAAAGCCATGAGTCAAATGATTAGAACTTTAATATTAGGCATTTTATCAATTACTTTTTTAGGTTTTTTAACAGCCTTTTTGATCTTGTGGTATTTTTCCAACGATTTACCGAATTATCGTTTTTTAGAAACTTACAAACCTGCAGTATCTAGTAAAATTTATAATAATAATGGCGATATAGCTGCTGACTTTGCAGTTCAAAAAAGAACTTTTGTTAGCATTGATGAAATTCCAGATTTTGTAATCAATGCTTTTTTATCCGCAGAAGATAAAAACTTTTTCAATCATCCTGGGATCGATGCAAAAGGAATAACTAGAGCTGTCTTTAACAATCTTCAAAATATTGTAAGTGGAAAAAGATTGGAGGGTGCTTCTACCATTACCCAACAAGTAGCAAAAAATTTTTTACTAACTTCAGATGTCTCGCTCTCACGAAAAGTAAAAGAAGCAATTTTAGCATTTAGAATTGAAAAATATTTAAGTAAAAAAAGAATTTTAGAGCTTTATCTTAATGAAATTTATCTTGGAGAAAGAGCTTATGGAATAGCTTCTGCAAGTATGGTTTATTTTGACAAGTCATTAAAAGAACTGAGTATTTCTGAGGCAGCATTGTTAGCTACCCTTCCAAAAGCTCCCAGTACCTACAATCCTTATCGAAATTTAAATACTACTTTAAAAAGAAAAGACTGGGTATTAGCAAGAATGCTAGAAAATAATTTTTTAAGCAAGAATGGTTATGAAAAAGAAATTAAAAAGACAATTGTTTTAAAAAAAAGAAAGTTGAATTTTTACAATGAGTCCCTTTTTTTTACAGAAGAAGTCAGGCGTTTCTTGTTTGAAAAATATGGTGAAGATGTTCTTTATAAACAAGGACTATACGTTAAAACCTCATTGAATAATAACCTTCAATCGATAGCAACTGCAGCATTGAGAAAGCATGTCGAGCTTTATGATAGAAGACATGGTTGGAGAGGACCTATAAAAAATGTAAAGACAGCCGACAACTGGAAGAAAAGTATTAATTTAAAAAAATATGATAAATTAAGTGATTGGAAGGTAGCTATAGTTACCAATGTCCAAGAATCTTTTGCCGAAATAGAAACTTCAGACAAGACCCTAGCAAAAATTAATCTAAAAAATCTCAAATGGGCACGACAACATATTAATACTACAGCTCTTGGACCAGCTATTACAAATGTAAATCAAGTTTTGAAAATTAATGATCTGATATGGGTGGAGAAAAATAAGAAAAATAATGATTGGTACTTGAGACAAATTCCAGAAGTAAATGGATCGGTAATTATTTTAAATCCTTGGAACGGACGAATTTATGCAATGGTTGGAGGATATAGTTTTGATTTAAGTCAATTTAACAGAGCAACACAGGCAAAAAGACAGCCTGGATCAGCTCTTAAACCTTTTGTTTATGCAGCAGCTCTTGAAAATGGATACCAACCCAACAGTTTTCTTTTAGATGCTCCTTACATTTCGCAGCAAACCAAAAGCCAAGCAAAATGGAAACCATCCAACTATGGAAACAAATTTTATGGGATGGGCACTCTTAGATCTGGAGTAGAAAAGTCACGAAATCTTATGACTATTCGTTTAGCGCAATCGGTAGGAAATAAAAAAATTTTGGACCTAACTAAAAAATTAAAAATTTATGAAAATCCAGATAATTTACTTTCTTTTTCATTGGGAGCTGGTGAAACTACTTTGTTAAATCTTACTAATGCCTACGGAGCATTTGTCAATGGTGGAACCATGCCACGTCCATCTTTAGTTGATTTAATACAAGATCAAAATGGAAAAACGATCTATAAAAAAGAAAGTTATCAATGCAATGGATGTGATCAGATTTCTATTAACAAGGAAGAATATCCAAGAGTAGAAAATACAGAAAGTAGAATTTTAAGCGAAGCATCTTCCTATCAGTCAGTTTCAATCCTAGAAGGAGTTGTGGACAGAGGCACCGGAAAAAGAATGAGGCCTTTGCAAATTCCACTTGCCGGGAAGACAGGTACAACTAATGACAATATGGATGCCTGGTTTATTGGGTTTACACCAGATTTAGTGATTGGTACGTACGTTGGTTTTGACAATCCTAAAACATTAGGAAAGTTTGAAACAGGCGCTAAGGCTGCCTTGCCTATATTTCAAGATATTGTGCAAAATTTACCCAAAAAAAACATCTCCTCTTTTTTTAAAATTCCACCATCTGTGAATTTAGCTCCTATTAATATAATATCTGGATTGAGCGATAAGAAACAAAAAAACAATACTTTTTTAGAGGCATTTAAATTAAATGAATTTCCTAAAGACAAACATATAGATTTAAATAAAAAACTAAGTACAGTTTATTAATTATGTTCGAGCAAAAAAAAATTATTTTAAGTTTAGAAGATTCTTTATCTAAGATATGGAGTTATCTTTGACAAAATTGACTGTATTAAAAAAATAGAAGAAATTGAAATTGAAATAAGTAAGCCTGATTTTTGGAATGATAATCAGAACGCTCAATTGGTTATTAAAGAGAAAAACCACCTTGAAAAAATTTTAAATGATTACAAGTCTTACAAAGAAGAGCTCACGAATATTAAGGAGTTGGTAGAATTAAATACAAAAGATAATGATGAAAATTTAACTAAAGAGCTAGAGACGAGTTTAAAAAAACTTGAATTAAAAATAAGAGAGATAGAACTCTTTTGCTTTCTATCTAAAAAAAATGATGAGCTAGATGTGTATGTGGAAATTCACGCAGGAGCTGGAGGTACAGAAAGTCAAGATTGGGCTGAAATGCTGAGGACCATGTATATAAAATGGGCTGAAAAAAAATCTTTTTCTTTTAGTTTAATCAGTGAAACAAAGGGTGAGGAAGTAGGATTTAAATCTTCCACCATTAAAATCGAAGGAAAATATGCCTATGGATTTCTTAGACATGAATCGGGAGTTCACCGGTTAGTGAGAATTTCTCCTTTCGATTCTGATAAAAGACGTCACACTAGCTTTGCAAGTGTCTGGGTATATCCTGTTGTTAATGAAAGTGTAGTGGTGGATATAAATGAGAAAGATTTGAGAATAGATACCTACAGGTCTAGTGGTGCGGGAGGTCAGCACGTCAATACGACTGATAGTGCTGTGAGAATAACTCATCAACCAACTAATATTGTTGTGCAATGTCAAAACGAAAGATCGCAACACAAAAATAAAGACACTGCTATGAATATGTTAAAAGCCAGATTGTATGAGCTAGAACTTCAAAAGAAAAAAGAAGAAAGCAAGTCCGTAGAATCAAGCAAAACTGATATTGGATGGGGCCACCAAATAAGATCTTATGTACTGCAACCTTATCAAATGGTAAAAGATAGCCGCACAGGACTGGAAAGAACCGACCCCGATAAAGTTTTAGATGGACATTTAAACCCTTTTTTAGAAGAGTCTTTGTATAAATTAAACTAAATTATGAAATTAATAAAATTTTTATCTTTTTTACTAGTCTTTATTTTTATTTTATTTTTAATTTCAATTAATGGATTTAGTACATCGTCATTCAACACAACTGTTAAAGAAAAAATAGAAAAGAGACTTGCTGGTAGTGTCATAAACTTTTCTGATATAAAAATTTCTTTAGACCCCAGTACTTTTGCAATTAATGCAAAACTGAATGACCCAGAGTTTTCTTTTAAAAACAAAAAAATTGAAGTAAAAAATGTAAGTACTCAATTAGACTTGGTATCTATTTTTCAAGATGAAAAGAGATTTAAATCTTCTTTTTTAGAAATAGGAAAAACAGATATTTTAACTTTACTTCCTTTGCTAAGAGACTTTAACCTCAATGCTTATCAAACACTTTCAGAAAGAATTCTTTCTGGTGCTCTAGAGGGAAGCGCTAGTATAGATTTTGAAACAAAATCTAACAATCTGTTTCAGGGAACTATCACCGATCTTACAGTTCAGGTGTATGAAAACGTGCCTTATGCAACCAATATAAATGCTGAGTTTGAATATAGTAATTCAGATTTGAATATTAAGGTCGAAAAGGGAAAATTATCTGATTTGAATATTGCAAAATCAAACATTTCTTTAAATCACAAAGATTTAAATAATATTTTAATTAATACGAATATTTCGATCACAGGAAATGTTGATTATTTAGCTAATCTGAAAGAGTTCAAAAAAATTAGCAGTGAAGTGTTTCCAGCAGGTATAGAAAAGCTAAAAGGAGATCTCGATATATCTTTGTCGATAGATCTAAAGACCGATAGTAGTTTTGTCATTCGTGATATTAAAAGCCAAAGCACCATTAAGGTAAGTGAAGCTGGTTTTGATTTTTATGTAAAAAAAAAGAACGATGCTAATAGAATAAGCGTTTCGCAAATTAATTTTATCACTGAATTAAAAAATAAAAATCTCAATACAAAAGGAAAATTTTTAGCAAACAATAAACCTATCGCTTTTTCTTTAGCCAACCAGTTAAATTCAAAAGATTTTAAAGCTAGTTTTTCAGGTGCGATTGATACTAACGATTTCAACAACTATATACAAATCAAAGCCATACAAGGCTTGGTAGGATTTAAAATAGACGTAAGCCAAGTTTTAAATAAAAAAAATACTGATATTGCATTGGATTTGGAAAAATCATTGGTTCAATTGGATATAATTAATTATACAAAAAAACCAGATATTAAAGCCAATCTCAATTTTCAAATAGTTCACAAATCAAAAAATAATATTAGCATTCCTAATTTGACATACTCGAGCAAAGATACGGATGTGAAAATTCTTAACTTGATCCTCGATAAGGATTATAAAATTTATAATTTTAAATCAATGAAAGTGAGTACTGAAAATAACTCATTTACCGTAACTAAGAATAAAAAAAACATTACTACTCAAGGAAGTTCCTTGGATCTCAGACAGTTTGTAAAATCTCTTGTCAAAACAAAAAAGAAAAGAAAAGCTTTATCTCCTAAATTTAATGCAAGTGTTAATGCTAAAATTAAAAATATATTGGTAGGAGATGATAAATTAAATAATGCAGTTTTTTCTGGCGTTATTAAAAATGGCACTTATCAATCCTTAAATGCATTTGGTTCATTTTCCAATACAGAAACAGCATCGATTCAAATCTCTAAAAATAAGAGCAATAATTTAGAAACTGTATTAATTTCAGATCGCTCTAGACCTTTTTTATCAGGATTAAGTTTTGCCAATAGTTTTTCTAACGGAGCACTTAATTTCTCTTCAGAACGACTGAGCAAAGATCATTCCACTTCTAAAGTTATTTTAAATAAATTTTATGTAAAAAAAATGCCTGTTCTTGCAAATCTTTTGTCCTTAACTTCCTTCACTGGTTTGGTGGATACTTTACAAGGAAAGGGTGTTTTTTTTGACAAGTCTTACTTGGAGTTTGAAAAGAAAAATGGAATTTTGACAATTGTAGATGCTTATGGAACCGGAGATTCTTTAGGATATATTTTAGAAGGTAAAATTAATGCCGATGGTTATGTAAGTTTTGCAGGAAGTTTGGCTCCAGCTTACGTACTGAATAGACTAGTAAGAGGCATTCCTATTATTGGAAAAATAATCACAGGTAAGCAAGGGGACGGTGTGTTTGGTGCTAGTTTTAAAATTAAAGGTCAGCCCGGATCTTTGAAAACAACGGTTAATCCTATTAAAACATTAACACCTAGGTTTATTCAAAGATTTATCGGTCTTTTTAAAAATAAAAATTAAATAACATTTATTACAAAATGTTTTTTTTTGCCAAAAGATATTTTAATTTGTTTATTAACTACATCTGCTAAGGTTATTTTTTTCTCTTCATTCGTTTCAATAATATTATTAATTCTATAGGCACCGTTCACCATATTTCTCTTGAAGTCTCCCCCGGAGCTAGAAAATTGAATTTCTAACAACATATCTTTTAAAGCAATGCCTTTTTCAATTTCACTTTTTTTCATTTTTTTACTGGGAAGATCTTTTCCAGTAGAGCGTTCCTCAAAGGTAGAGCGTGATGTTTCTTCAGCTTCTTGAGCAGCTTTTTTTCCATGAAGTAAAGTTGTGGCTTCATTTGCCAACAATATTTTTAGTTCATTTAATTGGTTGCCAGTGTATTGTTCGTAGGATTTGATGACCTCTACCTCTAGTTCTGTAAAAAGATATAAGTATCTAATAACATCCCTGTCATCAGTATTTCTCCAGAACTGCCAATAATCATAAGTGCTGACCAAATCTTCGTTAAGCCAAACAGCACCATCTTCTGTCTTGCCCATTTTTTTACCTTGAGCTGTTGTAATCAATGGAGTGGTTAAGCCCATCGCCTCACCTTGAATCTCTTTTCTTATAAGATCTACACCATTTACAATGTTACCCCACTGGTCTGAACCACCAATTTGTAAGAGGCAGTCATTATTTTTAAATAATTCTAGATAGTCATAAGCCTGCAAAATCATGTAATTAAATTCTAAAAAACTTAAAGATTGTTCACGTTCCAGTCTGGTTTTAACACTATCAAAAGTTAACATTCTATTCAGTGTAAAATGTTTTCCATACGTTCTTAAAAAATCAATATAGTTAAGCTTAGTGAGCCATTTTTTATTATTTACATAAACAACTTTTTCCATATTTTCTCGATCAAGAAATTTGGAAAAAATTCCTTTGATTTGTTGAATATTTTTTTCTATTTGCTCTTCTGTTAAAATCTTTCTGCTTTCCTCTTTTCCAGAGGGATCACCCACCATAGTAGTTCCACCACCCAATAAAACGATGGGTTTATGTCCAAATTTTTGAAAGAGGCGAAGGCACATGATTTGTATCAAGCTACCAACATGAAGACTTGATGCGGTGCAGTCGAAGCCTATGTAGAAAGAGATTTTTTTACTCTCAAGTAGTTTTTCCAAATAGTTTTCATTGGTACATTGAAAAAAATACCCACGATTTTTAAATTCTGTTAAAAGTTTTTTATTCATTTAATATGATGATCTCTAATGAGTTTATTATACAATATTCTACTAATTTGAAATATTTATTATGAATACAATTTATACCGCATTAGGCATGATGAGCGGTACTTCTTTTGATGGTATTGATCTTTCTATTATTGAAACTGACGGTAAAGATTATTTAAGATTAAAGAAAAATTTTTATTATCCTTATGACCCTAAGATAAAAAAGCTTTTACACAATTGTAAAAAAAAACTTAGCAACAAAGATTCTAAGGCCATATTGAAATCAAGCTTATTTAAAGAAAGTTCTCGAGTGATAACTATGCTGCACGCCAAAGCTGCACATAGCATTTTACGAACATATAAAAAAAAAGTTCATTTAGTGGGATTCCATGGAATTACCATTGATCACAATCCTAGTAAAAAAAAAACAATTCAGCTTGGTGATCCTCTTTTATTAAAGCAAATGATCAATTTACCCATTGTTTTTAACTTTAGACTGAATGACCTTAAAAATGGAGGTCAAGGTGCTCCTTTGATACCAGTATATCACCGAGCTCTAGCAAAAAAAATCAAAGAAAAAAAACCAACTCTATTTATAAACATAGGAGGCATTTCTAATTTTACCTACATTAATAAAAATAAAATGTTTGCCAGTGATATAGGCCCAGGAAATTGCCTTTTGGATGAATGGATAAATTCTAATACTAGTATGCCATATGATAAAAATGGAAAAATGTCTTCCAAAGGAATTGTAGATTTTAATTTTATAAATAATTTTATAGATAGACTGGAGCACTTCGAAAAAAGAAACGTCTCCTACGATACTTCTGATTTTAGTATTTCAGAATTACGAGGGTTAAGTGTGGAGGATGGCGCTGCAACTTTATCTTATTTAACCGCTCAGTTAATTGCAGATTTAATTAAGAGCTACCCAAAAGTTAGCAATGTTTATTTTGGAGGAGGGGGTAGAAAAAATTCATTTCTCATGAAAGTAATTAAAAAGCTTACCAAAACAAATATTGTGAACTTAGATAAAATAGACATAAATGGAGATTTTGTTGAATCACAAGCCTTTGCCTATCTTGCAATTAGATCTCTTTTAAAACTTCCAATTACCTTTAAAGATACTACAGGATCTAAGAAGCCAGTGTCGGGTGGAGTTATTTATCGTTAATTAAAAAAATCTTGATTCTTTTTTAATGTAAGTGTCGAGAATTTTAATAAATTCTTTATCTTTATTTAAGAAAAAATGATCTGCATTTTTAATTTCAGCAAAATCTACAGCAATTTTTTTTTGACTTGTTAGTTTTTCTTTTAAGCCTTTCATTGATTCATCAGTAACTAGTTGATCTTGATCTCCGTGAATAACTAAACCAGAAGTTGGGCAGGGAGCTAAGAAATTAAAATCAAATATATTTGGTTGAGGAGAAATGGATACAAATCTAAAAATTTCAGGTCTTCTCATTAATAGTTGCATACAAATCAAAGCACCAAAAGAAAAACCTACCACCCAACTTTCATTAGAACTTTGATTGTTTCTTTGTAAAAAATCTAAAGCTGCAGCTGCATCTGATAACTCCCCCAGACCATTATCAAATTTTCCTTCGCTTTTTCCAACTCCTCTAGAGTTAAATCGACACACTGAAAAATTATTTTGTAAAAAGGTATGATAAGCGTTGTACGTTACTCTATTGTTCATTGTACCTCCATACTCAGGGTGTGGGTGCAAAATTAAAGCAATGGGAGCGCTATCTTTTTTACTTTGAATATATTTTGCCTCTAATTTGCCATCTGGGCCGTTTATAAATATCTCTGCGTTATTATATTTCATTAGATGTAATTGAATAAATTTGAAAAATGCTTATATCATAACTTTAGTATTAATAAGGTAAAAAATATCTTATAATTCAGCGGCAATTAAGCCTCAGCTAACAGAAAATGTTGTATTAATGAGTAACGGTCAAGAGTTTATAAATAATTACAATCAGGGTACTGAGTATGCCCAAGGTTTTGTAACTGATGTTGAAACGATAGATGTTCCTAAGGGACTATCTGAAGAAGTAGTTAAATTTATTTCCAAACAAAAAAAAGAACCAAATTGGATGCTTGAATGGAGACTGAAAGCATTCGAAAGACTTCAATCCATGAAAGAGCCAGATTGGCAAAAACCAAAATACCCAAAAATTGATTATCAAGATCTTTATTATTATTCAGCCCCTAAAAGTCTGCAAGATCAACCTAAATCCTTAGATGAGATTGATCCAGAAATTAGAAAAACGTATGACAAGTTGGGAATACCTTTGTTGGAACAAAAAAGATTATCAGGCATTGCCGTTGATGCCGTATTTGATTCAGTTTCTGTAGCAACTACTTTTAAAGAAAAGCTAGGAGAAATTGGAGTTATTTTCTGTTCCATTTCAGAAGCTACTAGGGAGCATCCAGAGCTTGTTAAAAAATATCTTGGTTCTGTTATTCCTATGTCAGATCATTTTTTTGCAACTTTAAATTCGGCTGTATTTACAGATGGATCGTTTGTTTACATACCACCAGGAGTTCGTTGTCCCATGGAACTATCTACTTATTTTAGAATCAATGCTTCTAATACTGGACAGTTTGAAAGAACTTTAATTATTGCTGATAAGGGTAGTTATGTAAGTTATTTAGAAGGCTGTACAGCTCCCATGAGAGATGAAAATCAACTTCATGCTGCCAACGTAGAGTTAGTTGCTTTAGACGATGCAGAAATAAAATATTCAACAGTGCAAAATTGGTATCCAGGCGACAAAGATGGAAAAGGTGGAATTTATAATTTTGTAACTAAAAGAGGTGCTTGCCGAGGAAAAAACTCTAAAATTTCTTGGACTCAAGTAGAGACTGGTTCTGCTATCACATGGAAATACCCAAGTTGTATTTTGCAAGGGGATAACTCCCAAGGAGAATTTTATTCAGTTGCTATTACTAATAATTATCAAAAAGCAGATACAGGAACCAAAATGATTCATTTAGGAAAAAATACTAGAAGTAAAATAATTTCTAAAGGTATATCCGCAGGTCATGCTGACAATACGTACCGAGGAATGGTTAGTATCCATCCAAAGGCTACTGGCGCCAAAAACTTCACACAGTGCGATTCATTGCTAGTAGGAAACAAATGTGGAGCCCATACTATTCCCTACATTGAAAACAAAAATGCATCTTCAGAGATTGAACATGAGGCAACTACTTCAAAGATTAGTGAAGACCAATTATTTTATTGCAGACAAAGAGGACTGAATCAAGAAGAGGCCGTAAGTTTGATTGTTAATGGTTTCTGCAAAGAAGTTTTACAACAGCTACCAATGGAATTTGCAGTGGAAGCTCAGAAATTAGTTGGCATAAGCTTAGAGGGAAGTGTTGGTTAATGATTGAAATAAAAAATTTAAAAGCAAGTGTAGATGAAAAAGAGATACTTAAAGGCCTGAATCTTAACATTGGAAAAGGAGAAGTTCATGCAATCATGGGACCTAATGGTTCTGGTAAAAGCACCTTATCCTATGCTCTTTCTGGCAAGGAAGGCTACAATGTTTCAGGTGAAATTAAGTTTAATAAAAAGAATTTATTAGAGCTGAACACAGAAGAAAGAGCTCAAGAAGGTGTCTTTTTAGCCTTACAATATCCAACCGAAATACCAGGGGTGTTTACTAAAAATTTTTTAAGAACCTCTCTAAACTCCATTAGAAAAGCTAACGGAGAATCAGAACTGAATGCAATAGAATTTTTAAAAATTCTTAAAGAAAAATCTACAGAGCTAAAGATAGACGACGAAATGCTTGCGCGACCTTTGAATGTTGGTTTTTCTGGAGGAGAAAAGAAAAGAAATGAAATATTGCAAATGGCATTGCTAGAACCAAGTTTTATAATTATGGACGAGACAGATTCGGGATTAGATATTGATGCCTTAAAAGTAGTATCCAATGGAGTAAACTCATTAAGGGATCCTGATAGATCTTTTTTAATAATCACTCACTATCAAAGACTTTTAAATTATATTAAACCTGACTTTGTTCATGTTTTATCTGATGGAAAAATAGTTAAAACTGGAGATTGGAAACTAGCATTGGATCTTGAAAAAGAGGGTTATGGACAGTTTATCAATTAAATGGAAAACTACGAAAACATTAAAGTAAATTTTGATTCTTTCATCCAGTCCCTAGAAAGCAATGCAGACGATATTGAGTTTAGAAAAAAATCATTTAATCATTTTTTAACCAATGGCTTTCCAAAAGCTAAAGACGAAGAATGGAAGTACTCTCCCTTAACAAAAGATTTAAATAAATTTCTCAGTGTAGAATTTGGTAAATCTGAAAAACAAAATTTCCCTGAAGAATTAAAAGAAAACTATGATCACTATCCTATTGTTTTTATAGATGGAAATCTACAGCTAGAAAACGTTCAAGAAAATGGACTTAAAATTGTAAAAAATGAAAAGTTTTTAAAATCAGTAAAAAAAGAAGGTACCAATCCTGTTTTAAATTTTACTAATGCTTTCGCAGATGAGGGATACTTAATAGAAGTTGAGCCCAATACCGTAATATCAAAGCCGATTGTGGTCTATAATTTTTATTCTAAGAATTTTTCTTCCAACTTTATTAGTGCAAAAAATTTTATTCTCATTAACGAGAGTAGCGAAATTACAATCTTTGAAAAAAATATTTATAATTCTGATCAAGAATATTTGATCACATCAAATACAGAATTATTTTTAGCAAAAAACTCTAAATTAAAAAAATACAATGTTAATGAGGAAAATAAACATTCTACGATTTTTAATTTCACTAAAGCCAATCTAGACGAAGGTTCTGAGTTGGAGCATTTCACTTTTTCTAAAAATATTAATTCATGTCGAGATGAGACTATTGTAAATTTAAATGGAAAAAACTCCTTTGCTTCTGTGAGTGGAATTCAATCATTACTTGATAACAACAACCATGAAATTAAATTAATCATTAACCACAATGAAGAATTTACAGAAAGCTCTCAATTCATAAAGTCTGCTTTGCACGATTCTTCGACAGCAGCGTTCCAAGGTAAGATATTTGTAGATTCTCAGGCTCAAAAAACAGATGGGTATCAACTATCTAGAGCTCTTTTATTGTCTGATAAGGCAAGATTTTTTTCCAAGCCAGAATTAGAAATTTATGCAGATGATGTAAAATGCTCTCATGGCTCATCTTCTGGAAGTATTGATAATGAATCTATCTTTTATTTAAGATCAAGAGGTATTAATGAAACAGATGCAAAAGAAATGATGATCAAAGGGTTTTTGGCTGAAGTGATTGATAAGCTTAAAGACGATCGTTTTAAAAAAATCTTTTTCAGCAAATTAGGACACGATTCAGAGAATGTTTAAAGATATTAAAAATCAATTTCCCATTTTTAAAAACAAAACCAATGGTAAAGATCTAGTTTATTTAGATAGCGCCAATTCTTCTCAAAAGCCACAATCTGTAATTGATGCAGTTAGTAATTTTTATAGCAATGAATTTGCAAATGTCGGCAGGGGAATTTACTCGCTTGCCGTTAATGCATCTGAAAAATATGAACTAACAAGAACTAATTTAAAATCTTTTGTGGGTGCTAGTGATGACTATGAAATAGTGTTTACCAAAAACGCCACTGAATCCTTGAATTTAGTTGCCACCTGTTTTGCAGAAAAATTTATCAAGGATGGAGATGAAATTATTTTAACGGAACTTGAGCATCATGCCAATTATGTTCCTTGGCACTTTCTTCGAAAAAGAAAAAATGTAGTCATTAAGTTTTTGCCGATTGATGAACAAGGTGATTTAAAAGTGGAAGAATTAGAGAAATTAATTACACCTAAAACAAAAATTATTAGCGTTACGCACATGTCTAATGTGACTGGCTCCATTACTCCTTTGGAGGAGATAGTAGCTATAGCCAAAAAACATAATATTCCCGTTTCCGTGGATGGAACACAAGGAGCCGCTCATTTAGATCTTGATATTAAAAAAATAGATTGTGACTTTTATAGTTTTTCAGGACACAAAATGTATGGACCTACAGGCGTTGGTTTGTTGGCGATTAAATATAAATGGCTCAATGATTTTGATCCATTTATCGGCGGCGGCGGTATGATTGATTATGTATCAAAAAAAGATATTGCTTATGCAAGAGGTGTTTGGAAAATGGAGGCAGGTACTATGCCAACTGCAGAAGTCGTTGCCTTAAATGAATCTATTAGCTTTATTAATAAACTTGAAAAGAAAAATATTATTAAGCATGAATTGGATCTAACCCAATTAGCTTTAGAAAAATTAAAAACAAACAATTCAGTAAAAGTTTTAACCTCACCTAAAAATCAAGGTGGAGTTTTTTCTTTTAATATAGATAAAATTCATTCGCACGACGTATCTACCATACTGGATCAGGAAGGTATTGCCGTAAGAGGAGGACATCATTGTTGCCAAATTTTACATGAGGTCCTGAATGTCAATTCTTCCGTTAGAGTTTCTTTTGGTGTGTATAATGATGAAAATGATATTGATGCTTTGTGTGAAGGAATTAAAAAGTGTCAAAAAATTTTTGAAAAAAAATAATCATGTCTGTAAAAAAACTCTATCAAGATCTAATTCTTGATCACAGCACTAATCCTAGAAATAATAAAGAATTAGATTCTTTTAATAGAAATGCGGAAGCGTTCAATCAACTGTGTGGAGATAGAAGCCACGTGTTTATCAAACTAAGCGACAGCACAAGCATAGAAGAGATAAGCTTTAAGGGAGAGGGGTGTGCCATATGCATTGCCTCAAGCTCAATTATGACTGAGGTTTTGAAGCAAAAATCAGAAAAAAGTGCTTTTTCAATAATTCATTCCTTTACTAAATTTATTGAAAAAGCGGATGAGACGGTCTTATCTAGCGTAATTGAATCTGACAGAACAAAGTTAAGCTCTTTTATTTCTGTAGCTAAATTCCCAATGAGAGTGAAATGTGCTACACTACCTTGGATTGCTGCAGAGTCGGCATTACATAATAAAACAAAAAAAATTAACGCATAAAAAAATATAATGGACGCAAATCATTCAGCACTCATGGACAAAATAGTTGAAAAACTTAAATCAGTTTATGATCCAGAAATACCAGTTGATATTTATGAGCTGGGACTAATTTATGATGTCCGTATTGAAGACAAGAAAGTGTCTATGGATATGACACTCACTAGCCCTCATTGTCCAGTTGCAGAATCATTGCCCATGGAAGTCAGAAGGGCAGTAGAAGATATTGCGGAAGTAGAAGAGGTGGAAGTAAAAATTGTTTGGGAGCCACCTTGGGACAAAACTAAAATGTCAGAATCAGCTAAACTGGAGTTAAATTTATAAGGATGAGTTCACAAATTATCAGTATTACCGATGCTGCAGCAGAACGTATAAATGAAATAATGTCTAACGCCAAAGATAATACTGTCCAAGGTGTTCGAGTAAATGTGGTTACAGGTGGTTGTGCTGGCATGTCGTATGAGATGAATTACATAAAAGAAAAAGCACCAGGAGATGAAGTTATCGAAGACAAGGGTGTTAAGGTTTATATTGATCCTAAGGCAATCATGTATCTTTTGGGAACAGTTATGGATTATAAAAAAGATAAATTTTCATCTTCTTTTGTTTTTAACAATCCTAATGAGACGGAACGCTGCGGTTGCGGAGAATCTTTTAAAATTTAAATTGCTCAGCTATATTTCTTTCTACAAGACCGGATTTTTTATTATATAGCAGCTTAAATTGTATTTTAGTATTTATCCCAATTTTAATAATATGAGCATTTCTAATCTCAGTATTATCAGAAACAGCACTTACAGGTCTCTTTTTTTTATCAAGATTCTTGATTATAATTTTTGATTTATTTGACACTATCCCCCCTCTCCATCCTCTTGGACGAAACGGACTTATGGGAGTAATTGCTAATCTTGGACTCTCTAGATTAAGTATTCGACCTCCTACTGAAAAATTATATGCTGTGCTTCCTGCAGGCGTTGCCACTAAAGCACCATCACCCACTAATTCTTTCACTCTTATTTTTCCATCAACCGAAATTTGTAATTTTGCAGTCTGTTTACTTTGCCTAAAAATCGAAACCTCGTTTATAGCAACATTTTTCTTAGTCTTTCCATTTGATTGAACGGTTATTTCTAGTGGATTTAAAATAATTTCATTACTTCTTTTTATTTTTTTTATTAAATCTTTTTTTGAAAATGGATTTAATAAAAAACCATGATTCCCCAAGTTCATTCCATAAAAAGATTTATTATATTTTTGGTATTTTTTTAGTGTTTGCAACATAAAGCCATCACCTCCAATAACAACAATAGTATCGCATTTTTCAATTGAGGAATTTTTATTTAATTTTAATATTTGTTTTTTTGCCAAAAGAGCTTTAGTGGTATTATCTGTGATTAGGCAAATTTTTACATCATCCATAGCTGATAAACTGATATCATAAAAATAGTTAAAAAAAATGAATATTACATCCTTAAAAGAATCTTTTTTATTACATTGCTCTGATTTAAAATTAAAAAAAAATCACGAACAGATTGAAGTTATTGAACTTTTAATAAAATTTTACAAAAATAGCGAAAAGGAAAATAATTTTTTTTCTAGATTGTTCTCTCCCAGACAAAGCAAACTAGGCTTTTATTTGTATGGTGATGTAGGGGTAGGAAAGACCATGGTATTAAATTTTTTTTATGAGTCCTTAACTATTCCTAAACAGAGATTGCACTTTAATGAGTTTATGATCAATGTTCATGATTTTATTCATCAAAACAAAGAAAAATCTAAAAGTGAAAATTTATTAGAATTGTTTGTTAAAAATTTAAAAAAAAAAACTGAATTAATTTATTTTGATGAATTTCAAGTAACTAACATTGTAGATGCTATGATTTTGGGAAAACTATTTCAAACCATTTTTAACCACAACATCAAAGCTATATTTACTTCCAACATTCAAATTGACAATCTCTATCAAGATGGACTGCAAAGAGAACAGTTCGTGCCATTTATCAAAACTATTAAAAAATTTTGCATAGAGCGAGAGCTGGTCATTAAAAGTGATTATAGAACATCTGGTTTTAAAACATTAGAACGTTTTTTTCACCCAATTGATGAAAAGACTAAATTCAATATTAATCAACTATCTAGAGAAATCACCAAAGGAAAAGCTCTAACCTCCCCAGAGATTTTGGTCAAAGGTAGATCTTTTTGTATAGAGCAATATTACGAAGGAACAGCAAAGTTTCATTTTAACGATCTGTGCTCTGATAATTTGGGAGCAGAGGATTATATTGCTATTGCTGAAAAATCTAAATTTATTATCCTAGAAAACATTCCTAATTTCAATAATGATAATATGAATGAACAACAAAGATTTATTACTTTAATAGATATTTTGTATGAAAAAAAAATACCTATTTTAGTTTCATGTGAAGTTTCTATACATGATATGACTTCTTCTGTTAAACTAGCTGCTCCTTTCAAGAGAACAATCAGTAGATTGCATGAGCTAACTTCACCCGATTTTGCAATTTAGCCTATTAAAAATAAAAAATCTCTTTGTAAAACCTTTTAGCTAGGTTTTTGCTTTCCCCACATCTCAAAGTATTTACCTTTTTGTGCTAGTAGACTTTCATGTGTCCCTTGCTCAACAATAGTACCTCCATCAAGAACGATTATATTATCAGCATTTGCAGCTGTAGAAAGTCGATGTGCAATTATTAGAGTTGTCTTGTTTTTAGAGACATTTTCTAAATTTTTTTGAATTTCTTTTTCAGTACTTGTATCTAGAGCAGAAGTAGCTTCGTCAAAAAAGAATATTTTAGGATTTTTTAAAATAGTTCTTGCAATAGCTACTCTTTGTTTTTCTCCACCAGATAGCTTAAGACCTCTCTCACCCACAATGGTTTCATATCCATCTGGCAAGATAGATATGAAATCATGGATATCTGCATTTTTAGCAGCGCTTATGACTTCTTCTTTAGTGGACCCAGCTTTTCCGTAAGCAATATTGTAATAGATTGTATCATTAAATAAGACAGTGTCTTGGGGAACCACGCCAATTATTTCTCTCAAAGACTCTTGAGAAATTGTATTGGTATTAACATTGTTAATATAAATTCCCCCAGATTTAGGTTCATAAAATTTAAAAAGTAATCGGCTTATTGTTGATTTTCCAGCTCCTGTTGGTCCTACAATCGCAACTTTTTTCCCATTGGGAACTGTGAAAGAAATATTGTTAATAATAGTTCTTCGGACATCATAATCAAAACTAACATTATCAAACTTAATTTCTGCAATGTTGCTTTGAGGCAATTTGTTCAAATTATTTTGAATTGCCGGAGAAATATCTAATAGGCTAAACATATTTTCCATATCAGTTAATGCTTGCCTAATTTCTCTATACACCGAACCCAGGAAGCTTAACGGTTGGTATAATTGTAGCATATAAGCATTTATGACTACAAACCCTCCAACATCAATGTCTCCATTTTTAATACCGTAGGCAGACATAACTAGCATAATAGTAATTCCAGTCATGATAACCAATGTTTGAGATACGTTTAGTAGTGATAAGGCATGGCGAGTTTTGTTAGCAGCTATTTCATATTCCTCTAAAGATTTATCAAGTCTTTTAAATTCAAATTGTTCATTGTTGAAATACTTAACTGTTTCAAAATTTAACAAGCTATCAATCATTTTAGTATTCACATCGTTATCAGCTTGATTCATTTTTCTTCTAAATTCATTTCTCCATTCTGTGATCTGAAAAGTTAAGTATGAATAAATAGTAACAGTTGTAAGCGTTATGACTGCATACCATGGGCCGTACAGATAAAATAAAATTCCTGAAACTAAAAAAATTTCAAAAAAAGTAGGAACAATATTAAACAACACATATCGTAAAAGAAAATCTATTCCCTTGGTTCCTCTATCTATAAATTTTGCAAGCGCTCCTGTTTGTCTATTTAAATGAAATTGTAATGATAAACTATGTACATGTTTAAAAATATTCAAAGAAATTTGTCTGATAGAATGTTGAGAAACTTTTGAAAATAAAGCATCCCTAATTTCAACAAATGCAAAAGTAATTATTCTTGCAATACCGTAACCGATGATTAAAGCCACAGGTACAAGCATAAATAGATTAATGCCTGAGCTTAATTCTGTAAGAGAGTTTACAGATGCTCCTAATAGTAAAGGTGTCGTAACATTAGCTATTTTTGCCAATACTAAAGCGATAACTGCAAAGCTAACTCTTGTCTTTAGGTCCCCTCTTTTTTTTGGCCACAAATAGGGAAGTAACAATTTGAAAGTCTTGATATATTTTCCTTGTTTCATAATCTTAATATAACTTATTGCTCACTATTTGTTATGGGCAAAAAGGTAGGGGATCGTCAGTAATAATTTTATCTTTTGTCTTTCATGTCCGACATATGAAGCTTAAGAGCTTTTGTCGAAATTTGAACTTCTACAATAAAAAAGACTATAGATATCAACATGGAAGTGCAGCAAGATACAAAAATAATTTTAGCAATAAATATTTTGCTCAAATAAAGGGCGAATACAGTCAGCATATTAAAAAAAAATCCTAACGCAGCAAAGAGCATCGTGTATTTAGCGATCTTTATTCTACCCTCTAAATTTTCTAGTTGCTTATCCCAGTGCGCGGGCACGTGTTTATCAAAAATATAATCATCATGAATTTTTCTAATTAAGGCGCTCAAGGTATGAAATCTATTATTGTAGACGGTCATTAACAAAGGTATTGCTGGAAACATCAATGCGGTAACGGTGTAATCTATGTTCATGCACGAATCTTATTCTATTATGAACATAATTTATAGATTAGATTTTTTTTAACATTAAGTGTAAATTTACTCATGGATCAAAATTTATTTAAGGTTAAAGGAACGTATGTAAACGGAACATGGTTCAATGAATCCAAGACATATGAAGTCATCAATCCTTCTAATAATTCTGTATTAGCCAAGATACCCATTTCCTCTCCGCAAGAATTGGAGCTTGCTGTCCAGTCTGCGGCTAAAGCCCAAAAAGAATGGGCCAAAGTAAGCATTGTAAAAAGAGCAGATCTAATTTTGAAATTATGTTCCAGAATTGAAGAGAGGGTAGAAGAATTTGCCTTAATGGACACCTACAATGCAGGTAATGCTATTACATTTGCCAGGAAAGATGTTTTGCAGGCAGTCGCTAATATGAAATACTTTGCAGGACTAGTCCGTGAAGTAAAAGGGGAGACCTTCTCCATGGAGCCAAAACATTTAAATTTTTCAAGACAACAACCGTATGGGGTAGTTTTGAAAATCAATTCTTTTAATCGCCCTTTTAGATGGTGTGCTGAAAAATTAGCTGCTCCTATCTTAATGGGAAATGCCGTCATCATTAAAAACTCAGAACAAGCACCTATTTCATCTTTAAAATTTTGTGAATTGTTGGATGGGTTGTTTCCAGATGGACTTATCAATGTAGTAACCGGAGGTGCGGATGCAGGATCTTTTTTAGTTAAACATCCTTTAGTCAAACGAATAGCAGTAATTTCATCAGTTCAAACAGGAATTGCTATAGCCAAAGATGCAGCTCCTTTGTTAAAAAATATATCACTAGAATTGGGTGGTAAAAATCCTCTTATTGTTTTCGATGATGCAGATATTAATTTTGCAGTTGATTTAACTATTAAGGGAATGCGCTTTGATACTAAGGGCGAATCTTGTAGCTCTCCTTCTAGAATTTTAGTCCATAAAAAATTACATGATAAATACTTAGAAACATTAATTACTGAAGTAAAAAAAATACCAGTAGGCTTGCCATGGATTGATACCAATGTGGTAGGACCGGTAGTTTCCAAGAAGCAATTTGATAGCGTTCATCGTTTTATTCAATCAGGAATTAAAGAGGGCGCAAAATTAGAATTGGGTGGAGATTCACCAAAGTCAGAAGATTTAAAAGATGGTTTTTTCATCAATCCCACTATTTTTTCAAAGGTCACACCCGCCATGACTATTGCCAACCAAGAAATTTTTGGTCCTGTCATTTCTGTGATGACTTGGGAAAATTATGATGAGATGATGAGTATAGCTAATTCAACAGATTACGGATTAACAGCAGGAATTGTAACCAACTCATTAAGTAATGCGATGAAAACTGCTGAAGAAATTGAATGTGGTTATGTCTGGATTAATGCGGCAGGTAGATATGCAGGTGCTCCTTATGGAGGCTGGAAATTAAGTGGTATTGGTGTGGAGGAATGTTACGATGAATTGAAAAGTTATAGCAGAGTAAAAAATATTAATATGAAATGGCTTTAACTAAACGAAAGGAACAAAATGGACGAAAAGTTATTTGAAAAAGGAATGGAGAAAAGAAAAAAAGTTTTAGGAAAAGATTACACAGAAAATGTAATGGCCAATACAGACGATTTAAATGATACATTCCAAAAAGCTATGACTGAGTGGTGCTGGGGGTTTGGATGGGGTGATGAAACTATCAATATGAAGACAAGATCAATGATGAATTTAACTATGATTGCTGCTTTAGGAAAAATGCATGAATGGGAACTTCATTGTAACGGAGCTTTAAAAAATGGGGTTAGCAAAGAAGAGATTAGGTCGATATTGCATGTCATCGGTATTTATTGCGGTGTACCTCAGGCAATGGAATGTTTTAGGGTAGCCAAAAAAGTATTTGATGAAAAAAAAGCCTAAGGCTATTAATTTAAATTTAACCAGTAAGGTTTGGAAATTTTAATTTTAGAATTTTTTAACTGAATAGTTTTATTTAGACTGTCTTTGTTATCTTCGATATTAATAATGGCAAAACAGCAAGGATCTAAAGAAATAATTTTTCCAATATTTTTTTCATCTAGGGTAATAGTCTCATCAATTGTAACAGATCCTTCCATAATTTGAATTGGAAAAACTCTTTTTCTTATTTTATTTTTTAAGTTCATTCGAGCAGTATTTTCTTGCCCAACAAAACATCCTTTTTTAAAACTAATTCCATTTAATTCTTTTAAATTTAATTCTAAAGAGAAAAAATTGGATAAAGCATCCGTGGGAACTAAATCAGTTAATCCTGCATTATGATAAATTTTTATAAAAGTGTTTATATCTAGTAAATTTAAACTCAAGTCTTTAGCTAAGTCATTACATTTTTCTTTAGAAATAATTCCATGAATTCCAAGATCATCAAGTCTTGGATCATTGAAGAAAAAACCATAATCATTTCTAATAGTAAATCCTTTGGTGGCATTGAATTTGTTAGAAATTATTTCATGAGCCATATTAAAGAAAAAAGATTTGTAATGCTGATCTACATTTTCAATTATGACTTGAGATCTTAATTTAAAGATATTTAATTTAGAAATAAAATCATCAACTATCGCTTGGTTGCATTGAATTAAATAATTATCTTCAGATAAGCTGACAATCATAAAGTCGTACATGAATTTTCCTTGAGGACTTAGTAGGCATGAATATAGTGAGCAGGTTTTGTTGACTAGATGAATATCATTGGAAATTATATTTTGTAGAAAATTACTAGCATCCACACCAGAAATGGAGATGATGGATTTATGCTCTAAATAGATTCCAAAATTGCTGTTCATTTTAAGGGTTTTTGTATATTAATTTGTTATTCATTATTCATTATGTCAAATAAATACTCTCTACTTATCAAAAATGCAGAATGTTATATAGATCAGAATCTTATTCTTACTGATATAGCTATAAAGGATAACATTATTTCCAAAATTTCAGAAAATATAGATGATTCGGCAGACCGTATTCTTGATGCAAAAGGCTTATCTATCTTTCCTGGTATTGTAGATACGCAAGTACATTTTAGGGAACCAGGCAATACAAAAAAAGAAAATTTAGAAAGTGGTAGTAAATCTGCAGTGTTAGGAGGAGTAACTTCTGTGTTTGAAATGCCTAATACATCACCCCCGACGGATAGTCCTGAACGATTTCAGCAAAAATTAGATTTAGCAAAAGATAGAATGCACTGTAATTATGCCTTTTATTATGGAGCGACAGAGAATAACTCAGTTAATTTAGATGTAACTAAAAACCTAGAAGGATGTTGTGGAGTTAAAATGTTTGTTGGTTCTTCAACTGGAAATTTATTAGTTAAAGAAGACAAGTATATTGAGCAAGTGATTAAAAATTCTCCAAGAATTGTTTCTGTTCATTCAGAAGATGAAAACATGCTTGAGGCTAATAAAGATAAAATTATCGAAGGAGATGTTAAAACACATTATATTTGGAGAAGTGTGGAGACCGCGATGTCTTCTACAAAAAAATTAGCTAACTATGCGAAAAATCATAACAAAAGAGTTCATATTCTTCACATATCGACTAAGGACGAAATGGAATTTTTACGAGATTATAAAGATATTGTTAGCGTTGAAGTTATTCCTAATCATTTAAGTTTATTTGCCCCAGATTGTTACGATAAAAAAGGAACTTTTGTGCAAATGAATCCTCCCGTTCGTGAAAAAGAGCATATGGATGGAATATGGAAAGGTGTTTTGGATGGAACAGTAGATGTCATTGGTTCAGATCATGCACCGCATACGATAGAAGAAAAATTGCAAACTTACCCAGCTAGCCCATCTGGAATGCCAGGTGTGCAAACTATTTTTCTTTTAATGTTAAAGCATTTCTTCGATGGCAAAATTGAATTATCAAAAGTAATCAGCCTCCTATCTGAAAATCCTTGTAAATTATTTGGAATAGAAAAAAGAGGTTTTATTCAAGAGGGTTTTTATGCAGATCTTACTGTAGTTGATATGAATAAAGAGTTTGTAATTACCAATGATTGGATTGCAAGTAATTGTAAATGGACTCCATACGATGGTTGGAAATTACCTGCCACTCCAACAGGAACTATTGTGAATGGAAATGTTTCCGTATGGGATGGAAAATTAGTAGAAACGAAATACGGCAAACCATTAAAGTTTAGTTAATATTCAGCTGAAAAAACAATAACGTAAGGTCAATATAAAATTGATCTTTAAATGATTTACTAAATTAAACTGTTATTGTAAGAATTTGGAAAATAACAATCAACAAGTTCTCCTTTTGAAAATTTAGATTTTCCTGATGGAAAAAGTGACCAAATATTAGAACTTACGAATGATTGTATTCTAAAAGATTCCTGTCCTTTCAAAACTTCAATTACTAACTTGCCATCATGTTTTGATTTTAATCTACATTTCGTAAAATGAGTAAAAGCATTATTTTTGGTGTAGCTATTATTTAGAATAGCCTTAATCGGTTTTTCGATTGGAACACCTAAAATATCCATTATGTAAGGTTGGACAAAAAATCTGAAACAAGCAGCTGAAGAAATGGGATTGCCTGGTAATCCAAAAATAGCTTTTTGCTTTCCTTTAATTTTTGCAAATAAAATTGGTTTTCCAGGTCTGATAGCTACTTTTTTAAAAAAATTAGATAATTTAAAATCTTGAATAACACTAGGAACAAAATCAAATTTTCCTGCAGAGACAGCTCCTGAAGTAATTATTATATCAATTTTTGTATTAAGCATCTTTTGGATCTGTTTTTTAAAAATTTTTTCATGATTATCTTTAAGAATTCCCCCATTTATAAAGTTAAATAAAAAATGATTGCTTAATGACTTGATATAGTGACTGTTAGAATTCCTAACTTTCCAGTTCGGTATATTTTCATGATTAGAAATTTCATTACCTGTTGAAAAAAATAATATGTTTAGCTTTTTTTTAACTTTTATCTTTTTAATTCCCAAAGCTTTTAAAGCGAGGATATGATTAGGATGAATAATAGTACCTTTTTTAATGATTAAATCATTCTTCTTATAATCAGAACCTAAAAATCTCACATGCATATTTTTTTTAATTTTTTTATTAATGACAATATATTTTGCCTTTTTTTTATTGGGATAAAAAATAATTTGCTCAATGGGTATAATTGTATCGAAAGGCTTTGGTATCACTCCACCCGTCATGATCTCCATTGCATCGAATTTTTTAATTTTTTTTATGATTGGCTTATTTCCAGGAATAATGCTTCCCACAATTTTAAATTTTTTTGAATTATTTTTATTTAAATATTTGGTATCTTTAGAACAAACTGCAAAACCATCAAATGCAGTGTTATTGGCAGAAGGGTAGTTCGTAGTAGATATAATATTTGTAGATGAAACTCTATTTAAGCTATCATCACTATGAATATACTCATCTTTAATTTTAATTAATGATTTTTTTAAAATTTGTCTCGACTGCTTATAACTAATCATTATTTTTAAATAGTTTTTTTATTTTTTTAATCATCTTAATTGCTAACATAATATCTAAATATAAAACCTTTGTCTCACAAGGAAAGAAAGGAGTGATTATTGTGCTAAAGAACAACTTTTAGTATAGACTATAGGCTGAATGACAATTAGTAGCCAAAAGATATTTGAAGCAATTAACATATCTGTCTTAACTATTTCAGACACTAGAAAAGAAGCAACTGATAAATCAGGCGCGATACTTGCAAAAAAAATTAAAGAAAAAGGGCATGGCTTAACACACAAAGAAATTGTTAAAGATGATAAGCAGGCTATTAAAAAAATTTTGCTAGATTGGTGTTCTAATCAAGAAGTAGATGTCATCATTACTACAGGAGGAACCGGCTTAACAGGTAGGGATCTTACTCCTGAGGTACTAGATGAAATTAAAGAAAAGGATATCCCAGGGTTTGGTGAATTATTTCGATTAATTAGTTATAAAAAAATCGGCACATCCACTATTCAATCCAGAGCTATGGCAGTGCTCTGTAAAGGAACTTATATTTTTGCTTTGCCTGGATCAAGTGGGGCCGTGACAGACGCTTGGGATGATATTTTAAAATATCAACTTGATTCAAGATTTGAACCTTGTAATTTCATTAGTCTTATTCCAAGACTCAAAGAAAAATAAAATAATTTATTTTTGGTATTTGTCTTTCCATTCAGTATAGGGCATTCCATATACATGCTCTCTAGCTTCAGGATCTGAAATAGTAATTCCTTTTTTGTCTGCTTCTTCTCTGTACCATTTAGAAAGACAGTTTCTGCAAAAACCTGCAAGATTCATTAAATCAAGATTCTGAACATCTTTTCTTTCCTTTAAGTGTTCCAGCAACCTTTCAAACGCAGAAGATTGAATTTCTTTTTTCATGTTATCGTTCATATCTAGAGATATATATTAAAGTGAACAAATTTAAAAGTTACAATCATTTAAACTAATCACTTAGGAAGACGGATCAATAAGTGGAGTGCCTTTTAACCATTTAGATTGATTATCATCGTAATGTTCTTTTTTCCAAATGGGAGTTTTTTTTTTAATTTCTTCAATAATGTATCTGGATAAATCGTATGCCTGAGATCTGTGCTTGGCAGCAACAGCAATGATAATTGATAATCCTCCCAAGGGAATATAACCTTTTGCGTGTTCTATATACACAGCTGGATGTTCAATAGTTAGTTTCTTGGAGGCCTCTTGAAAAATTTCTTTAAAGCTTTTCTCTACCATTGCGTCATGTGAATCGTAAGTAATTCCAGTAACATTTTTATTATTGTTATGATTACGTACCGTTCCAATAAAAAATAACGATGCCCCGCATTTTTCCGAAGCAATAAATTGCTGAGCTTTGTCTAAAGACAAAGATCCTTTGGAAGATTCTATTACCTTGCCGTAAAACATTAGCCACCTCCTACCGGTGGGATAATACTTAGCTTAGTATGAGTAGATAAATGATAATGCTCTTGGACAATTTCATTATGCTCATTCGCAAATGCAGAGCATTTGACAATTTCTAGATAGTTTTTGTTATCAGGATATTTATTTTTAACCAAATCCATTAAATTTTCACGAACTTCTTTTATACTGCTAAGTTCTGGAAGTGTAATTTCTAAGTAGTCTTGATCAGAAAAATTTCTTGCATCACCAAATAATTCTATTTTAATTTTCATGCCTAAAACAGTTCAGATAAAAAATCAGGTAATCCTCCAGGATTGAGCCAAAGCCCACTCTTTCCACCCTGCTTTACTAATAATTTTATACCTTCAATCCTTAAATCTGGATTTACAATTTTGCTCAAATCATAGATTGTAATAAGAGCTGTGTTTACTCCCATAATAGCTTCCATTTCCACACCAGTTTTGGCATGTGCTGACACCACACAATAAACTTCCAATGAGAAGTCATCTTCGTTCATAATAATCTTGGTAGCTGTATGATCAATTGGGAGTGGGTGACATAGGGGAATAATATCACTCGTTTTTTTTACACCCAGAACAGCCGCTATCTCAGCTAAACTTATAGGATCGCCTTTGGGCATTTTTTTGGTTTGAATTAATTCAAAAGTTTCTTTACCGACTATAATTTTTCCTGTAGCCAATGCTTTTCTAAAAGTTGGTTGCTTGTCTGAGACATCAATCATTTTGTAATTATGTTCCAAGAAAAATTCTTTTGCCCAACTCTTTAATTCTTTTTGATTAATGATTTTTAGACTGGTCATGATATTATCCACCTATTGAAGCCAAATGAGGCGTGATCCCAGTATTGCCTGTTTCTAGGTAATGAGATTCTTTTTTAAAACGAAGTTGTTTTAAAATTAATTCTATCAATTCATCTTTTTGATTTTGATTTTGTAAGTAAGGTCTTAGATTAGTGCCGGTGTTTCCGAACAAACAAAGTCGTAATTCACCTTTTGCAGTTATTCTTAAACGATTACATGTGCTACAAAAATCTTTAGAGTAGGGAGCTATAATTCCAAACTTTCCTTTTAATTTAGAGTGAACATAATTTATGGACGGACCCGCATCACTGATTCGAGAAATTTCTTTCCAATCTTGACTTTCAATATACTTTTTAAAAACAAAAGCTGAAGTATGATATTTTTTAAAATATTCAAGATTGTCACCAGTTTGCATTAGCTCAATATATCTAAAATCAATTTCATTATTATTTATAAAACGCTCCCAATTTTGAAATTCTTCTAAGCTGTCGTTAACATTTTTAAGCAAGACAGCATTAACTTTGATATTTTTAAAACCTTTGTTTTGCAAAATATTAATCCCTTCTAAAATTTGTGGTAAGCGATCTTGGCCAGTAATTTCTTTGAACTTATTTCTATCTAAGCTATCAATGCTAATATTAATTCCATTAATTCCAGTCCCAATGAGTTCTTCAGCGATTTCATTAAGTTTATAACCATTGGTTGTGATTACTAGGTTACTAATTTTGTGTTCAGATTTAATATTCCTTAACACTTCAAAAAAATCTTTTCGAACGGTAGGTTCTCCGCCTGTGATTCTAATTTTTGAAACACCAAGCTCCGTAAAAGCAGCTACAAGATTAGATATTTCGTCCAGATTTAAAAATCCTGGTTTATTCTCTACTTTGAAATATCCATTAGGAAGACAGTACCCACATTTAAAATTGCATACGTCCGTAATGGACAGGCGAATATAAGGAAACGATCTTCCAAAACTATCGGACATTTTGCTCATAATTAAAATTATAACATATTTAAATATTTTTAATAATGCAATTTGCTTAAAAAATTTTATGCCCCATTCTCAGAGCGACAAACAATACTAGAATAGCTGTTAGTACCGCTAATCCTTTGGAGGGTAGAATTTTTAGATTTAAATAATTTCCAATTTGACCACCAATCACAACAGATAGAATTAAAAACCAATAATCTACAATTTCTATCCTTAAATAGTCTTTTTGTAATTGTGCAATAAGCCCTGAAACAGAGTTAATCAAAATAAAGATAGAAGCGGTAGTGGCGATATCACGAGGTTTTCCTGCCTGAAGTAAAAAAAGTATTGGGCTTAAAAAAATTCCTCCACCTATACCAACTACTCCAGATATAAACCCTAAAACAGAACCTGTACTAACAGAAATATACAAAGGTATTTTTTTATAAGATTTTTTTTCAGACCCGAAAAATTTAAAATTAAACAATAGTAAAATCCCAGCGCTCAATAAAACAGCAAATAGAATAATTTCAAAAATATTTTTATCTATTACAAGTGACCCTCCCCAATAGGCAAAAGGGATAGAGCCAATTAAATAAGGTATGAGCAAACTTTTATTAAAATGACCGTTACGTATGTAATTAAAAGAATTTCCAGAAACCACAGCTATATTGCAGGCAAGAGCAAGAATAGGAAAAATAGTATAGGGGGTATTCCATAACAATAACAATGCCAGATAGGTTGATCCGCCTCCAAAACCTACACTAGAATAAAGAGTGGCAGTTAGTAAAAATAAAACAGAAAGAAAAATCATAAATAACGTAAATAGATTATTGAGAATTGTTAATAGGCCAATGAATTAATTTATTAATAAGAAAGAGAGTTATAATCAATTAATTAAAACAAAGTATTAGGTATATTTCTTTGAATCTTTGTTTTTAAATTTATACGGATCTTGCATATTTTTTTTTAATCATGTGATCATATTGAGAATAAGCTAATACACAAGTTTAGTATTAATAAACTATAATTTATTATTGACAAATATTCTTTGTCGACTAACTTGCGGTCATGTCAGTAAAATCTATTGAAAAAACTTTATCTACTTTGGATTTTTTTATTAGCAACATGAAACCAGGTGGTTTGGCTCTTAAGGATGTATGTGCTAGCCTTGGATTTAAAAAATCTGCAGCCCACCACATGTTAGCTACAGTCTGCCAAAAAGGTTACCTTTATCAAGATCTTAAAACTAAAAAATATTTAATTGGCTCTAAAATTAAAAAAATGAGCAAATTAGCAATATTAGATGACACTGGTTTTTCAGATTTTGCGTTTGACCAGATCAAAAAAGTGAATGACGAAACAGGAGAAGCGGTTCATTTAGCAGGTTTTGAGGGTACACGACTGATTACCCTAACCATGCTAGAATCTAAGCATCCGGTTAGAGTGGATCATGGATTTTTAAACAAAGACCACGCATTCCATGCCACAGCCTCTGGAAAGGCAATCCTTGCACATATGAATTTAGCTAATCAAGAAAAAATACTAAAAAAAAATAGAGTAAAGTTTACGGAGTTTACCATTACAGATAAAGTTACTTTGTTAAAAGAGCTGAATGCTATTAAAAAAAATGGCTATGCCATTGATGATGAGGAATTTCAAGAAGGTGTCTATTGTGTTGGTTGCCCAGTTTTTGATCAGTACCATGAACCAGTTGCCTCTGTTAGCTGCTCTTCTCCTAAATACAAAATAATTAGAGACAAAAAATATTTAGATAAAATTAAAAGTTTTACACAGCAAGCAGCTATTGAAATTAGCAAATACTACAAACCAAAAAAAACAATAAAAAAAGGAGAGAGAAAATATGCCGCCTAAAGACAATAATACAATGATGGGACATAATCAGTTTGACATTCCAAAAGAAATGGGAGCTTGGGTTTTGAATGATCCTGATCACATTGAAATTAAAAAGAAACCAGTTCCAGAACCAAAAGACGATGAGGTTTTGTTAAAAATTGATGCAGTTGCTATTTGCGCTACAGATTTAGAAATTATAAGTCACGGTAAACCAGCGCAAATCGAAGGCCAAGCGCCATTTAATAAAAATTACTCACCAGGGCACGAAGCTATGGGAAGAGTAGTTAAGTTAGGTGCAGCAGTTGACGATTTTAAAATTGGACAGAGAGTTGCTGTTGAGATTCATGCTGGATGTAGCAGATGTGAAATGTGCGTTAAAGGTTGGTATACTTCATGCTTAAATTATGGGTTTGCTTCTAAGGGACACAAGGCAAACGGTTTTACAACAGACGGTGCATTTGCAGAATACATGACCAACAGAACTAGAACTTTAGTTAAAGTTCCAGATGACATGTCTGATGAAGAAGCCACTTTAGCAGTTACAGCTGGAACAAGTATGTATACCCTAGATGTTATGGGTGGCTTGTTTGCAGGACAAACTGTGGTTGTTATGGGACCTGGACCAATTGGTCTTTGTGCTGTGGGCGTAGCAAATGCTCTTGGTGCAGAAGTTATTTTAACAGGTACTAGAGATAACAGGTTAGAGATTGGAAAAAAACTTGGAGCGTCCCATGTTATCAATGTTAAAAATGATGACGCAGTTAAAGTGGTAAAAGAACTTACAGAAGGAATCGGAGCTCACTATGTTCTTGATTGCTCAGGTGCTCCGAACGCGGTTAACGACGCTTCTTCTATGATTAGAAGAGGGGGAAAGATCGGGTTAGCAGCTTTTCCATCTAAACCAGTAGAAGTAGATATTGCTAATTTAGTTAGAAATAACGCATATATTTACGCGACTAGAGGCGAGGGAAAATCAGCTTGTCATAGAGCTATGGGTTTAATGGCGAAAAAACGATTTGATGCAAAATTAATTCATACTCACACGTTTGCTATGAAAGATCTGCAAACAGGTCTAAAATACACAAGAGAAAGAATTGAAGACGCAATCAAAGTAGTTGTCAGAAATGACGATCGCTTAATTTAATAAATAAAATTATGCTTCGATACGATAATTATTTTATCCCAAAAAGTTTAGATGAGTATTTTAACCTACTCACGGAGGTAAAAGATTATCGTATTGTTGCAGGTTGTACCGATGTTTTACCTTGGGCTAGAGAAGGTAGAGCCGGCAATGTCTTTATTAAAAATATTATCGATATTACCAACATTAAAGAATTAAATATTTTTGAAATCCACAAAGATAAAATAAAAATTAGTGCGACCACTACTTTTCAAAAATTATTTATAGATCCTCAAATAAGAAAAGATATTAAAATTTTACCTCAAGTGTCTGTTTGGTTTGCGGATGACCAAATAAGGGAACAAGCTACCATTGGAGGAAATATTGTTAATGCATCACCTGCAGGGGACGGAAGTCCTGCTTTTTTAACTTTGAATGCAGAAGCAATTATTATGGGTAGAAAGGGCAAAGATATTTACGAAAGAAAAATTAGTTTAGACAAATTTATTTTAGGAAGAAACAAAGTTGATTTGCAGGGTAATGAAATTTTAGCTGCATTAGAAATGGACAATACAAAAGGTTATGGGGCTAGTTTTGAAAAGGTTGGGCATAGAAGGTCGTTAGTTATTTCTACAGTTTGCGTAAGTTGTGTCGCAAGAACAGATAGTTCTGGAAAATTATTCGATGATGTTCGTATTGCGGTAGCTGGGGTAAGAGAAATACCTTGTCGATTAGAAAAAACTGAACAGTTTCTTCAGGGAAAAGAAATTACTGAGCAAAATATTTTACAAGCTTCAGTCCTTGACTTGGATGTTATTAATG